>Ga0228711_1000243_pt1 | contig 57927 bp, 32 predicted proteins | sample MedpolnodulmetaG_2_FD_177996 | JGI IMG/M metagenome (GOLD analysis project Ga0228711, IMG submission 177996) | Root nodule microbial communities from Medicago polymorpha collected in Santa Monica, California, United States - brown nodules | ecosystem: Host-associated > Plants > Roots > Nodule... | reverse complement strand
AACGTGATTTTGCTTTGCCGTGGAAGCTAGGAATTCCAGCTTCTCCTATACCGGCGTTTAGAAGCCAAAAGCACGATTCCGGGAATTGCTTTTTCTGTCGGCCAAACAACAAGAAAAGGGTGGAAACTGCGTTTTGTTGTTTAAACGCAAGTTTGGAGGAGAAAAATGTGTCTCCAAACAGACACTTATTCTCGCTTCTCTTCACTCACTTGTCTTGTCTCTCTCGCGTCTTATCGCCGCTGACCGCCGATTTCTCTCTTCTTCACAACCACCTCTTCTCAGGTAAGGTAAGCCAATCAATTCTCCAATATCTCCTTCCTTCTCCATTTGCTTGTTTTAGGATTCTTGAATTCGGAACTGGAAAATTGCTTATTCTGATGTGCAATTGCGCTGCTATAATCGTTATTTGACAACGCTGCTTTAATTCCTCTCTCCTCTTCACGCGCATCAGTTGTTTTCTACTTTTTTTTTTGTTGCAAACAAGGTCATGTTGAATTGTTGTTCATCTTATCTACTTGTACATTCAGGGCTTTGAGATTATCCAGCCTGATAGAGCAACCTTATGCTTGTTTATGATAATTGCTTATTGTGTAGATAATTGTTTATTGTCTATTTGTGTTATGTAGAAATGTTTACGGAATTGTTCATTGTTTCTTATTGTTTATTGTGTCAAGTGGAATTGAGCATCGTGCTTTCTTTGTACAATTTTGCTTACAAAGTCAATATTTCTTATTTTTGGTATAATTTGCATCATAGTTTCTTTGAAATTTTAGTCGCATCAATATTGAATGTCTAGGTTCTCCCGACTTTTTTTTTTGGCTCTTTCTGGTTAGATTAATTGAATTTCCAGCGGATTACTTATTAGTTTATATGGTAAAAATAAATATGTTTGACAACAGTTTTTTCTCACAAGTTTACAGTTGTTTTTTTACAGCTTGCAACGTATACAACCGAAAAGCTGTACTCACACAAACGCAATGCAATGCTGCTCACATTCGCAAAACTCGTCCGAACAGCAAACACACTCTCTAAATCAAAACTACTCCATCACCACAAAACCCTAACCACCACCACAACCACCACCTCCAAAGATGAATACTTCGCCGCAATCCAACACGTCGCAAACATCGTCCGTCGTGATTTCTACCTTGAGCGAACTCTCAACAAACTCCGAATCACAATTACCCCTGAACTCGTCTTCCGCGTCCTCCGCGCTTGTTCCTCTTCCCCAATCGAATCCCTCCGCTTCTTCAACTGGGCCCAATCCCTCCACCACCACCCTCCCTACACTCCAACCTCTGTCGAATTCGAAGAAATAGTCACAATCCTTGCCAACTCCAACAATTACCAAACCATGTGGTCCATCATCCATCAAATGACTCACCACCACCACCTCTCCCTCTCCCCTTCCGCCGTCTCATCCTTAATTGAATCCTACGGCCGCCACCGCCATATCGACCAATCCGTTCAGCTTTTCAACAAATGTAAAATCTTTAACTGCCCTCAGAATCTTCAACTTTATAACTCCCTCCTTTTCGCACTCTGCGAATCAAAACTCTTCCACGCCGCGTATGCCTTAATCCGCCGCATGCTTCGTAAAGGTATTAACCCTGATAAACGCACCTACGCGCTTCTCGTCAACGCGTGGTGCTCGAGTGGTAAAATGCGTGAGGCACAACAGTTTCTAAAGGAAATGAGTGATAAAGGGTTTACCCCTCCTGTTAGAGGTCGTGATCTTCTAATTGAAGGGCTGTTAAATGCTGGTTATATTGAATCAGCGAAAGGAATGGTGAGAAAGATGGTGAAGGAAGGGATTGTACCTGATGTGGGAACATTTAATGCGTTGATGGAATCAATTTGTAAATGTGGGGAAGAGGAAGTTAAGTTTTGTATTGAGCTTTATCATGAGTTATGTAAATTGGGAATGGTTCCTGATGTTAATACTTATAAGATATTGGTGCCAGCGGTTTCGAAAATCGGGTTGATGGATGAAGCTTTTAGGTTGTTGAATAATTTTAGTGAGGAAGGTAATAGACCTTTTCCTAGTTTGTATGCACCTGTTATGAAGGCTTTGTTTAAGAGAGGTCAATTTGATGATGCTTTTTGCTTTTTTTCTGATATGAAAGTAAAGGGTCATCCTCCTAATCGGCCGCTTTATACTATGCTTATAACTATGTGTGGCCGTGGTGGAAGGTTTGTTGATGCTGCTAATTATCTATTTGAAATGACTGAGATTGGTTTTGTACCTATATCTAGATGCTTTGATATGGTTACTGATGGATTGAAGAATTGTGGTAAACATGATTTGGCTAAGAGAGTGCAACAACTTGAAGTGTCTATCCGCGGGGTTTGAACTTTGATATATCGAATTCCAATGGTGATTTTCATTAATTGTCTTACTGGAAGGTGTAAGCTTTCATTTTTAAGCTTAGTACACCAACTGCAATGCACACATATACTGGGTTATTGTCCCAAGAAAACTTGATGCAGTAGGTTTTGAAGTAAATACATGCATGAGAAGAGAAAGTCATTCTTTCTCTAGGATGGAGAATCATTTTTGTTTTATTTATATGACAAATGATAGGAAGTATTTAATCATTGGTAAAGAGAAAAGTGACCAGGAGAAAGAAAGTTTAAAGCTTTTCTCCTTGACAGAATTTATGTGTTTTCCCATAAATTCAATCCACAGATGACTGGAGGAGAGACTAAAATACAGATGAACACGAAGAAACTAATTTTCCATGTTCATAGATGTTGCTTCTTTTGTCCCTTGTATTCTTCAGTAAGTTTTTGATGTATGCCATTGGAAATTCACAGCATCTGGAAGGCGCCCTTGAGTCTGCATACAGGTTTTCTGTTTGAATTTTTGTTTGTCGTGTCTTTAAATTTCAACAGTATGTAGGTCTATAAAAGATTGTACATGTCAGTTCTGCAGCAGCAGCTCCAATCTGAATTCTTTGTTTTCTTTCGACAATATACAAATGAAAGCAAGACCTCTGCTGTGGATTTGGAAATTAAGAGCTTGAGGGAAATGACTCAATCTAGCTTATTCTCAGATGTTTGACAGAAGAAGTTTGGCCAAAAATTATGGTCTGGTTTTGGTTTTGCTGCTGATAGTTTCTTTGAACAGGGGAACTTGATTTGTTGGGTTCGAAAGTAATCGGTTGCACCTAATGTTCATCTGTTTCTATCTTGTTTGTGGTTGAACTGGAGATCTGGAAACATTATGTGTCTAGCATAGAATCTTCACTTATGCCTCAAGTTTTGAGAGAAGACTGCAATTTTGCAGTTCTTCTGTAGTTTTCTTTTAAATACAATTAGAAAGTAGAAATGTCAATAAAATAGAATCTTTACTTATGCATCAAGTTTTGAGAGAAGACTTGCGGTTCTTCTGTAGTTTTCTTTTAAATACAATTAGAAAGTAGAAATGTCAATAAACCTCAAAGATGGGAGATATGGCATTTTTCGAGAGTGAACTGCTTCGTGCTTAATGTTGACGGTGGCTGCCTAGGCGATCCATGGAGAGCTGGATTTAGAGGCTTGGGTTGAAGATGGAATGGAACATAGCTGACTGGTTTCAGTGGTTGCATGGGAATATCAAATAACACTCATCCTGAGTTATTAACCATTTTCAAAGGTTTACAAATAGCTAGAAACTGGAACTATGCAGCATTTAGTGCTATACTGATACTGATTCCTTAACACAGCATTAGACCTCATTGCAATGGTTGATCGTACCTGATCAGAAGGTGACTGCTGGTGCTTTGAATGCGGTGGTTTGAGTGGTGGTAGAATGCGTCAGAATGCCTTCTTGGAGCGGATGAGGGGTGTGTGCCTGCATGCACTCTGACGCTCAAGTCAGTAGAGATCAGAGAGTGAGGGTTTTAGAGGAAGAGTTAGATTCTACCTTGGGGACTGCTATGAGTCCCCTATTTAGAGGTGGAGGGTTGCAGAGTTGTTGTAATGGCACACCTGGCTCCGGCGGTTACGAAATCGTGGGAAGTGTAACCGCCAGAGAGTTTATTGCGGGAACGTGCAGAGAGATGTTGTGGTTCGTTTGAACCGGTCTCGCTCGCTCCGTGCACCCCCTTGTGGGAAAGTGGTGTGTCGCAAGTAATGTTGCCAAACGTGGCGTTTGAGCTTTGGATTGTATTGGGCCTAAGTAAATGGGTCAAATGTCCTTTTGGCACAATAGTCATGCTACTATTATCGAGAGTATTAAAGATGTGCTGCAACTTTGATTGGACTGTCCTTGTCCAGAGTATTACTCAAAATCTCAATGTAATAGTATTTTGTCAATACAGGGTGGCATAACTACAATTTTTATGGGCAAATTCTGCACTTCCATAAATACTACTGGTTTTAACCTGTAGTATTCACTTATTTGAATTCACCAAAAAAATTTAATTATTTAAATACAATGGAGCAAATTTAGTCCAAACCTGGGAAAGTCGATCTTAAATTAAATCGATAACTGCTTGTTCAAAAAAAATTTAATCGATAACTTAAATGTTTACTACTGGTTGCATATAGATTTTTTTTAAATAAAAAATTAAATTGATATCTTAAACTGAAAACTATCAATACCAACTAGTAGCAGCAGCTTCTCTAAAAAAAAAAAAAAAAAAAACTAGGGGCAGCAGCATAAGTATATGAATGATATTTCGGTCTTAAAGAAAAAAGTATATGATATTTTGGATTATCTCCATTGTGTTAACATTCTCCAAGAGCCAACTTCTCGATATGTATACTACTTTGATTTAAGATATCAATTATATTTTCAATTTTAATTAGATCACATCCATTGCTCACAGTAAAGTAAAAGTAATATTTGTGCCGATTTATTAGCAAAGTTTGAAGCTTCTTCCTTCTCGAATGTCATGATTCACACATCTACATACTCTAAAAAACCTGATTTCGGGAATTTTTGTTTTGTTTTTGTTTTCTTGTAAAAAAAAAACCGGTAGTTGTAACATTTTGTTTTTTGAATAAACTAGTAGCAAAATTAGATAAACTCATTTATTTTCGGGGTAATTTTCTTACCGTATTACTGTAAAAAATTGTGAATAATTTGTTTGAAATACTAATAATTTTGTTATTTTTATTTACAAAAAAAAAAAGAAGCAAAAGCAACGAGAATGAAATGAAATGAGAGAGAAACCGAGAAAGGTCACTCAGCGATGATGGATTCGGATTCGAAAGGAGAAAGATGGAGCGGAGCGATGACGAATCTATCAGAAATGAGTTCAAATCTCGAATCTCTCCAGAAGCTTCTTCTCACCAAAGCCGTTTTCGTCGACGACGACACTTTCTCTAAAGCCTCTCTCGCCGCCGATCAAGCCCGCACTATCAAACTCCTCGATCAACGCGTCCACACTTTAGAACGAGAACTCGACGCCGCCATCACCGCCGCCGCTCGCGCTCGTTCCGAGAAACGACAAGCGGAAGCGTCACAGAAAGCCGCTGAATTACGCGCTCTTGAAGTCACCAAAGAACTCGAAAACACCACAAGTAAGTAGTATTAACCTAATTGTGAATCCTATTTTCGAATTCGATGATTGTGTATTTGAATTACCGTGATCTGTGACTGGTGAAGTTAATTGAAAGTTTTTTTTTACTGTAGAGGTGTTTGAGTTGCATATGGAAGAACTGCGAGCAAAGCAAGAAGAAATTACAAAGCGTGATAACGATATTAAGCTTTTGGAAGCAATTATTCAAACACTTGGAGGGAAAGAATGATTTTCTACATCTCTGTAAAACACTAAAACTTGTTGTTCTTAGTTTCGTTCGTCTCTGTGTAAATTGAGTCGTTATAGTTCTACTAGTAAGTAAAGATCGATTGTTATCTGAAACACTGTAATAAATTTGAATTTTTCAATAATGGATATTTTTTCTGTGTTATTTAGTTCTCTGGTGCAAGGATTAAATTTGTGTGTGTGAAATGAAGGTGATAAAGGAAATTAGTGCATGATAGATTTGAATTCGAGGGTGTTGAAACTTTTTTTATTTGCTTTGGTTAAATGTTTAGTAGGAATGTTTTAAATTGTGATTGAGTCTGCTTCGCGGCCATTGATATTGCTGATAATTGCAATTAAATGTAGTTGATGTGGCCTTAATCATAGTTGCATTGTTGTCTCAGACATAAAAAGTTTTACGGCATGGCCGAAATTGAGTTTCTAGACTTTCTTTTGAATTGCTGTTCATTACATAGAGGATACAGTAAGCGTAAGTTGTGGCTGATCACATTACTTTAGGACATTAGGGTATATAGATTCTCCACAATTACAATGAGTGCCTTAGTAAGCAAGATATGTTTGTTTTCCTTGATGGAAGACAAAATTGGCATAAGCTCTATCCACAAGAATTAACTGAGATTTTAGCGACATATTATACAATAAGTGTCCGCCCACCCAATTCCCCGCTTAAAGTGCCTTACTAGCAGGTCTCTCCAAATACTTTGGAAATATTCCTCATATCAGGTGTCTTGGTATGACATATCCAAATTCCTGGCCCTATTTTCTTTCTTTTTTTCATGTCTCGTCTCTTTTATTCCTTTGAAGACAAATGTTATGTTTTGAATGATTTCACTGATTTGTGTGCTTCTTTTACATCCTCCCTTAGTTCGGAAACACTGAAAGTACAGAGTATTTATGTTTGTTGGAAAATGTAAAAATGAAAGAGATGTACATATCTCAAACTCTCAAAATACAGCTTTCTTTTAAATGTTAGTGAGGTTGAAGTATCGACCTTTGTCTCTCTCAAAACAATACATGTGAAATTTGATCAGCAATGCTGACCTGTTTAGGGTTAATTTTCTTTACTTTTGTATTAACAGCTCATCAAAACAGCATGAATATAAGCATGCAGGTAAAATGGACACGTAATGAAATGTACATGGTGAAAACATTCCCTATGTTTTAACTTACCCTGCTGTTCCTCTGGCCTATAGGCTATAGTAATAGCAATTAAAAATATCAGTCATTTTCTAACTCTTCTGTATTTAATTTGAAGTATCTCAGTGTCTGATCTTTCTTTGTATTTGTAACATATCTTCGGTTTTGTTGAAACTCGCATGTGTAGGCTACCTACAATCTACCCTCTGATCTCAACTTTTCTTAACTCTCACTCTATTACACAGTATGCACCAGCTATTTCGTTCATTTGCCTCCCTTGTTCCTCCTTTTATAACTTTCATAGGCATCGAGATCTTGTAAGATATAGAGTCTTCAAGAAGCCAATGTATTCACTGACAGATGAAAGAATCTTTAGTCAATATTTCACATTTCACATAATTTTGTCAGGTTTAGTTTTTTTTCCTTCTTTATCTCATCATGGAGTCTATATTTTCTTTATGAATACATAATCTTAATTAAGTTTCACCTATTTAACAGGATAGACAAACTATTTGAAAAACTAAATTTGACTGATTCTAAATAAACTTTTTTATTCACCATTAATCATTCATTATTATATTAAGAGTTAAATTCTTAAATTGTTTCTATTATGTTGAACTCTTCTCACACAAACGTTTAACAAAAAATGACTATATAGTTTGAAAAATACAAGACCTTAGAAAATCCAGCGATGGATGTTAAACTAGAGAAATCTAACAGACATTGAAGGTGTACAATAAAGTTGTATGGGCATCCTAATCTTATATGGTACAGGCTAAACAAAAGTACACTATATCCACCAAATTATGCCAAACTTGCTGCTTGGTCTGGTTCCTGTGGTCACTCTAGTTGTGTCCATACATAGTAGACGTTTCTATTCCCTTTTTCTTTTCTGATCAATTTTGTCCTTTTCCTTGCTTAACGTGCTTCACTTCACAACGGTGCCAATAAAATACCATATCTTGGACAAGTAAAGAATTAAATACACTTTATTCAAGTACTACCATGCCAGCACATATTGCAGAGTAAGCATTTTACTGTCAACTTTATTTTAAATGGCAAACTATCGCTGATCACATGACAAATTTTCAGTAATTTAGCAGGTCAAAAAGACAAAAACAATAGAACCGTTATAAATGTCATGCAGGATCAACATTAATGACATCCAATTTACATGAACATTCAATGTAGCAGATGCCAGATGGACAAAATATAAAAGTGCCCATAATCCACAAATGCTTAAGTTTACTTGTAACAAAAGGTATCAACAAAAAATCACATAAATTTGGAGATCAAATAATAAATGATCCAAGAATAACAAATCATATATAGCTACTGCTTGTGTTGCATGTTAAGGAAACTGGCTTATCCATCCATCAATTTAATATGTTAGAGACAAATTCTAGACAGAAGGTTCAGATGTTTAGCATGCTGCATGCATTTGTCATTAAAGCCAAAATCTCTGATTTTTTGTTCCATTCTCTAGGTATGTACAAACTTCGGTCAAAAGGAAAAAAGAATGTTAGATCTGTCAAAGCCAATCATTTCAAATTCTCATACACTCATTACTTTGCTTAGATGGAAAGCATCGGGGATTGGATCGCATATTCTAAAGCTGAATTTGCTTGTGTCACAGAAAAAGCATTTAGTTTTGCCTTGTTGTAGCACTACTAGTTCAAACAACCAACAGACTCAAAACCCAAGACAGTGACACTTCCCCACACTTTAATGTTTCTTCCAACTTTAGTTCAGATTCTCTTTTGATTGACATATAAATAACCCTCCATCTCTCTGCCTCATATCAATTGTTTTTGAATCATTTTCTCTACTTTTGTCCTACGTTTCTCAAAACCATATAGCTCTGTACCATCATTTCCTCTCAGCAGTGATAATGGAGGTATTTTTCCTTGAACTTTTTAGTATAATAGATTGTTATACAGTTTATTCAAAAATTGTCTCCAATTCCTGCATTTTGGCCATTACCATTAGGTGTTTATTGTTTGATAAAATAGATGTATTATAGAGAATATGGAGTAATTCATTAAGGAAACAATGTATTCTCATTAATGAGTTCATGACCAGATTAACTGGCTAATAATATCATTTTCATTCATGTGATGTTCTCAATTGAATATCAGCATGTCTATATAAAAAAAAATGATTATTAGCATGGCTGAATCATTTTTACAAAGTGCAGACAATTATGTTCAATGATTAATATTTGATTATTGTTTTGCTTTGCAGATTGTTGAGTTAAAAGTGGAGATGGTTTGTATACATGAGAAAAGACTAAGGAAATGCCTCTCAAAATTAAAAGGTTTGATTCATAGAAATATTGATGATGATGAATAATGCCACAATATAATTCTGAGTAAGTTGTTGATTTAATGTAATATATTGTTTATGAGTGCAGGGATAGAGAAGGTGGAAGTGGATACTAATTGTCAGAAGGTTGTAGTAACTGGATATACACACAAAAACAAAATCCTAAAAGCAGTTAGGAGAGGGGGTCTCAAAGCTGATTTCTGGTCTCCTCAGAATGAGTTGCTTAATGCTTATGTCAGTGCCAATTATGCCAGATTTAGATTCAACCCCTTTAGTTTCTTCTAGTTTTTCTCATCCAAAACCCAACGTGCCTTTTGGTGTTTGGCTTTCTCTTTGGGTTTTTGTATCTGCTGCCTAGTGTGAGGTGATAGATATATACACTAGCTTTATATTAATTAGCTTTCTCATTTATAGAAATCATATGACAAATCAGAAAAATTGTATGAGGATATTTCAGATACATATAATAGAATAGTGACATATCTTCCTGAAATTTGAGGCGTCAAGTCTATCTTAAATATTAAATTCATGTTTTATTTATGGAGAATACTAACCAGTGCCCCAAGGGCAATGATTAAGCATCTAAAACAAATACGTTTTTATGAAAAAATTGTGTAATCATTATTTTATCAAAATTAACATCTTCTATTTGTTGATTCCTTAACCATTGCCCTGAGGGTACTGGTTAGCAAGACCCTTTATTTATTTTTGAAACTAAACTGTTTTATTTATTTATTCCTGAAAGATGTTGCCCCTTGATTGGAGTAAATGAGAAATTTTAACACAAAATAAAATTTACATTTTTTTAATCTCATTTTAACTTTACTAGGTCCCTGTTCTTCTTGAATCTTGCAGGTAGCTTTATACAATTCTCACATACTGTTGTGCTTAGTTCCGGTTAAATATGTGAATTTTGCTCCATAAGAAACGTAGTACTAGGTTGAGAAGTAGGACGGTCATACTAGTTAAAATACCATAATAGCCTCAACAAGGGTCTGTTTAACTGACTCCCACAACTTGGCTGACTAAAATTCAAATTCTGACCATTAAAAATGCCTCAACCTCAAGTGGATGAAAGAAACTTGTGAAAAACTAAAAATAATTCATATAGTAGTTGACTATTGACAATGCTCAGGATACAAGTCACAGTGCTAAATGATGCTGATTTCTTTTAATATTATTATGATCAGGATATAAATTTCTCTGAAGCAAATTCAATTATATCAAACGAATGTATTCCGTTTATGGTTTATAACGCCCTAAAGTGTTGTTTTAATGGTGTTCATTTTTTGGCTACTTCTCCATGTTAAATGATGGACTTGTGGTGCAACTCCTCCATTCTCTTCAAAATTAGATCACTAGTCTCATACAGGTATCAAATCAATAAATTAAAAAATAAAAACCTTAGCCTCTCAAACAACTGAGGAGTGTGTTCGGGAAACTGTAAACCGATCCAAAAAACAAAAAGCTAAAATTTATTGGATGTCCTCCAGCCGAAACAAGGTGTGTTCATGGTACAATTTGAATCAATTTTAAAATTAAAAACAAACCAATCAAAGGATTATCACACGTAGCTAGGTTTGGAAGAATCCTTGAGCAAAAATATGACAATCCAACTCAATTCAGTTTAGTTTGCCTCGGCTGTTTGGTAAATCTAAATTTCAATTGTAAAAAAATTATATTAATACAATTCCAAACAAGTTTGATGCATTAGGGAAAAATCACACGATATTCACTATGCCTAATTTACTTCACTTCTAAACCAATGGTACAAGATCTTAGAGGGAAAATAAAGGCAAACCCTACATGTTTACTCTGGTTCGATTAGCCTGTGATTATTAGTTATTATATATGCATTTTGAATGGTTGCTCTCAAACGAACAGCTGATTCATACATGTGGACATCTCAATATCGAAGTAGAGATCAAAATGATCAGGTACCAAGTGACAAGACATAAAAATATAAATATTTACGCCATACAAAAAAAAAATTAATGAATGTGAAACAACAAAAAGCGAACCACAAGCTTAAATAGTGAAATGCATTCTGCCAGGCGGCTTTGGAATCAACAGAAACCAGCAATGCTGCTAGACAGACATCATCAGCACGAACTACCAACAGCTAATACCATTGCAAACCCGACCCCAGCAAAAAGGGCAGCAACAGTCTGCTACATTCAAATTACTCACGAACACACATTCATATTTAAGATGCATCAGCAACCACCTCACAGCTACAATCAAGGAGCAGTGTGCTACAGCAAACATATCTCACTACATTAAGTAGCAGATATTACAAACTCAAAAGGCTAATGTTAAATAAGTATCCAGTAAAATATCTTAGAAGAAAGTAACCTTGAATATTTTACCATTGACTCGTTCACCGTGATTAGAAGCAACACACCGGCAAATTAGGATTCATATTTAGTATAGCAGATTATGTTTAGTATCTGCATCTGAATCAACAAATGACTAGTCCAACTCCTATGTGGCATCAGCCAAGTGCCAAAATACGCTCACTTGTGTTCATCACAGCATCGAAAATTCCTCTCGGGACATTTTTTTTATGAAAACCAAGCACAATTACCAGTTCAAAATCAGAACTCTCAAAGGGCGTGCAGGATTTAAGAAATAAGGAAGTGAACAAAAAGGCTTACCAAAAATCAGATCAATCATGAAAAAATCAAGTAACTAAGTGTCTTTTTAACCAGCACACTGGTAAAACAATCGGTCCTAAAATCAGCATAGTTCTTGCAACCGGCATCAAACTCACGAACTATCATCAATGACATAGAAACAGCATCAAACTCACGAACTATCATCGATGACATAGAAACGGCATCAACAGCAACAATATCAACATGCGCCTATCAGGCCCCAATCACTTTTCCCGATCACAACTATAAAACCCAATAAGTTGTTAATTATATATTAATTGAGCTTTAACTAGATCACAACCATCCTGTCTATAACAAAGGAAATGAAAATGTGGAAGCAGGGAGAGATAAATGCAAACACAGTAAAAATAAAGCTTAGCTAAAATGGCAAAATCCCTCATACTGAAATATTAACCTAGCAACTACAAGGTCCAAATGCTACTTCGAAGTAAACAACATAATATGTCAAAATAGAGAAACATTCAAACATCAAAGGAAATCCAACCCTACCAAACTGCACTTAGATCATAAAATCTTCCCAAAATTCTGATAAGATCATTCACATTGACCAAATCATCCAATATTATCAAAGACAGCAGCAGGTACACTAGTCGAGGTGTCTCTGGAATACTTCATGAAGAGCAGCTTATTCCTGCAAATGTAAATAGAATATAACGGTTACAAAAGGTTAAAAAAAAATGCCTCTTTGATAGCGAAGATGGCTTTTTCATCCATTATTAAGTTCAAGAATAACATTACTTTACTTACATCACCATTTGAATTTCGAGGAGAGGGGCTTCGAGAAGCACCAGGACGGCCTCGTGGTGACACACTGCGAGGCGTAAGAGACCTTCCACCATGGCTACGATTATCAGGACTTTCACGGAGTGGACTTTTCCTGGGGGAAACACTCTTTTGGGGGGAAATGCTCCTCTTTAGAGAAGGGCTCCTCTTTGGAGAAGGGCTCCTCTTTGGGGATGGGCTCCTCTTTGGAGATGGGCTCCTCCTTGGAGAAGGGCTCCTTTTAGGAATAGAACTGTGTCGCACAGGGGAGCGGCTGTGGAGAATAACAAAAATGGCTCAAATAACAATAATTATGGTGGTGAAAAATCACAGCTGAAAAGCTCAAGGGTCAATGAATGAAGACCTGTCCACTGATCTGCTTCGGCTTCTACTACGACGCTCATCGTCATGGCGCCCCCTTCCACGGCCCTTGTAACCAGGACTAGCACTACGGCTTCTGCTTCGGCGACGATGGTCCCTATCTCTCCCACGGTGCCTGTCACGTTCATGCCTATCATAACTCCTGCTGCGACTTCTCCTCCTGTAATCCTTTTCTTTGTAGTCATCACGATGCCTACAAACAATTAGACATTAGTCAATACAAATTTCTATCGAAGTCAATCATGAATGTAAAAACACCACTAGGTACGAGAAGTGAATTTTAATAAGTAATAACATAAGAAAATACCAAAATCAACACATACGATCCCATTGAGCATATCAACCAAAAGATAATTGCAATGTTTACAAAGGCAGATATGAAAGAAGACATTCACAGAGCCTACCAAAAGTCAACAAAAGACAATTTCAATTAGAAGTACAGTTTCGAATATCTACGAGCATGATTACAATGGCAGATATGAAAGAAGCCATTCAAAGAGCCTACCAAAAGTCAACAAAAGACAACTTCAATTAGAAGTACAGTTTCGGATATCTCCAAGCATGGCGCCAGACACCTTAATCTAAGCTACGGGGTTTTACTGATTAGACAAATTAACATGCTTAAATTTAAGAGGTCATGTCATCCCCTCCTTAAGAAGCAAAATCAAACTGCATGATACAAGTTTGATTAAGCATCATATAAATGCATCTACTGTATCTTTGAAAATTCGGGAAATGGTTTCAGCTATAAAATTCGATGATCACTCTGAACATTAAAAACAAAAACAAGAAATTGCATGTAATTGAAACATCACTCATCACAAAATAGCAGCCACCAAAACTCTCCTACATCCACAACACTCTGGAAGCAACAAGGACATTAAGAAGTGGCACTCACCTTCTCTTGCTGGGACTGCGGCTCCTTGAGCTCTTTGATCTCGGGGATGTTTCGATAATCCTTCCTTTCTGACTGTAAATAAAATAAATAAACTTAGCTACATACAGAAAAAAAAAAAAAATTAGAAAAATATTAACCAGCATCCAATTAGAAAAATATTCGACAGGGTTACTCGGTTGTGTTTGGTTTCAATTAACAATGAGACAAAATTGATTGCAGAGTTGTAAAACTGACTTTGCCTCTACATTTCATTCAAACTTGAAGCTAGTTTTTGTAGCTTTGGACTTGAAACACAATTTTTACACTCAAATTTACTGTAACTCAAACATAAACCACGTCACATTGAACTCAATTTTAACTAAAATCAATTCATTCAAAACCAATTTTTATGACCAAACACACACTTAGTTTTCCCTCGTTATATAAACATCATGATATAGAAAATCAAGGTAAATTTTTAATTTGACATAACAACCACAACACATCATAACAAAAACGAAAAATAAAACTTACATCCTCTCAGCATTAGGGCCATATTTTGCAAACTGAACAGTTATTTCACGACCATCAACCATTCTTCCTGTAAAATTAATCATTTGTTTTTAAATTCATATACAAAAAAAAAACTGTTTTTTCTTTCTAAACAATGAAATGAATTAACAAGAAGCATATACCATCGAGCCTATCAACAGCCTTGGAAGCTTCATCAGCATATTTGTAACGCACAAAAGCAAAACCTCTCGATTCACCAGTCCTTTCAAAAATACAAGAAAATTTCAACAAATAAATAAATTTGATAAATGAAAAATTGGGAGAAATTAAAAAATAAAAACTTTTTGAATATACCTTCGATCTTTGGGGATGAAGATGTCAACAACCTTGCCATACTTGTCAAAGAGAGGAAATAGGTCATCAGCGGTGGTACCTTGAGGAAGAAAAAAACAGTGTTAGGTTAAAGATAAGAGAGAAAAAATTGAATTGAAAACAGAGAGAGAAGGGTTTCGCTTACGGAAGGTGATGTTGAGAACGAGAAGAGAGTAGGTATCAGAGATGTCCGGAGGACCTGACCTACCGAAGTGAGACATGGTTGATTTCTCAGAATTGGATTTGATACACAAGAGTGAAGTGAGAAATAGATAGATTTATCGGGATGGAATATAAACACGTTTTATTTTTTTTTAATATTTTTCATTCTTTTTTTTTTTTTCTAATAAAAAATTAAGGTGAATGTCCAAAAAATATTGAAATTGATAGAAACACTTGTAGCAATTTCATTTTTGTTAACAGTATTTTTATCATTTTTTTTAACAGTGTTTTTATCATTTTTTTTAGTATAACTTGTGTATTAAAAAGTGAAATTTTGTTTGTAATAAAGAATGGAAGGAGTTTTAAGGAATGATTGTTCTATATTTTGTTAAACTTGTTGAATAATAATGAATGTGGCATTGTTGAAGATTCTAATTGTGATTTTAATTTCAAATGCATATATGATAATTTTTCAATATTTTAATTTTCATACTAAATCTAACACCGTTTATCTAACGGTGTCTAAAATACACTAATATTTTGTGTCAGTCTGATTCTGATAAAAGAGAAAATTATTAAAAACACAAATTTTAATGCCTTAAAAAATATTTCTATTTTTTAATTGTACTAACCGTTTGACTGATCTCTTTTTAGGAAGCATTTCAATGATTGAATTTAAATGATATCATTATTTTTTTTAAATATTATCTTATTCTCGAGGAATGAAAGGGAGGAGTTTGAAAAAAATGAAAGGAAAGAGTGGAAGAAATGGATGACATTGAGAGAGGAAAGTTTTGGAAGTTCATTTCTCTTTTCTTTTTCTTTTTTTAAATATTACTTGTTTGAATTAACTTATTTTAATTAATGCATTGTAGTTTATACAAAACTTTTTCGATCAGCTTACTTTCATAATCTTTCCAAGTTATGAAAATTACATATGATTTAGATGGAAACAACTTGACTTTCTTTTAATATCGTAACAAGGCTTATTATAAGCATTTATGCTATAAACCATTAATTAAGTTGTTTATCCAAATAAGTCCTTAATTCACTTATAAAAAATAAATAAAATAAGGCCTTAAACATATTCCACTTGCATACATTATGACCTGGAATAGCTAATGCAGCATAGTCATCCTTCCTTGAATGCAGAAATTTAAAGAAATTCCATCCCAAAGCAGCCTTATTCAAATTCTAAAATTTAAGACGGTCAAATAATTATTAACTTTACTAGAAAATAAAGAATTTACAACTCTAGAGGGCAAACAAAATGCTACACAAAACAGAGCCAAAACAGTAACCTGTAATCAGTGGAAAGCTGCTATGGAGGAAACCTTATAATTAAGAGTTAAGATATCTACTGAGCTCCCAAAACGAAACCTATGAGAAATAAAAAGCAGTATCTTGGATGACAACATAATTAATCTTGGATGACAATATAATTAATCTAATTTATTCTTTCACTCAAATTTCTTAACCAACGTCACCCATCTCATTGATGGTGTCGCGCTTTCATTTCTATACCTCAGACATCTCATCAGTCCCAATTTCTTTTCATCCTTCAGATGATTACCGCAAGAATAAATGTGTATACTCCCATCATAGAACTGAGCAGAGCCCAGGACAGGGAACCTCGATTATGTTGTGTGCCTCCACTAAACACCTAATTTGGATACTTCATTTTCTTGTTTTGGCGAGCCAGATCAGATTCAACATAGGTTTTGGTGACTGGCAATGTGCCGTGTATTTGTTTTTGCTTTAAGGAGAACTTGAATCTCAAAAGTATTGAGTTAGTCATTACGCCGATGGAACTCAGCCCCATGAGGGCCCCTGCAATTGATGGAGTCAACATGGTACCATTTACAGGAAATAACACTCCAGCTGCAATTGGAATCCCCACCTGTATGAAGATAGAAGTATAACTACACCTCTTAGAGTCGAACAACAATTGAATAGTATACTTTCAGAAATTCCAAAAACTGAACTAAAAATAGAGATTTTTGAACAATGAAAAAACTAATTAGTTTTAACACTTGAATTTGGTATCAAATAAATGTACTATCCCATGCAACCTAATCTGAGTTTCAAACAAAACCAGCACCATATTGGGAGAGGGAATGCTGAAGAAACAAACAAAGGGAAATCACTCACATATGGTTTGGTTGCTCAGTTATGCCTAATCATACCGATATATTTCAGTAGCAAAGAAATAACACAAAAGTTCAATTTCAAATTTGCGACAAACATACATAAGATATAAAGCAGAACTTGCATTTCCCATGAAAAAAAACATTCAAGAAGTAACTTTTCCAGGGAAAAGTCTATCAAAATGTTACAGGGAGGAAGATATGTCAATCAAATTTTATATCTGGACAGCAGAAAAACTTACAATGTTGTATACAAAAGCCCACCAAAGATTTTGCTTTACAGTATTCATGGTTAGCCTGCTAAGCTCCAAAGCATCAAGCAGCTGCATAGATATAAAAAGATTAACCTTCCAATATGCATTCCATTATCATAATTGTTATGAAAGTAGGGAAGAGAACAATTTGAGTAGTTAGAACGGAGACCAATTAGGAACAAATACAGTAGTTTATTTGAAGGGATATCAGTAAAATAAATAGGGAGCACGAAGATAGCATGTTTCATTCAGAAAATTAGAAAGTTAGTATGCAAAGGGATACTCTTGGAGGAAAAAAAATCCCCTATTCTCATTATTCAATAAAACTGTTTCATTTCCTTTGACTGTTTCAATTCCCTGTATTCCCAACAAGAATAAACAAAGAATAATTATGCACTTGATTAGGAAAGTAGAAAGACAACTCAATGGAACATCAACTATGAAATATATATATAAGACTGCTACATTCAATGAGAACCGAGAAATAATATGCACACAAAAAATATGGGGCCACGATTTTTTACATCATATTTGGGGTGCTTTTGTTTCTCGTGCATCTCTAAGAATTCTCAAAAGGGCGGGTAAGTTCATGGCACCCACCAATCATCATGAAGCTCCACCCATGTACATTTAGAAAGACATGCATATGCAAAAGAAACATGATAAAATCCCTACCTTTCAGCATTGAGGAAATGATTTTTCATATACCATTTTCACAAAAAATAGATTTCTTTCAAACACAACTGCTATGGTTGCAGCATTTAAATCAAACAATAAAATGATGCAATAATTTGGAGAAAAAATATGGGGAATATAAGAGAGTTTTAAGAAAACCAAAAGGGGAAAAATGTTACCTGTGAGAGATGGTTGTGCATCAATACAATGGAAGACACCTCACTGGCAGCTCCAACACCTCCACCCAATGCAATGCCTATATGTGAAGAAGCCAGGGCAGCTGCGTCGTTAATTCCATCACCAACCATAGCTACAACTTTCTTATCTTTCTGAAGTTCCTTTATGAACTGGTTTTTCTCCTCTGGTTTCACTTCAGATAGCACCTACAATTCAAAACATGCAAGAAATCGAATTACCAAAAACGTTTTCATGCACTGGAAGAACATCAACACATAAAAAAATTTGGTCAATTAATTCAAACCCAAGACAAATTCAATTCATACGGCCACCCCGTATTTTTATACCATTTTTTTTTTTGAAGAAGCTAAATTAGCCCACCTAAATTGACACCGGAGAGAATCGAACCTGACACCTTGATATTTTTATACCATTATCAGTGAAATGTGTGTGTGTGTATATATACTACCTCTGTCCCTATATATAAGATCCTCTTGCAAATTTGTTGTTCCTTTTTATAAGGCCCTCTTCAAATATCAAGGTGCATTAATTAAGTTTTCACAAAAATATCCCTAATTAAATAGAATTAAAAGATCAATCATTTCTCTCTCTTAATAATTGAAGAATTATTTTGGAAAGAGAATGTATATTATTGACAAATTCAATGCAAAAACAACTTTTCTTAATTCTTGTGCTCTTATCAAGGGGGTCTTATATATAGGGACGGAGGTAGTAATTGTTAGTATATATGAAAATAAAATATATAACTTCATATGTTTAGGCATGGGAGGGTCATGAACATTGACAAAGCTTGTAGCTCCACCTTGGCATCTATAATAAAAAATGAACAAGTAATTTTTTTACTGATCAGATGCCTCAACGTGGATGAAGATGACCATTTACAGCCGGGAGATTCAGTCATGAAGAAGTAACCCTCAGTTTTCAGCCTCTTCAATTGAGAGACATATTCAACAACCAAACTGTTGTTTTCCCCTGGCACCAAAATCTCGTCCTTACAAGTGCTCTCTCTATAGAGAAAAATTACGTAGTTATGTAGCATGTTAAAAACATTTTACCTTTACTTTGGGAATCCCAACAAGAGATGCAACATACTCAGCTGCATTCCTTTTGTCTCCAGACAGCATGTAGACATCAATATCTTGCTTAGATAATGTGTCAACAACATGTCTTGCATCTTTCCTTATCTCATCTTCAAAATAAATCTGGCCAGCCAAGGTATCATCAACTCCAACATAGACAAATGATTGGTTTTTACATTCCACTTCTTGATGTATACTATTGCTAACTCCATGCCTGCACATAGGAATTACCTGCTGAGTTTGATATTTATAAAAACAAAAATTGTACAAGAAGATTTTTACAAGAGCTTTCAGCGTAAAGTTGGTACAATGATTTTCTTGTGTTAATCTTCAAGTATATTTAGAGTTCATTACAACAGTTGGTCAAAGCTATTGCAGCTCATAGAAACGGATTCTTTGGGTACAATCTACTGCACACTCCATTACAAGCTAGAGTTTGGGTGTCCTCTCCTGCAGTGCCAAAAATGTTGTGATAAAAGGATCAAACTCAATTACCTGGTTATCCATTCCAAAGTCCCAACTGAAACCTTTTTGTTATTTACGGTTGCAACGACACCAGATCCAGGTTCTTCCAGGAATGTTTCATCTGCTACCTGTAAATTGTACTAAAAGAATAAGCTGGCAGTCATCAATTTTAGGACAAAAAGGTAACACGCCTAAAACATTAAACGCACACATTACTGCCAGTAAGTTCTATTCCTACAAATTTCATTAGTTAGTCAGATTACCAAAAAGATATATAGTGTTATTAATGAGTTGGTCTCCTGTAGATAGAATAACATATAATGACCGAAAAAGTTACAAAAGTTAAAAACCCATTGACATAGATTGAAGAAAAAGATAGCATCTCAATTGCAAATATACCATGTAATGTTCATGAGATAACCCAAAATGCAGAGAACAAAATCAAACATTGACAAGAAATGTCATGCGAACCTTAGTGTCATGACAATTAGCTGCCTGAGCAGCATCCACAATTGCTTTCCCAACTGGATGTACTGAATTTGATTCTACAGCAGCTGCTAACCTCAGAACTTCAATATCAGACAAAGCATTTATTTTAGTTTGGCTGCATTGAAAAGGCAATGTTATATCACCTTTTAGTTGCATAACTTTGGCTAAAAAAATCATATATACTCAGACTACATACACAATTTCCTATCATGCATTAACAACATGGGATTAACTTCTCCCACGATTACTCATCGTTAAATACTTAAACTTGATTCTATTCTGACAGGAAAATATATATCATCTTGTATAGACAAATAACTACAAAAATTGAACATTTTATAGATAAGATTCCTTCCAAACGAATTGATTGTAATAATGGACAAAAAATTATTGCCCTACACTACCTTGAATTTGCATTTTCTGTGCATGTGGGAGTGACAATCTTTGTCACAACAGGTTTACCAATTGTGAGGGTTCCTGTTTTGTCAAACACAACAGCGTTTACCATGGCAAACTTCTCTAGAATGTTTCCACCACGCAAAAGTAATCCTCTTTTAGCCCCCAAAGAAGTTCCAACCTGTTAAACACACAAACAAGTCAACCACAACAATATAGAAGGAGGTGACAAATGTTGCCTCTGTGCAGATTTTACCAGCACAGCAGTAGGTGTGGCTAACCCAAGTGCACATGGACAAGCAATAACCTGCATCAATGAACAAGTATCACTGTCATGAAAGATAATGGAAATTTTCTTTTAAGCAATATCTGAAAATTGGAAGCTCAAAGTAGGCTAATTTCCTCTTTCTTATTAAGGAACATAAAAGTGAAAACAAACAGCTGGACTGTGTATCAAACTGTTTTGCCCAAGGTGATTAAAACCGAATCGGACCGGCCGGTTCGACCGGTTGAACCGGGAACTGGATATGTATCCGGACCGATTCAGCTTAAAAGCCGCTGTGCTATGAACTGGACTTCAAACCGTTAAACCTGAGAAAAAACGGAGAAAATCGTAAAAGCCGGCGGTTTGGACGGTTCTGCAGGTTCAACCGTATTTGCCTTTGCAGGAGAAAAACGGAAAAACTAGAGTTTGGTCGGACCACCGCTGTCCACCATCAACGCCTAACGTGAAGCAAGTGGTGTGAGAGAAGAGGAGAAGTTGTAGAAAAGTGAAGGAGAAGAGTGTTAGAACCGAATCTCCACAGCGTTTAGAAAATAGAACGGGCGTGAAGAGGAGAGAGGAAGTCTCTTGTTCAAAGTTTGGACTGAGTGGTTTACATGATGGAGTGATAGGCCTCTCTGATTGTGATTTTCAGGATGGAGTAGTATTTTTTTAATATTGGACAGTGTGTCTTCTTTCTTGGGGAATGTGAAAAGCTTTCTTTGAAAATCAAAATGCAGTAGTAATAGTGTAATGTCATACACAAAGTAACCGTCTAGTCAAACCAAAATATTTAAAAGCAAACCCTTGAATATTAAATGGAATATATTTGTGTTTTTAATAATTAAATTTATAAATACCCTATTATTTATTTAGAATAATATATTAAAAACTAATAAAATTATATTATTTAATTAATACCGGTTGAACCTTTAAACCCCGAACCTTGGCTTACACCGGTTCGATCTCCGGTCCGGTTTTGATTACCTTGGTTTTGCCTTCCAAAGCCACTAATCTATATTAAAGAATCGGTTGGTCGGATTAAGAAATACTTTTGGGCCTATGTTAACAAGCCTAAGTGCCTAACAGCTCTTATATTTTGTCCAAAAAAATTCTCCAAGTCATGTAAAAATGTATTCAATCGAAAGGACTGAGCCATACTGAAAGAACCACACAGACAGATCTTTAAATTTGGCTAACATTATATAAACGACAAAAATATGTGGCAGGAGGATACATGTCCATAATAAATACTTCGTCCCTTATTATAAGACCCTTTACAAAGTTCATGTGTATTAAGAAAAGTATATCATTTAATTTGTCGAGTGTAACTTTTCCATAATTAGCCTTGTAATTACTGATACCATGAGAGAGAGAGAGAGAGAGAGAGAGAGAATTTATGTTTCCCAATGGAAAAGTGATAGGGGTATTTTTGTAAAGAAATCATGAATGCATGTGGAATTTTGATAAGGGACTTATATTAAGGGACAAAAATCTCAAAAGGGGTCTTATAGAAAGGGACGGAGGGAGTATTTGAAAAGCATACCAGAACACTGCATGCAAGCTGCAAAGCCAGTGAAACCGCACTTCCTTGATATACAGCAGCGGGTAAAATGCGTGAGCCAAACACACTCCAAAACGTAAATGTGGAAACAGAGATTGCCATTACTCCATACGTGAAGTATCCTGCTACCTGGATACACAATGCTGTTTCTCTATTTAGTAGAAGATATATAGGCAAGAAGGTAATTGAAGGAGAACAGGTTGCAAACATTCCACTGATTGAAAAATAAAATACATATAAAACCAGCAAAGGGCCATATACACAGATTGATAAAGTTCTAGAGTGAGAAAAAAAGGACAAATTGATATTAGAACCCAAAATGTTTCTGCATATTGATCTCAGCTATTACAGTAGTTTTCATATTGGTACCATAGGGTTTAATCTTTATTCGTCCAAAACAGCACACCAAGGATGGTTGAAATAAATGAGAAATGAGAGCCTAATGCAGAAAAGGATCAAATCCCATGATGTTCGGGATCCCCTAATGGAAAAAAGGATACAGTGGATTTAATTCTACAAGCACAGTCGGTATTGGTTACGAAAGAAGGGAATGGTATGTATCAATTGCGTAATAAATACAGACCGTACATGTTACAAATAAACAGTTGAATTAACCCTTTGGAAAGTACATCTGCCCATAAGTGCAGATCAGTGATGGCAGAGTATGCGTTCTTTGACCGAACCCACCTCTGATTCCCTAACACTTTTAAAATTTTAAAATTGTTCTTCCACAAAGATTGAGATGAGCAACCTTTTATCACAGTCAGGGGGCAAAATAAATCTCAAGAAGCTTTACTATCCAGTATAACTCAAAAAATAAAAAGGAAACATCATGCAAGATTAAAGCCAAAGAAAGCAACTTAAAAAGGAGCTGTCATCTTTCCACCAGCCCTCCCAGAACCAAATAAAAAGAGTTTAAGAAGAGATGTGAGGGTAAGGGATTTCTAAATCATGGCATGAAACCCAGTTCCAAAGTCCTTGCAACAGAACCTCCTGCAGTTTTGGGTCTCAAAGAAATGAAAGACCGTGTGCTAAATTAGCTCAACAATATTTAAAAAGTAAGATGCCATGTTTCTTTCTAGGGACAGACATTGGAACATACACATAAACGGAGAAAGAAAATATAAAGGAAACATTAGGTTACAATTGCATGACTTTTAGATGCATAGAAAAGGCTGCAGCTTTTTTCTTTTTTGGTAAAAAAGAAATTCATTAAGACAGAGATAAGATGATTACAGAGTACAGTGAGAGACCCTCCTTAGAAAAGAAAGATGAAAACAAGAGAACAAAGAAAACGATGATATGATAACCAACCCAGTCACTTAACATATTAACTGGGGAACCCTTTTGAAAAGATTGGATGCTTTTTACGAAGTAAAATCCAAAAAACCCAATCCTATCCCAAAGAAACTGCTCATCCAAAGACATAATCTTGAAGATTTTAAAAAATTACTCTCCAAACAGAAGAGCCAGTACCTGATTATTATAATTTTGAAGGCACAGAACATAAACATATCATACAGCTATGATGTTTGGACCCCCTGGCAAGGCCTACTATAACAACACCCCCTCCCACCAAAAAAAGTGCCTAAACTATTCTGAGCTTGCAAAACTATTTATAATCAGGTTCCATATTCTTTTCATCAAATTTATTAAGTCTATAATTTTCTAAGCCAGAAAAAGGCATGCAATCCTTAATTTGTAAATCAGTAGTCATAATTTGATAAATTTAACTTTTGCAATCAGTCAGACCACTTAAGGTACGAAGAAAACATACTGGCTATAAAATAATGGGATTCAGTACAAGAACCTTGTCAGCCACCCGTTGCACAGGAGCTTCTCTACTTTGTGCCTCTTCAACTAGACGAATAATGTCTGCTATGGCAGTCTCACCACCTGGTCTCCGGACCTCTACTGTAAGAGTTCCATTAAGATTTATACTTCCAGCTGCAACTTCACTCTGAAGAATAAACCCATCAATCAGTTAGTTAATTCAACTGCTAATACTGCCACAGATACAGAAATGTTAATGGGCTGTCACATATAAACACAAAATGAATTGTGCTCATCGTCAGTTAAGATGCACCCGTACAACATTACCATTAAAAACATAATGGTCTTCCTGTTTAATTGACATAGGGCACATAATGCCCTAAAAAATTTATAACCGATGATCATAGCATCCACCATCATTAAAAGGTACCAGCAATATCTATAATTCACGTTAAAAGTCAAATAAATGATAAATATCAGATTATAATGTGTTGAGATATAATTTACCCCAAGTTCTTTTGTTACTGGCAGCGGCTCCCCAGTGAAACTTGACTCATCTACACTACTTCTACCAGCTCTCACAATTCCATCAGCTGGAATACGATCCTAGAAAAATAGAAAAAGTAGCTAGGATAAATAATTTATGCACATCAACCCTCAAAATCTGAGCAGAATATGTTTAAACTTCAAATCACAATTATCAATAGATTAAAATGTACAAACAACGTCGGACTTTAGGAAATAGGAATCTAGCTGGTTAGATGGGCAATCCCTCCTTCACCTCTTCCCCCGGTAGTAGACAATGACATAAAGCATATCAATATCATCATTTTGTTCATTTTCTTTAATACCTCAGAGGTGGATTTTAATCATTCAAAGATACGCTAATAAAAGTCGGCCTTTCTAAAATAAACAACTGGAACTTCTTCAGATGCCAAAAAGGGGTAAATCAGTTACAGTGTTTTGTATTTGATAATATGTATGTTCTAATATTACTTACTCCGGGTAATACGACGATTTGGTCTTCAACAGAAAGACTGTCAGAAGGAACTTCGACAACTGAGGCAACCTCTGTTTCCCCATTATTAACTAGAAGGCGAGCTTTTGATGGCAATATGCTAAGAAGTCCTGTCATATCACTGGTTGCTTTGATTTTAGCTCTCTGTTCAAGATTCCTTCCCAACAAGACAAATGCAATCAGCATAATAGGTTCCTCAAAAAACGCCTTCCAACCCTGCATTAAAAATTCCATTTAACAAAATTAAACTTCCATTCAAATCTATTGCATGCCCAGCTTCATAATTTCAACGAAAAATATACTTCCTAGATTTAGCTTATCATATATACATGCAAGCCCGCTGTTGAAAGTCCCCTATCAACTAGAGATATGGCCTAGGTAGTGCATAAGACTTGAGAAGTCCTACTCTTTCAAGTCAGGTTTATAGGGTAGAGTAGGACCCGAAGCCTAAATTCTAAGATGGCATCAGAGTCTATCCTAAATCTATTATTAGACAAAGAGCATTGTCATTCCACCCAAATCGGTTTACGCTTCAAATGTTCAGCCCTAAGTGTGAGTCGAGAGTCTCACATTACAAATATGGCTTAGATAGTGCTTAAAGAACTTGGACAGTTCTAATCTTACAAGCCGGTTCTATGAGCTGAGTTATGCCCAAAGCCAAAATTTTAACACACACAGTGAGCATCCAAGTATATCAAAGAGTTGATTTCCATTCTCATAAGTAAAATGGGAGAGGGCTTAATGTAGTATAAATTACAAAGATTTACAATGAAAGTATTAATGTTCTTATTATATATGAGAACAAGATGAATACAACACTATTTAGCTAAAGTAGATAAGTAACCATCTGCCTAAGTCCACCACGATTTAGTCTTTAGGTAGAACAAAAAAATAAAAAGAAAAAAAAAATAACACATCCAACATTGTAATAGAAAAATGAGCAAACAGGCTTGCTCAGATCCCACATTGACTAGTGATATGATCAGAATAAAGCTCGGGAAATCCTCACCTCTTGATTTACGCCTAACCCAAATTTTACATCAGAGTATATCTCAGATCAGTTACATGCTCTAAATGTCAAGTCCTAGGCGTAAGAGGTGTTGTTATTAGGCCACCAATATTTGCGCACACTCCAAATGTCCAGTCTTGGACATTAAAGAGTGTTGAGATCCCTCATCGACTAGAAATAAGACCAAAGTAGTCCTTTTAGGACTTAGACAATCTTGATTCTTGACTCTTAGCAATCTTTGGGGGTTGAGTTAAACGTAGCTTGAATTCTACGATGGTAGATTAAAATTTAATCAAACTGGAATAGGCCCATGAACATGGACGATCAAGGAACAAGTCAGTTATATTTCTTTGATTATAGTTAGTGACAAGAATGCCAATACAACTGTCGCCTAATGGCTCGACCTTGAAGGGGACGAGAAAACTAAATTTTAAAGTTTAGGGACTAAAACCAACAATCGCCTTGAATTGGGAAGCTGAAAGCATAATTGACTCAAATGTCTAACACCTCTTGAATTCTTCCATTTCTAACACTCTTATCAATGTAAGGAATTCAAATTTTCTATTTTCTTTAGTCTTTTCAAGTTAACTGAGTTACAAAATGTAGCTGGCAACTAAATAAATTTAAAATTACAAGTTGGAGATAGAAAATTTCAAAAATACATTTTACCAATTTCGGCAGCAAAACAGCAAATGAACTGACTGTGAATGATGACAAAGCCCCAAGACCAACTAAGCTGTTCATGTTTGGCGCCCTTTTAAAAAGGCTTTTTAAGCCATCAAGGATAAGTTGGCGGCCGGGACCAAGTAACGTAAGCAAACACAAGGATAGATGAAACCCGACAGAATGAAATGCATGGATCCATGGTGCCTTTGTTGCAAAGAGATGAGAGAGATGACCAACAAGACACACAGCACAAAGAGCCCAGGAAACAGCTAACTCACGACCTTAAAACAGCATATAAAAAAGAAAAGAAGCACATCAATTAGCCTCAGAAGTCACAGCAGATGAATCCATCACAAACAACTACTCAGACGTATCTTAACGAGGATCTCGTTGCTGCATTTAAAGAGAAGCTTACCACTTTCTTTTAATAGTCTATTTCTTTCTTCCATCTTTCTTTCAAAAATTTGTAGGAAATTTTCTCTTGTTGAATCTGCACTTCAGAAACAGCAGAATAGTCACACAAACAAATATATCATTGGAGAAAGGTAGTATAATTTAAACTACGCTTAAACATGTTTTTGACCCCTGTAATGTTTTCGTTTTCCCCTGGTTTTTTTGGTTATTTAATGGTCCCAATAATATTGTTTTCCAGTTTAGTCCTAGTTATTTTGTTTTGGTACGCCAAATATTTGTTTTATATTCGTTTAGTCTCAATATGATAGGGAGTAAAATGAAAAAAAACTGGTCTCAAACAAATGTGCACACACACACACACACAAATGTAAGGGACTAAATCATAAATATATTAGATTTTTAAAGGAACTAAAATGAAAAACAAAGTATATTACAGAGACCAAAAACAAATTTAATCATTTAAACTACATACATGCCATCTTCAACTACGCAACAGAATTTGATTGCTCTGAAAGTTGCAACTCGAACTAAGATAAAATTTAAAGATAACAATCAACGGATTTCTAAAACCAGATTTGCCAAAAATATTAGCAAATATTAACATAAACTAATTCTTGTTAAAAATATTTGGAAAATTAACCACTCAACGGGTTAATGATGTTCAAATAGAGGTTAATAAGTAAGCATGTATTCACTTAACTAACCACACTGAGAGGTTGGTTATTCCTAGACTGAATTGTCACTATAGTATATAAGTAAAAAAGAATATTCTTTATGCTTCAAACCAATAAGTAGAAAAGCTAGAATTTTTTTTATCATTGCACGTGATAAAGAGAACTCACTTAGTGGAGGGGAACACGTTACTGTAAGAGAACAATATAGATGCAACCTGATAATCATCCAAACACTTGAAGAACCCTCCCTTAAAAACTAGCTATGAAGGGGGAAGAACCACGCCACTTAAATACTCCACCAAGCATCCCATACTACTTGATGTGGAACTTGGGCACCCCATAATACCCAAGTCCCTATCACAACAATAATAAAGGCATTGGATTTTGTTAGGCTATGGGAGGTAAAAAATGAAATGCAGGAGCTGTAAACATTAATTGGGTGCACAGCTTCCATGCATACAAATCAAATCACAACCCAACCAACACTCACCGGATAAGAGTCCGCAAAATATTGTATTAGAGGATTGCTACTTTCAGATTCAACATTGGCAAATTCTTTAATATTCCAGTGAGCTTGAACAAAGGCACGGCTCTAGAATACCCACCACAAGAAGTCACAGAGGCTCACTGAAGGGAGAGATTATATTATACCATCAATTATGCCACTTAACCCACCAAACTTCATATAAACGAAATGAATAACAACATATGGTAATGTCCAATCTCATTTGAAGTATGATTGTTAAGTGGACAACTAGGGAAGTAGAGCATCCAATGCCATATGTTACGTCCATTTGACAATTCAACTGTACCTCCATGCTTAAGAATCATTGTTAAGAAAGAGTCTAGTCTATACTGTTCAATAGAAATTCCGAAGAAAGTTGGTTGTCATTCATTGATACTCACAAGTTGCAATTAAAGAATTTCTAACCAAAATCCTAGATGAATAACCAACCAAGCATATACTCAAATAATAAACATTGGAGATGATGAGAATCTATAAATAGACAGGAATGACATTGACGTGCATATACTTGTAAGTTGTAGTAGACTTAGACTATGTTTGGTTGAGCGTTGCAACACAAATTCTTGTGTTTCAAGACTCATAAAACGTGAAAATGTAGAAGCTCGCATTTGTAGGGTTGGACAAACGCACGGTGGGTGGGTATCCCATCGTGAAAACAAACACATACTTAAAGGATGCAAAAGAAAAATAACCAACCAAGCATGCAATTTATATGATGATTATGTATATGGCAAGGAATTACTAGTAAGTAGCAAGGCAAGCCCTTTTCTCAACCAACAAATACCGAAACATAGAGTAAAAATACAGCACGTAGTTGATGATCTTAAAAATATACCTCGAAGGCAAGAATTGAAACCACAGCTAGTTAAATGTTCTGCAAGAGTCTTCCCTAATTGCTTTTGCCAATTTGCCACAGCTTTTGCTTCAGATACAGGCCAAACTATTGCTGTCTCTGTCGTTAAATTTACACTAGCAGATGACACTTGTGGCTGCCGGTTTACATAAAAAGTAAAAACCAACGATTCAGATTACAGAAAGGTAAATAATATTATAAAAGCAAGAATTTAATAACTAATTTCTCCCTTTTGTTTTTCTTTGTTGTTCATATACTCCCAGTCAATCATATTCTCAAGCTAATTTTCAAACTTTTTTTTAGGAAAGTATATAAAAAGCAAATTTAAACTTAAGAATTCTCAGTCACTATAACACGGACTTCTATAAAACCTCAGTTTGTGATTTTTATAAATGAATGTTAATGTTAATAAATAATTATAATCATTCATAAGAACATGTGAAACTTTAAAATAAAATGCTGCATGCTTATCCCATTTCAACTACCTAGTCGTATAAACTCGGCAAAATACCCTCAATATTACATCAATCGCCTTAGAAATAAGATAATTGAAGCATCAAATAATCAAATTTGAATAGAAATCAATTATCAAAAACTCACTTGACTTTCCAGAATCCTTTTCACAGATGCTGCACATCCACCGCATACCATTCCCTATCACGCACACAAACAAAACTGAATTATTAATTAAAAAAAATACGAAAAATAATAAGAACGAAAAAAAAAAACCAGAGAGTTCAGAGTTCAAACCGAAACATCAAGAATGATAACGTCAGGCGAAAGAGCCGAAACCTCTTGCGCAGCATCTCCAACCAATTTTACACTGCCATCTCCAGACTCACCACCAGAACCACTACCACCACCTCCTCCTCCATTTCCAACTCCAGCACCTCCATTTCCACCGCCGGCTGTAGAACCAAACGAAGCAGCGGAGCTCGAAACGCAGCTGGTACGGCACGGTGTCCGTGAGAGCAGCGCGCGGAAGTTACGGAGTGAGGGCGATAAAGGCCTAGAAGTACAATAGGTGGAGGAGCACGGAATGCGGGAACGGTTGTTGTAGGAAGTGACAGTGCGTTTGAGATTGTGGCGGAGGAGTGTACGGTGAGGTGCTCCGGAGAAATGACGGTGGAGTGCTCTGAAAAGTAGCATCTGCGCCGTCGTGGTGACAGTTATCGCAGAATCCATTGGATTGGATTAGAATAGAGAAGAGTCGCACAGTCACTGGACTGGCTCTATCTTGTATCCTATCATCTACCAGTCGCGCGCGCTTATAATCAGCTGAGCTTATTACTACTACTACTTCGCAGCACTGCGTTTTCGAACTTCTTGCTTCGGAGACGGTTTTCACCTTAGATTATTACACACCATAGGATAATTTTATTTGGGATAATAGCTCATAAATGTATTATTTCATATTTCAAAAAAAAAATATGTATCGAAATTAATCCGCACTATCCTAGTCATAATAGTTATTTATGTTAAAATATTTCGTTAATTTATTTTGTTATAGTAATGCTCAGTATACTTATTGTCGTATCGAAACTGTTTAACGTTGTAGAATATTTTGACTAACAAAATGCACGATTAAAGACAAATTTAAAATTTTGATACATTAAAAAATTATTGTGTCTATTCATCATACATTCAAGAATCAAAATTACTTTTTAATTTATTTCATATGTTAACCTTCATTTCTTATGTATTTTTTTAGGGGTAAAAATGATGTATTTGTACGTGTTTTTTCCTTATAATTTTAGAAAAGAAAAAGTTGGCAAAAAAAAAAAAACATTTTTTAGTTTTATTTATATAGAAATGTTTTTTTAAATTATCCTCTAAGTAGTATATGATACTTACTTGACTTTAATCCTAAAAGAAATCATATTTTAAATGAACGAACAATATATCACTTTCATGGTAAAGAAAATGTTGACTTTTAAGTAACATACAAAACTAATTATATTCTTTTTTTTCCATCAACTCTCTTGATCGGATGTAATTGAGGCACCATTTGACATTAAATATGGACATAGGGTTATATGTAGTCTTCAAAATTTCATATTCACACGGTCACCATGACGATGATCGTTGGATCTTAATTCAAGCCGTCACCAAAGTGGTGATCGCCTGTGATGACTACATGACATTGGGGTTTTTAAATGTGGTCATGTCTGATAGTGTCGAATAATTATTTGCATCTTTTCCAACTGAGATTTAAAACTTAATTCTTTTAGTTGTAAAAGATCACTGGTTCCTTCTGCTAGACCAAATTCCATTGATTTATTATGGTTTTTACTTTGCCTTAAAATATCAATGGAAATTCGTACTCCCTCTCTTGCATTGCATCAGTGATACACTTGGGTGACAAAAACACGCAAATAAGAGCATACGGGACACCCTCGTAAAAGAATGAAAACATAGTTAGCTTGCATTCGTATAAGAACAACCCCGTTGAAGGTTGTTAATTCAGCATACTCTTAAGAAACCCAGATTGTAGGCTATATACTGATTTACAGGAAATATTTTCTGGACATTCAAGATAAAAGACGTATCAAGATAATGACATCACAAATTGTTCAATTGTAAATCAATAATAGCTTCAAACTTGTTATCTCCACTTCAAAATACACCTTATCAACCTAAAAGTTCCCAGTAGCTTTGTTTCTGTGGCTTCACTACTTGTCCAACCATCAAACACTAACGAATAGCTATCCATCATTCTGTTCGAAGTACTCTGCCATTCTGGCAGTGGAAGAAGTCCTAAACTAATTGTATTATAGGAATAATAATTCAACGGCTCAACCTCTAAGAGCTATTCCTTCCCATCATCCCCCTGTTAGAAGGATATTTGGCTTTTGTTCAGTTGCTGGGAATTGCAAACCGTGGGGAGTGGGAACTACTTTTCCTTGGTGTATCTTTACCTTTTTTTGCGGAGACGAATAGTTCCCCTTCACCCAGTTATGCTCCGGATCTTATCAAGAGAACAGTAACAATGTAACTCTCACATTAAACATGCTTTTCAAATTAGGTGGGTTCTATAGAGTCAATAGTATATATAGTCTAATCAGCATGCTATTTACAAAAAAATAGTATAAATGGTATATATAGTATAATCCCATCCAAGCGTATGATCAAAGCATAAGAATTCTGTATAATCAAAATATTGGTGCTTATAGGTATCTTTATCTTCTTTCTATTTTAAGGGATTATTATAGGTTTCGTAATGCAAACCAAAGGAGTCATTTTATATTCATGACAGTAAAGCCCTAATGATAACCAAGAGGAGCTGGTGCGTCCCGCAGTTCTTTACCGTGGAAGTGAATATCCTGCATGAAAGAACAGAATTGTGTTATAAAAACAGGGAACACCAATGTGAAACCAATGCCCATCATTATTATGAGAAAGAAAGAAAGAAAAAATCAATGTACAACATTTGAGATAACGAACATGCTAAATCAGGTGGCCTTTATTTCAAAACAACTATGAATAGCCACTTTCTTTAAACTAAGTTCTCAGCATAAAACATAGCAATACTGAAACTTGCCTAAAAGAACAAATCAAACCACAAAATGCATCTTGCTCTTAAGTATATGTCATCTTTCAAGGTGGTTACAATTTTTTTTCTTTGCAAAAGCAAAATGAAATGCTGACATGCACAAGATGTGCAGAATGTCTTACAAGCAACATCCAAACGAGATCCAATACCCAAAATAAGGTGTACTGCAATAAAACCAAACGAAAATTAATGCATAACATCACAATTCGATCTTAGCATTCTTCCACAACAAAACAGAAACTACTCCCTCCAAAAACAGCCACTGATATCGGCATCAAATTGGCTACATATATATATATATATATGCGTGTGTGTGTGTATGTATATACATGCTCAGCCATCCCTCCATAAACCTCATCCACAACATCTCTTAAAATAATTATATTGATCACTGCATCTTCTTAGAATCTGGGTTTGGACTACTCCAAAACAACATATCAGTCCCCTCCCCCACTACTTTCCTAAGATTACAAGAGAACCAGCTCGTTTAATTCTCCTTCACCCGCAGCCAGACCCGTTTGTCTGTTGAGTACCCCTTGAAGTTCTCACAGTTGATCAAATCTTATACATTCATTCACCAACTCCTTCCAATGGATTGACTTTCTCCTCCAATTCCACTTTCCTTCGCCCCTCTCTGAACTTGTTCCACACACCTCCCCCACATTGGCATCCTTTTGCATTGTTATTTGGAATAACGTTGCAAACTTCTCTTACAAGGTCTCCCCTTGCCCAACCCATGGATCACTCCAAAATGAACTATCACTCCCTTCCCCCACTACATCCCTACACTTACTAGAGAACCAGCTTATTTGACTCTCCTCATCCCCCCAAGTGGTTACAATTTCTTACCTCCCTAAAAGTTGGATACAAGTAAAGCTTCATTATTTGGGTGAAGTTAATTAAATTTCTACTGATTTCTGTCTATTGGACTACACTAGACAGCAAATGTATGCCTTATGGTAGTCATATAATTCTGCAGCCCTTTGTAAAGTCTATAGCAACACAACCTACACTACATTTTCAAATTCTAGGAAGTGTGTGAAAGGAAATTGGGGGAAAATGCAATCTGGTCTGTCAGATTATTATCCTTTGTGTATATTACCTTATACCAATCCTAAATTTTACAGTTTTCATGTTCTGTTTTTCAAATAAAAAGTGATCCAGTATATTGAGATCACAAGTTCAACAGGATGGCATGGCAAAATGAAAAGCACAAAAACAAATATACCGTAAACAAATTTAAGATGATAAGTTGGTAGAATAAGCATAGTTTTATGAAGAAAAATATATCATTACACAAGTGATGAAGAACACTCACTGAAGCGAAGTGGTTCACATCCCGATGGTGAGCTTCATCAGCGCGAATGACTGTTATAACATCTTTCAATTTGGCATCCTTGGGAAGCCTCCAATAGTCTATTGCAATGGCAGGAGCAGGAACATTTTCAATTGCACCACTATCAATGTCCTTCAAATACTCAGTGTAGGAATGTATAGCTTCTTCTTCAAGGTACCCAACAACTCTATGAGCCACCTTTGGGGAAAGTATGTAAAGTACAAAGAATGCATTGAAGAAAACTCCCTGTACAGCAAGAACCAGAAATCTCTCGTACCATTTCGGCTTCACAAGTTCTGCCATAGTCATTAGGTGCATCCTCTCATTCTCTGCTTCTTCAAGCAATGCTTTGACCCAACCACCACTATGCTGAAATTTTCGAAGTGACTTGAGGTGCAACAGCATCCCTCCAACCATTCCAGGGACAGCTGCAACTGTTTCGAGCATCATTGCACGGCAACCATAACGTCTCTGAAAATATTCATGGATTATTATGAACAACAATTGAGATAATTTCCATGAAGAACATCATAACAAAATTTTGTGATGAACCTACAATATCTAGTATAGTATGTATCTATACATTTTTTTAGAGCAAATACATGACATGCAATATCAATAATGCATATTTCCAGGAATAAGAAAAAAATTAATATATCAGTACATGTCGCTAAACAAACCAATTTCTTAAGAGCACATAAATATAGCACCCTTTCATTCATATATAGCAAACACTCCGTGTGAAGCACCGACATGGACACTAGACACGACACGACATTGACACAGACACGATGGCTCCAGTAAAAAATTGACTAAATGAATTAATTGAATGCAATCACATGTGTCGTGTAAGGCACCATACACGCCTTCTGTCAGAAGTGTTCGTGCCACAGAGAACACTTCCTTCTTCTCTTTTCTGTTGTTATGGATCATACAATAGTAAATTTCAAAATCAAGTTCTATAGTATATCACATACCTTAAAAAACACATCAGTGGGAATTCTGAGAAGCTTCACTGTTCTGTAAGCGACTTTATCCAGAAAATTCTTTGGCACGTGATGCTTATTCAGATCAATGGAAACGTTTGATTGATAAGTCTCCCATGGCTACAATCAACAACGAAATCTCGTCTCATAAGTCAAATTCCACTTATAGAAATCATGAATTAGCGAAAAAACAATGAATGCAAAGAAATTCTTCAGTTCAGAAAATCGTTACCATGAAGCAATTCCAAGGCCACTCTGTTCCATCCTCTCTCATAATCTTCGGCCTCGAAATCCCCCAATAACTAGACACAACCACGTTATTCTTTGTTCCGGAACTCTCCTCCTCCTTCTTCTCGTTCTTCTCCGTCGATTTCACCTCCGTCTCTCCCGCTGATGGCTTTGACGGTGCCGCTTGCGAAGACATCGTCCTCTTCCAATAAAATAACCCTCCGTTTCCGCCATCGGCGTAGAGATGCTTCTGTCCGATTTCCGCCGCCGCGAATGACCTCACAACCGCCGAACTTTGACGGTTGGAATTCCGGCCACCGATCAAAGCTCGGCGAGCCACGTAACACAATGCTGAATGCTTCATCTTTCGAACGAAGGAATCGCGTTTTGATAAGTTTCCAAGAAATATGGAATTACAGTTACTGAAGAAGAGGCAACGGTATTTATATATGGGGTTCCTTTTCAAGCATTTCTCGTGATGATTGATAAGAAATGTTTTCAGCCGTTGATTGAGTGGGTTAGTAATGTCATCGACGGTTGTGATGACGGAAAAGCTGTGGAGGGAGTTTGACGTGCAATAAGGCGCGTAGTTTTTGGATAAGAATCGCATCTACTTGGAGTAAAGCGGTGTAGGAATATCATCAGGAGTCTTTTTCTAGTTTAAACTTAAATAATAAATTGACAAAAAGATTTATGCAAATGACCCTGAATAGTGGTTTATGAATTCCGTTTGAAATAATCTGAATTTGATTTTTAGATAAAATATTTTTTATCAAAATTTATTTATGTTTCGGTCAAACGTATTAGGGTCATTTTCTTAATGCATAACACCAAACTTCTTTTATAAGTTTTATTTTGATAAAGAATAAAAAATTTACACTATCGGTACTGGATGGCTTTTCTTAAAGGAGGTTATGTTGAAGATATAATTATCACCACGTACGATGGATAATGATGTGTGTCAAATCAGTTGATTACTATCTGATACTGAATAATGAGTTGGTATGTCATGTTATTCGTGGAAAAGGATTGGCTCGAGGGGATCCATTATTTTCTTATCTGTTTGTTATGTGTTGAATGTTTATAGACTATAATCCAAAAAGTAGAGGGTCGCAGAGATATTCATACAGTAAAGGGTTGTCGTTCATCTAAGGTTTCGTAAACATTGATATTGTTATTGAACTGGAGACTTACACTTTCACAAGTAATTGAAACGAGGCTTAGTTGAAATTCCTAAATTTGACTAAAGGAACCACATTTACGCACAAATCTTAGAAATTAACTACATACCCTAATTATCTCTAATTGATTAAAGAAATTAAAATAAAGTTCACATGCAACGATTTTAATTCACATGAGTCATAAGCTTTCAACCATAGTCTAAGATTACTCACACAGGCTAGGTATGTCACACTCCCTAGTGTGTGTGAAGGCAATAAGTGTGAAACATATGAAAATTAAACATAACCGATGTACTTGCAAAAGTACATAACGTAATTAGGGTTTGTATTGTATTGGACGTGTCTTGAGAAGGCTCTCAAGGGTTGTATTTACCCATTATGAGTTTGATTTATGGTTACTTGAGCAACAGGTAATGAGGGTATTTAGGTTTTTAGGTCGTGATCTAGAGGCTTCTAGAAGCTGGCTGGTGGCGGCACCTTGGGGAAGATGCGCCTTTGGGCCTTAGAGCCCCTTTGGAGGGCGTTGAGGCCTCTAGGAGAGTCTCTAGACCCTTTGGGAGGGCTTCTAGGTCTTAAGAAGATATTGACGGTCCACAACCCCCCAAGCACGAGCTTTGAGACAAAGTGATGTGATTATTTGATAATCTTTTCTCGCCCTTAGGGTGTTTGTTTCAAGTTATATTTGTTGATTCCTGGGAATAAAATGATAGAAATATACATATCGTTGTTTGTTACAAGTTTACTAAATTTTATTCTCGGATATAAAATGTTCCTGAGGATAGAAATTTTTCCCAAAGAAAATGGTAGGAATAAATTTATTATGGAGATGGGAATGAATTTATATTTAGTTATCTATTTTTATGGTTTCTAGAAATATTATAAAGTTAACCAAACATATTTTTTCTAAATACCTTAGAATAAATTTCCATCTTTATATTCTAAGGAATGTTATTCCTATGAATAAATAATGATTTGAACGAACGATGTGCTTAAAATATTAAAAGCCAACCCAAAAAAATATAGGGATTTGCTAGAAGACACCATTTATGAAGGTGTCTTGTAGCAAGTTATCCTATATGCATTTGCAAAAAGACACCAACTAATTTTTATGAAGGTGTCTTTTAACTAATTATAACTAAAAAGTTGATAATTACATCTTGAGGTGTGAATTGGTAAAAGACACATTTATGGATGTCTTTTAGCAAAACCCAAAATTATACATCTCCTTGTCCATAGATTAATTTTGCTTTTTCTATCGTAACTCTGGCCATTGTCTATTCCATTCCATCTTTTTTCACTTTGCATAATTGTTTTTTCTCGTACCATTAATAAAAGCAAATCACAATTGAAATGGTAATAAATCACAACACCATTAATAAAAGATGATTACCCTACTAAAAAAAGAAAGTTAATTAGAATTAATAAATAGTATAACCTATGCTTTTTTTAGGGGGAAAAAATAACTTATGTTGTGCAATTGAATTTGAAGGAGTATTTTACATTACGTTTTTTAATTAACGTGATTATCTCACCCTTAGAACAAAAACTAATATCACATTTTTTTATGGCGGTCGTGGTTTAAACCTCATACCTTGCATGTATTACACATTGTCCCTAAGTTCACATGTGATTTATGTCCTTTTAGATTATGATTCCAGATATTCCCTTAAATGCTGGAGTTTACATGATTACGATTATTTCCTTAAATAAATTTGCCATTTTTTTGTGGGGCGGGTTTGAACCCCGAACTTTACATCTGTTATGCATTGTCCCAGCCAACCGAGCTAAGCTCACGAGGACAAATAAATCTGCCTTTAAAAATATTATGTTACATGAGTTATTGAAAAAATAAGAATTTTTATTGTTTTGTTTTGTGTTGTTTAAAGATAAAAATAGTTTGTTACTATTTAAATGTCACAAACATCTATAAATATAATTTTAATTATAATAAAATTTTCATAAAAAACATTGCTTATATTTTCACACACGTTAGCACGGTAAAAAATTGGAGAAACGGGTACGAGTACGCTAGTGTTGATAATATTTTTAAGGCACAATCACACAATTTGATGATAAATATTAAATAATAATATACTCTTATAAAAAAAGCAAATAATATAATCCCTCAAAAAACTATATTCCTTTTAATGAAAATGTTTGGGCTCATTGGTTAATGAGCTCCATCAAACGAAGAATCATTTTGGAGAATTGAATTTGATACTTGCGCGCAACAATAGTTTACTAAACCTTTCTTTTATTGATTGCGACCGAACTTCGAATTATTATGACTCTTTCCATAGAAGCGGAAGGGTTGACAAAACAAACTTTTTTGAATAATTTTTTCCTCTCCTTCAATTAAAGTCATTCTAGCAAAAAAATGTCATAATTTTTTATATCATTTTACAATTTGAATGAATTATTCCCCTAAAAAAAGTTTGAATGAATTATTAATTTCCCCTAAAAAAATTGAATGAATTATTGTTATTTTATTTCTATCATACATCTAACTATTATTTATTTCATCATCTTTTTCACTTCGTATAATTGCATTTTTTTTTATTCCATTACAAAAAAAGAAATCACAATATAAATGGTAACGAATCACAAAACCATTAATAAAAATAATTTTAGAATCAATAAACTTAAGTAAATTTCATAACTTGGATGTTATTTATTGAAATGAATTATATAATGTGGGATTGAGTAAAGATTATACATTTTGTTTATGTGATTCTCACTTCGTATAAAAATCAATAAAACTAGCATTTTCATTTAAAATATAACAATTGCTTGTGCTAGTTTATAAAATGTTAAGCGATTCCTTAAAAAATATATAATAAGTGATTGAACCCAAGTCAGAAGTGAGTGTTTTCTAGTTTTCTAGTGAGAGAAACTCCAACTTCTTTCTAAACTTTCTTTCTCCTTCGTTCATCGAGGAGGGGGGGTTTTAGGTTATTTTTTGACCTAGAATCACCCCTCGACATCTTTTTTCCCTTTTCTTTCAATCTAAATAAGTGATTTTCACATAGATAAGTTTTTTCTATTGTGTTTTTTTGTGATTCCGTCGTCTAAGTGCGGCGTTGTGTTGTTCGTCGTCTTGTGCGACGTTTGATTTCACGTCTTATCGCGGTGTTCGTTTATTTTCTATTGAAATATCGGCATCAGTCAATTACAAATTCAACCAATGATTTGGGCGTCAACGTTGAAGATCCGGAAGCATGTGAATTTCGGTGACTTAGGTTATATCATATTATTTGTAGGCATTTTGCCTTTTTGTGCTATTAACTTGGGTGCTGTGAGTTTGTTCGCAGGCTCACCCTTTACGTTTTTAGCGATGTTTGTACCTGATGTAATCTATCGATTTGAATGAATGAATATCGTTTTATTTTTGTCAAAAAATAAAAGTGATTGAACCCAAGTCTTTGTCAAAAAAAAAGAAAAAGTGATTGAACCCAAATCGTCAACGAGTTACAATAAACAACCAATCTTTTGGTAGAACTTCAAATTACTAGTCATCCTTCTTCCCTAAATCGGACGATTTCACCAAAAAAATACGTCATGGAATATTTTTAAATGAATAAATCTATGTATAACCTCTAAAAAAATTTGTCTTTTTTATTTCTGATTTAATCCTTCATGATACAAAATGTAAATATTGTTATCATTTTTTTCATCAAAACAAAATATAAAAAAATCATCAATCTCATGACACAAACTCAAATTTCATTGAAAAAATTCCATAAAAAAGATACAATATTGATACTTTATAACATCAAAGATTAAACCCAAAAAAAGAAGATGTAAGACATAATGATCACTTAATTATAACATAAAAGATTAAATAAAAAATAAATAAAGAACAAAAATGTCATTTAAAATTAAATTAACGAACAAATTGTATGATACTGTCCATTTTAAAAGAAATTGAAACCTTAACTTTTTTTCGATAGAATTTAGGTCAAATACATCTTTTAGTCCATTAAATTTGACAAAAATACCTGGTTGTAAGTTTTGTAAGTTTTAAATAAGTTTTTTAAGTTGTTAATTAAATGCACCTTTACAATTTAAAATACCTATTTAAAACTTAAAAAACTTAAACGACTAATCCAGTATTTTTGTCAAAATTAAAAGATAAAAATAGATATTTGACCTAAAATTTAATTTTAATAGTTTTTTATGCATAGCAGATATTTTCCCCTTGTTCCTTTAAAAAAAGAGTGATATTTGTACAACCAATTTTAAACAACTCTCGTGACAACTATTTTTCTCCTCCTTTTATTTGATAAAAACAATGGAGAGAAAGAAAAAAAAAATGAAAACACATGGAAGTATGGGAGAGAGAATCGTTTCAAAAGTTGTTAAAAAGTAGATGTATCGTAAAAAAAAAAAACAGATATTTTGTTGTTGGCTTGTAAAAAAAAAAGATATTCCCTCGTTGGAAAGGTGCAGGGAGTAGGACCTGGTGAAGGCGGTACAACTTTTACTACAATGAAAAAGATATAGTATCAATTTGGTGTAATTTTTTTTAAAAAAATTTGACTAAAAAGACTCATTTTAATCATTCATAATTTCCTACATAGATAAATTAATCTCCTCCTTACAATGAGTCAGAGACCAAATTATTTAATCTTTTGGTGTTTTTGTCGTGGTCCACCGGTGAGGGACCTAATTGGACCCTCACCCTAGAATCCACCCCAAATTATACTCTTACTAAAAAATTATTTCTCGAAGCATAATTGAGTCGTAAAAAAGAGAGAACCAATTTATTTTTTATTACCAAAAAAAATAATGAAGATATTTATAGAAAAGAAATGATGCACGTGTTTTAAAAGAAATGGGTGGCTCCACCTATTATCCACGTGTAAAAGTATGATTGGGTAAAGTGAAAGTCATTTTGGGAGTAATCTGATTCAACTAACTCAGGTTTGGTTTATCATGTGAACTCAGAAAAAGTCTTATTCGAGAAGTAATCAATCAAAAATCAAAATCCATAACGTCAGTGTGTCAGAGAAGAAAGAAGCTGACTGGAAAGAGCGAAATTAACTCAAGGAGAAAAGGAAAGAACGAAAAAGACGGTGTATTAGTAGTAATTCTACCTATATATACACCTCCCTTTCCGCGTTCATCTCTCTATTTTCTTTCTTCTTTCTCTCATTATTCAAAATTATTCAGTCTTCACTATGACGGAGCGTTCTTCTCCCAAAATGGCTCTTCGATTAGGTCAGTTTTTTTTTAACTAACTTTGATCGTACTCATTTTTCTTTGATTTCACTCTATGAATTTTTTATTCTGCTATGTGATTTTGGAATTCTGTTAATTTAATCTATTATATCATATTATCAGTTTTTGTGAAAATCTGTTTTCGTTTGTTTTATAGAATTAGGGTTTTCAGTTACTCTGTTGAATGAATTACGGCTATTAAGAATGTTACTGATTGTGTTTAGGTTATTATGAGATTTTAACGTGAATGGCTTTGGCTACAATTTGACTTGAGTGGATTATGTTTTATTTGATTATTATTGTACCGATTTCGTTTTTGTAAAAATCTGTTTTGGAACTGTGTTAATCAATAATATTCGATTCGATTCAATTCAGTTTTTGTGGAAATCAGTTTTGGTTTGTTTTACAGGGTTAGGGTTTTAAGATTCTTTGTTGCTGATTTAATTAGGTTAAATCAGGGTCAATGAAAATAAGTTTTGGTTTGTTTTATAGGGTTAGGGTTTTAAGATTCTTTGTTGTTGATTTAATTAGGTTTAATCGGCGACAATTAAGAATGCTATTGATTGTATTTAGGTTAAAAGATGTTAATGTGAGAGGCTTGGACTATAATTTGACTTCAATGGACTACGTTTTTTATTGCTAACTTGGATTTTATTTTATTATTCTCGTACTGATTTCGCCTTTCTGTGGTTCTGTGGATTTTTGATTGTATGTTTTTTGATTTTCGAAATTGGAACCGAGTTAATCAATTATTCTTGTACTGATTATATCAGATTTAAATCAGTTTTTTGTGAAAATCAGTTTTGGTTTGTTATAGAGGATTAGGGTTTTGACTTTTGAATAACTGTTGAATCGATTAGGTTTAGGTGGCGACAACGTTGAAGGCTATTAAACTAGGATATGTTAATGCAAATGGCTTGGACTACAAGTTGACTTCAATGAATCTGTTTTTGTTCTCAATATATGCTAATTGTCTGGAAATTTATACGTGATTTTGCAATATGTGCCTCTAGTGGTTTGCTTTGTATTTGATTATAGTTACGTCGCCAATTAGCAGCAAAAATAAATTGCTGCATTTTGAAGTTTGTATCAATTGCTGTGAATTGTGACTGTGTATGTGGATACAGTAGTCGAATATCTAAATGCATTCTACATTTAATTATCTATCAATGTGCAGATTTTAAGCAGTTACAGTTTGAAGCACAGCATCGATGGTTACGCCCTGCAGAGATATTAGGAATTCTCAGCAACTATCAGATGTTTGAAATCTCAAAAGAACCGCCTACCCGGCCACCGAGTATGGTTTCTACCTATGTTATGTTTAGTTTATTAGTACGACCTTTTTGAGTCTTTTCTATATATCTGTCAGAATTGCTTAAGAAGCTTAAAATCAATAGTCCTCTATGAATTGTTTGTAGCAATTGGGTATTTCTGATTTTCTCCTGACAACCTTCTAGATGCCAAACGTGGAGACTGGAATTGGCTGTATTCCTGTTTAGATTCAGCTGAATTCTTATAATTGTTGGCTCCTTGTGATTCTGTGGAATTTTCTAACTGTTCATTGTCTGAAATAAAATACATTCTGTTTATATTTTTTCTATTAAAGAATACGAGCACTTCGAGGCACAGGACTCTATCAGAAAATATTCTCTGTAGTTTGTAGGGCACCGCTAGTAATCTTTTGTTCATGCTAAAGTTTTGCTTCACAGTTAACTTCATTTCATATTTTTTTACTTTCATTGTCACTTCATGTTCACAAACTACTTTTTGACATGTATTTGATGATTTCAGGTGGATCGCTTTTTCTTTTCAATCGGAAAATTTTGAGGCACTTTAGAAGGGATGGATACAATTGGCGAAAGAAGAACGATGGAAAAACTGTGAAGGAAGCTCATGAGAAGTTGAAGGTAACAATGTAACTTACTTCGGTTTTGATTCTGTGTTTAATTAATGCTTTGCATGGGAGAGAGACACAGGATAGCTCACATTATTTCAGCTAATCTTCTCTAATTGGAAAATAAGTTTTTCTACTTTAAAATAATGATTTGCTGTGATTGTGATATCTTTCAAACATAGGTGGAAGGTAGCGATAAGATACACTGCTACTACGCCCATGGAGAAGATAATGAAAATTTCCAGAGGCGAAGTTATTGGAGGCTTGAACCGTGAGTATAATGATCTATTTTACTTAATATTGTGTAATGAATAGTGTCTTTAAATCATAGTACATCAACATTCCACATGGCAGTTGCATGCCGAGCTTCAAAGTACTGAATTAGTTCATTTTTAGTTGTCAATTACAAAAACTATTTATTATTTGAATTTATCATTTTAATTTTAACTGTTTTCCTGCAAGAAAATTTTCAGGTTTCCAATGAAGTTTTACTTAAATATTTTTTATTTTTCTTGAAACTAATCAGCATATGGTGTTCTGAATTATCTTTTTACTGCAGGGATATGATGGATATAGTATTTGTCCACTACTTGGATGTTAAGGTAATTTTGATTCTTTTGTTTATTTCACACTTGTAATTTCTGGTGGTATTTGTGTTTTTTCTTTCTCACGTGTTGGTTTATATTTAGACTTTAGAAAACATTGTTATCCTTAATAGCATGTTAATGTATTTTTTTTATTAATTTCTTATACAACATTGTTTGATGAAATTAGTGTTGGAAAGTATGACTATAATATATAAAATATCATCAATCTGAGTTTTCACGTCACACCTCACTTAAGTAAGCCAAGTATTTTTTTTCCTGAAGCACTAAGCAAAGGCAAGCATACTAACTTCGTTTTGTTAATTTGTACTTTTAATTTAACCTGTGAATGTGCGGGATCTAGTTACTCAAGCCAAATCAGTATTGAGTTTCTTTATCAAAGTAACAGTGAAATTAGAGAAAAAACGAATTGAATTGATTAACTTATAAAGTAATGCTATATTCGAATCCTATCCAACTGGTTATTGACTAAGAAAGTTGAATTTGATAAGAGTCAACCTTTTATTTATTTAATACTAATATATAAATAAATGGTTATTGACTAAGCAACTTGAATTTGATAAGAGTCAACCTTTTATTTATTTAATACTAATATATAAATAAATGTGTGAGGGGTACTATCCACTAAAATTTTCTGGTAATTATCCGTCTCTGTATTCATTGAGTAGGTAATTGCCCTATCCACCATGCTAATTTTTGTGGCTACCAATTGGATCCATTGCCCATTGTGTGTCTAATGCCTTAATATTTAGGGTGAAGACACAGTTTTTGCTCTTATTTGTTATCCCTGACTAAAACTAATTAATTCGTGGTGTTCATCTTCACTCCTCTCATCACTCATCTCTTACACTATAATACTGTTTTTGCTCTTCTACTTCTAAATTGTGTTATTATCTTCCTACAAGGGAAGGGACTCTATTTATAATCAATGAAAATCCCAAATTGATGATACTGAGTTAACCACATAATCCTTTTTAAGACTCTAAAGGCCATTTCTATGATAATTTTCTTGAAAACAGGAAGAAAAGTTGTGAGGCTAATTTTGGATACTTGCTTGTTTGATGACTTTTTAATAGATGTTTTATGGGTTGTTCATCTTTCAGGTTAACAAGACCAATGTAGGCATAAGTACAGATACTAAGGAGGTTACATCAGATTCCCAAAAGAGCAGTTCTATGTCATCTGGCTTTCCTGCAAATTACGGTAACATGCGTTCAAGAAATACGGATTCCATGAGCCCAACAAGCACTTTAACTTCTTTATGTGAAGATGCTGATTCAGGTAACTCTCATATATTGTCTAATGGATTATACATTATAAAACACGGTCCTTATAATCTGATTTAATATGCCAAGGCTTTGAATATCTCAGTTCACTGTTGCAACATATAATTTCATATGGAACATGTTATTACTTAATAGTTTGGTTCATTTGGGCACTGCTAAAAGATTTAAATGAATTTCTTCCCAGAGGATATTCACCAAGCAAGCTCAGTGTTTCGCACCTTTCATGAGTTGCATAATCCGGGAAATGGTCCACAGACAGATAAGATTGATGCTCATTCAAATAGTCCATATCTTATGCACCCCTTTTCAGGTTACTATCCCTTTTTTTTTCTTTCTCTCAAATATCTTTTTTGTGCAAGATAATGATTTTGTAACTTCTATTGAACATTTAATATTTAGCGATGTCTCGAGTCATTCTAGGATTTTGCATTTTAATTTTGTTGTGGCCTTCTGATTTCAGGATCACATTACCTCCCACTTGTTCAGGGGGGTAAATCCAATTCAAACGAGGGTCAGAGAGCACTCAACATAGGGCCCTGGGACAATGTCATGGATAAATCTTCAGGAACGCATACCGATCCTTCCCCTGTATCATCCAATTCTTTTCCATCAAGTTCAATGTCTGTCTTCAACGAAGGAAGTGGCTCACAGTCTCTGCAATCAAATTGGCAGGTACTTACTGCTAGTGATATCTTTCTCAATTGAGGGAGTTATTGCTTGATATCAAATTTATAAGATGTTTTAGATGTCGACTATGTAATGTGTAAGATGATCTATTGAATCTGAGATATGATATTTTAAGTTCGGATTGCACTTGAGATTTATTGGGCTGTTGAAGTAGCCTGGGAATATGGATACTCCCTTTCAATGAAGTTAGTCATTGGCCCATTTGTACTAATAATTTTTAAAGTAACTGAATTGGGAATCAGTGTATATCAGTAATATACGTTTTTTTTTTTGAAAACTCGGAATCCGGTCCATGGACTGATTAGTCCAAGGGGTCTAATTCCGCCGTTCACATCTGGGGGCCCCATTTAAAGCCAGAGCAAATCTCTATATGGATTAGCCCACTGAAATCGGCACCGGGGGAATCGAACCTGAGGCCTTGAGAGGAGCATACTCCAAAGGTCCCAAGCCAACACCACCAGGCCAACCCAAGTTGGTTATATCAGTATTATACATGTGTAGAGTACTAGTACTGAATGTTTTGAGTTGATTTTGAAATTATAGAAATGCTATAAGACATAGTAAGGTTTATCTTACCATTTTATTGTTAACTTTTTTTTTTATTTGATCGTAATCCTAATGTATCTTTTCTGACCTGTTGACTGAGCGTGAACTATTGCCAAACATCTTGGTAGGAGTGGGGGCTGTCAGTCAGTGCACTGACCTTGTTTCAATTTTATATTTGATCTACCTATGTCAGTTTTTGAAATTCAACAATAATAAATAACTATTTCCATTTTGTTATTTGAATTGTTATTCCAGAACCCTTTTGAAGAAAATGCGGGCGGATTTCCAAAATGGAGCTTTACCCAGTCGTTAAGCATGGAATTTGAATCTAACTATTCCGCTGAACTACTGGGTTTGGGTAAAGAAACTGGTTATGCAAGTCCAGAAATTGATCCTGACCTATTTTCTTTTGATTTTGAGCCAAAAGAGCAGTCTGTGCATCAAAACTTGCACACGGGGCATGCTTCTATGAATGCTAAAGAGAGCCTGACGAAGGTTGACAGCTTCTCTAAATGGATTAAAGAATTTGCATCAGTGGATGATCTGCACATGCAGTCTTCCCCTGATATTTCATGGGGCACGGATGAATGTGGAAATGTGATAGATGATACCTCATTGGACCTGTCTCTATCTCAAGACCAGCTGTTTAGCATACATGACTTTTCACCTAAATGGGCTTATGCTGATTCAGAAATTGAGGTACTTACCGTAAATATCTAAAGAATACTTGAATGTATCATACATAAGAAATATCCAGAACAATAAATGCGTGCCTAAAAATTACTTATTCTCAGCATATCCAATAAAAGAACAAACCACAGAACAATAAATTGTTGCCTAAAAGTTATATAATTGCATGAATCTAAGATGATACTCTGTTTATTTATCAACTCTTGTTCTGGTCAGATGCACATATTTTTCTATTCTTTCATATTTGAACTTCTTCCGTCTTCTATAATTATTTTGTATTTCATGATGTATCCTGATGATTTCACTGTTTGCTTTAGAATTTTATATATGATTAATGCTCTTACTCTTTTTCAAAACCATACAGGTGTTGATTATTGGAACATTTGTGAATAGTAGACCAGAGGTGACAACGTGTAACTGGTCCTGTATGTTTGGGGAAGTAGAAGTTCCAGCTACGATTTTAGCTAATGGAATTCTGAGCTGTCAAGCTCCACCTCATGAGATTGGACGGGTTCCTTTCTACGTAACCTTCTCCAATAGATTTGCTTGTAGTGAAGTTCAGGAATTTGAGTACAAAGAGGGCTTTACTAGAAATGTAGATTTGGTAGATTTTTTTAACAACTCAACTGAAATGCGACATCATTTGCAACTGGAGGAGTTACTTACTTTGGATTCAGTGCATCTTTCAGATCAAGTTTTTGAGGTTGATATGGAGAAAAGTAACATGATTCATAAGCTTATTTCACTAAAAGAGAAAGATGAATATTCGAGTAATGAAGAGCCAACTGGAGAGATGGATATTTCAAAACACAGGTTGAAGGCACATATCTTTCATAGGCAGGTTAAGGAGAAGCTGTACTCATGGCTTCTTCACAAAGTAACTGAAACTGGTAAAGGGCCTCATGTGTTTGGTAAAGATGGGCAAGGTGTACTACATTTAGTTGCTGCTCTTGGTTATGATTGGGCCATAGCACCAATTGTAACTTCTGGAGTTAATATCAACTTCCGTGATGTAAATGGATGGACGGCTCTACACTGGGCTGCATCATGTGGCAGGTACAGACCCAATATATTTTCTTTATTGTTTTGAGTAGATTTTGCACGCTGCAACTATTTTTTGGTTGAAACTTACTTTGCTACACTGCCCATCTCCATATTTTGGAAATTTTGAATTTGATTGCTTATGAAACCATTAGGGGATATCAAAATTCCATCCAGTGGCGTGTTTTTTAATCACACTTACAGAAATATGCATAACACATACATACTATTTTGATGCCTAGTTCACTGTGGCTTTTTCATGCATAACACATACATACTATTTTGATGCCTAGTTCACTGTGGCTTTTTCATGCATGTGAATGTAAATAGTTCAAAATTATTTTTGGAAAAATTACATTGGTGTACTAAAGTCAGGTTTGATTATTCTATCTATATCCTATGAAGCCTTCAGCGTTATTAAGAGCATTGCTTTTCGAGACTGTCATGTAATGTCCATTTAATATATATCATGAAGTGGTTCTTGATGCTAATTAATCATTATATGCTCAGAGAGAGAACGGTTGCTCTCCTTGTCTCCATGGGTGCAGCTGCTGGAGCGTTGACAGATCCATGTCCAGCATTCCCTTCAGGAAGAACACCTGCAGATCTTGCTTCTGGCGATGGCCAGAAAGGAATTTCAGGTTTTCTTGCCGAGTCATTATTAACTAGCCACCTTGAATCACTCACAATGGATGATGTGAATAAAGATGGCACAGAAGAAACTTTAGGGATGAAAGCAGTACAGACGATTTCAGAACGAATTGCAACGCCTGTGCACTGGGGGGATATGCCAGATGCTATATGCCTTAAGGATTCTCTCGATGCTGTCCGTAATGCTACACAAGCCGCTGATAGAATACATCAAGTATTTAGAATGCAATCATTTCAAAGAAAGCAGCTAGCTCAGTATGAAGAGGATGATGAGGAGTTTGGATTGTCAGATCAGCAAGCTCTTTCGCTTCTAGCTTCTAAGGCATCCAAATCTGGACATGGGGAGGGTTCAGCCAATGCTGCTGCAGTACAAATACAGAAAAAGTTCCGTGGCTGGACAAAGAGAAAAGAATTCTTGTTCATTCGTCAAAGAGTTGTCAAAATCCAGGTTCATCCAGCTGCTCTTTTTCTTAGATTGTCTGTTTATTTTATGTATGTCTGCTTTCCAGCCCAATTGCCATAGAAGGCTGGGGACTGAGTACACCCATTGATATAACTTTTCTTTTTCTTCTTCCTTTTATCGTTAATTGTGTCCTTATACATTTGATACATCCTTCTACTGACTTGAAATCCATGATGTTAAAGGCCCATGTAAGAGGTCACCAGGTAAGAAAGAAGTACAAACCAATCATTTGGTCCGTGGGAATCCTGGAGAAGGTTATATTACGGTGGAGGCGTAAGGGCAGTGGTTTACGTGGATTTCGATCAGATGCCATTAATAAGGTCCCCAACCAACCAACCAGCCTTCCTGAAAAGGAGGATGACTATGATTTTCTCAAGGAAGGGAGGAAACAGAGTGAACAAAAGTTCCAAAAGGCCCTTTTAAGGGTTAAGTCCATGGTTCAGTATCCAGAAGCTCGGGCCCAATACAGGCGTCTGCTAAATGTAGTGGACGATTACCGTCAAACCAAGGTATTTTCTAACATGTCTTTTTTTCCTATGCCTATACTTAACGAATATTTTTTGCTTAATGATTGATATTTTCTTTGGTCATCTTATATATATAGCAGACATGTAATCTGAGTTCGATAAATTTGGAAGAGGCAGCTGATGGTGTGGAGGATTTGGTTGACATTCAAATGCTTTTTAATGATGACAACTTCTTACCTATGGCATTCGATTGATCCTTTGCGGTGGCTACTTCTTTCCTCTCCTGTTAATAGACGGCCCGTCAGTTTTTTTTTTTTTTGCTTGGATCGTAGGTTGGGTATAAATAGATTGTGAAAAGTAGAGAACATCCATTCAGTTTTGACAGTTCAAATGCTGAAATTTAGACAAGATTTGGTTTTTTTTATATATATTTTGATATTTATATAACATAGGGTTTGAATATATTTTTAGCTATTAATTAATATACCAATTTTTTATTCATAGTCTTATTTAATTCCAGTTTTGCTTTTCGTCTAACTGTTTAGATCTTTAGATACCATCGAAATAGCTTATGTTACTGTTATGGTGCGGTAATACAGGGGTAAGGAACGAAGGATCTCTCCATTTCTTGATTGAAATGTGAAATTCCATTACTAATGCGTTTAGTAATTCCTCCGTTTTAAAATGAATGTCTTTTATGGAATATGATGTTTTGGAAGTGTGCACACTAATAATTAGAGGGCACTATTGGAAGAATAAAAATTATCTTACATTGAAAAGTGTAAATAACATTCATTTTGAAACAAAATTTTTCTTTAAACGAGACAGTTATTTTGAAACAGAGTGAGTGAGTATATATAAGTACACATTTTAAAGGGATTCCATATATATAAGTACACATTTTAAAGGGATTCTACCTGTGTACCATTAAGGTGATAATAATTGAGTATTTATGAGCACTTATACATCCAAAACATTAATTTAAGGGGACTCCACCTGTATACCTTCCATTGTGTGGATAGTAACGCTCTCTAACACTCACTCTTTTGTTGTATAGAATCCATGTATGTTTCACCATTTTGTGTGAGTTCTATTTCCAAAGTGTAGACTCAATGATTTAAACTAATAAAAGAGTGAGTATTAAAGACACTGTTTAAAAGAGAGTGTTAAAGCATCCATAATGGTAGTCCACTAATAATGACTTCTTAAATGGACATCACGTGTACACAACACTTATTTATAATTTTTTAATGAAAGTACTTAAAGACTCAATGACTTCAATAAAAAGTACTTAAATAGGTCCACTAACTTTACATCATTACACAGAAATAATTTATTACTTCTTTTGCAAGTGGGATCAACCGATACATATTTTATTACTTCTTTTACACGTGGGGTCCGTTAGTTGCCTAGGAGAGAGAGGATCCTTATATAGTTGTCTGTTGCTTAATAGAGACTCATTTTTCTTCCTCCAATGGGGATCCTTAACGGGAGTGGTCCTTGTTAAGTAAGGAACCTCCATTAAAGATGCTCTTAGTAGCACTATTCTTACGTGGGAAATGATATAAACTTTCTTGAAAACTCTATTGCTTCAAAGAAAAAGATTAGACAATCATATAGAAAAACGTCGTTCCGCAGAATATATCACTCATGCTCCTTTAGGTTCTTCAAATTTTGTGAATGGTGTGCAGTCAATTATGTCTCTCCTAGAAGTTGGTCAGCTACTTCTCATTTTGTTCTAGGGCAACGAGGATCGGTACTCGTGGTGTATAGGAGTATGTCGTAACTCTTGTGAGAGACCATCTCTTTAAAAATAACGTGTTCCAATATCTAAGGATATACTATTCTTTAACTTTTTGTGGAAGGTACTCCAAATTTACCCAAAAAAAAGCGGTAGATGTTGATTAATATTAATCCGGTATTTTCATTTTTCTCTTTAAATTGTTGAGTTTGTGAAGAATCAAATCTATGATGAGAAGACTTGATCGATAAATTTAAATTGTAAAAATGGTTTGAGTATCGTCATTCATTTAAAATGTCTTTTTTTAATTATCCTTTTAGAGTTAATTTTATCATAATTCAAATTCAAAATTTAAAACAAGTGAGATAAGTTGTATTTATCTCAATTTCGTTCTTTTTTCTCTTTTTACTGCGCTAACGTTTATAAATTGTACGCTTACGAACTATAGGGATTATATTAGATGTTTGTGAATTTCATAGTTTATCTTTTTTAGTGTCACAAATAGTATATCAAATATAATATGAATTTTTTTAATGACATTAATAATATAACATAATTCACTTAAAAAATAACAATATAACATTATTTTAGAAAAATTTGTTCAAGGTTATAATTGAAATAGTGAAAAAGTCAATATGAAATCTCGTATCCCCTCTATTCATAGGATATATATTTACATCTTATTATTTTACCATTCTCTCACGAAGTTGAAATTAACTTAACATTTTTTTTGGGTTACCATAATATTGGTATAAATTTTTTACCACCATTTAGTGATGGCTAAAATCCGTCGGAGAGTTGTGGTACACATAAGACGTGTTCCCATCACTCAAATGGATTTTTTTTCCTTCATATGGATGGGTTAAAAATCGAATCCATGACCACATATTTAAGTGGATTAAGTGGACCAAGTCCTATGCGATTAGACCAATTCATTGTTGGTGAATTTAACTTATCTAACTTAACATCGAAAAGTAATGATAAAATGATATAGCAAATCAAACTTTTATATACAAAGAAGGCAACTTCTATTGTGCATAATGAGATAAATTTTACTATAAATAAAATTAAAAATATATGATGGGATAAGATTAATAAAATTAATCAAATAGTGAATACACATTTATGTATAGTATAAGATTATTTGACTTGCGCGTCTCCCCTCTCTCCAACAAGTCGGCCCTAATTTTCTCTCTCTACGTTTTCTCTTCCAGTTTCTTCATTGAGGGGTGGTTTTGGGTCAGTTTTTGACCTGAAATCACCCATCTTCATCTTTTTCTCTCAATTTAAATAAGTGCTTTTCACATAGATCTAGGTTTTTTCTTTGTGATTTCATCATCTAAGTGTGGTGGTTTGTTGTTCGTCGTCTTGTACGGCGTTGTTTGATTTCTCGTCTTCTTACGGTGTTCATTTGATTCATATTGAAAGATCGATTATTCAATCAAAGATTTGGGCGTCAACGTTGCAGATCCGGAGACCATGGATATTCCGGTCACTTTAATTTTATCATATATTTTTGTATGCATTATGTCGTTGTATGCTATTAACTTGGATGCTGTGAGTTTGTTCGCAGATTCATCCTTTACGTTTTTTGCGGTGTTGATTGATGTAATCTCTCGATTTGAATGAATGAATATCATTTTGTTTTTGTAAAAAAAAAAAAAAAAAAAAAAATATTTGACTTGCTCACATTAAACAAGTGAATAAAGAACGAGCCATTAATTTGCGTGAATTTGAATGATTTAATGTAAAGAACAAATAACATAATTATATAGACATATGTATGGTATAGACTTTGTATTTGAAAAGACCGTAAAAGAATAACATTACTTTTTATTTTTAGGGGAAAAGAAATAAAATAATTGTATAAACGTTTATATTTGAAAAGAGTTATCGATATATGAGACTGACTGGATTAAAATGCGTGTTCCTAATATTATTCATACTAACCAAAAAAATGGATACTGATAGTCGTATATGTTTTTTTTGTTGTATTTCTCTGTCTATATTTTATTTTGTTTTTTTAAATTAAAATTTGGAAGAAAAAAAAAAGATTGTTATGAAAAAATTTAAACTAAAAGATAGTTGGTTATCAAATTCCTTTTTTTTTTTTTTGAGGAGTTGGTTATCAAATTCCTGTAATTTAGACATGAATTTAAATTTAAAAATAAAAAATTAAGTTGGTAAAGGTCATTTTGTTCATAAAAATGTCAAACCAAAAAGTAAGTTCCTTTATATAATGGTATAAATAAGATTTGTACCGACCTCACTTCATGAGTTCCTATTCAGGCCAAATCTATAGTACACAGATAAGAGAAATCTTGCATCATATACAAATTAGTTTTCACCCTTGAATCAATAACTCTCACCATTAAATAAAAATGTTCTAAGAAAATTTTGTACTTTCATTTATACTTTAACATACGCTATAACGAACCGTAGGGAGTAGGACATATTTGAAAATTGCAAATTAATAAAAAAATCATTTCTTTTTTTGACAATATCAAAATCATCTCTCAATTTGTGCAAAATTACATCTTAAAAACATGTAGGACTAGTAAACAAATCAATAAAATAAAATTACGACTATACAGAACAGTAATGAAACGATTGTGGAGCAGCTCATAGAGATCAAAAGATGTATTAAAGAGGATGGTAATTAATAAAATGGAACAGATTGTTGAAAATCGCCAAGAGAATTTGGAATACACAAACTATCTAATGGGGTGATACTGATCTGAAACTCGCTTTGGCGGAAGCTTTCGCAGAATGAACAACACCAATGCCGATGGAACAATCTCCACCAACTGCACCACAAAATAATCAACAAAGCAAAACCATTCCATTTAAATAACACTACATTTCAAAACATTTTTCAACCAACTGCAATATGAGAAATATTGAAAGACTTTGAAACTTACCAAATAATACACTAAGTTAAGCACGGGATGGGCCAAAACATCAAGATCTGCTTCCTGATCAAATGCAGAAATAGCAAGCTACATAGAAACCAATATCTTGTCAAAAAACAATAACTTCATATATACATGTAATAGATAGTTTCAAAGAGAAAGGAACTCACCAAAGCACATCTTATCAAGAAACATGTGCAGCAAATACTTGTAACTGACCCAACCTGCCAAGATGGAAAAAAATCGGTATCAATTTTATCGATTAAGTACTCCTACAATGTTACACTTGGAACATATGCACTTGTTTTTACAATGTCAATAAGGTTAATTACACTTACCGAAATTTCTTGATAAATATGATATTAGTTACTTTTGCTTATAATAAAAGACCTGAGGAACTACATGGTCAGATACTAACCTCATAAAGCTTCTTTTGACGACCTCTAGACTCAATGGGGAAGCGCCTCAAAAGGAAAAACAACCTACATCATTATATGAGCAGGTTAGTGCTAAATTGACAAAACAAGAACGGTGCCATTTGAAAGGTGACAGTATACTATATACCTTCCACCATACAACAAAAATCCAAGAGCAGCACAAAATGATATAACTGCAAAACAACATTATAACAAAGTTCACAGCCCCATATAAATACTATACATTAACAAAAATGATATAACTGCAAAACAACATTATAACAAAGTTTACAACCCCATATAAATACTATACATTAAAAAAGCTGAGTATTCTTCATAATAAATATAGTATCGACATAGATATTTGATCTTCTAAATACATGTTTGGATTGACACAAATTTGACAGAATCACGGTTACCACAGATTTTTGACAAAAGCTACACTTTGAAGCTTCAACAAAAAATATGACCGTGCCAAGTCCACATGGAATAAATTCTGAGTAAAAAATCAATAACTAAAACAATGTTGGTAGAAATAACCTGCGAGGAAGAGTTTAGCAGCTTCAATGCCAGCGACAGTTTTGCTTGCAGTCATGTAAATCCAGATGCAAATCTATAAATATCAGATGAGAAAAATATGAGAAAGAGGCATTTTCATTAAATTAACTTTTAAAGGACTAGAGGTATTCAAGAAAATCAACACTGTATGCTTACCTGTATGAGGTAAACAACTCCATTTATTGAAAAATAAGCGGGCCTGAGTTTTTGTGCAGGTTCACTTCTAGCCTGAAATACATTTGAGGCACATAAACTGAATATAATTTGAAGCAAAAATATTTTTTGTTATTTGAACTCTATTAAAAGAAGGCTTAATTGCAGTTTTGGCCCCCTATCTTTTCAAAAGTTGCGATTTTGACTCCCTAACTAATTAAAATACAAAACAGCCCCCTATGTATTGGATCTTTGGCAGTTTTGGCCCCCAAGGCCACTTTTGACTTAGTCTTCGCTGACGTGGCACCCACATCCCTTAAGTGAGGTGCCACGTGTAATTAGTTAGGGGGTGCCACGTCAGCAAAGACTAAGTCAAAAGTGGTCTTGAGGGCCAAAACTGCCAAAGATCCAATACATAGGGGGCTGTTTTGTATTTTAATTAGTTAGGGGGCCAAAATCGCAACTTTTGGAAAGATAGGGGACCAAAAGTGCAATTAAGCCTTAAAAGAAAGTTGATATACCTGATGATATATCTCGGCCCAAAATAAGACGAGCAATGTATAAGTAGAGAAAAATAGAAGACCGGGAACTTCCATTAGCACCTGCTCAAATACCTATAACATGATATGATAACATAACAGGTGAGAACATGATTGGAAAATAAGGTAAAGATGAATGGAAAATGGGAAAAATGTTTTAAATATGAATGTTAATATGTTATCATTGAATCTATGTATTTGTTTATGAACTGACTTCTTATTTTAGATTTGAGAATAGGAAAATACCTTTGGTCTAATTGCGAAAACACTTTTGTACAAACCAAAAAGAACAGCCCTCACTGCAAATGAAATGAATAAATAAATATAGAGATTAAGTGCTACGTAAAACTTTTACAAATACATTGAATCAAATCACATACTATCATGCTACTTCGTTAGGCTAGTTCTTAAAATATCTTCACAAATAATGTAACGTCAAACTGATGATGGGTGATTAGATGCGGTTACAATATACAAATTAAATCAATATAAATCAAGCGTGAATAGTAATATCACGCGACTATTAACAAGTTCAATGCTTAATATATAAGAGAGAAAACATACATTCTCAATGTCTTAAGGTTTTAGGAGGAAATGTAATGTCCCAATCTCTTGGTGGTACTCTATCATTAGTCAGTTGCTACTCCTGATGCTCGCCGGAACTCCACCAAAAATTGGAGTAAGAGCACTGGTCCCCCAACTTGTTGAGGGAGTGGTAGTGGATCATGGTGTATTAAATCCTTGTATCAAAGCTTAGCGGTATAGTCCGATGGTGTGTTCTGTTGGTTGTAACGATGATGCAAGTATAAAATGTAGGAGACCCACACGTAAGGGGGGGTATATTGTTTGGTTCAAGTGTGAGTTTAATATCAAATGACTTAAGGTTTTGGAAGGAGACCTCTAGTGGTTCTCAACCATGCAATCTTGGACTCTCCAACAAAATATAAGCTAATAGAGCTACAACCCGTGGCCTGATAGTGTTGGTTTGGGACCTTGGAGTGTGCTCCTTCAAGGTCTCAGGTTCGACTTTCTCGAACACCAATTTCGGTGGGTTGGTTTGACTACTTAAAAAAAAGTAATAGAGCTGCTTATAATAATAGAATAGATGATTCATTACTCTTTACCTCCATTGACAAGAAAATTCATCAAGTGAAAAACCTTTTGTGTTGTCCACCCATATTCAGGTACCCTCATTTGAATCCGCACCAATTGTATCTGAACACAAAAAAAAAAAAAAAAGGTATGATTATCGATTCCCTTAATAAAATTTGCTTTGGAATAACAAATGGTTTCTGAGATCTCTATGTCGGCATCAAAAGGGTGGTGAAAAAACAAGAATTCCTCATCAT
>Ga0228711_1000242_pt1 | contig 58012 bp, 31 predicted proteins | sample MedpolnodulmetaG_2_FD_177996 | JGI IMG/M metagenome (GOLD analysis project Ga0228711, IMG submission 177996) | Root nodule microbial communities from Medicago polymorpha collected in Santa Monica, California, United States - brown nodules | ecosystem: Host-associated > Plants > Roots > Nodule... | reverse complement strand
CAAATTGTAAATGGTTTAGTAAAAAAAAAAAAACGAAATGTAAATGGCATAAAACATGGGCAGTTAATAATGATGTGGGTAGTTTTTTTTATTAAAAAATAATAAAATTAAACTAATAAAGTTTAAATAAGAAGAAAAAAATAAAAAAAAACTATAAACTTAAAAGCTACTTGAAATAACTTCTCAAAAAATGCTATAAGCTTATACGACAAGCTATAAGCTAGCTTATTTGTGCTGGCAAACACAACCTAAAATGAAAAGCTATTAGGATTAGTTTCTCTCAAAATCTTTTTTTTTTTCAACAATAAGGAGGTAACACATGTACATGTTTTAATGAATTTTTATGGGTAGTATGCAAACAAAAAAAACTACTGTTTTTTAAAAATAAAATAAAATCTCTAAAAATTAATCTCTAGATTCTTTTAACACAAAATCTATTTATTTTTAAATTTAAAACAAACACATCATATATGTACATACGCTGCAAAACTCTCTCACACATGTATCAACCAAATATTACAAAATCTATATTTATAAAGGTAGTTTAAAATATTGACATCATGAAGTGCTTTGATAAGATATGTGTTAAAATATTTTACATCGTTAATGTATGCAAATTGATTATTTAGGACTTTGACATCAACAATCTTGTGGTGATTGTTGAGGCACTTCTGACAATAACTTCTTTCTCTCTTGAGGGAGGATGATTCATCTGTAAACGCTTCGACGATCAAGTAAAAATGTGTTGAATATATAAGGTTTTTAAAGTAGAAAAGTGTGTATTTGGAAGGAGGCAATGATTAGCCTCTATGGTGGTGAGGTGAACTAGGGTTCACGGTCCCTCTAACCCTAATCCTAACAACTATCTTGAAGGAGACACTTATGAGCAATTAGAGAAAGCTAGTCTTTGATCTATAATGAATGGTCAAGATTTGCTTACGTTACTGATAGAATTGGTAGGAAGAGAGTATGTTGGTAGGTTTAGCCATTTTTCAGTGTAGAGAGGTGAATAGAGTCGCCTCTAATATATTGTGTATGTGTGTGCACGCGTGTGTCTATATATATAATGTTAACTCCAAATTGGCCTTATCTTAATGGTCTTGTGGTCCTTTTTGTGGTCATAATGGGAGGAGGAGAAGATAGTTTTCTTCTCCTTATTCCTCAAAACACCTCTACTATATATAAAAGTTTGGGGTAAATACAATTTAGATGATAAGCTCTATTAGGAAAACTAATGATGTGCACATCCCACAATGTGATAATCCCCAATTATGTTTGATGTAGCACCTGGTCTTCTCGAATGTTATTAGCAGAAGGCCGTTGTTGGAAGATTGAAAATGAGCACCTCAGAGTAAGGAAAATCCGCGTGCTCAAATGGTAAAGTTGATGTGATCACAATATATGCTAATAATCTAGTTCATTAATCAAGAAAATGGTACTCCGTAAGGCTTGCCAAGTAATTGTTTAGAGACATTTAATTTGGTGTTTTCGTAGTATTTCTATGTGATACCAATTCAAACACTTTGGTGGGACTTTATTAATGATAAAGTTTTAACTTTTAAACAATACAATTTAATAGTCGCTATGCAAAAAAGACAACAATATTGTTTGCTGAATCTGTCTTATTATTGTAACCATTTTTTTTTTGGTCTTATTATTTATATATTTTTTTTGAATGGAGATGGTGAGGACTGAACAAATTGAAAATTCCACATTTAATGTATTTATTATTATTATTATTAGTAGTAGTAGGTCAATGCACTGTACTTTTTTTTTTAGCTTAGTTACCTCTTTTTAGTTGTTAATATTGGATAGAGATATGTTATTTGAATATCTATTTATATGACAACTTTTAAGGCAACAAAAAAAATTTCAAAAAAAATGAGGTATTGACACAAAAATCAAAGTAATTGAGAGAGAGTAAAATTGCCAAAAAAGTATCAAAAAATGATTGTTCAAATATCATTTCTTTATTGGATATGAGTTAAAAGTTCCTAATTCGGTCCCTTAAGTGTTAAACATGGAGTAAATAGGCAATTACCCCTCGAAATTGTAAGTTTCGTTAATTACCCTCATGAAATTGCACAACGTTAATCAATTTACCCCCTCCGTCAAATTCTTTTGTTAGTCAACATCACGTTTTGCAAATACCCCCTTGAAGTTTTGCACTTATGTGCAAAATACCCCCTGAACTTAAGAATTTATAATTTTATTCTTCTTATACTTAACTTAAAAGATATTAAAGGGAAACAATTAACATAGTGGTTGATATCCTTGTAAAAAATGTATAATTGTAATATTTTTCAGCTTAACTACATATTTGAATTGATATGCTTTGTTTTATAAATAGATTAGATAACATTTTTTTTAACCAATGATTATATGACATTGTTTCTAATGGTTTTAGTCTGTAATACTTGTCTGATTATGAAAATTATATCAAGTGACAATATACATTATTATCATTCAGCAATATAATTCATTACCATGTGGAAAGAATTAAATGAATAATAAATAAATACACCTCTTAGATTAAGCAATAGTCTCCTAAATCTTGCTTTAACTTTGGATTGGAATTGGAGATGCATTAGTTTGTCAGCAAAATTACAAACTCATTTCACATATTGTTGGGTTTTGGGAGTTTTCCTGTGTCTCATTGTTGTTATTTATGGATAGCTAAACAATTTATGTTTGTTTATCTTCTTGTTTCATTCTTGCACATCTTGTGCTTGGATGTAGTTTTAATAGTATAAGTATATTTTTTCTTTGCGACAAAAAAGTAGTAGGTAAGTAAATGTGAAGGGACTGAAGTTGAGCCTATTAAGTAGATCATGACAATATTGAAGCATATGAATGAAATAGAAAAGCATTGGTGCAGAAGAAACAACTATTCAGCTTCAAACATAATCTAAAGGGACAACCAAATAGTCCATACGAAGAACCAAGTATCAAGTGGAGATTCTAAAAGATTTTCATTAAAGCTAACCGCTAATTGTTTGCCTTCAATATCTTTTGAGTCAAGTATGAAAAAAAAAAAATATAAATAGTATTTGCAAAACGTGATGTTGACTAACAAAAGAATTTGATGGAGGGGGTAAATTGGTTAATGTTGTGCAATTTCAGGGGGTAATTGAAGTTTTGTTAACGTCAGGGGTAATTGACGAAACTTATAATTTCGGGGGAGGAGGAGGGGGTAATTGCCTACTTGCTCGTTAAACATGATTAGGAACAATGTTAGGTCAATGATAGATTTTTACTGTTGGTCACCTTTACTATTTTCGAAAACGTGCACTGGCTTTGTTGCATGAAATGTTTTGATGAATTATGTATGTATACATATGGTTCAATAATTTATACTTGTTGACTTATGTGCTACACAGAAAATGCTGGAATGGAATTTGAATAATGTGTTGAGTTTCAAGTGTTTTGATGAATTATGTATGTGTTGGAATTTCATACTCATGTTTTGGAGGAAGATCCCAGGTCTCTCCTCATTTCCCTTTCATATAAAGATGACGCAGAAACTACAACTCTTCATAATATTATCTCTACAATGAACAAAATGAAAGAGTGTATACAGAAACATTATGGTTTCAAAATTCATATTATTGTAGTCATGACAGATGATAGAAGAAAAAGATGATAATTTGTATCCAACACATGACAATATAGTGAAAAAGTATAAGGATTTGCTTAGCCTATCTAAAAAAGGAGACTTCTTATTCATGTTGAGAATGATAAGACTTGGAGAAGAACTTGGTCGGACTATTAAGGTGTGTATTTATAGTGAATTCAAAAGGAATAAAATTGTTGGAAGGAGAAATTCTTCGATGGAAACTCACCCAACACCTCACTCTTACATAGAACTAATTACCAACACTACACCTAGTTTAAAATATAAAATAAAATATTATCTCTCGAATTTACTACTCCTTTTCTCACTTTCTTCCACCACTTTATCTAAATCCCCTTCAACCGCATGAATCTATACTATATATAAAGAAAACTACCCCTTTCAGCACTATTGCGTTGGATTTTTCTTTTCAAAAATACCCTAAATTTTCAATACAAATAACACATGTAACAAATAGATAAGAATAAATTTAAATATTAAAACAAATGTAATAAACGCGATATGAATATATATTTTTTTTGTTTTTTTTCGTTTATCATTTAAAAAGTATAACAAACTAGATGAGTATATTCATACTTACTTTTTCAGCATTCCAATTATACCCTTAAACAATTTTTTCTATAATAAAATTGTTGTTGTAGTCATTAAAAAAATAATTTAGATTATATTTTTTTATATATTGTATTATTGTCGGTGTCATTGAAATAGATAATCATGGTTATATTGATTTTTTATAGCTTGAAAGCAACAAACATTTTTTTTTTTTATAGTTTTAATCAAAATAAAAAATTCATAAAAAAACACTGTTTATAATTTTTAAATGTTAGCGTAATAAAAAGAGTGAAAAGACGGACACGTGAGTACTTATAATAACATCCATAAATATTTGGATGGTCGTAAATCTTTTTTTAATAGTTTATGTAAATAGGTAGAGGAGTATTGATTTTTTTAGTTTAGTACTAGCCAGGTATCTATGACTTTTGCACAAATGTCTTCAACTTCTACGCGGATATGCAAAAATATGAAATAAATTATAGTGGAAAAATATAAGAAAAATAGATGAAGAGATTTAAGAGATCAAAAAGATGATTTATGTTTTTTTTTTTTTTAACTCTCCTATCTCTAAGGAAAGGGGATTATGGTAATATGAAGTTCAATCGAGACGTAAATAAAGCATGGCAAAAAAATTGGTCCATCCAGAATCAAACTTAGGTTCTTCTGAAAAATTCGTCTTTGTTTGGTTGATGAAATAATTTATGTTATTTCACAGTAGTAACTGCAAGAATTATAATTTGTACACACAAAAAAATTGAAACGCTAAATGTTTTTATGCAATTATTTATATAAAAAAACAATTATGTGATAGATAATAGATAGATAATACATAAATATTATAAAAGTTAGAATTTACAATATTTTTTGTTTCTAACTAATTTATATAATATTCATTATTACATGACATATATATGATTCTACGATTCATATTTAATACATTAAGCATTAGAAAGAATAGATTCAAAATTCATGCATATAGTTGATTAGTAGTGTTCTTTGTGATTGATATGCATGTAGTTAGTTGATGGTATATTTTGTTATTGATATGCATGATTCTAAGAATCATATTTAATACATGAGAGAAAAACAATATTGCATAATTTATAAGTTATTAAAAAAATTATTAAACTTAACGATATACTATTTGTGTTTTCCTCATTTCTTTAATTAAATTTTCAACACTTATATTTCTAAATCATAAGTAAAATTCTAAATTTCAGATTAAGTTTTTTTTGTCAAGTAGTTTAATGGTTAGAAATTCATCTTTTCTAAAGGTGAATAAGTGAGATGATTCGGGATTTAAACCCCGACCTCTGTATATTATAAGACATTACCCCTATGGATTGAGTTAAGCAGACGTAAATGAATAAGTTTAAAATTAACTCTTGATAAACAATATACATGTTTGATATCTAATTAAAATAATATTTGATATATTCTCATTACCCCAATTGAATTTCAGATTACAAAAACTTTTTTCCTTAAAATTGTGAGGGTTAGAATCAAACCTTAAATTTTTATCAAACTTTCAAAAAATTAGCACCATAATAGTGGAAGTTTAAAAAAAATTAAATATAATTGTTTTTAAGGAGAATAAAACGGCAACAAAAAATTTAAAACAAAATAACAAAAATTATTATCGACCAAATGAAAGAATTAAAAGTCAAATTATTCAGCCAAAATTTTAGTCTTATAAACTCTTGGTCTCTTTAATATCTCTAAATATTTTTAACTCTATCTGATCTTTGTGTTTGGTGTGTTGATTTTATGTTTTGAAGGAAGGTGTGTTGAATTATCAATGCAAAAAGTATCGTTATCTAATTCTATGTTAATATTATTTTCTTTTTCACTTGTTTCATTCTCTTCTTATTATAATTTTTTTCATTTGTTTCATTATCTTCCTACTATATATAGTAATCATGATTTTTTTAATGGTTTCTATATCAAATGTTGAATCTTTTAACAAGGTTCACAAATATAACATTGATGTTGCTATAAAAATAATATTTTTTTTATTAATTACTTGAAAAAATAAAGATGATTTTGATTTGTTAACATTAGTTTTAGTGCTGGAAAATATCTCAATGAAATAAAGATTAAATGTATATTTGACCATATATGTAAAATTCGTAGAAAAAAATATTATGAAAAAATTCAGATGTAAATCATTCTGCTTGTACATGATCATCTTCATGTCTCCATGGCATGTAAGAACTTAGAAGAAAAAAATAAAATCATTAACTAGTTCTAGATCACACCAGATAAAAGATCTAGACGAAACATTAACATAATCTCTTGGAAAGTTCAAAATAGATTGTCCATCGTATAAATGTGTTTTTTTTACTTGTTTCCATCCAAACTTTGTTTGGTGGAACTTAATCCCTCCCTTTATTTTTAAGGGATTTTTTTTTGTAATAAGAATATTTATACAATTAACTCGTCAAATAAATAATGCAATAACCTTTTCAATAAAAATGAAACTTGTACTCATATTGAAAAAAGAGTCACCTCACATTACATTCAACTCTAATGTTATCATATTTCAGTATTTCACATTGTCATACTACTGATCTTCCTTAAATACATGTTAAAAGGTGGTCTCAAAATGTTAAAATGACTACCAACAATATCAATCATCAATGCTAAATAACATAAAGTTATGAGGCAGTCATGTAAAAAAAATGATCTGACATATATAATTAAATTAACGGAGGAATATATTAATTCTAAGAGTAACTCTTTTGTGTAACTCCAAATCACATCCATCTATTTTGTTTTAATCCAACGATGCTAATTAACTATTAAATCATTTCACATGGTCAAACATTATTCTATTTTTGCTCTCATCCCTTTGTTTGGCTTCGGAAAAAAAAAACATTGTTACCTCTTCTTCCTCAATCCTCGCAACATGTTCTCAAAATATCTTCTTTAATTATCAATAATCATGAACAAAATTGCACAATCCTTCAATTCAAAACTTTGTTTGGTGGAACTTAATCCTTTCCCATATTTTTGAAGATTTTTTTTTCGTAATAAGAATATTTATACAATTAATTCATTAAATAAACAATGCAATAACCTTTCAATAAAAATGAAACTTTTACGCGTGTTGGAAACAAAGTCACCTCACATTGAACTCTAATGTCATCATATCACATATACTATTATTGTTAAAGTGTGCTTAGATATTAGCTAAAGACAATTAATTGTGTAATAAGTAGTTGCGTAGTCTAGTAACTAACTAACTAACTAACCGTTTTGACGGTTATGGAAGTTACAATAGTTAGTTATAGTTAAATAATAACTAACTATAGTTAAGCTTGTGAGGTACATAACGTAGTATGAATAAGTGTATCTCATTATTGTAAAGACTCAGATTTTTCCTCTCTTTTCTATACATCAATGCTTTGTTTCCAAGTTCATAGTGATTTTTCCTCTCTTTTCTATTTTATGGAGATTCAATCTTATGTTTTTCTAGTTATACTACTGATCTTCCTTAAATACATGTCAAAAAGGTGGTCTCAAAATTGGAGAAGATTCAAATATATGCAGCCATCATAACACAAATTCAAAGGAAAAGGAATAAGAAGAAGAGTGAAAATACCAGAGCAAAGAAAGAATGGCGAAAAAAAGAAAGATTTCATGTGTAACAAAAAATATGGAGGCTATTGAAAAGGGTGCATGAGAAGAGAATATGGTGCACAAAATTTCCTTTCAATATTTCTAAGGCCCCCTAAATACACACCCGGTAATTATCTACTGGATATACATTTATTTAAAAATCGTACATCTGGTAGATAACTACCCGATGTGTATTTAGGGGAGTCTTAGAGATATTAGGGGGGCTAAAGAGAAACATTCTGAAAATAAAGGGTTTCAATGTAAAACATAGCCCAAAGAATAAGGCTTAAACAAACAAGGCCCAACTTAGCAAGACAAAGCTAATAAATGAAAGTGAATTTTTTCCCACCATATTCTCTTCTTGTGCACCCTACTTGAATTTTAAAATTTGAAATGTTTAACGTGTTTTTGGAGGGTTTTATTATAGAGTACTTACATTGTTAGGATTATTTAATTCAAACTATATAGTATGCGTGAGGAAATTATATAATGAGAAAAGAAGTAACCTAAATGAGATAGGCATCCTATTTACTATTTAGTATTTTCTTATATGAAATTCGAGTGCTAAATTGTGATAATTAGTCAAGACCAAATGTAGTTTATGTACAACACTCATACTCCTATGTCAAAGAGACGCCTTTTACAAAAGACAAAACCATGAAAGTTTATACATGATCGTTTTTGTAGATGAAAAGAAGCTCGTGATAAAATAAAAATGTATATTTTTTTTTTAAAGAATAATGTTCTATTTAAATTTTTTAAAAGATAAATACAAAGTGTCGTATATAAGCGGTACATCCAAAGGTGAAAATTACTACTGTATACATGAGAAACCTCAAACCACCCTCCCAAAAAGACACCCACTTACCTTAGCAGTACTGTTGGACTATAAATTCATTTTTTAGGCCCATGCCTTGAAAAGGCCCAGTTCCATTGAGCGGTTTGCACACTCCAAAGTCCGACCCCGAGTTTATATCAAAACGGACAATACCTCATAGCATAGTGTGCATGCTTCAGTGTGGAATGAAACAATAACCTTCCACTAAAAAAAATTGTGATAACCTTACCAATTTTTTTTCTTTTCCACAACAACCTTACCACTTGAAACGTCAAAATTGTGATTCTTTCATTTAACTTTAGGTCAAGTTTTGTTTCCACCTACATTTTATTCTCAAATAAATATAAATTATACACCAACAATGTTGGGTCTAAAAGAGTTACACACTCTTAACCTTGCGAATCAAAATTCAAATTTTGAGGATTGATCTAGTCGGAGAATCTAAACATTTACAATGTGGTGAACCAAAATTCGAACCTTACTAGATTATCACAAGAATTCAAGAGTCACATTATCACACCTACAATTTGAAATATCAAAATGAATATTCACTCATTTATTTATTTTTAGTTCAACTTGTATTTTCAACTACACTTTCTTCTAAAATAAAGTATATATAATATTAAAAAGAGAAGTGCCAAATCCTTTTCATATTTAACCAACAGAGAAATAGATCAACGCCTTCCAAGAATGAATCTAATATATTATATAGTCCACATTTTAGGCTTTGGACACTTCAATTTCATGAACTTTAAACTACTCTATATTTCTCGGAACCCATCACGCAAATAGCTGAAAACCTTCGCCTGTTCTTGTTCCAATCATTACAAGTTTAAGAAATCTTTTAACACAATTTCTCAAGAAAGTTCCAATACATAAAGCTTCTGTAAGAAGCTTCTAATTTGTTTTTCTTCTATATAAGCTTCAGGCTAGCTAGTAACCAAAATATCTAGATTTAATTCCCTATAACTACGTACAATGCATAAGCATAAACTTTCACCCCTCACTCGACAATTACAAAGGGTTGTGAAGAAACTTAATTCTCTATTGCGAGTGAATTCAAATATTGTATCAAAAAGTGTAAAACAAAGATGGTGCAGGTTGTTCGGCAATCATATGGTATTGCGAAGGTTCCAAGGTGATGAAAATATAAATATGGATAACATGATACAAAATAGAAGAACATTAAGTTACGATTCGGAAGATGATGTTGATAAAAGGGCAGAGATTTTTATCACTAAATTTCGGCGTCAACTAAGTTTGGAGAGAAGAATTTTTGGTTGAGATTGTTTTGAGTGTGACTATTTAATATTTATGAAGCTGGTTCAATAGTTATTAGTATTTTCTATGTTTCCTCTGTTCTTAATGTGTTATAATTATTGTGTTGTATGATGTTTGAAGTAATTGAGCTTTGCATGAACTAAAACTGTATTTTTAGGGGTAGTAACATCAACATGTTCTGTTTTTATTCTCTTCTCAGACTAAAATTGCGGATGAATCGTTATTTTGATCTTTAAACGTAGGTGTGGGTGTCAACCATAATCTCTCCATGTATTGAGATTACAGAAATATCCTTAAAAATGTGTCTTTTATTATTAATTTCATAGACTACTAAATTGATTAACTAAAAATACATTTAATGATTAAATTAAATTGGAAAGAAACATTTAAATACCAAACTCACTGAGGAAAAACATATTTATAGATGTTTTGTGTATATTATACATTTAAAAATTAGAGTTAGCGTTTGATACTTCAAATATCAAAATAATTGTTTTGTAGCTAATTAGGGAGACACCCTCGTTATCATTTGGGAAAAATTCTATGATGAAGTCATGAAAATGACTTTTTTGGTGAAGTTAAATGATCAATCATTGAACATTTGTGTATTTAATTCATGTCAGATCAGATTATATAGTGTATTGCACATTTGCCCATAAGGTGTGTCATTATATCTTTACTTATTGCAACTGTGTCTCTGATTAAATCAAAATTAAACATAGATTCTCATTTGTGCACTAAGATTGAAATTCCCCTTAATATTTTGTATGAGGACTGATTTGTAATAAGATAAAGTTTAGTTTTAGAGTGGTCCATCAACAGAGCACTAGCTGACATGACATTGACAATTATACTATTGGCTCAACAAAATAATTTTTCTAAAAAAGTTAGTTTTTTGATTGCACCGTAGAAGCCCCCATTTGTTTATACCACAATGACATAATCAAGTTGTGCAGAGGTTCAATTTTAAATTTAATTTTAATTTGGCAAAGAGATAAAAATTGTTCAATTGGAACTTAATAAAATTATTCATATACTTTTGAAATGGAAACAAGACTAATCATTAAATAAATGGTAACTATATAGTATATAGCAGACCACTTTCTCTAAAAAAAAACTGACCACTTTAATTTGATTCCATACTTTTAACATAAACCAATATATTCCTCTAAAAAATATAACCAATATATTAAATAAAATTTTATTTCATTTTTTTTTTGGAAAATTTTAAGGGTTAAATATATTTTTGGTCTCTATAAATATTTTAAATTTTCGTTTTAGTTCTCCAAAAAAAAATTTCGGCTTTTGATCCCCAAATAAAATTTCATCCGCACTTTTGGTTATTACTTTTAAGTTAGGTCATTTGTACCCTTAATATTTTTGAATGACTTTTTGCATGAATATTTAGAATATTAGAAGATTCTCTCCAAAAAAAATTAAAATCTTTTAACATAAATTAAATATGAATTTTTATGCCTAAAAAATATATAATTTACATTTAATTAATGTTTTGTTAAAAAATTATATTTTTTTTATAGATTCGTATAATTTTCTAAACATTGCAAGAAAAAGTTTAAAATTTTGAATAATACGCATGAGTTAGTGGTGATAACTCTTTTAAAGGAGTAAAGGTCGAATTTTTTTTTTAGCAAGACTAAATTGAACAGTTTAAATATTTAAAACATATTAAACCAAATTTTAATTGCACTTTGAATATTGAATTGTGAAATAAGGAATTCACTTATATATTCCACATTGAAGGTTACACGATCAAAAGGAGATATATCGAAAAAGGATGTGCATATAAGATAATGAATAAACCATTTTATGTTAAATGAGATATAAAAAATGTATATAAAAGAATATAAAAGATTGGAGTTGCTCGTGTGAGATTGTAGTTTGGTTTCGTTTTATCATTTCTTCTTGATCAAAAAATATAAAAGACGTCTATTTTAAAACCTAAACATATTTTTCCTAAAAAAAAAACCTAAACCTATTTTGTTGAATTATATGTGTTGCTCCTTTCGCTTTTATCCGTTCTTTGTGGAAAACCACACTTTATACAAATAGGCTGCTTGTGTCTTACCATCAAGGGATTTAGGATCTTTCAAAAAATAAATCAAGGGATTTAGGTTGAGGGTCAAAGCATAATGTATTCACTATAGTTGATAGATCATGGTCATTATCAAGATTGGAAAGTTTATACTCTTATTTTACCAAAATGACATTTTAAATAAAATTCAAAATACACATTCGATCTTGATAAAATGACTATGACTTTTCGACTACGGTGACTTCATTTTGCTTTGATAACATCCAATCAAAACTGACTATCTAAATGTGAAAAGGTTAACCTGAATCTACTAACAATATATAAAAATCACACTCCAACAAATTTTCATGATTGTAATTTTTTAAACTCGTGACCAGCTTAATTTTGTGTTTAATGGTCCTTTCGTAAAATTTAAAACCAATTTGTTTCCTCTTTCCTCCCCTTATTATCCAATTTCCTTAAATATTAAAAAAAACAATGTATTATGCTATAAATATAGAAAAAAAGTTTATTCAACTCTTTTATAGATTATTTTCCTGTATTTATGGTGTAAAAGAGTATAATAAACTTTTTTCCTTATATTTATGGCATAATACATTGTTTTTTCCAATATTGAAGGGAATTGGATAATAAAAATAAGGCTTAATAGCAGTTTTAGCCCTCTAACTTTCCCAAAGTTGCGATTTTGGCCCCCTAAGAAAAAAAACTACAAAACCGCCCCCTAAGTTTTGCAACTGTAGCAGTTTTGGGCCCCCAAGGCAAAAAAAAAAACACGTGGCACTTCACTTAGGGTGCCACGTCAGCGTTGACCGAGTCGAAATTGGACTTGGGGGCCAAAACTGCCACATGTGCAAAACTTAGGGGGCGATTTAATAGTTTTTATTTTTAGGGGGTCAAAATCGCAACTTTGGGAAAGTTAGGGGGCTAAAACTTCTATTAAGCCTTATTTTTATTATCCAATTCTCTTCAATATTGGAAAAAACAATGTATTATGCCATAAATATAGGAAAAAAAGTTTATTATACTCTTTTACACTATAAATACAGGAAAATAATCTATAAAAGAGTTGAATAAACTTTTTTTCTATCTGGGTATGTGTTCATATTTAATAGTTATATCTGGGTAATGATTCATATCTACCTCCTACAACCAAAAAATGAAACTATTGGGATGGTTACTAAATGTGGAGACAATACTACTGGAATAGTTTGGTGCACTTGACAAATTTGTCATCAATGTTGTTTGCAATCATGACAGAGATTGGGTAACTATATCTTCGCACAATGATGTTGGAGGTAATGCGTTGTTAGCTGAATTGCGTGTTATCTAAATGTGTTTTGATTTTTTCTCATAACTAAGGTTATACCGTTATTACCTGTAAATGGTTCCTTAGAAGTGGTTGAGTTGTTTATTGATGATCATGATCATACCTTATGCTACTAACTAACATCATTGTTGTTAAAGATGCTTACCATGGAAATGATAATATAATACTACATTTGTGCATGTTTTTTAGAACAAAATATGTATACAATTTAATGGCTATGAAGGGATCTTATTCAAAGTGTTCTGCTCATTAGGACTGTCCCGACCTATCATACAACCCTTCATCCTTAAATATAAGCTTAGAATTTAATTTAAGCTTTACTTTTTGTTTTGTTTTGTCTCGTTAATTTGTAAAAAAAAAACAAAAAACAGTTGTTTGAAAGAAAAAAAAGAAGGATGATGATGGTGTCAATTTTTTACATCTTTAAATGTTAATTTCCATGCAACAAACACATAGCGCGATGTCATGTCATTGGAATTAGCCAAATTGATATTTTTTTATCCGAATTTGTCAAAATATGCATGAGACTACAAAATATAAAATACAAAAAAGTAATTTAAGGGTCAAAATTGCTATTTTAAACTTTGGAGGCCAAAACTGCACAATTGTAAAACTTAAATGTACAAATAAACGTTTTTTTATAATTATTTTATCCTTTTCAATTTATTTTTATTTTTATTTTCTCATTGTCTTTTTTTTTTCTTCATGCAATAAGTCTTAATGAATGATAGTTTAAGAAGTCAATTTTTATAAGGTATTAAAAATATATTATTAAAAGTAACTAACAATTTGAATTGTGGTAAAATATCAAAGCTAGCCCCTGGAACATATAAAACATGCATAATGATAATGCATATAGTATAATAATAACAAACGAAAATATTATTTTACACATATAATTACAAAAGCTTAAAATGCTTGTATTTACAATGTATCATGTTTTAATTTAACCACAGTCTAAACTTACATACATTATTAGTATTAATTACACATGTTTATAAACTCATCTAGCCTCTAAAATCCACAAATGTGTGAAGACAATATATATATAATCAACAACGCTTTTCATGTTTTAAGAGATCACAAAGATGTTCTTTGTCTTTGTATTTACCCTATTTAGTTTCATGTTCTCACTTTCTAACATAAAACCAAATGGAAATTCCGTATTTCATTTAGTTTGATGATCAATAACAGTTTGAAACGCACCAGCCAATGCTCTCACCTTATTCTTTCTTTCTTCTCGTAACTTGCTAGCAGTTTCTTCAATCACATCATTAGATACTTGAGAAGACTCTTTCTTCCCTTGCACCACGCCACTTTCTTCTTCCTTTTCCTTTGGTGAATCCACCTTAGCTTCTTCAATTTCCTCTTTTTCTTCATTTGTTTCTCCTTTAACTTCTTCTTTCTCCAACTCTTCCTCATTCTTTTGATCTTCTTCTTTTTCTTTCGCCTCGATAGCTTCTCCTTTATTTGTTGAATCATTCATTTCTTGTACATCACTCTCATTAATGTTGCCTTTTTCATGGTTTCTATCCGTATTTTCATTTTGATCTTGATTATCTACATGTTCATCTTGGTTTTGATCTTCTTTTGCTACTTCTTCTGACATTATAGGAATCACCTCTTTCTCATTCTCGTTATCAGATTGAATGTGTACAATATTTTGATCATTTCCTTGATTTTGTTCAACAATTACCTCTTTCCCATTCTCATTATCAGATTGAATGTGTACAATATTTTGATCATTTCCTTGATTTTGTTCAAGTTCAAAGTCATCATGATCATGCGATTGATTAATCTTAGGTACATTTTCAACTTGATCACATTCTTGCATATTCTCAATTTTTTCTACTTCCCCAACTTGATGTGATTGATTAATCTCATGTATATTTTCAACTTGATCACGTTCTAGAATATTCTCAATTTTTTCTACTTCCCCAGCTTGATGTGATTGATTAATCTCAGGTACATTTTCAACTTGATCACGTTCTTGAATATTCTCATTTTTTTCTACTTCCCCAACTTGATCATGAGGTTGATTAATCTCATGCACACTTTCAACTTGATTACGTTCTTGAGTATTCTCAATCTTTTCTACTTCCCCAGCATTACCTTTGTTTGTCATAGCTTCTTTAACTTTTGGTTCTGTCTTAGTTTCAACAACATTGATCGTTTCTGTTGTTTCTTCATTAGTACTACTTTTAGTAGCAAGATTCTTTGAACTGCTCTTCTTAGTAGTACCTTGTTTTGGAGTCTTTGATGATATTCTCTCTGAAATGGGTTTGGAAGAAGGGAAAGTGTTTCTAACAGTTGGTTTGTTTTGTAGTCTTGAAGGAGATTGTTGAATTTGTTTTGCTAACCTTGAAGGTGATGGTGGTTTGTCAAAAGATCTTCTTCTGTCCAAATTAGGTTTGTTTGGAGCATTATCATTTCTTGAAATCTTGAAGGATTGAGATCTTGGTTGTGAGCTAAGTGTTGGTTTAAGGTAGTTGGGAATTTGTTTCTCTGATAGGGTGGTGGAACTCTCTACAGAACTTGCACTAGATGGTCTTGAGGTTCTTTTTGTGGTTGTGATGGGAGCTTTAGAAGATGTGGTTTTCTTCTCCCTGCTCCCCGCAATACTACCACTATCTTTTGTTTTTGTTGCCATGTATGTTAGTTTGGTGTCTTAGATAATAGTTTAATTATTGAAAAATGACCTGCATATTAGTAAAGATAATCCATGTTAAATTAGATACAAAGGATGTATACTTTAAAGTTAAGAAAAATTTGCATTCAAATAAATGTGAGTGGGGATTTTCGTTGGATCTTTGTTGCTTGTTGTAATTTTACTTTACTATTAATTTGTTTTATTGTAAAATGCGTAACTTGCGACTATACTTTTGAAGAATTTTAAATTTGATTCATTCAAAACACATTACATCAATACAATCATTAATCATGATTGTTCAATCAATATTAGACAATTTATATTTCAAATGTTTTTAAATCATAATTTACATTTTGGTAAAAAAAAATAATCACAATTTAAATAAAAACTCAGAATATAGACCAATTGATCTTGATATAACGATGATGATCTTTAAAATATAGAGACTATATGGTTGAATGCACCAAATAAAAAACAGGTATCAAAATATGAGAGAGTTAGGTTGAATTAAATTGGATAGACAATACAAGCGTGGTCACAATTCAATGAATCATAGTTATACCAAACACTCAATTATTTTCACATAACATCATTTTTTCACCATCTCACATAAACAAAAGTGGATGATACATAATTCCTACAAGTTAAAAGATTGACATGAGTTATTATAAGTAGTTTGTCCTTTGTATCCATACCCTCGAATAAAAAGTATATTGAAATTTTTGGTATGTACCTTTAAATTGAAATTTACATTCTACATTTCAAAAAGAATACGTGCACCATAAATTTGAAAAGGTGCAAGTACAAAATATGGTGCATGGATGGTAAGTCCATATTTATGTTTGATAAAAGGGGGGAAAATATGTTCTTATAGAACTTCCTTAAAAAAAAAAAATGTTCTTATAGAACAATATTTTTGAAAGTTGGTCTATAGCAAAGGCTTCTCCAACTTTATCTTTCGGTTGTCCCTAAGAAATGTCATCTTTTATTTGATGATTGCTAAAGTAACCTCCCTAAAATACGATATTTTACCGAAATATGAAAATATATCACCAGAAACAAGCTTTCGATAATATATTATGATTGATTTGAACATTAAGGGGGATATGATCAAGCAGTCACCTTTTTATTTTTAGCTTTCCTTTCTTTCATATTTATCTCTCCTTGCACATAATATTTGTCTTACGTAAAGGCATTTTTCTTCAATGAAATTTTGAACGATTATGATTAATTGATAATACTTTATGGATGCTTCTAACAAAATTCATGTTCCTTTGACATTATAAAAGAAGAAAAAGAACCAAATAATGTACGTGTGACACAATGATTTACATTACACACATCTTTTCGATATTAAGAGAAGCAAGTAAAATTCTATAACATATGAAAGCAAAAAAAGAAGGTTCAATTCAATATTAAAACAAGCAACCAAAAAAGAAAAAGGAAGAGCGAATTCACAACAACCAAAGCAAAGAATGTTAATGTTTATAAAACGTACCTTGTTGGAAGCAAGTTTATGCAAGAGTCAATTTGTGGGCACAAAGCAAATGAAATTGCTTTAAAACATGGGATGAGATTATATGATAAATGAGGCAAAACCAAAAGAAACACGTTATCTAGAAGGTAAAAATTGGATAAAGGAATTTAGGAAGGTTAAAAATATCAATAATGATGCGCAAATTAAGCGAAAAAAAAGAGGTGGTGAGGGTGTTTGCATTGCAGGCCATTGAATTAAGACCATAAATTGTTGTGTAAACAAAAACTAAGCTGTGAATAACCGGAACATGTGGGTTTGACAGGTTGACTTTTTTTTTATATAATAAATTCAAACATCTGGAAAGACTTTTAAGTCATTTTCCATCAAAGCTAACTGAAGTGACTAAGTTGTATAACAAAGATGAACTTAAGAAACTCAAACAGACGAAAATTAATTATTATAAGAATAAAATGATACTAAACAATAGTTAAGAGAATAAAAAAAGCAATTCAATGTTAATTCTCCATCTTTTGCAAGAGCATCCATTTCCTAAGCTGGTCCCCATTACTTCTATGATCATTCTGAATCGATCGAGTGATTTTTTATTGATGAAATGATTAAAATACCACATTCAGATTCTCTAAAGTCATTCTTATTGTTGACAAAGAAAGGAATGTATCACATGGTTTATTTTTTATTTTTGAAGTTATTCTAAAGGAATTGACATTTTTTTATTGGTTGCTTTAGTGAATACATGATGTTGATTTATATAAATTTTTTTGGAGGAAATATGACTTATTATTAAGTAAGAAAAATGATTACAATCTTTCATCAAATCATTTTTTTTTATAAATCTGAACAAATTAGTTCTAGTTAGGATCAGTTTAGTGTTGTGTACAAGTGTGAGTTATATATCTCACATCAGATAAAAGAGTAAAGGTTGAACACCTTATAAGTAAGAGGACCCATAAACCCATTGCCTTAAAGTTTTGGGTAAGAGTGTGATATCTTCTTACAAGTGTAGTTGTTCTAGCCTCGATGTGGTCGGTCCCCCGAGCTCCCCTTTTAACCCAACATTTAGTTAGTTATTCTAATGATAATAATTTTTCTACTATGATATTGAATTATTCTACCAATTTTAATAGTTTAATTTAGAAGTAAAAAGACATGTCGTACACCTAAACACTCCAGATTTAAATACCACCAGCGCCTTTGAAATGATTTAAATGTAAATTTATTTATACGTGTTATTTAAATTCAAAAGTCTTTTCGATATTGATCTAGGGCACCATTTCATCTCCCTAATTTCCATTAGAAAACGAATTTTCTACTTTTCGTCTTCTTTGTTATTAACGTCTCCTACCTTGGGAACTAGACCAACTGGAGACATTGTAATGTAGCCGGTTTGGCTTGTAAAGCCGGAGCCGGAGTGGTGAGGTGGCATATGACAGAAGCATCGTATAAAATTGATGATATCGAGTACAATTTTTCCCATTAATTAATTTTGTTGTTTATCTACATTGTGAGAAAAGCCATTGTCTTTCATTTTCTTAATATCTCTGAATATTCACTCTCTTTCTTAGGAAAAATACACTTAATTTGAATAAATAAATCGAAGACAAATAAAAACTATAGTTTGATAGAGACATGTTTATTTTTTATTATCACTGACATATTTATTATAATATCGATGGGTTAGAAAGGCATGGCTTCAATATTTAAATATTATACTGGCTACTTGACAATACAGTTAAGTTGATTTTGCATTAAAAATTAGTTACAATATATATATATATATATATATATATATATATATATATATATATATGTATGTATGTATGTATATATTTATCGGTTTAATTATCCAGTTCAATTTTTCATGAAGATTTTATCATATGTTCCTGATCTTTTCGGGTTCTGGTTATCTTTTTTTAAAATAAATAAAATATACGGGGCCATGCTTTTCTTATTTTAGTTTGTATATATTTTTTAATGTTAATAAATTTAGGAGGATAGTTTCACGAGCTTAAAAATATTAGATAATATATAAAAAAGTTAAAGACCCTAAAGTTTAATGTCATATTTTGGTACGTATAACAACCAAACCAACTTTCATATATATAAGGTATCATATAATCTTTCGAAAAAAAAGTTTTCATCTCTCATATCATGATATACAATACTGATTTCTCCTATTTTATTTTTATGTTGTTTAATTTCAATATAGCTCAACATATGATGAAAATAACCATCATGGGTCCAGTTAATTGTTGAGTTCGTGTGGAGCACCCACCACAAACCAAACATGTTGGCAACTGATTTAATCCGGTTGGCCTTGAAGCAATGGTTTTGCTGGTAAAGGGTCCTTTTGAGCTGCAAAGTGTATATATGTTAGATAAACTTAACCCACGAGTGGGTGATTTACCTTAAAGCCACCCCACACACCTGGACTTGAGGTTCCTCCAACCAAATATAACTATTGTGGTATTTGGCTAAGTCCAACCATAGTGGACAAAGCCAATTTGTTCATTATTATTTTGTTTGATTTTTAATATATATATATATATTGTTGAATTAATTGAATGGTTCGAGTGGTCCATTGCCAACCTCACCCATTCCATTTTCTTTTCCTTTCACATAGCATGACATTGATTAGCTTATGCTTATGACACCAGACTTAAGCTTATCTAAAACTTTAGCTAACAAACAAGACCAAAAATAATGTAAACTAATATTGCTAACAAATGGTTCCATCACTAAGTGGTATTGGTGGAGACGGGATGTGCATGCGCAATCCCCTCTTTGAGCTACACTTGGCTTCCATGCAACCAGTCAAACTTAAGCTTATGTGTACTTCATTATTTTAACATTGAAAGTGATTCTCATAATCTATTGAGTAAAGGGACTTGGTTTTTGACCATTTACATTTGCTGCAATAATTTTCTAGGCGACTATTTTTTGAAAAAATAAAATAAAATGTGTTCATGTTGTTAGATTTAATTGAAACAATATCGCTAAGAATAAAGTTGTCTTTTAACTTTTTTTGAAAAGGTAAAAAGATGATATATAAAACCAGACACATGAAATGCTTTGATCGAACATGGCCAACTTAATAAATTTTATTTATAGGGGACGTCTAAAATATATATGAGCCTTTTTGTTTATAAAATCTAATGAAAAATATATTTTCTGTTGAAAAGCTTAAAACAAAACCAAGAAAAAAAAAATCTGAAAATCAAATTACTCTCAAGTTGGAACAGTGCCATTAAACCGACCCGCACTATAAACATCCCTAGTCATGTCATTTTTATTTTTTTTAAGAAAACACCCCTAGTTATGTCATCATGAAATAACAAATACTTATTAAATATTAATAATTATAGTGCTTTCTATTTCTACGTTCTAAATTATAATCCAATGTTATCCAAAAAAAAAGAAGCTATTAAGTACTTCTTGTGACGTGTAACTTAAGTGGGCTTGGATTGGGTGCTATGTTTCATAGAAAATGTCTGGTTTGGGCATAAATATTTGAACACGCCATTTAAACACTCACACAAAAATATATTTTATTTACATATCTTTTTTCCTTATCTTTTCTCAATTATGTACATAGTGTCTAAATTTAGTGACCAAACATTTGTGCCCAAACATGTATTTTCCATGTTTAATTTATGATAAATACTTATTTGGTCACAAACACAAATAAATAGTAATTAGATACACATAAGTTGATAAAATTAAAAGAGAAAATAATTGGATGATGTGACTAAATTTTTTCTCATTTATTTTTCTCCATTCTTGTGAGTGTGTCCAGACATTTTTCATTTGTAGTTGTATTTGTGTAAGACTTTCTCTAAATTCATACCATATCATTTTAGTTGTAAAATAAAATATTGATTTAGGAGGACAATTGACTCCCTAACCAAAATAGGATGAAACCTTGTAGTAAAATGCCTCAAAATTCAAGTCCAAAGGCGGTCAAAGATCTTATGAATATTTTTTTTTGAAAGAAGATCTTATGAATATTGATAACAAGTGTTGGAATTTTAACACCGTTAAGGACCTGATTTTGCCGTTTGAAGCAAGTCTGATCATGGAGATTCCTATAACAAATTCTAGTAAGGCAGATGAAAATCACATGGCATGGCACAACAGATGGATGCTATTGAGTGAAATTTGGGTATCAAGCTATTCCAGAATGGAGGGAGATATCATAGATATACCCGATTGATAAATTTCTATTTCTTTATAGATAATTGATTTTTCATTTTAAGATAAATTAGCAACTCTAGTTAATATTATGTTTGCAAAAAAGTAATAAATATTTCTAGTATGAATGGAGGATTGAGCTTTAAAAAATCTCATATTATGAATGATGTTTTTCTTTTTAAAATACTTTGGAAGATATTCTCTAGCCCTAGTGATATTTGATTCTCTAACAATACGATAGGAATCAAAAATTGCTAATGGCTGTGATTTCTAAGCCTTGTGACTCCTTGCTTCGGAAAGCTCTCACGACTATGGAAAATTTTACCAAAATATTTTTTTTTGAAGAGAATTTTAACAAAATATTATATGGAAGCATGAGATCGTAACAAACATATCAGCTTCAAGCTTGACATATGTACTCATACGGAACAGTCTTTTTTCATGCATGCTCTTCATTTAAATATAGTGATGGATAATGCGGCGACAATTAGACCCTATTTGGGAGTTTTGAGGGGAGGACTTGTAATAACAGGAAGGAAAAAGTGAAAAGAATGAAGAGTTTTGGGAGATGAGGTATATTGGGGGTTTAGTTTTCATAATATAAAATAACTCTAATTTTGGGACTAAAAAATTGTATTGGAAGAGGAGTTTGGAGGGTTAGTGGGGGTTTGGGTAAATTTTTCAACTTCAATATATGTCGTTATAATACTTTCAAAATTAAAAATACAAGCGTTAATTTATCTTTCTCTACAAAAACACAATCTCAATTTTTTTTGAATGATTTCTCTATTTTACCCCTCTAATCTCATTCATCCAAAACTTCTTCTCCCTTCCCCTCCTAACTCCCAAACAAAGCCTTAGAGATATGATTACTTCAATAATAAGTCTAATCTAGATCTTCTTCAAAATTGATTTGTAGCGGAAAGCTAATAATTGTATTGTTGCAATACCTCCTCCTTTAGCCGATGATGCAATGGACGAAGTTGGTTGGGGTGATAATGGATGCAATGAGTTCTCACTCAGTAATGCTTATAATTGTCTAGCAACAACTCAAACTAACCTGACGAAGAGTGGAAGTTAAATAGGAAGTGGAAATGATCCTTATAAAATTCAAACATTCATGTGGATTGTTGCTTGTGAACGCATGTTGACTGATCACAAGTGTCCATAAAAAAAGACTAATTGCAAGTGCCACAAAGATAGTCTTACAATATTTTCAAATTGTAATTGGTGTCATAATGACAAAGAAATGGTGCTTCGTGTGTTATGAGACTACTACTTTATGATTTAAGTATGGATTAGACTAGTGTCTTTTAACAAACAACTCAAATTTTCCCTATTTTATTGTTGGGATTGTATATTTCAAAACCTAAAGGAGGACTATGTTGGTCATCACGAAGTGAGTTAGGCTTGTTCATGGCGTGAGTGTCATCGTTGTGTTGATCGACTAGCAAATTAAAAATTTAAATTGAACAATACGAAGCTGCTCATTCTCTCAGCCGCTTCGTGGGATAGGTTGTATTTTTATTTATTTGACGACACAACTAAAACCTTGTTCCTTATTCTTTTTTTTTTTCCTTTATGAACTAATTTATGTTTCAAAATACAATACTCCTAATTTGTGAGAAAATGAAAATTATACTTAGGGAAATGCATCTATATATACAATGTAAAACTACTATTTTAATTTTTTTAACATGCTAATTGTTAGCATGGTCTTAAGAATATTGATCACACATCTTCCAATAACATTATTACTACGTGTGATTCCTTAATAACAAGCGTCTTAGAACATTTTAGTACCTATTTCCTCTATTTTAATGATATTTTTTTAAATGACAAATGCTATAAGCTAAATGTTAGATTAATATTTAAATCTCTAATTTTCCATACTTAAAAATGATTAGTAACGAATACTTAAAAAACTATAATTTTTTTTTTATATAATCAATACATTGCAAATTAAAAATATTTGCTTTTCGTATAGAATAATTTCTCAATTTATAAGCCTTAATGATTGAAATGAAGAAGTGCATTTAAGTGCGTGATTTGGCTAGTTGAGTTAATCCGACGAATGCATGAACGACACGAGAATTTGCCTTAAATTAATGATTCATTCATTCATTGTAATTTACCATTCCTTTCGTGTGCCGGCATAATGTACCACGTTGTTGGTTAGTTACTCCTAAGTCCTATCAGCATCACACTGAATCCAAACCCTCCAAACTCTTCCAATCAACGGTCAAGATCTCTTCCCCCTCGCCTTTCAATTAGGACGGCGCCACTATAGGACCCTTTTCAATTTTCTTTTCCTTTTTAGTTCCTTCTTTGCTTAACTAATCATATTTTTTTTGTTCCTTAAAAAAAGTCAATATTAAAACTATAAACACCTTCGTGCGTTGCTTATGGGACTTTACTTTCTCTCTCTTCCCTCTTCTGTCATCTTCTTCTAAAGCTTCTTCAAACGAAGAACAACAACAACAACAAGAAAGCGAAAAAGGTAGCTTAGGAATTCAAATTTCTCTGCTCAACTTTTTCTATTCATATTCTAAAACTTCCACACAATTTTTCTTATTCTCTTTCTCTGTTGACCTTAATTAAATTACTTGATGATTGGATTTTCTTGTATATATCAATTTTCCACGTCCATATCTAAATATAAAAAATAAATGATAAAATATGCTATTTTTTTATGAATACCATATCGATTGAATTTTATTTTTAATATATTTTTATGATGAAATTAATCGAGGGAAGTGTTTGGTAGAAATTGAAATTTGTGAATTTAATTTATTTAATAATTTTGGGTTTTTGTTTGTTTTGTTGTCAGTATGGTTAGTGTTAAGCTTAATTTGAGGGCTGAAATAACGGAGAGGATGTTTTTTGTGATTGTGTGGAGAATATTTGATGAAAAGCTTCCTCCTTTCATAAACGAAGCGCTCAAATTCAATCATCGTGTTCATGGCTATGTGGCCACTCTTATTCTTCTTTTCTCATTAACTTATTGCTGTTATTTCACTCTCACAAATTAAAAAATGATTGATTTTGATTGAGCTAAAGGGTTTCTCTGTTTTCTCATAAAAAATGTTGCTTTGTAGATTATTGCCTCAATATGCTTTCTGCTTATTGACTTTCATCTTCATCATTTGATCATGTATTGGTTTGTGATTTTCTATTTCAATTCCATCTTTTATATTCTTCTGGTTAAAATATTTTTATTCAATGTTTCATGTCATCATGTAAATAAGCTCAAGAAGCATCATCTTGGAATAAAATAATGAGGAACTGTACATGTTGGCAAGCCTTTATTCTACATATCATTGTGTGAATATCGGTAGACTTCTGTAACGTAAATTCTAACACAAGACGTGCAAAGTTGTAGCTATGGTGAATTCCCATGTTTGGATTCGCCGTATTTATGTAGATTATGCATGCAACCCTGTAAACAAACTTTCTGTATGATTTGTAGTTTTGTATCTGATTCAATAATACAGTTTGTGAGAAATAAATTCCTCAAATAATGTTTTGGCATGAAACTTATGAATTGATTTATTGGTTAATTGTTACAACATGGTTTTGCCTTGATTGAATTTCTTTCTTGTCGAAGGAACTTCGGAAATACTCACTGAGATAGGCTGATCTGCCTTCCTCCCTGATACAAATTGAGTGTGTTAACAATGTTTGATGTCTTATTTAGTAAAAAGAAACAATGATTGATGTCATTATAAGCCGTTATCTTATGCCAAATATAATTTTGTCTTCTTCCAATTGAATTCTAGACATTGTATACGTTTGATTTAAGAACTTTGTCCACATTATCCAAACAGTAAAATTAGTTGAATAGACATATGTGTCTTTCTTTATTTGTTTCCTTTCAATGCTTAAAATTTATTACTGGAGATTATAAAGAACACACTTCTGTGAATAAATCTAGCTATGACATGTAACAAGCTTGTTCCAGTTTCTAGATATATCATTTGAAGTGAGAAAATTCCAATAAATAGTATGCAAACCAAATATGTGTGCTTAGCTAGTCTTCATGTTTCAGGTTGATATAGATCATTGCTACGAAGAAACATGTTAATTTTGTGTCTTAGTCTATATAAATATAATGCTTTTGACAATCATCTAGCTTGTATGATTCATCTACATTATGCCAATGTGTTACAGATTTGAAAGGAATAAACTGTTGAAAACCAATGGATGAATATTCTGGTAAGAGAGCCAATGATGGGGTGATAGTCCCTAGAAAGGGGATGAGCACCATGTTTAAAGATGCTGCCACTACCCGAGATCGAAATGGTCAAGTATGTAGCCGCCTTGGTTGCAGCAGCAAAGTCAACTCTTCTAAAGGTGCTCAAATTGGTTCTTCTGAAAAGGGCAAATCTTTGAGGCCTTCATTTCGGTTCTCATCAAATGGTAAGGAAACAATTGGTAGCTCTTCAAAAACTTTCTCCGGGAGTACTAGCCCAGGAAAACCCCATAGAAAGCCTCAGAAAAAGTTATCATCTCAGATAGAGACAGATTCATCTGAAACTAATAGTGTACAAGATGAACCAGAAGTTTTAAAGCTCGCACCTCCACAAAAAAACCAGAGGGGTCTTCAAGCCGAAGGGGAAAACACAGATTCTAGAAATGGGGTGCTGATGGAAGTAGGAAGTTCTAGTTTAGCCTCTAATACAAGATCTAGGAGGAACTTTCATCCAAAACCTGGATTACGTAGTCAAGAAATTCAAAGCACCGGTCCAGGGACACGTGCTGGTACCAGTAGGTATGGGTTAAGGAACCTCAAATGCAACTCCATTTCTGATGTCATGCCTGTCGGTTGTACACCATCTGATTCAACCCTAAACAAAAAGAAGGATGTGATAAAAAAGAGAAATTGTGAAGGAGAAAGTAGTTCTACAGCTAGAGGCAAAAAAATTAATGGGCCGTCAATTGAAGGACGGAATTCTGTATCCAGAAATGGCATATCTATCTCTGATTCAAGAATATCTAGAAATGCCCCTCATAGGGACAGGGCAGACAGCAACATAGCGTCTGTTAGAACACGAAGATCAATTGGCGGTCATGGTAGGGGAAGGCTTTCTGGCCAAGGAAATGCTAATCCTGTGGCCCCTAATCAGTCCCTTATCATGGTACCTTCCTTTTCTCATTCTGGAAATCTTAATGCTCCTGGTGTACAACATCATAATTCTCTGGAGACTCCTTCAAGTCCAAGCTCTTACAGTGGAGCAGGTACTAGTAGCGAGGAGTTGTACGGTGTTATGCCAACGTCTCCTACAGAATACGGGCTCACTCATTCTCTAATAAATCGGGATAGCTTTCGACGACGCTACAACATGGATGGTATTGCAGAGGTAATTTTCATTTAAACATAGGAATTACATATTATATTTTATTTTCTTGGTCATTAATGTGAAAGTTCACAACTAAATTAAGGTTTTTGAAATTGTATTTAGGTACTTTTGGCACTTGAGAGGATTGAACAAGATGTCGAGCTAACACACGAGGTACTTGATTGAAAATTTGGTTGACTTAATATCTCACCGATTTCATGAAGTATTTCTTGATTTAAAATTTGCTTGACTTAATATATCAGTTATTTGATGGATTTGTTTTGTGTCTTGACAGCAAATACACTTGTTGGAGTCCAACTTGTTCCTTACTGGACTGAACTTCTATGATCAGCATAGAGATATGCGATTGGACATCGATAATATGTCATATGAGGTTTGTTAATTCCGCACGATACTACAATTCATTTTGTTAGTTTGTGTGCTTAATTTCACAATTCTCTTTCTGCCAATATCTACTGTTGTTAGAACTTCTATGATTACATCAGATTTAGATAAAAAAATATTCTTAGAAGAATGCATGTAACTAAAGCAAATATGATGATTATAATCTAATCGTAAGTGCTATTTACTGGCAGTAACAATATCTTCAACTTCATGGGAATAGAGTTGAAATTTAGCTTAGTTGCAGGACATGACTTTAAGAAGGGTTCATTGTCCTTGAAAATGCACGTGGTTATTTTGTGATAATTTTTTGAGGCTATTCTTACCTCTTAAACTTTCTACAAATTACAGGAATTACTGGCTCTGGAAGAAAGGATGGGTACTGTGAGCACCGCTGTAACAGAGGAAGATCTATCAGAATGCGTAAAGAGAAGTTTCTATCAATCCTCACCCTCAGACAATGTAACCAAGTGTTGCAATGAGAATAAGGATGATATCAAATGCTGCATCTGCCAGGTATTTTTTTCTTCTCAGTTCTCATATTAAGAAGATCTTCACGTCTTTTTCGTAGTACGTGTTTTTATCCTTTGCACGAATAGAAGGAATTTAGGGATCTCAGACTCCTATGCATTTTCGAAGTTATTGTTACTTTATCTGATTTAGATAAGCTGACTTGATTTGTAGGAGGAGTATGTGGAGGAAGATGAAGTGGGGAGACTACTATGCGAGCACAAATATCATGTTGTTTGCATACAGCAGTGGCTACGGCTAAAGAATTGGTGTCCTATTTGCAAAGCATCAGTGACACCGCCAAGTTCACCGTCGTCCCACTAGGCCAGACAATGGAGATTGATTTCTTTCTACCCTCTTTCTGTTCATTTTAATTTTCACTTTTGTACAAAACACAGTTTCTCTTCACCTCTTCTTATTAGTCTTTTGTACATAACCAATATCTTCATACCAATTATTATCAAATAATACAAGCCACTGGCTTGATAGATTGAAACTTGTTGTTAAGCTGCTGGGGCAATAATCGCATCTTTTATGTTATAGCTAGTCTTTTTGTTGTTTAAAGATTGCATCTATTTGATGGTGAAGGCTATAGTGGACCACTATAATATAAAGGCTACATTGGACCAAACATATATAATGTGGAAGAGAGTGCACTGTGTGAACCACCTATGAAAGTGATACATGTTAGCAGTTGCCTCTATTTGATATCCAAGATACATATGATCACAAATGTTCCATTATTATTAAGAAATTTCACGTATTAAACAATTGTGTGCAATTGTGCATCACAGAAGTTACAATGGATTTCCAGTCAAAAAGAAAAAGGAAGTTACAGTGGATTGTTCTCCTTTTTAAAGTAAAAAAAATGTAAAACACGTACATAAAACTCAAATTGTTACATTGTTTTGTTTGCAACATATAGCATCCATCTTTAAAAAGACAATTTTACTCCATGTCCTATTTTAGTTCATTGTTTGTACGAAAAAAACCATCCGTTCTCGTGAGCTTAACTCAGTTGGTAAAAAAATATAAATAAAACATGGAAGGCAGGATTTTGAAGATAATTAAGTTGATGTAGGTAGGTACCGCAGACACAAATTGATAGAATCATATTTATAGCCAACACTGAGTCACTCATATTTCATAGCCAACACTCCGCGATGCGATTCGTTGAAACGGAGAGCGATGCGGAAGAATCTATGCGAAAGAGACTCCGAAGTAATTCCTTTCACTCTGCCGATTATCCCTCTCGCAACAAGGTCTCTTCATATCTTCTCTTTCTTTTCTTCTCTTCTCCGATCGGATTGCATCAAAAAACCCTAATTCGTATCAATTTCACTACCATACGTTTATTATTTGTTGTTATTATTCTCTAATTGATGATTATGAAATCATGCCGCAGTTTGAACAATATGCTGGACGGACCTATGCACCCATGGGGGAAGTGGTAATGCTTCTCATCATTTCAATCAATATTTTCATTATTTAATTTCTTCAATTCATATTTCTATTATCTTTTTCTCAGAATTTTATGCAGCAAGATGATGATAGTCGCTTGGATATTACACGAGCCAAATGTAAGTCTACAATCTCAAATTCCATATTCATGATAATATACAAGTAGAGCGAACAAGTTAGTAATTCTATTATTTTCATCACAGTTGGAAGTTTGCTTAAAAGACATGAAAATTTGGCTGACCGTATTTCTAGGTAACGTTCTCCTTCACTAATTCTTAATTTCTTATACTACTAGTATGCTGCCATCAACATATTTAACATTTTCTTCTTTTTAATCAATAGGGATTCTGACAAGGTAATATTTGAACGTCTAATCAAAGAGTTTGAAGCTGCACGAGCTTCTCAAACTCAAGGTACCTTTCTCTGCTACATTTTTTGAATTATTATCTCAATATGACAATTTATCATGTTTATGTGTCAATGCATATATCCATACAAACTGATTTCAGTTTCATCCTCCAAATCAAATTGACATCAAATTTCGGGACTAAGATCAGTTTTTACCTTAAATACATGACAACCCTGCACGCATGAGGGGACAATGTGCTGGTTGGGTTGGTTTGATACTGAGTAACCAATAAAACATTGAAAACAACTAGCAAGTAGTATTCTTCAGTGCCTTGTGTTATTTGGTGTGGCCTGGCTTGGCGTCTTATAACTTGATCTTTGAGTGTTTAGTCATCTATTGCTTGAAATAGTTTGTATGGAATGACAGTTGAACAAAGAAGAAGCATCTTAAATGCGCGGATTCTTAAGATGTAAATCTTGGTCATTGTACGAGATAATACTTTTGCAACATCTTAAATGCTGACCAACTTCTACTGTTCATTAATTTCCTTAGAGATATCCTGAAAAATGCTTCTTAACCTCCTTTTTTTTTTGTAGAGATATATTTAGATGGGGAACGGTGGAATGATGGTCTACTTGCTACAATAAGAGAGCAGGTATGGTTATTTGATTGTTATCTTCCTTTTTACTTTTGTTCTGGTATTTCTCCTTGATGTTCTCCATAGCAATCACTTGTTTGAATTTCATTGTTGATGTTCATGATTATGATAACGTTTGACCCATTCAACTGTGATCTTGTCAGGTGCATATGGAGGCAGAGAGAAAAGCATTGTCTGGAGATGCTGACGTATTAACAGGCCATCAGGAAAAAGTTACATACAAAACTGGAAACAAGGTAAATGTTAATGATATTACATCCCTCAATAACTTTTCATGGTAAAATTCAATAGCTTGCATATTTAAGTCATTTGGACTAGAGAGTAGCAATTTTATGTACCTACAAAAAACACAGGTAAGATAACATGCTAAAGAAGTAAACGCATGGATTCAAATTTTTGTACATGAGAAATACAAAATTCTGCAACAGTTTAGTTAAGATTGTCGATAAGACTTAGATGAAAGAGATTGAGAATGTCAAAAGAGTAGGAGATAGGATATTGGGATCATACCCCTAAACTTTATAGTATAGCGAAAAATCTGTGATGTTACCAATGCATATGGACAAGTAGGGAATGAAGAGCAATACAAGGTAAAGTTTTGAGTATGGGGGTGTGTGGCAACAAGGATATAAACACCGAGGGTACAAATATTTTAGACTTTGTTAATAGTTTTGATTTTATTATAGGTAACACTAAAAACAAGAGGAACATCTTTTAAAATACAACATTGGTGTGAGATGCTCCCAAGTCCCAACTTGATATATTTTTGGTAAGGAAATTGAATAGAAAATTTACATGAATTGCAAAGTCGTGTCCAGAGAGAGTCTAGCTACCCAGCAAAGTACTGGTTATGGACGTGCAAGTTGAGAGAAAAATAAAATGAAATAGTCAAGTCAGAAATCCTGGGATAAGATGATGGGTTTTGAAGATTCCCCATAACTCTAATGTGCACAAAAGGTTCACTCCGAGCCATTATCTTTTTCATTTTAATTTTAGATATTCTTCCACTAAGTAGGACTGTAGGAGACAACAGTTAGGGTGTAAAATGCTGATTTAGCAAGTGACATACAAATCATAGCTTGGAGGTTGAAATTGGAGAATATATACCTCAAGTCTCATATTGTAAGTAACATGTGACCATCATTCAAAGTGACAACAAGATAGAGAGAGATGTAAATTATAGGATCCAAGCAGTTTTTTTTTTCCTTTTTCGGAAAAGTTGTAGAGAGAATCGAACAACCATCAGCTTGGTGTTGATTGGTATAACCACTCGGCTAAATAAATTTCACGATCCAAGCAGTGTTAAGGAAATAATAAAATATGGTGTGTGGAGACAAGTGTTGTCAATGGCCGATTACGGCGTCCAGCCAAAAATCCGCCACATAAATGTGGTGTTGCAGGCTTAGGGTGGACACATGGTGGATTTAATAGGCTTCCTATGGCAGCAGCCATTGAATCTGCCTTGGGCCTCCTTGGCGGCAATAATTGCCAAGGAGGGTTAACAAAATGGTGGATACTGGATGGTCCAATAGCTAGAGGTAAAAATCGATAAAGATTATAGTCCAAACCATAAAGTGGGATTTAGAGGTAAACAGTCTTTGAATTGAATACATAATAGGTACTGATGGGGACATTTGATGTATATCGCTGACCCCACTTAATGGAATAAGGCTTGGTTGTGGGGTTTGTTGTGTCCCCTCCCAAAAAAAAAAAAATCATTGGTTTCCGTACACGTTCAATGCTATACTTGGATTAGCTATTTGTGTATTAACTTCACAATCATATAATCTTTTTAATATTGGTTATGTATTTGGGAGCAGATAATTTGCTGTTTGGAAGGAGCAAGAATTGGCATACAGTATGAGACATCTTTTGCTGGTAATTTGGAACTAAATTGTTCATGACTTACTTAGCTAGTTTATGAGCTGACATTATGAATGACAAGATGGAGGCTGAATCTTTCTCTAGATGCTCCTTCCGTTTCCCATTTGCTGACTATTATATCATTTCATTTATTTCTAGGTGAAATTTGTGAGTTTTACCACTGCGTGCTGGAGAGCAAGTCATTTCTTGAAAAGATGACTGTCCTTGAGCACACAGTTCCATTTTTCTTGCCAATACGTGAAACAGAAAATGATCTTCTTTCATCCAATGCAATGGTAAAATCAGTTATATACGATGTTTTCATGGACCATGTTTATTTGAACATTTTTCTAAGCCTCGTTTCTATTGGTTTGCATTCAGAAATTCATAGATCACGTTGGAGATCTTTTGCAAGCATACGTGGATAGACGGGAACAGGTAGACTGCCTGTGTATGTAATCTTTAGAGAATGTTGGTTATGTTCATTTTTGGGAATACTAATATTAGGTCATCATGTTCCTTATGGACATGTATGTTACACACGGAGCAAAAGTTTACACCAAAACAAGCATGCATGTTGATGTTTAATTGTCTGAATGAATAACCTAAATGTGCCAATGAAAGAATAATGTCAGAACACGTTAAAGCTAGTATCTTTGGACTAGTTTACCTGTAGCCATATTTAGTGAAATAGATTTGCATTGTAACATTTAATAATTTTCACTGTTACCACAACTCGTATCCTTGTTAGTTTAAATTCTCAGAACACTATATACCGATAACTCGGTTATACCGTTCATACTTTTTTTTTTCTTCCCTTCAAAACATGTATTCTGGATTGCAGTTATCTGACTCTGCCATTTAAGAACACCAATTGTGGAAGATATAAAACTTGGTGTGTTACTTAGTTATCTTGGTATGTAAAATATTAGATGGGTATGATCATCTTGATGATGTTTCTTTTATTTTGGCAAACCTTAAATTACACTCCTAACTCCCAAACAAAGCCTAAACATTCTATTCTATGTTAAAGGTTGGGGCAGGCATAGGAACTTTACCGTCTCCCTCTTTTCATGTATGCTTGTAAATATCTAGTCTGTCTATTGTTCTGTTACAAATTAACATTTAACTTTTTGCCTCCTACAAATGTCATGCAGGTCAGACTTATAAAGGAACTTTATGGAAATCAAATTGGAGAGCTGTATCATAGCCTTCCTTATCACATGATCGAGTTTGTATTAGATGATTTTGACTGGTTAGTGGGTTTAAGTATTTTTCTCTTCAATTTTGTAATTGTATTTTTTAACCTTTTCAAATTTTCTTCCCCCTTTCAAATGTTAGCACTGAAAATCATTGGTACAATATACTCTTTCTTATTCTCTTGACTCTTTTCTCTCCCTTTATTTTCTTTTCACTTTCCTACATTTTCTCTTGTTTTCTCTCCTTGTAATATTGATCAAGAAGTCTTTTTTTTTTTGCAGTAAAGTGACAGTCAGCCTTCGATACACAGATCTCATTTCGGTGCTTCCAACTCGAATCTCAGTGCTAGCCTGGCCAATGTCGAAGATAAATTCTACTCCAATTTTCAACATGATGGAAGATGGAATCTCAGGAAGTCATCCTGCACCAGTTCGACTGTCCTATGCAGAAGATGCCTTACGAACCATGAGTCTACCAGAAGGTGAAAACTATATTACTTCGGTTAAATTATAAGAGAACAATGTCTTATTTTCAGCAACATATCTTGTCTGAATGTGATCATGTGTGCAACTAGGTGACTTCTATAGTACTTCAATGAAATTAGACTCTGGAATAGCATGCCTTTCACTTTTCTGCAAATGCTAACTAGTGTCTTCATAGTTAATATTGGCTATGAGGAATTATGAATAGTTTTTTCTATTCAAAATATAAAAATTTAATGTTACAAATGCATTAAATATTGTACATAACCTTTAGCAAGTCCTTTTTTTTTTATTAATTTTCTTATTCTTCAAGCCTGCTCCCATGCACACTTAAGTCTGTTATGTCTCTTTATCGATCTATTTCAAAGTTATCTCACTCTCTACTGATTTTATATTATGTTTCTTTTCCCAGCATATGCAGAGATTGTGTTGAATCTTCCACAAGCACTTCAGCAGATATATCATTAAACAACCTAGAGCTTCGCCCTTTCTGCAGTCTTAGATTCTCTTGTAAAAAGTTTCTTAGTAGAATGTTATTAAATATTAGAAAATATCACTCCAGAAGTTATATAGTACCTAGCGAAATTGGTTATATAGGTTGAGGAATCATTTGATGTACTATGTCATACACACCATATATTGCCTCGTCGTTATTCCTTCAATATCCTCTCTGGTGGTGTCTTGTACCATTTGTACAACAGGGATACATTGACTTTTATTGACTATTGAGATTTATAATTCATCTCTTCTCCACAATTCTATATACCTGTAATTTGGTTCCATATGATAAGTTCTATCTTTCTACATAAAAAGCAAAAAAATGGAAGTATATCTTCGTGTGAGGCAGTGAGTTGTGTAGCCAAAAGCATGTACATCTAGAATTTGAAATATGATCTTATGTTACCAAAAGCGAGTACACTTCTGTCCACACTAATGGATAGTTTTAGTGTAAAATCTAGTTTTTCAACTTTCATGTAACAAAATTTTACTCTAAAATCAAGTTTTAGTGTAAAATACAATGTAAATGCATTGATTTTTCAACTTCAACTTAGCTATTTTTTAATTATTTAATCATAATGGGGTTTGGCCCCAAAAACAATTTTGATTTTCATCCATATGTCAAACAAGATAACCAACAACGCATTTCCCTCTCTTTTTTAAAAAAAACAACGCATTTCCCTCAAAGATCATATTTTGATATTCATGCATTTGTCTCAAAGAAGTTATCTGGCTCTACATATTTAATAGGCTTAATTGCAGTTTTAGCCCCCTAACTTTTCTAAAGTTGCGATTTTGGCCCCCTAAGAAAAAAAAACTACAAAACAGCCCCCTAAGTTTTGCAACTGTAGCAGTTTTGGCCCCCAAGGCCAAAAAAAATAAAATAAAATAACACGTGGCACCTCACTTAAGGTGTCACATCAGCGTAGACCGAGTCAATATCAGCCTTGGGGGCCAAAACTGCCACAAGTGCAAAACTTAGGGGGCTGTTTTGTAGTTTTTTTTCTTAGGGGGCCAAAATCGCAACTTTGAGAAAGTTAGGGGGCTAAAATTGCAATTAAGCCTATTTAATATTATGTTTCTTATCCCAGCATATGCAGAGATTGTATTGAAGCTTCCCCAGTTTCTTTGAATGAGCCTATCATTTTAAACAATGAGTCAAATAAAATGCATTTCCTTATTATAAATTTATTAATATTATTATATGATAACAAATATTTTCCTACTCTCCTCTTAAATTAAATAAGGAGAGGGTTATGTTATCATCTATCCTCTCCTAAGGAAAATTTAGTTCTACAAAGAGATTAGGACCAACGCACTCTTAATAGAAGATCATACTGGTGGTGTGTTTATCTGCTAATGACATTCTGTTTTAGCTTTATTTCATTGAATTGAAGATTAAGCTGGGGCACCAAAACATTCAACCACGTGCATAGATAGCACAGCTGAATGCACATAGCTTACCCTTCACAGATGACATCACAGCTGATACAATGGGTCTTTATCGAGCTATTATTTATACAGAAACGATGAATCTGGGCAAGGTGATATCAGAAACTGACTCAGAAGTGTTGGTGAAAGCAATTGTTTCTCAGAAATTTTCACGCTTGTAGAGATACAGCTTGTACTTGCTCTCAAATGTTCGTTAGATAGGGAAGAAAACGTTAATATTGTATTCATAGGTAGAAACGGGAACTGGACAGATTGGCTGGTTTTGTGCTTAATAATAGTTTGATCTCGTTTTTTGTTCAGGAAAAAGAAAAAGAAGATAGTAGCTCCTAATCTATACCAGATAATGTTAATGTATCTGCTCAACATAGGATTGATTTTTCCTCTCATTGGTTGTGACTAAACCGAGAAACAAGGGTGAGATATGCATGACAGCACAGCGCAATGCTTAACCGAACTACTCGTCTTGTTTTTCTGTTTATTAAATTATCAAACATTTTTTTACAGTTATCAAACACTTGTTTCCTTCTTTGTTCAGTAAGGGTTTTAAACAACCAACGCGATAACAGCTGCAGCCACATCACAATCCTTGATATTGCGATTTTGAAAACATAAAAAACTCATGTGTTGAGAGTTGTGACCTAAATTGCAGTCACATGCCTTTATTTAAAACTTTGATTGCAGTAACTAAGCACACTTCTCACCCTTGCACTGTTTTTAGGCTAGACATGAAGTCAGAAAAAGAAACCTAAATATTGCATGCATTCATTATTGAACGACATTAGTAGTCAAGGTCGAAATATTGACTTTTGTTCAGCTAAAAAATATAGAGCTTTTACGTGACATTAAAGTCACTAACATTACCAAAAATAAGATGCAAGTAAATCCTATCAACCATGTTATTTGGTACCTAAGAGAATAATATCTCCTCTAGCTAGTGGCATTGAGGAGTAACCATTCAATTTTTCACAAAAGGACCCTTCATCCTAATCTAAAAACACATGATTAACTTAAGTCTTCACCACTGCATTTGTTGTTTTGCTTCTTGGAAAAGCACATACGTAACCCTGTTCTTCTTGAAGGTTGTCCAAGCTTCTTAAACAGTATAATGTTGTTGCATAGTGTCGATATCAAGTCCCTTAAGCTTCACGACTGATTCGACGTGACCCTTTAGAGTGTGAAGCTCCCTAAGCCTGTGAACAAATTTAAAAAATCTCTTAGACACTAGGATATATATAATATATTCTAGTATCATCATTATATCTAACACTTCTTGAATCCTTTCGGACACAGACTCAATGACTTACCGTGCAACTTCAGCGCGTCTCTTGGCTTGCTCAGCAATCTCAGAAAGCTCCCTGTAGCTATTCTTGTCATTGAAAAGGTTGGTTGTGTCAGGTGACTGAAGACCATGAAGTGTCCTCTGAGCAGTTGCCCACTGAGCTTCTCTCTCTTCTTTGCCATAGTCTTTCTTTGTTGTGAAGGCAGTCTGTAGATAGAAAGTATAAAAAAGATTTTGAATCTTGAAATCTCTGGATTAAGATCAACATTTAACAATGCAACTAATAGTAATATAATGCTGCTTCTAGGACTCGGTTGACTAAATTAAGATAGCTGGTTGTAGTTTTAAGTTTATTGACAATTGATATCGTTTTACAAGTGTACTTTTCAGGAGAGAAAATTAGTTTATGTTTTCATCATCATATTTATTACAGGTTGTAGAGAAAGATGTAATATAATTAGGGATATATTGGTAAAGAAAATAATTAATGCAGTTGAAAATTTGAAAAAGGGTCTCAAGAGGGTCTTGTATTTAGATACGGAGGTGGTAAGACAGAAGGAGAAATTACCTTGTTCTCCAGAAGATTATCCCAAGCTTTGCCACTTAGAACATAGCGGATTACGAATTTGAGTATATCAAGGGGGATATATGTCACTATACTGTACATCCAGATTACACCAGCCCAACCCCATCCCATTCCCTTAATTCTTGCAAAGCTCCAATTAGCATATACTGCTATAAAAGTTGCCAACTGTAAATCATGAAACAAAATTATTATAATTAATCAATAATTTGTGTTATCAGCTGATAAGGCAGCTCCTAGATTCTAATTTACACTATTTCTTCCTAAGGCAACAGAAGTGTAACTCTTAGTTTAGTTACTATAGTTAGAGATGCAGTGTGCATTTTATTTAGCGGTGGTCGTGGAGAAGAAATGAGGAACAAGTGTATGATCATCAAGAGAGAGGGAAAAATGCATATGATCATCGACACGTGATCGTAAAATTGTAAGAGATAGAAGCAAATTTACCAGCTGAGCAATCATAAAAGCACCCAATAGGAGAAGACCAGGTCTTTCAACAAAGGACCAGCTACGGGACCTGGTGACAAAAATTAGTGCCTGACTTATAATACTGACTTGTAGGTAGAGGGCTGCCATCATTTCATCAGGGTTGTTTCTGATAGATCTCACACCAAACTTGTCCTGCAATAATAGAAGTTGTGTTCATACCTCTTAATTTTTTTTGCTGCTAGGATATACTACTGAGGGAGCTATAGAATGTAAATTATTACCGAGAAGAAATCGGTATCCTTCATGAGCCAGAAAAACACCACTGTCATTAGTGCCATGTAGCTACCTAGCACAACACCAGTAGCAAATATCTCTCTCAGTTTCCAACTGTCTGGCATTGGAGATGGTTTTACTCTATCCTTGGATATTGTCATAATGGTACCTAGTAATAGGGGTGAAGGAAATTAAATATTAAATTTTCACAGAACATTTGAAGTAAACAATATGAAGGTCAATCAGACATTATCTCACCATCATTTAGTATGGCGATAATCAACACCATGAAGGGTGCAAAATCAAACTTCCAGATCAAGGCAATGAACATGAAACCAAACTGGCAAAATGAAGAATAAAGCATGTGAATTGTATGAACCATTTATATAAGTATGGACAAGAAGTTAACATTTTCTTATGAAATAACCTATTTTTGCACTTACCACAATACGAATGGTAATTGACACAGCATAGATCTGCAACATTCAATATTCTGTGTTAGAATGCTAAAGATTTTGAAATGAAATCAAGCAATTAAATCAAGTAAGCTTGGAAACTAACAGTATAGTTCTTCATCCTTTGGAAAATTGCCCTGCTTGTGAGTACTGCACTAATAATGACACTCAGACCAGGCTCAGTAAGGACAATATCAGAAGCACCTCTAGCAGCATCTGTAGCATCAGCAACAGCAATTCCAATATCTGCTCTCTTTAACGCAGGAGCGTCGTTGACACCATCACCTGTCATTCCACATATATGTTTCCTCTCTTGCAGCTTCTTTACGATTTCATATTTGTGTTCTACCATGTCATAGAAAGAGAAAAAAATGATTAGCACGTTTGAAATAATTGAAAGCAAAATGCAATTGATGATGCTGTCGTCATAACCATCATCATTGTGAAGGACCTACCAGGAAACACTCCAGCAAATCCATCAGCCTTCTCAATCAACTCATCAACTGGAAGAGCTGAAACAGCAGCATCCTTGCTTTGACCGAGCAATGAAGAAGATGGATACATGTTTGTTCCCATTCCAAGCCTTCGGCCAGTTTCCTTGGCAATGGCAAGCTGATCACCTAGAGAATGAGAAATCCACAATGTTTAAGCTGCATGATTTCATTTATGATATGAAATATGAGGCTACAAGAAAGGAAGAACCTCAAATCTTACCGGTAATCATCTTAACATTCACACCAAGGTTCAGAGCTCTTGTGATGGTTTCAGCACTATCATGCCTAGGAGGATCAAATAGTGGTAACAGACCAACAAATTGCCATGGTGCACCAGGGCTATCTTTATCTTTCTCAGGTATTTCCTGTTATAAACAAACCATTCAATAGCATCAACAAAAGAAGGGTATTCGAATAAGTCTAATAAACTAGAAATTCTAACATAATATCAAATTTCCAGACCTGTCTAGCAACACCCAAAGAACGGAGTCCACGCTCAGCAAACTTGTCTATTGTTGAATGAGCTTTTTTCCTGACATCCTCTTTGCAGTTGCAGAGGTTCAGTATCTAAACAAGGGAAAAAAAAATATCAATTAGTCATCTTTAATGAGCATAATCTTACGGAGGTACCACTGCCAACGAAACACATATTTTACCTGCTCGGGAGCACCTTTGCTAGATCTGTGCCAATTTCCATCAGTGTCAATGTAAGTTAAAGCAGTTCTCTTGTCTACAGGATTGAATGGGAAAAAATGAACCTCCCTGACACCAGCTCGTGCCTGTGCAATTCAAAGTAAAACTAGGAGTTAGAATTTCTTTTATCTTCAACCTAAAATTCAGTATCAGAAAGGTAGACCACCGGGGTCTAGCACATGTTTTCGATGCGCAGTGTGTGAGTGTTATAAACCCCGAGGTATCGAGTTCGATTCCTACCGATAAAAAAACTATCAGAAAGATATAGCATTTAGACATATTTATTTACCTCCTTTGGATCAGCAAGCATTCCAACAATTGCAGCATCTATGGCATCTTGATTCTCAGTCCTAGAAGCCCTTGCAGCAAGAAGGATGACATAATCCTTCTCTACACCCTTAGCAAAAACCTCAATCAAGTTTTTATCAACAGACAACTTATTTAAAGTCAGAGTTCCGGTTTTGTCACTACAGAGAACATCCATCCCCGCCATTTCCTCAATAGCTGTCATTCTCTTTGTAATTGCACCTTGTTGAGAGAGTCTGTGAGAACCAATAGCCATAGTAACAGACAAAACAGTTGGCATAGCAATTGGAATTCCTCCAATCAATAGAACCAAAAGATTGTCAATTCCGTCTCTATACTTGCGGTGTTGTATCGGATACATGACTACGAGCTCAATCAGTATTCCAACAGCAATTGAGCAAATGCAGAAATTACCAATTGCTGTTAGGACTTTCTGAAAGTGACCAACTTGATTGGTGCTGTCAACCAAATGAGCAGCTTTACCAAAAAATGTGTGCACTCCAGTAGCAATGACAACTGCTTCAATCTCACCTTTCTTAACAGTTGAACCAGAAAACACTTCATCTGAGGGATTCTTTGTTGCCGGAAGAGATTCTCCGGTTAAAGCAGACTGATCAACACTCAAAGCATCACCCTCAAGAAGACGAGCATCAGCAGGAATGATATCTCCTAATTTAATGCTGATGATATCACCTGGGACCAAAATTGCAGCATCTTCTTCAGACCACCTTCCATCTCTTAGAACCTACATGTTTTGTAGAAAGAAATGTAAATTATCATCAATTAATATGAAAAGAAAAAAATTAAGATATAGAACCCTAAATAATGACTAAATATTCAAGTTGGTCATTGAAATCGTAGGGTTCTATCAAACTTGTTTCCCATATTATCAATATTTCAAAACGACCCCTAGGATTGCAAAATGTTGATCAAGTTCTTTTTCTGTCTGAATCTATTATCAAATACATCCCTAACACTATTCACTTTGATTCAAACTCATCACTGATACTATCAACTTAATGTCATTCTAGTCCCTGCAAATACTAAATTTGATTAAAATCTTACAATTTCAGGATCATTTTGGAATATCGATCATCTAAGAGACTAGATTGATACAGTCTTAATCTTCCAAGGACCAATTTGTGTATTTACTCTCCAAACAGTGCATATAAACAAAACTGAAGAGTAGATAAAGTAGATAAACAGTGCATGTAAAGGTAGGTCAATTTAGTCCCTTAAATTGAAAAATATCAATCAATTAAGTCCCTTCACCAAACTATTTCTTTTGTAACATCCATCAAAACGAATAAAACATACACATGTTGACTTAAATAGTCTTTTGCCGCGTCAAAACAAGCATATAACCTTCAAAATTTGAAAAAAAAAAGACTAAACTGATGATATTTTTCAATTAAATGGACAAAATTACTATTTAATTTCAGATATATATACTAAACTAACCAATCTTTATAAATAATTTCAATGACTAAAATAGTAAGATGTGTATTCACATACCCTTGTTTTGGGGGCTAAACCAGCCATGAGAGCAGCAGCAGCATTACCAGCATTATTCTCTTCAATGAAACTGATAGTAGAGTTAATAACCAAAAGAGAAATGATACCAACAAAATCCTGCCAATCAGGAGGTCTTCCACCACCATTAGCCAAAGCAATGGCCATAATAGCAGCAGCTTCCATAACCCATGATAATGGATTCCACATAAATCCTAAGAACTTCAAAAACTTGCTTTCCCTTTTCTCTTCCAATTTGTTTGGACCAAACACTTGAAGCCTGTTGGCTCCTTCGTCTGAGGTTAAACCTGCTCTTGAACATTTTAGCTGCTCGAACACTTCCTCTACTGGAATTCGTTCCTGAAAAACAACGTTGTTTCAATGTTTTGTTTGTTATTACTTGTTGTGAAAAACATGAATTCAAACATTTTTACATAAATTATTTAAAATAAAATGGTCAAAGGGAAAATACTTATGCAGACGTAAAATACAATACAAATCATTTAATATAATTAAAAATATTTATTATATTTTTGTTTTTAAAATACATACTATCTAATTTTCTCATTTTTGTTGAGATTTTTTTATTATACTATTTTTTGTTGAATCAACCGTAGTTCAACTTGATTAAATTTCAATTTAGTATAGTTATGAGACTGTGATATAATCCGATCCAAACTAACTAATTTTCGGTTGAACGCATCAATCAATATGATTTTTAAAATATTGCTTCTATGTACTTGTTCAATGAATTGTTATGTTATTTGATAAAAATATGTGATATTATTAAATTTAGAATAATTTAAAAATAACGAAAAATGTTTATGCGTAAAAAAATAATATCGAGAATAATTTTCCTTTATGCATATTTTTAATAAGAGAAATGATATTGGTAAAACCATCTTCTTGCAACTTTTGGGACAACGATCTCTCTCATACACTTACTATGTTTTTACTTTCTTTCTATATTGCTTTGGTTTTCATGTCAAGATATACATTTCTTTCTATATTCTTGATTGTCCAATAAGTTGTAGAAAAAATGATTGTTCAAATAACACACCTCTCTTTTAATAAATAGCAAAATATAGAAATAGTGTCACATCATAATGAATTACAAGTGCTTAAATAGGATTGGTGAATGCAAAAAGTTAGTTAGCGTAGTATAGTAGTAACAGTAACTTAAAAGGAATTTCTATTCACGCGCCAAAACACAAGAACACGGCACGCCCTTCCTATATCACAAGTGCTGTGAATTATGTGAAAATAATTATCTCATCAAGTTTTCGTTAATGTAAAATTTAGGTACTCTTTTTTTGGGTATTAAAAAAATTAAATTGAAATATTAGCATGTTCATCACTCAAATAAGTTTTTTAAATTACTGTCACAATTTTCTTGCTCAATAATAATCATATTTAAACGGTACAGAAAATGCAAAACAGAAGAAGAAAGAGTAAAAAGATGTAATTATGTATGTACCAGATCAACGTTCTCGTTTTTTATCTCCTCTAGGCTGATACCTCCCATGTTGGACAGCGTTCAAATTACCAACAGACAAGTCTTAGTAGGAATATATTATTAATGAAGTAAAGAGTGATGCAGAGTCATGGAACAATTGAGCTAAGAAAATATAAATGCAGGGAGTTTATAATTGTGTTTTAATCTGAAAAAAAATGAGTGAAGAAAGGGTGATGCAGCGGTTGGTTTGAGTCATAGAGTGCTTTATATATACTACCAATGTTATATGTATGCAATGCAATACAAAATGTATGCATGTATATCCATGTCATGCATGATAATAAATAAAGTTGTACTAATAACCGGTCCAGGTAATGTACCAAATTTTTGTAGGTGAGAATCGATGAGGTGTATGGTTTATGCGTTTTTGTTTTGAAGGTGGTGGGGTTCCACATAGACAGAAGAAGCAACACTTTTGAGGGATAATAATTACTTTGATTCCGGACTATGAAACTAATAGTTGCAATAAGTTTTCAATGTTTCAAAATTTTAAGATAGTTCATGATTATGCGTTTTGGTTAATCAAAATAGTTATTGACACTAAAATAATCTTTCAATACTTACAATAACTCTTTTTAAATTGAAATGATAATGAGTAAATATATACAAGGACTTACGTGATAATAAGTATATTGAATGATTAATAAGACAATATTAACCAAATATTTTAACGTTGGAGACTATTTTTACTATAACAAAGTGCACAATCAAAAACTATTTTAAATTTTTGATACACCGAGAGACCATTAATTATATCTACCGATTACACATCCATGAACCAAAATGACTTAATTTTTTGTGCCGTTTGTTCTTTCACATGCCACGCACGAATTCCATGGTTTATGAGATTATGATCATCATGGTTAGGTTACTATTCTCTTCTAATGCGTCTCCGTTCTTCCTTTCCCCTTTTGTTTCCTACTTGTACAACTTAAATTTCTCTTTTTCTAGTTTCACCCACTTCTTTTTTACTTTCCTTTCCAACCACCTTTCTTACGTACCAAATTTTCATTTTTATACTTATCTTGCCATCTTTTGCCCATTCATTGATAAGATTCTCATATGATTAAATCACTTAATTAGTGTATAGAGTGAAAGTATAGTCACATTATAACATGTCGTTTTTGTGCAATGTTTAGATAACTATAGTTAACACAAAGTCAACAAGATTAGAGATAGATGATTTATTCTAGTTAAACCTCAGTTAAACGAAAATATTCTTTGTTCTTTTTCAAAATTTTAATCATCACCTTTTTCTAATTGATCTTCATATTCATCCTCTTTCTCTTTCTTTGTCTTCCTCTCATTTTTAGATTTAAACTCATTTTTCCATGCCCAGTTTTTGTGTTACATTTTTTCCACAATTTTTTTGCATTCTAATTTTTGATATGGTAGGGGTATCCGTGAATTAAATTCACGTGCACCTATGTTATACTGAGTTCGCATACCTGAATTTGCATTATGTACGTGAAGTGTGTAGGTGGTACAAAAACTGATGTGAACTGAGCACGTGAACTGGTATAAGAATGATGTGTGAATTGATGAGTTCCTGTAACAACATCATAAATTCTCTATACAGCAAAATTGAACTAAACGTTATGCATGATCTGAACTAATTATATTTATTACCAAAGATATCAACGTTTTATTTGGGTGAACAAACAAATTAATATTATACAGCAAACACAAAAGACATTGAAGTTTCTTCTCGGCTAGTTGTTAACTGATACTCACTCTGGCCCATCGTATATGTCTTCTAGGCCTAGCCAAAATAATATGTCTCATTTTATATTTTGTTTTACGATATCAATGAATTACTAACGGTTTATTCTATTGTACAATTGACTATTTATTATTCTCTATTTCCAATCTTTTAATTTATTTTTCCCATATTAAGGGAGTAGTTTTGTAAAGTTAATCATGATTTCTCATTCTCATTGCAAAACTAACTATATTTCTTAATTCTTGTGCAATGCGCTAAAGTAGCTTATATTAATTTTGGAATGAATTAAGGGATGTAATGAAAAAGAAGCTAAATATCAAGATACGGGTCCTAATATTCCTAATTGGCACATACATTTTGCGCTGGAGATACATATGCAAAGTACAAAAATACTCTTTCAATGTAACAAGTTTGGGGGCATAAAAGTGGAATAAAACAGCTTGTTTGTGATTCCTCTTTCTTTGCCTATGCATTATTATTTTTGTTGCTATGTTTGAGCTTCATACATGCACGGCCAAGTAGTTCTTGGAAGGTTATTAGAAATTAATAATGTATATAAATTTGATGATTATGAATATTCGAATTGGCTTTACAATACAATCGATCCAAACTGCATTATATTTTCCTCGACTTTTATTCTTGTTGTGCTATTGAAGCAAATAACAATCTTTGGTCCATTATACTTTTCTTCTTCTGTTCAATTTCCACATAAAAAACACAAGTAAAATGGTCCGTTATCATCATCAATTTGCTTCCTTCATTATAATGGCCCTAGAGTATAGGCATCAATTCGACGGTGACATTTCATGCTACACCTTTAAATCGGAAGAACGTGAATACATGTATGTATACACGTTAAAGATGATAAAGATGCATACGGCAAACTAAGGAAAGAATATAAGAGGAAAACAAGTTGATGGGTAAAAAAAATCAAAAATAAAAGTATAAGTAAAATCTAAAATAACAAAAATCTAATATTGTTTAGCTTAACTGGTCCTAGCTAAACTATTTTGGTGTCATTCTGATACAACCTGCTGCTAATGATGAACAGATTGTGAGCACTCTTCGAGTGAGTGTATACTCCTAAGAGGGAAGAAAGAAAATCAGAGAGAAAAAAAGAGACTTTTCTTATTATTCAACATAACCAAAATGATTATCTGTTACATCAGATATAGTCAATCTTGGCATAACTACTAGCATAAACTTAGGAAAGGAAATCAACGAAATTGTAAATCAAGGGAAATAGAATCGTAAAATTAGGAAAGTTTCCTTTACTGGCACACAAAATCCTTCAGCCATCATGGTTTCTTGGATTGCCTCTTTACCAATATTGGCTTGCTTCTATCTCCTCAAAATTGGGCCCTTTCTCAGCAGGTATCGAACTTTCCATTGATGGGCTCGTATCATTTCTCTCCCCATCAAAAGCCACCTTGTCCTCAAGGTGGAACTCTGGATAACATGCCTGAAAATGAGATACATCTTCCCATGAAGCTTCATCAGCTGGGGAACCAATCCATTGTACCAATAGCTATGTAAGAGGCTGTCCCTGAACCAGAATAGTACGGTATGCTAAAATTGCAGCAGGGTGCTCTACTGGTTGATTATCAAAGCTCTCTGGAGGTAAATCTTGATGTGGCGGGTTCTCCTTACCAAGGAAGGGTTTAAGAACATAAACATGGAAAACCGAATGGATGCGACTTTCTGGAGGTAACTGAAGCTTGTACGCCCCTGGACCAATGCGTTCAAGTATCTGATAAGGGCCATAATACTTCTTGGAGAGCTTATGTTGGTGGTGGAGGCGGACAAATAGTTGTCAGTAAGGGCGAAGCCGAACTAGCACACTATCATCGACAGCAAATGTGCAATCACGACGATGAGAATTGGCCTTTTGGGTCATGCGGTTTTGAGCTGTTAGTAGATTAGCTTTGAGGTTGCGCAAGAGTTCATCACGAGCTGTCAAAGACTCATCCAAAACTGAAATAGACGTGGATCCACGTGTATAGGCTGGAATGGTCGGAGGCTTACGACCGTACAAAGCTTCAAACGGTGACATTTGCAGGCCATTGTGAAAGCTAGTGTTGTAATGAAATTCTGCCCACGAAAGGAACAAAATCCAAGAAGAAGGCTTGTCTTGAGTAAAGGCACGAAGGTATTGTTCCAGGCCTCGATTAACCACCTCAGATTGGCCATCCGTTTGAGGATGGTAGGCGCTACTCATAGATAATTTGGTACCACTCAATTCAAATAACTTGCGCCAAAAGTTGCTAATGAACACCGGGTCACGATCCGAAACAATAGAACGAGGAAAACCATGGTGATGTACTACTAATGAAACAAACAATTCTGCTACCTTAGAAGTTGTAAAGGATCCGGGAAGAGCGCCAAAATGAGCGGATTTAGACAGACGGTCCACAACAACTAAAATGACTTTGGAGCCATTAGCGGGAGGAAGACCCGTGATGAAATCCATGGTAATATCCTCCCAAACGGCCTTTGGAATGGGAAGAGGTTGTAGCAACCCGGCTAGAACATGAGTGGATGGCTTAATCTTCTCACAAATGAGGCATGTGGCCACAAAGTTTTCCACTGACTTGCACATACTTGTCCAGAAAAAATTAACAGCAACTCGAGCAAGCGTTCTCTTTACCCCCGCATGACCACCACTTGGTGTAACATGAAATTCACTGATAACCAGATTGCATAATGGAGATTGTGGGTTTAAAACATATCATCCAGCATTTAGAAGCATTCCATTAACAATAGTATAAGGAGCTACCAAAGTACCTTGTGAGCTTTGATTGTGAAACTCAAGAAAAAATGAATCAGATGTATTTTCTTTTTTTAATTGAGAAACAATGCCAAACGTAGGAGAGGATACCAAGGCAATGAATGCAGATTGTTGCTCAATATGCTCCTCAATAGGCCAGTCCGCAGGGACACGTGATAAAGCATCAGCGACTTTGTTGGAAGCTCCTGGTTTGTACTCAATACGAAACTGAAAACCCAATCATTTCCGCACATAGGCCTGCTGATCCGATGTTTGAATAACCTGTTGTAACAACTCTTTAATGCTTTTATGATTTGTGCGAATAATGAAGAAATGTCCCAAGAGGTATTGGTGCCACTTGAGAACAGCCTCGGTGATAGCATGAAGTTCTTTAATATACACAGAAGCAGCTTATAACTTAGGGCCCAATTTCTTGCTAAAAAATGCAAGTGGACGGCCGTCTTGCATAAGAACCGCACCAATTCCAACACTGGACGCGTCTGTTTCAATGATGAACTCTTTGGAAAAATCAGGAAGGATAAGGACCGGAGCTGCCATCATTGCTTGCTTAAGAGCTAGGAAAGTCGTGGTAGCCTGCTCAGACCAACAAAAAGAATCACGGTGCAACATATCCGTCAGTGGTGCAGCAATAGTAGCATAATGAGCAATAAATCGTCGATAATAGTCGGTGAGTCCCAAGAACCCTCGGAGCTGTTTGAAAGAACCAGGGACTGGCCACTTTTCCATGGCAGCTAATTTACTTGGGTCAGCATGCACACCTTTGGAAGAAACTATATGACCCAAGTACTCAATTGATTCTTGACAGAATAAACACTTTGAGAGTTTGACATAGAAGCAATTATTTTGTAAGCAAGTGAGCACCAATTCCAAGTGTTGTAAATGATCGTCAAGTGAGGAGCTATAGATCAAAATATCATTAAAAAAAACTATGACAAACCGCCTTAAAAACTTGGAAAACAGTTGATTCATGGTGGCTTGAAAAGTTGACGGAGCATTGGTAAGGCCAAATGGCATCACTAAAAACTTAAAGTGCCCATCGTGTGTGCGAAATGTTGTTTTATACGTGTCACGGCTGTGCACACGAATCTGATGGTAACCTGCTCGCAAATCCAATTTTGTGAATACAGTAGCACCGCCAAGTTCATCTAGGAGCTCATCAATTGTGGGAATCGTAAACTTATCCTTAACCGTAGCTGCATTTAGTGCCCTATAATCGACACAGAAACGCCAAGTTCCATCTTTCTTACGAACCAACAACGCCGGAGAAGAAAATGGACTATGACTTGGAATGATAATTCCTTGATCTAGCATTTCTTTTATAAATTTTTCCATTTCAGCCTTTTGAAATTAACGGTATCGATGTGGCCAGACGTTGAGAGGTTTTGATCCTTCAATCAAGTGAATGCGGTGGTCAACAGAGCGGTATGGAGGTAAGCCAGAGGGTTGGGCGAATATAGAAGCAAAATGCTCAAGTAATTTTGTAAAATGGGTAGGTAAGTCTGTTGGAAACATTGAATCTAACTCCTCACTAAGCACCGATGAGGTTTGTGTAATTGCAAAGAACTCAGCAATGTCAGCCATCTGAACCATAGCTTGCAATCGATGCAGAGAGACTAATTGTGAAGCCAAAGTTTTGTCGCCAACTATAGTAACCAAAGTACCATTCCACATAAACTCCATGGTAAGGGCTGAGTAATCATGAGAGACTTTTCCCAAAGATTCCAACCATGGGAATCCTAAAACAACATCAGGACCTTCAATTGCCAATACAAACACATCCACATCAAATGTAATTCCCTGGACTAGAATCGGAGCATTTTTACAGCAAAATTGACACACCAAAAATGCACCGCTACCAGTAGCGACACGAAATCGAGGACAAGGAGTTATTGCTAACCCCAAACGTTCAACGAGGGCCTGCTTGATGAAGTTGTGGGTGCTCCCGCTATCGATCAATATGGAAAAAGTATGTTGCCTATACATTCCTGCAACACGCAAAGAACGCCCTTGTAACTGACTGGAAAGGGCGTGCAAACTGGAAATATCACCGGAGACGTCATCCGGAGGGTGGTCCACAGGTTTTGGTATTGGTTCCTCTTCCTCAGCCTCAAGGAGGAGTAGCACTTTACTTTGGCAATGGTGAGAAGGGCTCCATTTCTCATCACATTTAAAGCACAAACCTTTCGAACGGCGATCCCGAATTTCAGTTGGTGGTATGTTACGGAAAGGGAGGGACGATGTGGGGGTTGGAAGGAGTGGCGGCAGAGTACTGGGTTTTTGGGTTGAATTAGTGTTTTGGGTTTGGGCAGTGTTTAGGGCTGGTGTAACTGGTCCACAAGGCCACCCTTTTCCATGTGAAGGGTTGTCCTCTAAACGTGCCTCATACGCGCGTGCCATTGCAAAAGCCTCCATCAAAGTTGGGGAACGGTGAAACTGAAGCTCTCGGCGGAGATTCTGATATGCAATGATTTTGATATGCCTGTGACCTTGTTCATCAAATCCTCAAATTGAGTTTGAAAACCAGCGACATACCTGGTTTGCGAAAGCTTTGAGAGATCGCCTTCGACGTCCTTGTAAGATGTTGGACCAAAACGGTGGCGGACAACTTCCAAGAAGACAGGCCATGAAGGTAGCAAATGATTCCGCATCGCCCATTGGAACCAAGAGGCGGCGCGCCCTTCCATATGAAAGGATACAATTTGCAGACGAGCGGCTTATGGAGTTTCGTGGAAATTGAAAAATGATTCGATCTGAAATAGCCAATCTGTAGGGTTTGACCCGTCGAAACGGGGGACACTAAGCTTCAGTGTGTGTGCCGCTGCCCCAGAAGATCCATGGCTTTGTGGTTGAGTTTTTGGGTTCAAATTAGCGACCTTGGAATCAACTTCCAGTAAATGATTGTGTAGAGCGGTATGAATGGAATCAGTGTGAGATTCAAGGGATGATTGAATCAGTGCACGAAGCTTTGCGTTTTGTGCCTCCATTTTTGGATTTAAGGGCGTTCATAAGTTGATTAGTTCATGATGAAAGCACCAATGATACAACCTGCTGCTAATGATGAACAGATTGTCAGCACTTTTCGAGTGAGTGTATACTCCTAAGAGGGAAGAAAGAAAATCATAGAGAAGAAAGAAAATCAGAGAGAAAAAAAGAAACTTTTCTTATTATTCAACATAACCAAAATGATTATCTGTCACATCATATATAGCCAATCTTGGCATAACTACTAGCATAAACTTAGGAAAGGAAATCAACGAAATTGTAAGTCAAGGGAAATAGAATCGTAAAATTAGGAAAATTTCCTTTATTGGCACACAAAATCCTTCAGCCATCCTGGTTTCTTGGATTGCCTCTTTTCCAATATTGGCCTTGCTTCTATCTCCTCAAAGTTTGGCCCTTCCTCAACAGGTATCGGACTTTCCATTGATGGGCTCGTATCACATTCCTAGAAGATAGTCAATGGGAAATGCAAGCAAAGGTATCTTTTAGTAAGACACGTTGTTATTTGTATCAAACGGAATGGTGTCAATTAAACCCTAAATTGTATGGTTTGATTGATTTTACCTCATTTGAGGCTAATAGTTCTTTTTAAAGTCGGCTAAATTTAGGCGTTTTTAAATCTTGGAGTTTGTGATTGTGTTCTCTGGTAGGGGTAGTTGGAGTACAAGATGTTTTTAAGTGTGATCATAGATTATAGATAGCTTATATTTAATCTTTGACTAGTCTTTCAATTAGTTATTTATCAATAAACGTCTAATTATCAGAAAAAAGAAGAAGAGATTTTCAGTTCGATCACTGAAAACTAACATTTTTTCATCTTCTTTAACAATTTACTAACAATGAGCATTTGTCTATCCAAGAATTTAGTAAAAGTTATGGGGTACAAATGTACAAAAGAAATCCAAGAACTATATTCAAAGCTAAATTCTAATTTTTTGAAACTTTAGATTTGAACTAGAAATAGAGTGTGTTGTTTTGCTTTAGCTCAAGCATCCCCACACTCTGTGGAACTATATATTTAGTACTACAGGCAGTGTTTGGTTATTAAACAAGTACTAGTGTATTTGAAGCATTGAGTTAATTATAGTGGGAATGAAGAGCTTTTAACAAGATATTCACCTTTCCCTAAAAATAAAAAATAAAACAAGATATTCACCAATTTTTTTGTTTCAGCTTGGATACATAATGTGTTGACCCAAATTAAAGTAGTTGCATGGTTCCAAATTAAATAGTCAGTGGGAAGCTATCATTTCCCTTTAGCTAATTTCAATGTGTATCTTCCATGACTCATGGGAAGATAAATAAGCATTTATTCTTCAAAAGAAAAAGAGTTGGTCTCCTTTGAAAATAGAATGAGTTCTCAAACAAGCAATGGTTAACATTTAACGAAAATAGCATATATCAATATTTTTAATACCTGTATACTAACAATAACAATGTCACATTTACCCCTAATATTGTTTATATTCTATGAAGTGATCCTTAACTATTGAATCCTAACATTACCCTCCACAAATTAAGTTCCTTCGGCCCTATCTTTTTGACCTACCAAAACAAATAGGCAAATGGAGTAATAGACACACCATGAGTATAAAGTTGAATAGAAAAAGAAATTGGAAAGAAAGGCTAAGATAAGAGATTCCATTAGAATAATTATTATTGCTGCCAAAAAGTTGATTGGGCTTATAGTAATTCTCCCATATTTTAGGCACACTAAACAAAAATTAAATAATTAATTTATTGTCTAGTGATTGAGCTCCAAGTGGAGCAAAGATTCTTCATAAACAGCCTTACACAAGGCATATAGTATGGATTGGGTTTGCAAAAATATCATTGCTGTCCGGGTGAGGAGGAATGTATCCGATCTGAATAGTGGAAGTGGAAGTGCCCCACCTTTCACTCTCAAAGGCAAGGATACAATTTAGGGATGTGTTTTTTTCTCTTCAACATTTGACATATAAGAAAATCGCCACTTAGTTTGTGTGTGTGATTGTGAAGCACATAAATAGAACATAACATAGAGTACTATATAGACATTAGAACCTCATGTGGCAAGGGCATTTTCACTTTTGTGATAATTTTGAATTTTGAGTGAATCACAATTTGGATATATACCAAAAATTCATTTGAGTTAAGCAATTTGATCGTTCAAATTTATGAAATGATTTGAAATTGAAGTTTGTTTACAGACTTAAGTCTCTAATTATTCTTTGTTTTGCAATCCAAATTCATCGAAATTGATTTATGAAGGAGCTAAATTGATTAAATGATTTTTATTTTAGAGATTAGTTTTTTTATTTTATAAACTTAGAGGAAAAAAATTGTCTAATCTACAATTTCAAAAACCAATAAATTTATGATGATTCACTCTTCTAATTACCATCCACTTTGAAAGGATTGGTACTTCTCTGAACCAACCATATTTAAAAAGTCAAAAAGCTCTCTTTTCTTCTTTACCCCCACCCTTTTGATACTGTTACGGTGCAATCTATTGGTATTGTCATATTCATCCCTCAAACTAGACTAAAGTTAACAGATCCACCGTTTCATTTTTTTTTTCTTCTTTGCATTTTTGCTTCATGTTTTGTTTAAATAAATTGAGTTTATTGTGCATATAATGCTTGCACTATATGAAAATATCGCGGTTTTCAAGACGTCTCTTGTTAAATAAACTAATACAGAAATATTATATATTTTCCCTTAAAATTATTCTTTACCGTTCACAAAACAGAAAACGTTTTTGTGGTTGGTTTTAACAACACGAAGTTGGATACTTGGATGGTTCAACTTAGATTTATCACGAGAAAATAGTGGTAGGACTAGGACATGTCTCTTAAAACCCAAAAGACAATTTAGATGATGAAGTTTGTGAGTGAGATAGTGGTCACAAGACAAATTAGCTTAGACAAATATAATTTTGGAAAAGTGAGAAAAAAAAATAGTGATATGTTTGTTGTTGGATTCTGAAATTAAGTTGCCCCTTGAAGTGGCTAGCCTTTCATTTCCATACACAACCAAATTCTAGAAAAGAAATGAAATTGAGAGGAGTCTCGTGTGTGCCTATGTGTGTGGTTTAAGTGCCATGTGAGAGTTGCATACAAAAAAGAGAGTTCAAAGGACCATTTGCTTGTGAATGAAGACGTCGCTTTTTGATATATGCTATCCCATGAGAATCTTATCAATTGCATGTTGGTGTGACAGTGAGAGAGACAGAAAGAGTGGCATCAAAACATTCTTTGGCAGACACAACCAAAGCATTATTTATCAAAAAATATATTTAAATCAAGGAGAACGCTAACCAGTGTCTCAAGGGGCAATGGTTAAGCATCTAAAATAAGTAAGTTTTCATAAAAAATTGTGTAATAATTATTTTATCAAAAGTAACATCTTATATTTCCAAGATTAAATTTCTATTTGTAGATTCTTTAATCATTGCCCTGAGGACATTGGTTAGCAAGACCCTTAAATCAATTATTAATATATGCATAAAAAAGTGTTGAGATAAAAATGTGCATTTATAATTTTAGTACATAATTCTCGAAGAAAAATATACAACTAAAATTATAAAGTAGATAACTTTGGAAGTTCTATTTCACTTGGACTTTTGCTCTTGATGGTGGTGGGGATGAAAGATGAAGAGTACGTTTTCATAGAGGCCTCTTGTATTGGGCATCTAATTGATTATAGTTTTCTTACAAAATGACTTGCAAAATGAATTACCGTACATGTGAAAATGACTTACAAAATTTTAGTTTTCTTGTACATTCATGTGCAGGCACAATGTTGAACTATTCTAGAACCTACCTTACTAATTTCAGAGCAATTCTTTTTGTTTTTTGTATAAACCATCCATTCTTACATGGCATATGTTTCCCGTGTATGCTTTGTGAAATGTTAATTTCTTGTTGTTAGTTTGCGAGTACTAGGAATTTTATTTTTAGGTGGATTTAGATGATTAGACGTATCTTCGGTTGCTCTAATAATGGTTTTCTGAGCTTAACTCAGTTGTTAGGGACAATGCATAATATATGCAAGGTTGGGGATTCGAACGTGGAGACCACCAAAAGTTCCTCTAATATTGACAATCTTATTTCAAAATTTGTCGGTTTTGGGAGTATAAGAGAAAAAAATTTAATAATTTTTTAAATCTCGCTAAAATTGTCCCTAACACCTGTAAAAATAAAAATCGTCATCCATAATATACGAGTTCTCTAAATTTGATCTCTTGATCTAAAAAAAAATCTCATACAAGTTGGACGACCGTCCTCCCTTTCTTTTCCTTACTTGTTCGACGGGTGAATCTTGACGTTAATCTCTATTCTGCCTGTGCAGCGGAGGGTCCATCTCCGTCGTGCCCAGGAAACAACATTTACACGCCTCCATTACTTTTTGGGATGCCTTCACCACAAAAATTGTGCACCTGAGATTGTTCCTTGATTTGTATCATGACACAATGTAAGAATTTTAGTACTTCTATAGTTTCTCACTGGAGGCATGGCCCCCACGGAAGGAGGTCTTCTACGCCCTCCACCAAAGTTATGCAAGAAAAGTCTAAAGTCAATCTCAAGAAACACAGCTTCATTGGGATTTTCTATCCAATTCTACACCTTCACATGTATGTCTATTTCACCAAACCTCTCTTTCGTTGGGGTGTGGAAATAGCACGGGAATCCCACCTTATTTGGGAGTAACACTATATAATAGGAGAAAAAACATTTAAAATATTTTAGTTCCCAAAATTCCTCTCAATTCATTTTTTTAAGTTACCCAAAATCCCACCTTATTTTAGTTTGTAGTCTACTTTTGGTTTTGATTGCACTTGATTTTAAAAATGTAGTGATATATTTTTGTATTTCTTGAAAATTTAGTTGCTCATATTTTAGTTTTTGAATTTAAGTCCTCAATTTTACAAACTGAACGGTTGTAAACTAAGTTCAAGACTACAAACAAAAATAAATAAATCATCTGTAAAAAAAAAACTATATTTTTATTCTTTTTAAACAATAACCTCGTGTTTCTATCAAATCCTTCAAATTTAAAACAAAATTTCTAAAATCTGAAATAGTAAAATGATAAAGCACAGTAAAATTTGTTAAATGTGAAGCGCGAGATTTATAACTACACAGTGTGCAATTTATAATCAACTAGATTGCCGACCCGTGCGATGCACGGGTCTTATGTAACATTTTTATTAAGTAAATTTGTAGATGTAAATCGACCAATACTGAATAAAACCGTAGACACAAAGATTATACAAACCATATAAAGAGATCAAACTAATTTATGATTTATAATAGGATAAAAATTCTTCCAAATACACATTGTCAACATTTTCTATCATAAATTGTCCCTTTTTAAATTAAGGACCCGTGTACAACTGTACTTATACCAAATGAATAAAAAGTGCGCAAACAAAAAAGATAAGGACTACAAAAGTTACTACTATTGCATTTGTGCTTGATGTTTTGGAGATTTTGTAGATTTTGTGGCATTCATTCTCATGCAACAGAGTATAATAACTACCCTAAGCACACAATGGTACATGTTGGAAAAAATACCATGGATAGTTTAGCATGTTATTCATATGGCCACATGCTAGACAATGTTTGGAGGTTCCAATAGTTCGCTCACACACCAATGTGGTTAAATAGCACATTATAATAAACTTCTTTCCTGCAAGCTCATATCATGTTAATCAAAGAGGTCAATATATAATCCTATAAAAGTCTAACAAAGTGCATATGAATAACTTTTAAAAGTACTCTACTGGTGATTTGTAAATTAAAAAACATTCGCATTATAAATTAAAAAATAACTTTTTAGATTCTAAAGATTCTTACATTGAGAAAAATGACAAAGTGTGAATAATAATTTATAGGCACGAACTTATCTGATTTTCAAATTTCTACCTTTTTTTTGATACACTCTTATAAGATTGATTTAGTATATTGATTATTGAATATTTTGTTGGATCCTTTACACGATGTTAATCACCTTTGAGGTTTTTTTGAAGCTATTATTATACAAAAGGTTATAAATTTTCTGATACACTCTTATAATTGATTTAGTGTCTTGCCTCTTGAATATTTTGTTGGATCCTTTACATGATGTTGATCACCTTCGAGATTTGATTGAGGCTACTGATATACAAAAGGTTACAAATTTTTAAAGTTGTGTGGTGAAAGGCTATGTATTGTGACAATTTATTGTATAAAACCCCCCAAAAAAAAACGGGAAAAAAATGAAATAATTTATTTATTTGACAAAAAGTGAAATAAATGACCAATGAATTTCAATACTTCATTGTTCAACAAATCATTGTACTTTATATATGTTTATATGATTTTGTTTCTTCAAAAGGGAATATAGTCCAAATAAGAGGAATTCACTATGGTAATTTCTTCTCAACATGAGAGGAGATGAAAAACAGACCACCTAATAAGACTTACAGAGAGCCTAAAACTTTAATTTCAGAAATAAAAAAACAAAAGGAAATTCTACAATTTTGGTATGCAACACTTCAAAAATTTAGTAATGGTCTAACTTGAACTTTCAAAGCAAATGATCAAAATACACACTATACTCATAAAACGTCAAAAAATGTTAAACCATGTAAATTACCAATTTATCAAAATTAAATTAAGAGGCAAGAATACACACCGATGACAACAACGCTTAAATGTACTGCTATCAACATACTACCCAAAGTGCTTTTTTGATCATATGGTTAGAGCAGTTCCTACTTCTCAAAAAAGTGAAATGAAGTTATGAGTGATTTAAAGACCCTGTTTATTTCCTTTCCATCTTCCACTACGTTAAATACGATATCCATTTTAAAGGTAGTAGTCATAGCCTTTTTTTCTCTAATTTTTAACCTTAAACATTAGCTATTTGACTCATAACAGAAAGTGTTGTATTATTTCCATAGCAGTGATTCATCTTTCAAAATTAGCCTCTTTGTATTGCATCAAAATTTGAAATCTATAAAAGGTTTCACACACACAAAAATTACACTAATGTATTTAAAGACTAAAATTACATTCCATAAAACCAATCACAACATTTATAGGTAGTTTAATCAAAATTTAAGGGTCAAAGAACA
>Ga0228711_1000240_pt1 | contig 58061 bp, 27 predicted proteins | sample MedpolnodulmetaG_2_FD_177996 | JGI IMG/M metagenome (GOLD analysis project Ga0228711, IMG submission 177996) | Root nodule microbial communities from Medicago polymorpha collected in Santa Monica, California, United States - brown nodules | ecosystem: Host-associated > Plants > Roots > Nodule... | reverse complement strand
CAAACTGGCTCATATATTTTCCACAACAAGACATGAACCGGTGAATTAACATTAAAAAAAAAAGGATCAACAAGCAATAATAAGTTGAATTAAAATAAGATAATTATAATAATAAGGCCGTTGACATCAACAAAGCAGTAGTAGAAGTGGTTTTAGATGTAACAAATAAGAGTTATAGATAATATAATAATAAAAGTTGTTAAAAAAAATATATCAAAATAATAATAATAATTGTTATAAGAATAAGATAACCTAATAATAATAAAAGTTGTTACAAGGTTAATATTGATATTTGAAATTAATTTAAGGATAAATATGGCAATGCAATCAAATTTTAAAAGATTTGCTCCTCTCCCCTCCCCTTCTAAAAATTGAACCAAACATTTCAAATTAAAAATCTCCACTCCCCTCCAAAACTCTTGAAGCAAACGGACCCTAATAGACAATGAGATTAATATGTTCAAACTAATCGGCTCTTGAATTGAATACCAAACTTTAAAGAAAAAAGTTTTGATCAGTTTTAAAACAAGACGTTTTAGAAATGAACATTAAGATCCTTCTTGCATTAAATTTAGGTACTACCCCGTCACCCTAATTTTTTTTACTTTAAAAAAAATATTATTGAATTAAATATACATAATTAATTTTTTTACTTACGCCGATAATTGTTTATGTACGCAAATGTTTGGGGTCTACCCCTCAAAAAAAAATTTGTTTGGGGTCTAGTAACACTTTGGCTAGCAGATGAGGAATTTTTACCTTTTGATTATTTATCCTATGCTAAGGAGTTTCAGGCATGGTTACATTAAATGATAATTTGATCAAACATTGCAGTAAAATCAAAATACTTACATCATCAAATATTATTTTTTTACAAGCCAAAATATATTTGAATGTCAACTTAAAATGGAGGAACTAAAAAACGAGATTTTAAATAGATATAAATTTTTCTCCTATGTAAAAGCCTATTATGGACCTTGAAAAAGCAGCGACTAAGATAGATGACCAGAGATAAATATGTGTTGAGTATGGTTGAACATGACCATAATTATTGTGAATAAACAATTTCTATATCATTCTCTCATCTTGCACATTCAAAAAGTGCAATTTATCCTTTAATTGTATATATATAGTTTGCCCTGTATAATCACATAAAAATTGTTTCCTACTTCAATGAAATCAATGAGATATGAATCATTGTATTGTCTCTTAGTATGGTACATAATGACCTCTATCTCTATGTACAATCCGAAAGAATGCAATGTGCAGCTAAAATAATATGTGGATAAAATGAGAAAAAGAGGGAAGTTTGAAGGCTTTAAGAATATGAATAGTGCTAACACTACTTAAATCCTCATGTCTTTCACCCTTAACTCACCATCCTGCGTGTCTACAAACATAAAGAAAAATTGAAATTGAGTTTATTAATTATCTTGATTTTAGAATGATAAAATTCTTTTTGAGTATCAAATATGTCTATGCTTATTGAACAAATGACTTATTACTTATTTAATTGACGTGTAAAATAACTCTTTATTATTGAATAAACAATCAGTTGTAATAAAAAATAAATAAACAATCAATTTTATCCATAAACAATGTAAACATACTACGTGGTCTCTAAACTATATTAAATCTTTTAATTTAGTAGTCTATGCTACTAATATGCTATTATTATTATTTTTACAATCTCTGCTGCTAACATGTTAAAAACTAAATTTATAAATTTTTATTTACTTGAAAAACTAAATTGATGAAGTTCAAATACTTTTATGAACTAATTATTATATTTATATAATATAATTAGTAAATGAAGAGGGTGTGGTAGCTTCAAAGAATATATTTATTCATTTGTAATTGTGAGACTATGTTTGGCAATGTCATATTTTGACTTTATAGTTCAGAGCTTATATTTGTCAACAAAAAAAAAAGAAGTTCAGAGCTCATAAACATGTATAACTAGTTTTTACAAGGTTATAATTGCCTTTTTTTAAAAGGAGGGTTATGACTTGTTTTCACCGGCTTATAACTTATTTTGGTAAGATATCAATTAACTTATAGATTATCATATTTTTCTCTCAATTTTACCATTGTCATCTTATTTAAAAAATATATCTTTTTAATTGTAGTTTATATTTTTAAGATTGTTCAACCTTCAATTTTATCAAACAATATAAATTCAATAAAATAGTTTATTCATTATCCGTTAATTCAGACAAACTATTTGTCAAAATAAAAATAAAAATTCAGAGTATAAATGTATAACTATTTTTTACAAGGTTATAATTGTTTTTTTAAAGGAGGGTAATGCCTTTAATTTTTAAAAGAAAAGAAGGGTTATGACTTGTTTTTACCGACTTATAACTTATTTTGGTAAGATATTTAATTAACTTATAGTTTATCGTTTTTTGTTCTTTTAATTTTACGATTGTCATTTTATTTTTAAAAAATTGAACATACCTTTTGAGTCGTAGTTCATATTTATAAAATCGTTCAACCTTCAATTTTATAAAACAATATAAATTTTATATCTCATTTTAAATTAAGCTTAATAGCAGTTTTCGCCTCCTAATTTTCACAATGTTGCGATTTTGGCCTCCTAAAAAAAAACTACAAAACCGCCCCTAAGTTTTGCAACTGTAGCAGTTTTAACCCCAAGCCCAATTTTTGGTAAAAAACAATAACACGTGGCACCTCACTTAGAGTGTCACGTCAGCGTAGACCGAGTCAAACTTGGCCTTGGGGCCAAAACTGCCACTAATGCAAAGTTTAGAGGGTGGTTTTGTAGTTTTTTTTAGGGGTCAAAATCGCAACTTTTAAAAAATTAGGAAGCTAAAATTGCTATTAAGCCTTTAAATTAACTTATAATTTATTCACTATATTCCTCAAAAAAAAAAAAAAATTATTCACTATCGGTTAATTCAGACAAACTTATCAATTATCTCTTACTTTATTTTTTTAATAACCATAGTTTTACTCATCAAAATTAATCTCAGTCTTTGTCAAAAAAAAAAAATTAATCTCATTTTATTTGATGAATGGATAAAAGATAGCAGTAACAGTAGCATGTCCATGGAGCTTAAACTTCAAGCAACAATGGCTTCATCTTCAACTTCTTCCACTCCTTTCTGCACCTATGCAGTTCATCACCATGCCACCAACCTTCACCCTCGTCAAAATGGCACCAACAACTCTCGTTTCACTCCCAGAAAAACTCCACCTTTACGTATGGGTAACCCTTCAATCCAACCAAAATTGAACAATCATCAAACCCCCCATCAACATAAAAATGTAAACTTTGCGCATTTTCTTCAAGAGGGTAACGTAAATCAAGTTTTAGAATTAATGGGTCAAGGTGTTTTTGCTGATTACAGTGATTTTCTTTCGCTTTTGAAATTATGTGAGGATTTGAAGTCACTTGAATTAGGGAAAAGGGTTCATGAATTCTTGAGAAGATCGAAATTCGGAGGGGATGTTGAATTGTGTAATAGATTGATTGGGTTGTATGTGAAATGTGGTAGTGTGAAGGATGCACGGAAAGTGTTTGATAAAATGTCTGAGAGAAATGTCGATTCGTGGAATTTGATGATTAGTGGGTATAATGTGAATGGTTTAGGGAATGATGGTTTGTTGGTTTTTAAGCAGATGAAGCAACAAGGGGTGGTGCCTGATGAGGAAAGTTTTGCGTTGGTTTTGGCTGCGTGTGCGTTGATTGAAGGTGTGGAAGAAGGGTTAATGCAGTTTGAATCGATGAAGGAGTATGGAATTGTTCCTGGCATGCAGCATTATCTGGGGGTTGTTAATATTTTGGGGTGTGCTGGTCAGTTGGATGAAGCTGAGGAGTTTATTGAGAATATGCCAATTGAAGTCGGAGTTGAGGTTTGGGAGACTCTTCGAAATTTTGCGAGAATTCATGGAGACTTAGAACGCGAGGATCGTGCTGATGAGTTGTTAACTGTTCTTGATCCTTCGAAAGCTGCTGCTGATAAAGTGCCTCTCCCTCAGAGAAAGAAGCAGTCTGCAATTAACATGTTGGAGGAGAAGAATAGAGTGAGTGAATATCGGTGTAATATGCCTTATAAAGAAGAGGGTGATGTGAAATTGAGAGGTTTGACCGGGCAGATGAGGGAAGCAGGTTATGTTCCTGATACGAGATATGTTCTCCATGATATTGATGAGAAGGAAAAGGAGAAAGCCTTGCAGTATCATAGTGAGCGTTTGGCAATTGCTTATGGTCTCATCAGTACTCCGCCGAGGACTACGCTTAGAATTATCAAGAATCTACGTATATGTGGAGACTGTCACAATGCTATCAAAATCATGTCTAAGATTGTTGGAAGGGAACTCATTGTGAGAGATAACAAGAGATTCCATCATTTTAAAGATGGAAAATGCTCTTGTGGAGATTATTGGTAGTGTTGGTTAAAAAGTAGTCAAATGTTGTAGATACTCTGATGATATATTGCTAGATTGTATTTTGTTTGCTCCCAAAAATGTGTAAGGTTCAAATCCATGTTCAGGAAGATGAAAGAAATTTTTATTCCATCTATGAATTAACCTGTATAGCTTATTTTCTTTGTTGTGTATGTTTGTTAGACTAGAAGAGTTAAAAAGGCCTACAATATAGTTAATAATTTTTCCTCTTCACCACACAAACATGAGCATGTTGTAATGTTAAATAAGTTTCTGCAGTCTGCAGATATCTTATTGATCATGGCTTGTCTAATTGAGTGGAGAACTACATAGCGAAAGATAATCAAAATATGGTGGTTGCATAGAATAAACCGAATACATCCTCGCTACTTGTACATACACAATATCAAGCTTTATCCCACTAAATAGGATCAGTTTGTCAATTAGATCAATTTGATCTGAATCAAGGTGCTTTTTCTTGGTATAGTGCATAATAACCTCTATCTCTTATGTACAACCTGAATGAATGCCATGTGAAGCTAAAATAATATGTGAACACAGCAATGTGAATAGAATAAGAAGAATGTTCGTGAGGAGATTATTTGTAGTGTTGGTAAAAAGTACTCGAATGTAGATACTCTGAATGTTCCTGTGATGATATATTGCTAGATTGTTTTATGTTTGCTGCCAAAATGTGTAAGGTTGATATCCATGTTTGGGAAGATCTAACAAAGTTTTGTTTCATCTATGAATTAAGCTATATAGCTCTTCTTTCTTTTTGTCGTATCGTACATGTTTTTTAGACTACAAAAAACAAAACTTTGAGCATTTTGTAATGCCGAATCAGTTCCCGTGGATATCTTATTGAGCATTGCTTGTAGAATTCAGAACTAAAATAGCCAACAATAATTGGAATGTAATAGAATTTCAGTAGCTGCATAGATAAATCAAATACAGTGAAAGGATGTGACTATGTGTCAACATTTCTTTATCATTCTCTCTACTTGCACATTCAAAAAGTGCAATTTATTTGTTAATTGTACATAAACAGTTTGTCCTGTCTAAACCACATACAGACTATTTCCTACTTCAATGAAATCAATGAGATCTGAATCAGGGTATTGTTTGTTGGTATAGTGCATAATAATCTCTATCTCTATTTACAATCCGAAAGAATGCAATGTGCAGCTAAAATAATATGTGAAAACAATGTGAATATAATGAGAAGAAGAAGCCAGTTTGAAGCCTGGAGGAGTTAGGAGCTTATTCCTAATGTGAGGATGGTTGGCTAATTCTTTTGTTAGTCCACTTCATCTCTTGATGGCACTCTCAAGTATGATTTCATAGTATCATAAACTGTGAAGCCAATGGCTGCAGATGGAACAACCTGAATTGCAAAAAATAATAATAAAAAGTGCTTAGTTATACAGAACGGTTCTAGAGTGTGAATTTCTTTAATGTTCTATGATTTTTCCCACCTTTATGTAATTGATACTCAGCCCTGAAAACAGGGTCTTCCAGCCTTGCTTCTGAGCAATCAAAATCAGGGATCTCATAGTCCCTTTCAATTCGGCTTCTTCAGATGCCGCAAGGTTTTGAACCTAGTCAGGTTAACTTTGTATCATGTTACTCAATATCCATCTATAATTTCCAGCCGACCAAATAAAGCACGTTACCTGCATTTGCCTCCTGACAACTTCAAGAGGATATGTGAATGTCTGACCCAATAAACCGGCCACGGATCCACATGTGAGTTTCGCCACGATGCTTTTCTTGTAATCCTCAGGTACATGGCGCTTCATTTCCTCATAGAAGTAGAATTTCAAACCCGCGTATGGGAATATTCCAAAGAGTGTTGGAGCTGTGGCCATGATTAACATAAGAGTTCTACAATAACAACACAGCAGTGAAATACAATACTGCTGCTGAATTAACAGTTCCAAACACGAGCAGATTTAAATGCATACCTACTCCCCTATAGAGACCTCTAATGCCACCCTCTTTATAAGTTTTTGAAAGACAGTCACGGATCCCTCTATAAACTTGTTCATTATTTACCATCCCCGACACATTCAACTTGGTTGGACTAACAACCTGCAGTTTCAGTTTCAAACACATTGAAGTTAACACTTCGTGTATTCACAAAATACAACCAAAGTCATAGATGAAAACTGATTCGATTTCCGAGCAGAAATATACTATACCTGATAAGCTAACTTAGTCCGAATTAAGTCAAGGGGATAAGTAAAAAGCACAGCTGTCCCTCCAGAGAGTGACCCTGCCATAAGGTCAAGGGTAGGACCTTTCCAAACATTAGGAAAGGCTTGCATGATCAATCTTCGGTATTCCTCATAAGACATAAAATGAAGACCTGCATAAGGAATAATCCTTGCCACACTTGCTCCATTTCCCCTGCAAATAACTTCACATTGGTGATTCTGATTAATTGATTAAAGATAAATCACCTACCTATGATTTCTATCTACCTGTAGAACCCCAAAAGACCTTCGGTTTTGGCGATTCTCCTAACTGATCCAGACAGTCCTGCGCTACGAAACTCAGTTCTTCGGGTCTGCAAAGAATGATTGTGATTAATCAATCTATGGTCAATTGGTCGTTTAGTTTAAGAAAAGCCATTCACTAATTACACGCAATGAAATTCCATGTCTCTGTTTCCGACCATTATCTCCCCACACTCGCGCAATCTTAAACAATATCTTTGCTTTACTAGTGTATGCATAAGCATTACAGAAAAGGCATAAGAAAAAAAGAGGGAAAACATCAATACTGCTAGAAGTGAAAAGTTGAGAATGATAATTATAAGGGAAAGAATAAAATTGAGATGTATAATCAAAATTATTACATTACACGTAGCACCGACACTTCTTGTGGAAGACGTATCCGATACTTGTCAGATATCCGACACGTGTCAATGCTGGACAACGACAAAGTATCACATATGTGATTACATCCAATTTCATTTTCTCAAATTATTATCAGTGTCATCGTGTCGATTTGTGTTTGGTGTTGGAGCTTCATATTTTTCAAAATCACAATGCTTCATACGTGATTACATTTCAATTAATTCATTTTTTCAAATTATTATTGATGTCGACTTCGGAGCCCGTGTCTAGTGTCAATGCTTCATAGTATCCAAGATCTCATTATTTACTAGCTAGTACTAGTATAAAACCTACAATAGGGTACCTTATGTCTGTAACTATAACTAACTAACTGATTCAGGTGAGTTACTTTTCGAGTTAGTTTAAGCAGTTAAAGCTCAACAGCTACCTCTACAAAAAATTCCACTCTTATGTAACAGTAATGCTTAGGACTTAGAATGCACAAACTCAGATTTTGTTATTCTCTAAAATTCCCCATTGACTTTCAATGATTCAAGATATATAAAACATAAGATAGATTACAGATAAAGAGAGATGTGTCTGGTGTCTTATCCGTCTCGATGACACCAACAAAGCATATCTAGTTATTTTCAATTAATACATTTTCTCAAATCATTATCAATATCAACGTGTCGTGCCGGTGTCTGTGTCAGTACTTCATATAAAAAAGAGAATTAAATAAAGTACCTGAAAGAGAATTTTGAGGCGTTCAAGAGGAGCAACAATAGTTTTAGCAAAGCCACCAGCAAGACCACCAGCAAGAAGTTCTTTGGCAAAGAGAGGGATGTGATCGAGTATGGATTCTCTCTCATCTGATGATGATGATGCTGCTGCCATTCAGAATTTGGATTTGGACTATTCTTCAAGTCCAAAAACAAGTCCTTGAAAACAAGAATACGGAAAGAAAAGAATAGTGATTGAAATAATTGAATTTAATTTAATTGATTCTTAGCTTAGGTAGGTGTGTGTTACTACGTTGCGTGCGTCATTTTTTTTTAATATTCAACCAACCAGAAGCCACCATCTCAGACTAAGTCTATTGTACTTTACTGTCTGTCTGTAGCACACCATTCATTCACTTCATGTCAGATCTTAAAGTCAATTTTATAAAATAAAAATACAATAAATTATTAACTTAATAATCTATAAAGTATCATTCTCTCTTTAAAATATATTTCTTTTTGGTGTTATCTCTCTAAACCAAATAAATTTAACATGTAATTTTTTATTATTTTATTCTAATAAAAAATGAGTTTGCTTAACTAATGCTGCTGGTGGTACACTATTTAAGAATTTTAAGTTAAGAAATGATTCTTTAAAAAACCTAAATATATTTCACTTTTCAATGTATTTTATATAAAAATTTGTCATTTAAGATTCTTAAAAGATGTCCCGGGCACTCATTAACATTTATCATAAAAATTTAAGGTGAGACGTCGTCATGAACTTAACTAAATTGAGTAAAAACATATAGTTGGTAAAAACATTACATTGTATACAATGGTCAAGGTTCGTACTCAAATCCTCCTCCTCTTATTCCTCTTATTGATAAATAAATAAAAATTTAAGGCTCTTTCAAAACAAAAAAATTTAAGGCGAGGGGTGCCCATGTCAATTTAATCCTGAAGTATAATATATCAATTTGCTATCTGAAAGAAGAACTAAATTGATAAATTTTATCTAATTATGGTATTTTTATTATTATTTTGATTTTGACTAGAATGAGTGATAATTTTATAATTAATTTCTGGCAAAAGAAAAAGTTCAACAACTAAATTGATTTTTTTTTAAAGAAGAAAACAATTGCAGGTATGTCTTCATCTTGAGCTAAGGGATATGAAGTAGGGGTCGGTTAAACTCAGACAAAATAGAAAAAATTAATCTAACAACTAATTACTATGATAATGTTAATGGGATAATGTAATAGTAACTCAACACAACAAATTAAGAAAGTTCTAATGTAAATGAAATGTGACTGTGCCAAAACTTGTTACAGCCTGCCTTGAACTAAATTATCAACCACAGGAAATGTAATCATGACAAAACTCAAATGTGCAACATGAAATTTCTCACTGCCCCATAATACCCCCCATCATGTTATTGTAAAACATGACTGTGAATCTGAATATCAGTTTGTAACTCAAGCTTAGGCATCTGAATCTGAATTTGGATCCTCCACTTCACTCTCATCATTTGAACTATCATTTGAAGCAGAAGTCCCAGCTTTGACAGGAACAGAGTTTACTGCAAGGTCATACTTGACAAACTTAACCTTCTTTCCACTGCTTTTCCCTTTTCGTTTTCGACTTTCATTGTCACTTGACTTCATAGTTTGCGCAGCAGCTACAAACGCGTCACTAATCAATTTGCTTTGGTTATCCTCTTCACCTGCATTTTCCTCTTCTCCAATATTGTCAACGTAAAAAAGGCCGTCGTCTGTTACCTTGTCGTCTAAGGTACCAGCAGCGGATTGCTCTGTTTGGGAAATGTCAAGACATAACTTCGCATGACTTTTCAAAGTATCGTCTTCAAAAACTCTAATTCCTAGATTCTCAAGGCGCAGCAACCAATCTATAATGAATTATGAAATATGTTAGTTGTACTTCATTGTGTACCATTTCTGAAACCAGAGATATTAGAAGAACAAAATCTACTTACTTATAAGAGCTTTCGGTGAGGATCCATTTGTCTTGCCGGCATTTTCCTCGATACCATTCTGGTTTGAAACCAGTTTAATTATTTGTGAAGGTAAATTGGAAGAAGAAAATGCCTTACTATAAGAGATGATTCTACTCTGATCAAATTCCCTACATCAAACCATTAACAGAAATTATGCTTCAAATGTTAAATAAATAGCTATATGTATGTATAAATAAAATACACCATACAATAACTAATTCTTCATACCTAAGATGCTCTACAGCCACATGTGTAAGAATCAATCTGGTCAAGGCAAGGCTTTTTATGTTCTTGGCATTTTCATAGATAAAAGAATACTCCACCGATAGTACAGCATCAAACAAAACTTTCTTTAACAGAAATTCATCTTTAGCTTTCTGCAGAGACATACCCAAATGTTAACAGCTTTAATGGCTTACATAATGACATGAGATAAATACTTGAACGTTGTGCTAAAAATCTATAAAAAGATTAATAGTACAAGTGATAACTAATATCCATAAACATAATCGTGTTGGACATTTTTGCAATACACAAGGGAACGAATGTTTGCTGTGATTACATTGCAGATATGGAATAAATAACAAGGATGAAATACTAACCAGTATTGAGTTCAGAGGCAAAGATGTCTCTAATGTTGTCCTCATAAGAACCTCTGATTGTACAAAAGATAAATCAACATTAAACATTAAACAAAGAACAACACAGATGAGAAACACAATTGAAACAAGCTAAACTAAATATAAGTATGTTTAATTTGGTCTGTTTGAACTGGCAGTGAAATTGGCAGAATCACCGTGAGTCATCGTGATTTTGCTAAAAGCTATACTTTGGAGCATCACAAAACACCACCGTGATTTTAACAAACTCGCCATCAATCCAAGCATACAATGAATTCATCCCTCATCCAGATAAAAAGTCAAGCTATGTAGTGCGGACAATTCACACTAACGGCATATCTGGTACACAGACGCATGGATCGATACATTATCTCAAATTACTATCAGTCTTAATACGAGTGGTGTAGGTGTCTATATCTATATCAGTGTTTCATAGTTTTAAGCTAAAATATGTAGTAGAAATTGATATTCAAAACAGAAAAAACAATAAAACCTCACCCAAAAATTACATTGATTGAATGGAATTTATCCATCATCCAGATAAAAGTTTTAAGCTATGCAACACCGTCACTTCACATTGAATGTATGTCGGTTGTCCGATGTATGTCGATGACATACAGTCGTACACCACCGACACGACACAGCCAAATATATAGTTACATTCAACTATTTCATTTTCTCAAAATATTATCGGTGTCAACATGTGAGTACCAATGTATTGTAGATTATACGGTCAAAAATAAAAAATGTACTACAAAATTGAAATTAAAACCAAAAACAAAATAAACCTCACCCAAAAAGTACACATTCTGAAAGCTAGAAATTGAGCCAACACTCCAACTCTTAAGATACATTTCCAATTCACCCTTTTCCATTCCCATATCAAAAAACAAACACAATTTAAGCAAAAACACTTCCATCATGACAGCACCAGCCAAATAACCAACATGAAACTCTCTACCACTAATCCAACCACAAACATCACTACTCACAAGAGGCAACAAAGTTTCAAACCCCTCATTTGCATCATCATCATCGTCATCAACGACCCAAAGACAAGCCAAATCATTCAAAGACAAAACCAAATCCAAATCTCTCTCTTCAGAAACTTTACTACAACATATACTCATAAACCCAAGAATCATATCAACCAAAGATTTCACTTCCTTCATTGCTTTCTTCTCCTTTTTCAATTCAAAAAGTTCCTTAACAACACTATGTACCATAAAAACAACAGGAGCAAGTAAAGCAATACTCTTTGAACCACCAACAGAAGCTGAACAAGCAGAAATAAGCTGAAAAAGTGCTTTTGCAGCTGAAATTTGTTCCAAGTTATCACCTTTAAGAGATTTTCTGCAACCAAATTTGATTGCAGAATAGACCCATATCACATCAAAAGGTGGGTCAACTTTGGTTTGCATCAGTTCATGTAATGCATCAATGGAATGAGAAAATTCAGGGGATTCTTTGGGAATTTCTGATAGAATTTCTTGCATTGTGTTTTTCAGCTTGAGGGTGTACTTTTCACCAAGAGGAACCAAATTTGTGGTTTCCATGAGAACAAAGACAGAGATACGAAGGTTTTGGTTTTTTTGGTGTTTTTTTTGTTAAAGTTTGTTTTTTTAGGGTTTATGAATTGGGAATTTTGCAATTTATCATGGTTTAGGGTTTGGGCCAGTTTTATTTTTCGTGGGTTTAGTTTTTGAAAAATTTAATTAGAACCCTTCACTTATTTTTCGTACCCCTAAAAACTCAATAAAATGGAGAAAACAAAATTATTACCCTACGCTCTCAATTTGACAACAAAATTACTAATCAAATAACATAATTTTTTTTGCACACGTAAGTTCATAAATATTTTTATAATATCTTAACAAATACCAATATCATTATCTCCACACTCGACATTGAAATGGTAAAAAAAAAACTAAATATCCTTTTGTGGATATCAAACACTAATATATGATGTATATCAGACACGCTTTCAATAAAAAATATTGATGTAATGTAACTTGTTAAACTAATCAGGCCGTGGTTGATTTTATCGATCGGATATGTGCACATAAATTTTTGTGATGGTGAAGGTTTCCAAGTACATTTTCCTAGTTTTACACTGACTCCAAACTTTTCTTTTTTTGTTGATTGTAGCATTGACTCCAACATGGAGTATATAGAAAAATTAGATTTTTATTCATAGGAAATTTCGAAATATGAATCTTAAATATGAATCATAATACGTGTTATCTTGATCCTAATTGGTTGAGAAAATGGGACCCACAATTTTGTTGCTTCCATGGACCAATCACAATTCATAATTGAATAAAAATGCAATTTTTAAGAAACTTTTGAGTCTTTCTTCCTTCTTCAGTGTCACTCTCTTCAAGCTTCCGTCATCTCTCTCTTCTCCTTCATCTTGGTTTGTTCTCTTCTTCCCATTACCCTTTTCAATTTTTCCCAATTTGATTTTTAACAGAACCCTAGATTGGTGAATCAATCCTAATCTGTTTTTTAATTTTTATTTCATGTGACTTTGGTTTAAAATAGCTAATTGATTAGTTGAATTGAATCAATTGATGAACTTTACAATTTCAATTTCACTGTTAAACCCTGCATTTGCCTTATTTGTTAAGTTTATTGAAATTATTTATGTCATTGTTATGCAATTGATATAAAGGATTGTTTTTTCTTCATTTTTAAGTGGTTAATATATACTAAGCTTATGATTAATCTGTCCTAGTTTTGTAGTGTTCTTTTTTGTTGTTGTTGCTTCTGATAAATTTATCAATGGCCTTGATTGGACAAAAAAAGATATATATAAACACACTATATGAGAGCCTGTTTGTTACAGATTATAAAAATAAAATAAAAAAGTGATTTTGATACACAATAATTTAGAGATTTTTTTAAACAGCAGAAGTTGTTTTGTTTTTGTTTTAGATTGTTTTAGAGAATGTTTTAGATTCTCATTTTGTTGAAAATCTGTAACAAGAGGATGAAGAAATTTAATAGTGATTATTTTATTTTTAAAAAAGTGATTTTTTTTCATGATAAAAGTTGTAACAAACGGGCCTCCTATTAGGAGAAATGTATTTTCACTTAATCATATATAATTGACTAAATACCGAAGTCGGTGCTTGGAAAATTTTAATCGAATTTGTCTCTCTGTTAGTATTTGTAGGGACTAGAATGACATTAAGTTGGTACTATTGAGGATGAATTCAAAACTAAGTGAAAAATATCAAGAATGCATTTGAAATTTGATGGATTAGTTTGGAATAATGATAATGTAGGGGACTACGTTAATATAGCCCTGCAATTTCAAGGACTAACTTGGGTATTTAGTTAGTTATATATGATTAAGTGATTTATGCATTTCTCCTAACAGGAAACTCAAACAGTGGATTTATATTCATAAATATCTGACTACATATATTATTAGTATTAGTTTTTGGGTATGTGTCTGTCTAGAGGAGTTTTGATGTTTGTTATTTATATCATTTGGTTCAAGAAGGATTAAGGTTAACTTGTAGGTAAATTTCATTCTATTAAATTCGATTAGACAACAAAAGTGGAACTTTGGTATTTAACCAAAACATTGACTAGTCTTGTGATTATGACATTATGTATTCTTTGAGATTCTATAGTTCTCTTCCTCGTATCTGTTCTTGAATGTTATATTGATTTTAATCGATAACTCATCTTGATCTGTGTCTAAAACAATATTCTCATTGAAGTTGTTATATATGTGAATATAAATCGAGAGCACCTAATCGAAAAATTAAATTGAAAGATGGTTTTTGGAATTGTGTCAGTTTCTTTAAGGTGTTGTCACTTAATTGAGCTATGAAGTATTTACTGCCTTTTTTTTTGGATGAACAGAAGCATTTACTGCTATTGTTATTAATTATGTTAGATTCATTTATCAGAGCTAAGTTCAATACTGGTAGCTAAAAAACTAAAATGGAATTGTTGGAATTAGGAATCTTTCAGAGATGTTGGTTTAAATTGGAATACATATTGTGGATCTTTTTCCTATGTATGATTATAATTTTTTTTTAAACAGTTTGCACCTGCTGACTCGGGCCTAGACACGCTACTAGTTGGGAAGATGAAGGGAGTGTTTTGGTTTCTAGTTGTATCAGTGGCGATTGCATCATGGATTCCTCTTTCACACTGCGCCAAAAAACCTGTTGGGATCGCTAGAAAGGAGGATGTACCATACATAAAGTGTCAAGTTTGTGAGATACTCGCAAAACAGTTGCACCAGCAAGTTCAAAGCAAGAAAGCTGAGATTTCCCCCAAGAAGGTTGTTATTTTGTCCTTTTATTTTTATTCTGTGCTTCACTGTGTAGTGTAAGTTTTTTTGTGGATTGTATGCACTATAATTGTTTTTGTGTGTTATTGGTTGTTAGCTCTCGGAGTACCAGATCATTGAGATAGCAGAGAATGTTTGTAATCTGAAAAAGGTTGAAGCAGATTGGATATTGCGTATAGATATTGTAGAAAAAGCAGATAGGTTGGAGGTAAGAGGATCCAACTTTTCAATATGTATGATCAATAAATTGTGGATTATTTGTTTTGTAGTTTGACATTGCTACGACATTTTTTGGTGTTTATCAGTTGGAAGAACATGATTCTGAAGGACAATGCAATTCTGAATGTAAGACAATTGAGCGTGCTTGTCAGGAGGTATGATACTTTCTTCCCAACGAATTACACCTTTTTGTCTATTGGTTCTGAAATGGCAAAGTTATAGGAAAAGAAGAAAAAAAGGAACAAGTTTTATTAATGTTTATTCTCTATCAATTCAGAACAGTGTTGATGGTGCACCATTCATGATCTGAATTGTGCTTTCTCTGTTGGTTATGCATTTGTATATTTCAAATATCTTCATTTCCAATTCTTTGCTGGTTTTGTGATTACTAAATTAGTAATTTGGTATTGCAGGTTATGGGATATTCTGATACCGATGTTGCTGAATATCTATATAGTTCCAAGCCTGATATTGACTCATTGACCAGTTATCTGTGCAAAGACCTTAGCAAAGCATGCAATACCAAGCCACCCCCTGTCCCTAAGGTAATTATTAACTGAAATAAATACACCCAGTAACTAACTTATCCGGGTTCATTGCAAATTTGTGATAGATTTTTTTAATTGTCTATTATGTAGTAAATCAGCAGAGGGGCAACCTTGGCGCAACTGGTAAAGTTGTTGTCATGTGACTGAAAGGTCACGGGTTCAAGTCTTGGAAACGGCCTCATGTGTAAAAAACATGGTAAGGCTGCGTACAATACACCGAATGGTGGGACACCTTCCCGGACCCTGCGTATGCGGGAGCTTTAGTGCACCGGGTTGCCCTTTTTTTTTTATTATGTAGTAAATCAGCAATGTATGGTTTATGCACTTTATGTAGTATTCAACTTGAGTTTATAGGGTTCATTGTCGAACAAGAAAACAAAAACGAATACAAAATCACAAAAAACAAAGAAAGCTCAGTGTGTGTTGGCACTGATATTGCTTTATCTTGGATATTTAAAGCAATATTATTTTATTTTATTCAAATATAGGGGAAGTTTATACTTAAGTGTTTCATACCTTATTATTTTCAATGCCACAACAGACCCTCTCAAAAAAGAATGCCACAACCGACACTAATGCAATCCAAGAAATACTTTTGCATGTCAATGCGTTCTTAACTCCTGTGCAAAGGAACCCTGCTTCTCCGCTCTTCCCTTTGATTTCTTATGAACTGGATTTTATGTCCTTGTGTTTGGATTTTGTGTAGTAAATCACCATTTCGGTCCTTGATTTGTAAGAGTCAAGCAATTTAGTTCCTTAAATTTACAAAAGAACAAATTAGTCCTTTAAATTTAATAACACCAATCAATTTTGTCACTCATTCAAAATATCTCTTTAGTAATCATCCATAAAAATCACTGAAAAATCTAAATATTGACTTGAATAGTCTTTTGTTGAAATAAAATAAGCATAAGACTATTAAAATTGTGGTGTTAAATTTGAATAGAGGAATGTATTGACTGGCATTGTTCGATTTAAGAGACTAAATTTCTAGTTCACAAAATTGAAGGACTAAATTTACCGACCAATACAATTTTAAGCACTGAAATGCTGATTTATTTGGATTTTATGTTCTAAACTGTTATTATTCTATCGGCAAACAACACACCCCACACTACACTCACCTTGTTTGCACTTTAGGACCCAAACTCCCTAATACATCAGTTAGAGTATCCTTACTTTGGACTCTGTACTCTATCTATAATTATCCCTACTTCGGACTATGTAATTTGGAAGCTATAACTTTGTTTCTGCTATGATAGTATTTAACTTAACATGCGCCTAGTATTATTGTTTGAATTAGGTATTAAAGTTTCACCCTATGATCCTTTTGCTTAAGTTTTCATCAGAAGTTCTATTTGTGTGTTACAGGACAGGACTCCTGGTGAACCATTTGTTGCAAAGTCTTCTAAGGAGGCTGAAATGGAAAAACTTCTCAAATCTATGGAGGTATTTTGCTTTATTTCTTTCTTTTTATATCTTTACATGAGTTTGTGTGACACTTTCTGTTGCTAGTAATGCATTCTGATTATACCACAATCGACTCTTGCTTCAGGGCATGCCAGGAGCGCCCGGTATGAAAATGTACTCAAGAGATGATTTAATGAAAAAGAATTTTGGTGCTGAAAATGAAGATGATGATGAAGATGAGGATGAGGAAGAAGATGAGGCAGACTTTCCTTCAAAATTGGTACAATCATCTATTTCATTCTGTGATTGAAATGTGTTTTTCTAAGGTTACCTCGACTTAAAATGGTTTAGAATAACTGATGTTTTGAGTAAACTGCAACTTGTAGGGAAAAGTTTTGAGATCAAAAGAAAATGAAAAAGGTGACTGGAAACAGAAGATAAGAAAAGGAATTGCGGACACAAGCTCGACACTTAAGAAACATGCAACCAAAGTTTCCAATCATATACAGCGGTGGTGGAAGGGAAAGAAAACAACCTCTTCAAAGAAGAATTCGAAGTCAGAGCTTTAGAGCTCCGCATAAACTAAATCTGCATCTTCTGATTATGGAATATTTTCAAGGCATTTCCATTGTTTTGTTACAGGTACTACACCCAAGAGACCAAGAGAGATTGGAAGTAGGAATATTTTGAAGCAATCAAATGAGAACTTTACAATCACCACTTTTGAGTGATTCATATTCCAATCAAGGATTTGCTATCTACATGTATTTTATCAGTGAGGCAATTATGTATGAGTGAGGGTATACCAGCTAAACTATAGTGATGTTGATGTTCCCTAGGGAGTTCAATGTTGGGATTCATTGACATCCTTTTTTGAAAATTTTGATAATCAATTTACAGTCTTCCACCACATCTGAATTTCCTTATGTATTAATAGAGTAAAGAAACAATCAATAGATATTTATCGCCATCGATCGAAAAAATACTTTTATACTATCCCGATAATCATTAATGACTATTACAAATGTTTTTAATTTCTGTCAAATGCTTGAACATGATGCTCCCTTCATCCTTATGTTATTTAATATTTTGGACACAAAAAAATTAGCATAGTTTCATAATATAATCTTTTGCTATCTCTTACATTAAGCTGAAAAGGAAAAATTACAAATATTTTGCTAAAACCTGCTTGTTTAAAAAGGAGAATCTAAGGTGCACAAGGTGTTTAGTTTGTGTTTACTCAAAAAGGTGTTTAGTTTGTGCATTGTGCCTCTCTTCTGTAACATATCCTTCCCCCTACACCCCAAAAATTGCCACACTATGAGCTACCACTACAAATTATGTGAATTTTTATGCGTATGGAAGGTGAAAGTTAAGAGATTGAGGTGGAGGTAAGGGGAGGTTGATAAGGAGATGTCAAGATCATATGCAAGTGGTCCACCATAAGATCAATGAAACCACTAAATCCATGTTTGTTAAAACTATCTCACCTGTGCATTCTAGAATTAGCTAGCGTTTTGGAGTTAGAATGATTTTGTTGGAAGCAAACCATATTGGAAAAATGACAATTGCCTCCATAATAGTAATAAACAGGCTCATATCAAATTAACCAGAACACAGTTAAGGATTTTAACAAGCAAATAATACTAAATCTGTCTCCATTTAAACCCTTGATGCCATCAAGTGATAGTATCTGTAAATAAAAACAATGACACTAGCAAACTGGCAGAGACTTAAGGCAATATTTGTTGAAATCTTTCTCTGGCTCAGAAATAAATTGTAAACAATAAATAGAATTTTAAATTTCATTGTTACATCCAGAAGAACCAGAACAGAATTGGGCACAAATACAAGAAAAATTCAAATGAAAAAACAATAAAGTTACAGTTCTTAATCAGCAGCATCAAATTGTTTCCAAAATTTCACAAAATTGGAGAGCATATGGAAAGCAAGATTCAACGCATCTTGTAATACTGAACCCTCGAAGCATTGCATCGCCTGCCATTCAATGAATACTTGAGCATTATATCAACATCCCGAGGATTCTTTTTATTTGGGGCCACAGTCATGCTCCCTACAATTGTCTCCCCCTCACAAATAGTCAAGACATCTTCCAAATATAGGACTGTTTGTTTCCAATGTGTACTCCGCGATCTTGGCCCTGAAAATATATATGTACACAAAAATGAATCAACAGTCGCCACTAAAATTATATCATGGAATATCCCAACTAATCTATAACAAAGACGGAACCACAAATGGGAAGACTGTTGAAGGAACTCTTGCGTGCAAGTTTTCAGCAACCGATTCTCAGAGCAAATACATGCCAACAGAGTTTCAGAAGCAATACAAGTTCTTTGCAGTTCAGTTAAAAGCAAATATCATCATATTTGCACATGATGTGTCAGCTCAATGGTACGAGTTTGACTTTATAACCTCTAGTGACATAATTCAAAACCCATTAGAAACAGTTTTAAAATTGTCATTAGTGCCACACTAACTGATAATAATCCCCCCCTCCCCAAATTTCTTTTTTTTTTAAGAATATGATCATACTTCTACATGCAAATTATTAGAAAGAATCAATAAACAAACTTCAGTGTTCATCCTTCCTATTGTATGCCCTCTTCCCTCCTTTTAAGTATCTAATCATTTACGCCTTTAACAGTATTTTACGCCTCATTTAGGTTTTTGATTAATTTAGTAAAATATTGAATTATTTTTCGGTTTTCACCAATTGATAGATTACAACACTAAAATATCAAGTGGACAGAGCAAACCACAAAGATAAAGAACTGAAGTAGAAAGGAATTAACCTGTTGAGAAGCCCATCAATTTATGACACTTTGTAAATGATACATCAAAATATGCCACAAAAGCATGAATAAAATCGTCACGAGCAGCAACAAGCTTAAAAGGTGCTGTGAATGAACAGTCTCCTGAAGACATTTTTGAGATGTCCATGGACTGAACAAAGATGAACAAGTCAGCACAAATACAAATCTTAGCAATTCTAACAAGAAACTATTGCCCCAAATGAAAAGAAAAATTCATCGTTGTAGACATTATTGTATGAAACATACAATGCAAGGTACATTAAACATAAAAGCATCATCAGATCTGATATTACTGACCTTGAGTAGCTGACAGTTTGTTGCAATCTGATTCTGGTCAACTGTGTCAACAAGAGGCTCCATCAAGGCTTGCTTCTTAATGCAGCTCATGTCAAATCCATATACATTGTTCCAAACTGATATGGAAAATGGAAATATAATTAACAAGAAAATTAAATACACCTGATGACACAAATATCATTTGTGTGATTAAACAAAACTGGGAATTTCAAGGTTTTCAACAACAGCGGTCAGTCACAATTTCTCAATTCTGTATTCGGAATGAAATACAAGAAATTTGCATGTCAGTTTGAGAGGCAAATAAGTATTGGTTTGGACATCTTTTCATGTATAAAAGACTCATAATCATATTTAGCAAGAGGCCAAAAGCTCACACTCAATTTTATCTTCTTTGTAATCTTTATCTTCAATGGCGGTAAGATAGAGTGATGCAATATCTGGGAGAATAACTCCATCATCCACCTACACAAAAAGAAGAAAAAAAGAATGTGTCAAAGTGATGACCACCAGATTCTGGCACATGCAATATATAATCGACTACTTATCAACACGAGTATGGAAATATAACTCACAAGCCATTTGTCACGTGCAAAGAGCACAGAATTTAACATATTCTCAAACAACAAGAAATATCCCATCCATTCGGAAATGATTATATCAACTTTGGGAACAGGAAGTTCAAGTTCTTCAATCTTCCCTTTCAAAACTGTTATAACTGTAGAAAACAACATTATGGTAATTATAGTTAGTGCCTTTCATGATCAATCCCTCCACCAAAAGGTAATATACTGAAAATTAACTATACAATAATACAAATATATCAATGATACTACCTTTAGAATAACCATTAGTTTCAACAATTTCCTTTGCCCTGTCAGCCATATGAGAGCACTCGACCTGCACGTGCAAAATTTAAAAAGGTTGAAAGGAAAATGATCTATAATACATGACAATTTTTTAATTCCAGATATCATCATGACGACTACGAGCATAAAAATGATAAAAGCAAAGTCAGAAACTCACTGCATAGACATGTGCTGCCCCTGCTTTGGCACAGAATAGTGATAAAATTCCAGTACCGGCACCGACATCAAGAACTACTTTATTCTTGAATAAAAACCTATTCTGATAAATAACGTTTTGATATGTCTTGGTTCTTACAGTGTCCTTCAACATTTCCTGCAATGTGAAAACAGGTTAGAACTTAAAACACACCCTTCCATATCAACCATGAAAAGGATACACCACAAGAGCATCACGGAAAATAAAAAGCAGTATACAATACACAAACGCAGCCAATGTTTTCCATGTATTTACAACATGCAGAAAAATTAAGAACATAGTAAAACCAATTCTTAACAACCGGAAAACAATAGATAATAAACGTTTTTTAAAATATAATATAATACAAAACATTTGAAAACATGAATGATATTTTGTATACAAGTTCGATAGCAAAAATTGACAGCAATTTGGATGGTTAACGCAGTTTAAATATGAGGTTAATTAAGTTCATTAGATGATTAATGAATATAAAACATGTCACAACTCATTAATCTTCAATTGAACATAATTAACAATGATTTTGAACTGTATTAACCAACAAAAATTTTGTACCATTTTGTGTCAATAACACAGCTCGAAGACATAAATGATATTTTGACATACAAATTTGACGACAAAAGCTGACAGCAATTTGGATGGTTGACACCATTTAAATAAAAGGTTAATTAGTTTCAGTAGATGATCAATGAATATAACAAAGTGTAAACTCATTAATCATCAACAGAACATAATTAACCATGATTTTGAATTGAACAATTAACCAACCAAATTGTTGTCGAATTTATTTTACCATTGTGTCAAATTAACGCAGCTCTTTCAAAACATCACAGGAAACAAATAGCAGGATACAATACACATGTGCAGCCAATGTTTTCAATGTACTTACACAACATACATAAAAATTAACAACATGGGCGTGTTTGCATTGGCTTATTTGAACTTATCTACTAGCATAAGCACTTGTGAAAACATTTGAAAACAGTTGATGACATTCTCATAAACTGTTTTCAGCTTATTTCATAAGTGCTCTCCATGTTAGCTTATGAAAACAGCTTATACGAAAACAGTTTGAATTTATTTTAACTTTCAATATAAAAATAGATTGCACATAAGCTCTTACATGATAAGCATTTATGCTATATGTGGTTTATCCAAACAGGGCCATAGTAAAACCAATTCTTTTTTTTTTTGAGGGAAGGGCCATAGTAAAACCAATTCTAAACAGCTAAAAAACAATAAATATACAAATAACCCTTTTTTTCGAAATATAATGCAAAACATAAGAAAATTAATGAATTTAACAAGGTATCACAACTCATTAATCATCAACCAAACATAATTAACCATGATTTCAAACTTTATTAACCAAAAAAATTGTTGTCGAATTAAGTCGTTTAATTTTACATCAAATTAACACATCTTTCAAAATTTGACATTTTTTATTATTTTTTAATCCTAGAACTGTTTGTACAAGCTGCAAATTAAAGACAGAAACAAAAACATAAACATAGTTTTTTGACAGAACATAAACAACTGCATCTGAGTTGAGCAGACACTTACTTCATGAATTCCTGCAAAAACAAAAACAGTGACACAAAATTAGTCATCAAGTTTATTAATTTAACAACAAATAAAACTAATTAAACACACCCAGATAAAAAAAATCAATTTTTTTGGGGAAAAATGAAAAAAAAATTGAAACTTTATGAAAATTACCAAAGTGAGAGTAAGAATCAAAGTAGTAATCAGCGCTTGTTTTGTCATTGGAATCATCAAGGTCACAACCACCCATTGATTGGTCGAGGTTTGATGTTTCAGCAACATCTTGAATTACTTCATCAGCATCCTCAAATCGAAGGTGATTGTTGTTGTTGTTGTCCATGTTTGTGTTGTTTGTTTGATTGTTGTTTTTTCGGCTACCCATGAACTAGTAGAGAGACTGCAAATTGTGAAAATTAGGGTTTTAGCTTTTAGGTTTTATCAACGTTTGTTTCCACACTATCAACTTGTTAAAACTTTTTAACTTTTTAAATTTTTAAGATTATTTATTTTAAAATCCACCAATTTCGTCCCTCTGCAAAGTTACTTTTAAATTAGTCTTTAACTCTATTAATATTACAAAACAATCTCTATTTTTGTCAAAAGTTTCTCATTTGGATCATTGTCTTTATGTTTTTGTCACATGACGAATGACTTAATTTAAAAACTTACAAAGAGAAACTATTTTTTTCAATATTGTCAAAAGTTTCCCAATTAAATCTATTTCTCTATGTTTTGTAACATGACGAGAGATTTAATTAAGAAACTTTTGACAAAGTCAAAGACTATTTTGAAATATTAATAGAGTTGGGGACTAATTTGAAAGTGACTTGCAAAAACAGAGACAAACTTGGTGGTTTACTCATTTTAAAATAAAACCAATAATTTGACTCAAGTGATTAATGATCTTCTGAAAAACAATTCATTCTAAAGAATCCGAATTTGATTCCCGATCGAAATAACTTTTGATCAAATTTTACTTATCTTTCGGTTGAAATATGGATTAATATAGCCCACTTACTCTAGAAATCAAAGGATTAACAAAATAAAAAGTACGTGTGCTAAAGATTAAGTAATCTTTCAAGGTTCAACGAAAATTAATAGAGTCACTTATATATCTTTTTTAATGATAGACAATTTGTGAAATTATTACTCTAGTCATTCAACTTTTTTTTAATAACTTTAGTCATTAAACTTGTAACACTTGTTCAATTTAATCTTTCCAATATTTGTGAGATAGCAATTCAATGTGTTCATTTAAAACTCTGAAACTATGAAAACATCCCTCAACAAAAATTAAACATTAGTTTATTATGTTGTGAGAGTCGAAATCCTTCCGCTAAACTTAATCTTTTTGCTTAGTGATGCATACTCTAATAGATGTAAATATATAAAATGGAGCCAATGATATACCATAAACCAGTTCTCAAGTATTTGGTCAAAGACTAACTCTTCAAGTTTGGTGACAGGCCGGACCATGGGGTACAAACAGCTCAATGGAGCTGGGCCTCCCTAATGTATGTGCCTAAAAAAATTATAGCCCAATATCATAACATATAATATGCTTAGCTACACTATCATGCTTATGTTAATTAAGAACTACACCATTATACTTCTGTTAATTAAGAAAGACGTCTATGGTCCCATAGCTTGGCATGATGTGACATTTTATATATTAAATATTTGTGACTCACCGTTCTTTAATACAGTACTATCATATGCATACTACGTACCATAACAATTTTGAAATTATCATCATTATTTCTTATGTTTACGTATTTCATTTGCAATTTAAATAGAAGATTGCTCTTTTATAAAAATTGCGTTTTTATTTTTTTACGGACCTCTTTTTGCTTACAGAGCTGAGCATCTAAATTCGTAGGAACGGCCCTACTTGGTGACATGGGTTCAATGACTTCATGACTGACACACCACAAAATATACGATAAAACACACAACATTAGCTATAAATTGGTCTTTGGGGGCAAAATCTATATTAAAAGAGGGAGTAATTATGGTCACGCATTCATGCTGTTGTAATGAAAAGCATTACCCGATCAACTAGACTGAATCCTATCGACTATAAATTTTGAGCTCATTTCAAATTGGATTTGAACCATTTTAATAGGGCTATTACTTTTTCCACTTTCTCGCGCCTTCCGTTTGGATTCTAAAATCTGAAATGTTTAACATGTTTCGGATGGTTTCATGTTTTTTTATCATTCAGATTATATTATCCAATATAGGGTGCGGGAGAAATTAAAGAGGGTGGGAAAAGAAGGTGCACTTTAATATCAATACAAAGGGGCAACATCTCAGCCCAAATAATATTGCCCTTGATCTAATCATGGGTCACTGCTTTATAGACCCCTCAAGTTCTTCAACCCCTAAAAATAAGTTGATTTACGATTCGATCAAAAAAATAATGATCAGGTTGTACCTCCCGATTAATCTATGCGATCAAAAGTTATAACCTGATAAATTTGAAGGGCTTTTGAACAACTTGAAAGCCCTATAAAACAACTTCCCTAATTATGAAGCAAAAGTCTTTGATGAATTTGTCCCCATTTATATGAGTGTCTATTATAAACATTAAAGAATAATATGTATTTTTTTTTTTACATACAAATATTAGTAGATAATATTAGTAGATTAATGGGACAAAAATATGTATTAAACTTATATGCTAAACTAAACTATACCTTTGCTCCTTTAACTTATTTTTAAGTTTAACTTCGGTCTTTAAAAAAAATGGTTCCATTTTGTTTCCATTAATTTACAAACGCTATCGTCCCTTAAGTTTTTTTACGTTCCATCTTAATCCTTTTAAGTTTTTTGTGTTTCATATTTTAGTCTTTAAGCTACAACTCTAAGACAGTACAATCCCTTAAACCCTTTAGTCCTCACTTTCAGTGCCTAATATGTGTAATTAAGGTTAATAATCTAAGAGATTAAAATATCTAATATTTATAACATAAGAGACCAAAATAAACGACAACAATGTCTAATATTTATAACTTAATGCAGCAAAATTAGACGAAAAAAATGGCTAAGGGACCAAAGCGAAATCTAAAAACAACTCTAGTATGTAATTTAGGCAAATTTATACAACCATTATACTATGTTGTTGGGATGGCATCTCAACAATATATATGAAATCCATTTGGTTAGAAATTATTTTGCATACTCAATTCACCAAGTAAGCTAGCTGCTTGTAGGCATGGCAACAAAACTCATACCCGCGAATACCCGTCTGAACCAAACTAAATTTGATGGGTTTTTCCCGTTTTGACTGGGTTTGGTATGAGTTTACGTTTTCCCCGATTTCAAAACACGGGTACGGGACGGGTAACAAGGATATAGGTAGCCACCCCAAACCCATACTCAAACTCGTCCCGAATGTAGAAAAATCAATTTATTGCTCCTTTTACATAAATAAAAACGTAAACCATAAATTATTTCAGTCACACAGTCAGAGTCTCAGTCTCTCAGATGACACTCACTTATCAGAGTTCTCTCTATTCTCCTCAATTGTGTTAGAGTCTTAATCTCTCAGATGACACTCACTTCTCAGTCTTGGTCTCTCTCTTCTCCATCACCATAGCCATCAATCTTCATCATCTCTTAGCAAGGTAATGCATTGCAACATTGCGTCCGGGGCAGAAAAATACTTTTTTTTTTATTATAAAAAATTATCCATTGTGGGGATGGGGATGGGGCGGGGATACCCCGAACCCGTCGGGTATGGGGATGAGATTCAATTTCTCATCTTCGTTGGATATGAGTACGGTAACGGGTAAGTATATAAGAGTAGGATATGGGGACGGGGAAGGTAAAACCCGTTCCCACCCCATCCCATTGCCATGCCGAGCTGCTTGGAACAACTATATATGTATAAAATTATACAAACATTACACCACATGAGAATTACTTATTGTAAACATGAAAAATTCACCAAGTTGCTTTAAAGACACTTCTATATCAACCAAAAAGATCGGAACTCAGATCAGTAAAACAGGAATATTGACCTGACACTATGAGCTACTTGCTCTAAAAGGACAAATTGGAACATTGCAGAAGATAAATAAATAAAAAGTCTTGCTAACCGGTGTCTCCGAAATACTGGTTAAGGTAGTAAAAAAAATAAGTTTTAAGTTGGAACCACACTTTTTACACTTTTGAGGAATTGATTACACAAGCTCAAACGCCATCTATTATAATATTTGCTTCGTTGATCGGTTTCTGGAAGCACTGATTCACATTTCAAATAAATAAATAATGAATGTGTAGAAGCTTAAGCTAGCTGCATGCTCATCAGTATTCAATCATTTGACTTATTTGTTGCAATTCATACATATCTCATTAAGTGCAGGTGGACTTACAAATTTTCAAATATATAAGAAACATTATCTACAACTATATAGTTACATAATACACACCATGCTGCTATAACTATAAGGTTATAAAAGTAATGAATTTCATGAGTTCCAATGTAATGAAGCATGACTATGACTATACAACAACGATTATAGCTGAGTTTATGATTGATATTGCTTGGTTGGCATATAGCTGGACTTGAAACTATTTTAGAAGAAGAAGAATTAATAGTAGTACATATCATGAAAACATACCAATTGGATGGAAATAATAATAAACAAATTAAAAGGTTATGAATATTATGAAAAAAAAATACATGGAATTCTTGGCAATATATTTTGTCACACGTGTTTATGATATTATTGTGGATAAATTAAAGAAATTTGTTGGTTATGTCCATCATATAAATCATAGCATTTGTGGAGCTTCCATGGTCACATAATATAGGGAATGCAAGAACTCTAATTTTTATTTTGAAAAATACAAATGGGCATTGGGTGACATAATCAATAGTACGGCTAAATAAAGTTTCACAATTTGTTTCTTAATAGAATAAAATAAAATATCACAATTTTTATATATACATTACACTTAATTGATGGGAGAGAGGACTAAAGAAGTGGGACACTTGCATATCATCATTGCATGAATGGAATATATAAAATTAATTCTCACACAAAAAGGCAATTTTTGGAGCAGATGTATAGTACATTAGAAGTTAACATAGACCAGCACATAGGAAGCATCCAAAAACCAGGTAGTGCTTTAGGTCTTGGATTTTTTCTTTAGGTCATCGAAATTTGTTTTGAGTTTAACAAAAATAATAATTAAAAAGTACATATAATTAAAAAATATACATGTAGTCATATCTGCATGCATTAAAAAAAAAAGCATATCAACCATAATAATACACATATAAAAATTGTAATAAACAAAAAAGTAAGCATAGTACTATTTTTTAATAGAGTTTAATTTTGATAAAATATCATTAACTGTTTTTTACACGGTCAACTAATAACAATCAATCATGTGAACCCACTTGGATTCTTTCGGTGGTGTTAGCTTGAGGCTTAAAGTTTATGCATATCAAAGTCTCTGATTTGATATCACTGGTGTCAATTTTGGTGGATTAGTTTGACTTCTAAAAAATGAAACAATCAATCATGTGTTTTTAAGAAGTTATGTTTAAAGTCTAGTTTTTAGATATACAATCTACTGATAGTATTAATTTTTTTTACACAAAATGTAAATGAATTAAATCTTTTTTAAATAAAATATTACATATTATTAATTAGTTTTAAAAAGTCTTCGTTCAAATTTTGTTTAAATTAAAAACACATTGTGTCAACCCTAATCAGCAAACACAAATTGAAGAAAAAAAGGTCATGGAGTATTTTAGTGCTAAAGTTACAAGTATTAACTTCAACGCTCTTCATATGCTGGACAAACCTAAGGGAGAGGTCAGTAAAGCTCTTGCTTTAGGCCTCACCCAAAGAGTATATATTGAGTAGTTATTTAATTTATAATAATGTCTCACTAGATAATTACATAAAAGAGTTTGTAACTTAGTTACTCGATTTATCATTCCAAAGTTTGAGTAAGAGAAACTCTAACTTTTCTCTGAGATTTCTTTCTCTTTCACTCATCGAGGAGGGGATGGTTTTAGGTCATTTTTTTACCTAGAATCAACCACTCTGCATCTTTTTTCCTTTTTTTCTCAATCTAAATAAGTGATTTTCACGTATATTTTGTGTTTTTTCGTCGTCTAAGTGCGACGTTTGTCTGTCGTCGTGTGCGGCGTTATTTGATTTTACGTGTTCATTTGGTTCATATTGAAAGATTAACTTCAGTCAATCACATATTCAATCAATGATTTGGACGTAACGTTGTAGATCCGGAAGCACGGGTATTCTGGTGATTTAGATTTTATCATATTATTTATAAGCATTTTGCCGCTATATGCTATTTACTAGGGTGTTGTGAGTTTGTTTTTAGATTCACCATTTACGTTTTTAGCGATGTTGATTCAGATATATTCTATCAATTTAAATCAACATTGTTTTGTTTTTGTAAAAAAAAAAATCATTCTAAAGTTCGACCAGGTTATCGGACGTTTGAAAATTAAATTGAACTTTTATTTGTTTTATCATGTATGAGTAATTCTTTCAACAACAAAAATCGTGTATAAGTGTAGTAAAAATTTTTTGGGGATGTATGAGTGTAGTTAATATATTTAATACTATTGACATATAAGTATTTATAAGATTACACGATAATTAATTTGCCTAATTTGTTAGAGGGCTATCATTAGATTCATCCTATGATTAAATGATCATTTTCTCATTCATTATTAGATTAGATAGTTGGATGAATATAATGGCCGACCCCTTATCTCATAAGCATCAAGGTAAATTAACATGTGGACACGAATAGGCCACATTTTTTCCCTTTACACAAGCATATCAAAGAAATCAAGATATTAACAACAATATTTGTCCCTTTGTGTATGAGTATATAGCTAAGCATTGTATAATAAACCTAGAGGAAATTAATTTGTAGCATGCATAATAGTCAAGAGACAATTGGCTGTCATGTTTGAGTAGATTAAAGGAGCCTTGTTGGACTTTCTTTAAGGGTATTCAGATTTATATTCTTCCATGAAAACGTGTGTACTAACACGGTATAGTGATGCATGCAAATTAATTATAATCATATGAATATACAAAATGCAACTCAACACTTTCAAAGTATACTATATATATACGTAGATCTCTGCAAATTAAGCAAAAAAAATTGAAGGAAATGAAAAAGTAGGAAGATAAGGAAGAAAATAGAATCTTGAAATATTAACATGCCTACTATAATCCGACCTACTAAATATTCTATATTTATCTCTCTTAACCATAATCCTAGCATGACTAGGGCAAATACTTCACCATATATTGGTTATATATATCTTTTGAGAATATTCATATGCCTTCTAATTGAGATACAATTAATCCATTGTAAAATCTTCTGCCAATGTTTTTTTGATTATAAAATAAAAAAAGTAACCCTATTATTATAAAAAATATATAATCCTTTGCCAATAATTAGAGCCACGCTCCATAACCTTTATTCACACGCTTGGATTAGACTAAGGATATAGCACATGTAAGAAAAACAAATTAGGATGATTAGCACTAATAATTCGGTTAACGACAGTATTCAACGGGACACATAATCAAGGTCAACACATGCTTAGATGGTTAAGTACACTTAAGTACAGAAATGATGTGTTTCATTTTCAAATATGCTTTTATACTTTTATATAAATAATATATTTGGTCATGGTTTCAACTTTAAAAAGAAACAAATAAACAATAACTTAGTATTTAATTATGGGGATCATAACTTAGTAAAAATTGCTATGAAAACCCTCTTTCTAACACTTCCTCTAATATTCATTCTCATATTGAATAAAACTTACGACGGTCTCGTTGTGACCTATTTCTAAAATGTGGTTCCGGTGTGAAATAATTTCACTCAATAAAAGAATGAATGTTAAAAATATGGTTAGAAATAGAGTGTTCATAATAATCCAAAAAAATTACGGTTCAAGTATATGCAAATTTTTAAATCCAAGTTTTTGCTTTCAATTTGTCATCAAATGACAATGTTTGGCGAGAGTCAAATTTTTATTGTTGGATTGAAAATTTATATCATATGGATTAATTATGTAAAATTTTACACAAATCTAAAATCATTTGATATGTTATTTAAACCCGCTAAGATTAAATTCTTTTGCGCTTTTATCAAACATCATTAACCTTGATAAATTTCAATAATATATCAAATGATTTTTTATTATGTAAAACTTTACATGAATGATCAATATAATACAAACTTCAATCCAACAATAGATTTTACTGAAAATATATATCCATTAAAACGTTATTAAACGGTGTAATATTAATTGTTCACCATTGTAATTTGATTCCTCACTCACATGTATATATCATTGAAAAAAACATGACAAATTATGTTGGCTCTTCACTTTGATTTGTCACAGCTGTTAACAATTAAGTTCATCAACACATCCCCAATCTCACGTAATTGTGGATCAATTACTAGATTCTACTTTCATATTTTTTGTTTTTTTAAAAATTAATGTCGGAGAAGATCTTAATCAATTGTTCAAGCACCGTCCTTGTAAACTTCCTTGTAGACAATAAACCAATTAGTCATTTTCATAATCTTCCTCTCATTAATTTCATGGCTGCTTCCATTACTTGCTGTGTCTCAATTGGAATCCAATATATAGGAAGAGAGTACTTTCTTGACATTGAGCTTCAATAGCAACATTATACTATAATAATATATCATCTATGGTTTTTGTTCCACCTAACACACAATTAATTAACATCAAATAACCCTAATACAATTCTTTACACAAATTTTTAATGACTTTATTAGTTATAGCTTTTCAAAGCAATTAATATATTAAGTAAAGGACAAATCCAAGCTATAGCTTTGCAACTTCTTATTCTTAGTGCTTTAGATAATGCCATTTTTTCTTTACACACACATAATCAAAATCAACCAACAATAGTAAAATATATAAACTGATCAGTAGTGTTAATAACACTCTCTCTAGTACTAACTCTTTTATTGATGAAATCAATGCAGGTCCCACGACTTTATGTGTGTCTCATTTTCTAAGTATATGACCCATTTTGATTTCATCCAATAAAATAATGAATGTTAAAAAAAGTGTTGAAAAGAAAGTGTGAGTGTTGCTAGCATTCACGCCGATGCACACATCATAATGATATTAAACACATGTTTAAGAAAACTAATTACCTAACAACTGTGTCACACCATATTAATCTCATAATGATAATTTATGATATGAGTCATGCATGAAGCTTATGAGGAATATTATTTGTGTTGAACAAATCGATCAATTTGGATACATTCCAGCCAATCATGTTGGATACATGTTAATTTTATCTAGGTAGAAAAGGGTCTAGACTCTAGCTAGTAAGAATAAGTCCACAACTAGGACTCAAAAACTCAATTATATTACTCAAAAAATAATTAATAAAAATGTGGTACCATATATGGTGAGACCATTGTTTGATACTTGTCTCAACATTAGAGGTTGAAATAGCCGCACAGTCGTCATATGATCCCTTCAATCACGTTCTCTTTTATGCATTAAGATTCATCATATTAACTACAGATCTAAACTTGATCTTCTCTTGCACATGGATATAATTCAACAAAACCATATTCTTCTCATCATTGCCATTCTTATATAATTATAATCATTCTATTATTTATTATGGATTGATATCTATGCTTAACTACTCTAGCTAGTTAGTAATTAGTAGTTGGAATCCACATATACAACACAATCCCGACAAATATCTTAAATTCCTAACTTGTAAACTTTTTTTACATATGCTTGCATACACATGTTTTTATTTTGTTGATGAATATGTATAAATTACTTCTCTAAATCATAAACTATTATTATCATATAAAAATAAAAATTACGTAAATACGCATGTCTAAGTGTGTGTGTGAAAATTATGTTTATGGTAAACTCATTGACATTTTTTTTAACATCAAACTTTATTAATAATAGAAAAGAAGTACAAAAAGTATTTAACCCACAAACTGAGAAAAGTACAAGGGATACTTGTCCTGCAAAAAACACACATCCTACATCAAGAATTAAGATAAAGGAGAGGGTTTGAAAACCATTCGTGATACAAACAAGAACTCCCTAATTTCCTAGCAATAACAGGATGTTTGGTTCAATTTTAACGTTAAAAATATGAATTGGACACTCAACTCAAACCAAAGATAATTGAGTTTCAGTAATGAGTTTGGTCAAATTAACCCAACCCAACCTCCAAACACCCCTAATCAGACGTGAATAGAGTGGTGGTTGTCAGTGGCAGGTGGTGGTCAGGGTTTACTAGGGGTAACATGAGTGGTGGTCGAAGTTGGTCAAAATGATGGTCAGATAGGTAATAAGAGTTGGTCGACAATGGTCAACAACCACTGGACGGTGGTAACACGTTAGCATAAAAACAAAAGCAAAATTTATTAAAACGTACTTTTGTGATTTTGAAATTTAAGCAAAAATTGTTTTCCAATTAAATAAAAAAATCAATTCAACCCCAATTTTATCCGAACATATTTTGTTTTCAAATTTAACCTCTAAAATAAAAAAGAGAACCAACAAAAAAATCGCCTTCCCCTAAAAATATACCCTAAAATAAAAACACTTACAAAAAATCTAAAGATTATTTTGTGAGCTCTATTATACTTCGATATATTTAAGAGATTTGTTGTCATAGTATGTTTATTTTTTCATTTTTGAAAGGAGGCATTGTCATAGTTTAAAAAATCATAAAAAAATTGATTACGTTAGAAACTTTACAAAACACTGATGTAATCCAATTTATTTTTGCCAAAAATACTAAAAGTGTACATTTTCTTCTTCTAAAAGTTTGTATTGTAACAAAATAAAAAAGTTTGTCATAGAAAATGGGAATTTTACTTTTTTAGTATCATTTATTATAATTTAAATTAAATTAAATTAAACTGAAACAATTTCCAAGCCTATATTCGTTTTGAAATTCTTCGTCTTTCGTCAGATTTATTACTTTTTTCTCTTGTCGTTCATTAATTAGTTTATTTATTAATTATTTTTCATGTTGACTTTTGCATGGAATACAACTTCTACAATTTCTCAAATTGAAAGTTTGTGTGAACCTGTGAATTATGTGCAAAGATGATTAAGCATTTCACTCACATTAGTATACTTATCAATTGATTTATACTTAATTAATAAGTATGCGTAAATTCTCAATAAGGTTGTGGTTCTCTTAATTTTTTAATATTAGAAGAAAAATAGCTTTCATTTTCATAATGATTTTTCTTAAAGGATTCATTTTCTTAATGATGTTATTTTGCTTTTAATATAAAGCTCTCATTGAGCCACGGTATATATATACTCCTAAGTAACGTCCCATTTTATCAATATACACCTCATAAAAAGAACTACAATATACCAAAAAGAGCAAAAATTAAACCATCCCTTTAAAGAATTTTACTCTCCCAAGTCTTAACACTAGTATTAATCATGCAGACACAGCTACAATTATGGGAAATTCTATGGTGAAGTCGTGAAAATGACTTTTCTGATGAAGTTAACACTATAATATTAAAAGTGTAGTGAATAACACCCCACTGTTTATAACATCAAAAGTTCAGTCCTCATAGTATCATCAATTCATCAGATTAACAAGACTACACTTAATCTAATTTTATCCTACCTTGTTTTAAGTGTAACAACCCACAAAGTATAACACTTAAGACTATCACATAATATCATCAAATCTATTTGCATGTTAAAGATACCAACGATAAAATAGTACCCGTAAGTTCAAGATGTTGCAAGCATTACTAGATGAATTACTATTGATCATTAATCAGTAATCAACAATTTAAAAATGAATCAAACCTTAAAATCAAAATTAACTTTTTCAAAAAAGTCAGTTTTCTGGCTGCACCATAGAAGCTCCCCAATTACATATGTCTAGCTGTTTGTACCAAAAATATTAATATCGTTGGTTTTGAATTCTGTATTAAACTCTTTCCTAAATCAATTTTGGGATAAATTATGCTCTTTATAATTAATATAATTATAAGTCGTTTTGACATTTTAACACATAAAAATTGTAGTTAATAATAATGCGTTGATATTATAAAAAGACTTATAATAAAACAAAAATATTTTTTGTTTACCATAGATAACTAATCTATTATTGAAATAATTGTAATTTATGATTATTGTTTGTGAGATGCCTATCATTTTAGTTTGATTGATCACCTATAATTTTTTTTTTTCCGATGATTGTTAAGTCTAGTAGAATGAGTTAGTCTCCTGCAATCTCGCAAACCACAATTTGATTACTCATTATATATAGTGGCACCCATATTTAGTGTCCTATTACTACTCAAATAAGATTGCCTCTAGATTGCCTTTCATTTCATCACCAAGAAAAAAATGGTGCTCCAAATATTTAGGAAGTGCACAAGTAAATGACTAATTAGAACAAGGTGCACCACAATTAGATTACATACAACTACAAACATTAAAGGTTGTATTGAAGAGATTTGATGCATTAACCCTAAGGAAATATTTGATTACACCCAAAAAAAAGTTCTTTAAATCTCACAAAAACTCATTGATCAATTTTGTTGTTTGGTATTGATGCAAAAGTGGGGTCACAAGATGTTCTCTTTTGTCATAGTTCTTCTTGCAAAATCAGAATCTTACATGGTATCTTTGTCAGGTCATCAAAACTTAACTACTCCTAGCTAGAATTTTCTCCAATTTTTTCTTATATGCTAAACACCCAATTCAGATCTTAAATCATGATTTGGTTTCAGCAATGGAATTTTTGGTGTTTATTTGGCATTGGATTTGATTAGTCGTAGGTTGAGAATAGTAGAATTGTTTTCTCAAGAACTCAACCACTTGTAAATTTAATAAACAAGTATGAAGCCATAAATTAATTTAGCCACACACAAAGTTATGAACAATCTGCTCCATTAAACCAAAGGTACAGGAAAATATTTAAGCATTTATTTTTAAGCATTTATTTTTATTTTTTTTATAAAATGTTGAAGTGAGTTGGGTCGTTAGGGTTAAGAAAAATTTCAAGATTCGGGGACCACAGAGACAAGTACTTACATATTATCTACCAATGATGTTCTCGCGTTGACAACAAACATCAAACCCAGGTCTTTGAAGAATCTGAACGGAATCCTTATCAACTTGACCAAACTAAGTTGGTAATTTGTAAGCAAAATTAGGGAACTATAATAGCAACTTAATCAAAACATCCATCTCCAAACAACCACCATATAATTTCCGTGTGGATCTGTCACAGTTGTCACAAGTAGCAACAGATAAACTATGTGAAATTAAATTAAATTAAAGCTTAAAAGGTAAAGCTTTGATTTGCTTACACTACAAAATCAATAATTTATATTATATACATTTTATGCATTATTTATGCTGAATAAGCCAGCCAAGTTGAAAAGGGACCTTTTTTCCTTGTCTTTAGGCCTCAAAGCCTATATATAGAGAAATTTCACACAAACTTTTCATTCAACTCTCTCTCACCTATTTTCTCTCTCTACCTATCTAACTACCTTCTCTCTCTTTCTCCTCCTTCTAAAAATAGTTAGTATGGGTCTTGAGATTGAACAAGAACACCCTTGTGTTGAACTTTCAAATATTGCAACTTCTGAAACTCATGGAGAAAATTCTCCATACTTTGCTGGATGGAAAGCCTATGATGAAAACCCTTATCATGAAATAACTAACCCTTCTGGAGTTATACAAATGGGCTTGGCAGAAAATCAAGTAAGTGTATAAATTTTGAAGACGTGTTCGGTGTCAGACCAGTGTCAAGTATACATAAGAAAAAAACATATGTATCTGATATAACTTTTGATGAGATACATATGCTTTAATTTTTTTGCTTATATCAAAGAAAAACATGCAAGAAAAGAAAGGAAAAAAATGTGACACTTAATTATTTTCATTAATTTCTAAGATTATATTTAACTAGTTAACTAATATTTCTTGTTTGAAATTCTTTAGGTGTCATTTGATTTACTTGAAAAATACTTGGAAGAACATTCAGAGGCATCAACATGGGGAAAAGGTGGTTCAAGTTTTAGAGATAATGCATTATTTCAAGACTATCATGGACTTAAATCATTCAGAAAAGCAATGGCAAGTTTCATGGAAAAAATTAGAGGAAATAAAGCAAAATTTGATTATGAAAGAATTGTCCTCACTGCTGGTGCTACTGCTGCCAATGAGCTCTTGACTTTCATCCTTGCAAATCCAGGAGATGCTTTACTTGTTCCAACACCATACTATCCTGGGTAAGAAATTATCTCTTTTCAAACTTCAATACATTTTTATATTTTTCTCTTACCATAATTAATAATGGAACTTTCCTATACCAAATTTTTTTATAATATAGTTTCAAAATGTCAAACTTTTTTTTTTCCTTGGAACTTGCAAGCACTTAACTATTTGCTTTATGTGTACAATATATTCTATATTATATTTGCTTAAATGCATTTTTGGTCGTCTATTTTTATTGATTCATGATTTTAGTTTGTGTATTTCTAAATTCGAAAATATGGTCTCAATTTTTTCAAATTTTGCGAGGACTAAATTCGTGAATCTATTAAAGAAAATTATCAAACGAGTAATCATCTAAGCATAAAATTCGGGCGACAATATAAGTACAATAATTGGAAAATTAAACTAATGTATATATTTTTTGATTTTGCAGATTTGATAGAGATTTAAGATGGAGAACTGGTGTAAACATAGTTCCAATCCATTGTGATAGCTCAAACAATTTTCAAATCACACTTGAAGCATTAGAAACTGCATACAAAAATGCAGAATCCATGAACATGAAAGTAAAAGCAGTACTTATCACCAACCCATCAAATCCATTAGGCATATCGATTCAACGTTCAGTTCTCGAGGACATTCTCAACTTTGTGACTCGCAAGAACATACACCTTGTCTCAGACGAAATCTACTCGGGCTCAGTTTTCTCTTCACATGAATTCATAAGCATAGCCGAGATTCTTGAATCTCGTCAATACAAAGACGCGGAAAGATGTCACATTGTTTATAGTCTTTCTAAAGATCTCGGTCTACCAGGTTTCAGAGTCGGAACAATTTATTCCTACAACGATAAAGTTGTTACAACAGCACGAAGAATGTCGAGTTTTACCTTAATATCTTCACAAACACAACATCTTTTAGCATCAATGTTGTCAGATGAAAGTTTCACTGATAATTACATCAAGGTCAATAGAGAAAGATTAAGGAAAAGATATGAAATGATCATTGAAGGTTTGAAAAGTGCTGGAATTGAATGCTTGAAAGGTAATGCAGGGTTGTTTTGTTGGATGAATATGAGTCCAATGTTGGAAAGTAATACAAGAGAAGGTGAATTGAAGCTTTGGAATGAGATTTTGAATGAAGTTAAGCTTAATATTTCACCAGGGTGTTCTTGTCATTGTTCCGAACCCGGTTGGTTTAGGGTTTGTTTTGCAAATATGAGTGAAGAAACACTTGAACTTGCACTCAAAAGAATACGTGATTTCATGAATAACAAGGACAGAAAGGATATAGGAATATAATTTTTACCATCACTCTACCATGATTAAATAGTATTTTTTTACGGTCAAATCGATCAGAAGAGCCAGAGTTTGAATCCTGACAAAAACAATCATCTGTCAAGTTTTACTTACCTCCCAAACGAATTCCGATTACCAGTTTCTTTCTCCTTGAAATGGGAGGGATAAGACCAAAACATTAGCCTTTGTTTATTTTTATTTTTTTTCAAATGGTTGCGGCCATTTTGGTATATTCTTTTAAAAGCACATAATGTAAAGGTGAATATTCAATTGAAGTGTATCAATCCCATGTTTGCTTGCTTAATTTACTTAAGCAAGTTTTTATTGCAAAATTAATCTTTTGTATTATTTTGTTTTATAATGAATGAAATTTGTTACTATTAAATTATGTGACTTACTACATTATTTGTATGATGAGTTAGTATAGTGTCTATATCACCTTAAACATCTTGATTAGTTGTGTAGTAAAAAATTAATCCTTCTTGAATGAGTATTGGTCTTGAATTTATTAACATCATTTGACTTAGTAATTACTGATTTAATTTCAATTGGTATCATAGTTGACTTAGAGTTTGGAGTTTAAAGTACGTAACAGCTAGCAAAACACACCAACCAGTTATAGCTTTCAGCTTCATGAAAGGGTTGGAAACTTGGTATGAATGAATAAAATATTAACATGCCTCAATCCCTATAGTACATGATGATGTGCATATTTTTAATTCAAGTCTAATTGCCATGTTTATTGGATAATTAGTAGTATATAAGGTTGATTTGATTATAACATGTAATTAATTATAAGTATAGTATAAGTATATACTTTGTATTAATTCCTATAGCTTAGTGTCGGGAAATATTCTAGAACAAATTAAAAATGGTCCACCCCACGTGATGTACACTGCTTGAATTTATATTTGTATATATAGCTGCTGCTCTTTGTTGTTGTTGTGTTGTTTGTGTGTGAGGAAAATGATGTTGATATTGAGTGATATTGAAATTTTATATTTATTACTCTCATAATTATACTAATTTCTTTCTTTACAAGAATAATGATACTAATCTTCTCACTTAAGAAATCTTATGTATCTTGATTTTTTTTACAAGGCTAAATCAAAAGATAAAAGAAAAAGACTACAATTTTAAAAAGAAAATTCATGTTCTCATGCAAGAAATCTTTGATGTCTTAAATCAGCACAACATGCTTATAGAATATGTTAGTTGGAGCCTCAATAAGCTTCAAAGAGAGTGAAGAATCGGTGTAGTAGAATGAATCATAAAGGTCCATGTCCTTAGCAAGAGTTAGCCCTCGATGAATGCCATAAAGTTTTGCTTGGAGGATGTTAGCTGAACCCAAAATGAAACCTAAAAATACAACACACCAAGACCATTAGAGCTTCGAATGAGATCTCAATGCCATCCCGAAAAGGATTGCCAGATGAGTTCCACTTAATATTTTTTCCTTCAAGATTGTTGTTGTGAGACGTGTGAAAATAATCATATCTACAATGGATCAAGCTGTCGAGCTAAGATGAAAAATGGACATAATTTTTTTTTAAGTCAAATTAGCCCACCAAAATTGACACGGTAAAAAATCAAACATAAGACAAATCTTAAGAGTAATACACTCCATAAGGTCAACCCAAATTGAAAGAAATTGTGATTTCTTGATTAAAAGGATTCTATTATTTTATTTGTTTGATAAGCAAATTTTTATTTCACAAAAACAAAAAACTCCTAAGAATTGGAAAAGGGTAAAAAAAAATGGATCCAACCCTCTTGGTGTATAATAATAAAATGAAAATGAGTTATTTGGAAGTGGTAACACAACTGACAATATTGATATTGTTAGGTTGGACATATTTATCTGAATTTAAATATAAAATCTCACAGCTGTGTGCGAATTTCAAATGGTGGTTGCCACTTAAAAAATGAAAAAGAGCTTTCAAAGAACATACATATATAGTTGCTTATATAAATACTAATATATAGTTAAGCATAAGCCATAAGACACTGCATTATTAACTAAACATATGACCATGACCACCGCATATGGTGTGATTGAAAAGAAAATATAATCGATTCAGCCTTAATTTGTAGATTGTCACTGTTACTACATGTAGAAGTTTGCTTATAGAGGTATTAAGGGCCTGCTTATAGTAATATTATTATTTGGAGAATGATTTGACTTTTATTAATTAATAATATATATAACTTGTATATAGTTTTCAATTAGTACATTTTGGAGAATATTTATAAAAAAAAGGGTTTTATTAACTAGTAATGCAGACCCGATTTACGTAGACTTTCAATCCTATGATAATAAATTAATCAATCTAAATCTCAATAAACAATTTTTACTATCCAATCAAATAGTCAACCATTTTCTTTAACTATCAAAGACTGGAGCAATTTGCTAGTTTTATATATGTCAATTTTTTTGGATTATATGACCGGCAAAGTTAGTTTTTATAGTAAATGGAGGGATTGGTTAGAGGTTTTATTTCCTATGACTTTACACCCATCCTCTTAAATAAATGGAAGTCATTTGTTGGATTTGATAGATGGGATCGAATGTGTCAAATAAAAAATAGTGGTGGGAGGGGTGTAAAAAATCTTGATATGTTTATTTTTGTGTTGAATGCAAGATGAAGATGGAGGTTTTTGGTTGATAAAGGGACAATATGGTACAAATTGTTGAGTTACTCAATATGGTTCTTTAGACATGCAATATTAAACATTCGTGTGGTAGGAGTATAAGTTAACATGCGGGTTATGAATTTGATGTCGTATTTTGAATGAGCGTGCTAGTATGTATTTTGATTATTTTGATACAACCTCAAATCAAATCAAATAAGAGTCATCTTAATTGGTGCATCCGAAACATTGGTTAAGAAAACGCAAAAAATAAAGTTTTAAGTTGAAAATACCACTTTTTAGACTTTTGAGAAGTTGATTGCAGATGTTCCAATATCATATTACCAAATTTACTTCTTTAACCAGTGTTCTACGGGCCCCGGTTAACATTTTCCAATAAAATATTATGGAAGTAAGTTAGCAAATGGAGTATACACTTGCTAACTTACTCTTCATATTTTCATGTTGGTGTAAGTTAGCTAAATAAACAAATATGCTTAATAGCAGTTTTAGCCCCCTAACTTTCCCAAAGTTGCGATTTCGGCCCCCTAAGAAGAAAAAAAACTACAAAACCACCCCTTAAGTTTTGCACTTGTGGTAGTTTTGGCCCCCAAGGCCAATTTTGACTCGGTCTACGCTGACGTGGCACCCTAAGTGAGGTGCCACGTGTTAATTTTTTTTGGCTTTGGGGGCCAAAACTGCTCCAGTTACAAAACTTAGGGGGCATTTTTGTAGTTTTTTTTCTTAGGGGGTCAAAATCGCAACTTTGGAAAAGTTAAGGGGATAAAACTGCTATTAAGCCAAACAAATATCATCATACTTTAAAATGCGCTAAATTGTATAGTAAATTGTTGTGATCACATCTGAGTGTTGAGCAAGTTCGAATCCACAATACTCCTCATCTCTTCACATAGTATGTGTAAGTTTCACATCTCATTTGTTCAAAATTAAAAAAGAAAAATGTACTACTACTACTATACTCAAATATCTTGGAAACCATTAGAAATTAATCAAGAACTGCCCTACCTAACTAGCATGCGTGGAATCAAAACATTAGGTTGACTCTAAGAAGTGCTAAAATTTTCTATCCGCATTGATCATTCGAATTGCTTGTAATTTAGTGTTCATGTTGACTATATGTCTTGACATTTTTATAACTTCCAATAAACAAAACCGTCCCACAAGGTGTAGCAGAGGTTGTACCCCAATGGTAAGGGTTGGTTTAAGCAAATTAAATGAGATATGGTCAAAACATATGTTTATAAATAGGATAATTTTCACTCTATAAATTGTTTTTTGTACGGTTTAATCAAGTTCAATCCAAATTATAAAATGATACCGGATTCTATCCAAACTCAGCGGAACCACCTGCTATTGGGCCACACTTTAAATATCGAGTAGTGTGTTAAGGGTCTAATTATGGATGAGATAAGATCAAATACATGTTTGTAAGTGAAGGTGATCATCACCTTAGGAACCATAAATCGAAAATAATAATGAAGTCTATCTAAAGTATGTAACACTCTTACTTTCGCGGATGCTAACAAATCATTTTTTAAAGACCTACAACTCGTTTAACAATTAACTCAAACCGGTTGAGCTAGTCAACCCCTAAATAATTTCCCCCCTTACAACAACAATGAAGTAAGTATATCTAATCAAAGCAGAGCCATGTGTGTGTGGGTCATGAAGATAAGAGGGTTTGACCTCAAGGGTGTAAAATTAAGTGATTCTCTCACAGTCAACACATCCCAACTACTTGTTTGGAATTCAGCACACACATGCAACACTACTAAGTTGTTAGAAGAAAACGTGCCATGAAAGCATTGGTATTTCATATATGAAACATGTATAGTACAAAATGTTTCCGTGATGAACGCTGCCAAAATGCCACATTGTGATCAATAATGTTTAATTATAACATTGACTTTTTTTCAAAAATATATATATTAATGTATACATTGACTAACAGAACTAAAGTCTAAATAGATAAAACCATCTGAAAACACAGAAATATATGTGTAATTGATGCGTTGAAGGTTAAACCAACAATGAAATATATTTTATCCATTTTTGAAGTGTCATCCAAGCTAATAATAATGTATAGAAGTTGTAAACTGAAGCCACATTTTTTAGGTATTATCCATAGTGGTGTTTTGTGCTAAGTCCAAAGTTTTGTCGTGAGGTAGAGGAGTCTAATCTTGTTTATAAACTACGACTACTCTCGATTCTAAAGTAGTGTGAGACTTTAGGTGCATCAAAAAAGTAGCCTATTTGTCGAGGGTAAGTGGTTAAAGGGTATGTCTGCTGTCATGCGTGGTTGAGACCATTGATGATTTCCATATATGACGTCAATATTCCAGCCTCAAGTGTGCCAAACCTCTTTTCTAAGGTAGTGACCGTTTTGAATTGTGTATAAGTTGCCATCAAAATTTAGTCCTTAATTTTAAGACGCTTATGAGCAACTATTTCGGAGTGGGTTGGAAAACCCAAATACCTTTCTTTGAGGCCATATTTGTCTCGCATTATCACAAGATGTCTTATTGTATACACCCTTAGGTCACTATTATAAGCAAATATCAATATTTTAGATTCATTCAATTAATAATGTATATGGTCTTTATAATAGACTACATACATCATTTAATAAAGGCTTAATAGCAGTTTTCACCCCCTAACTTTCACGAAGTTGCGATTTTGGCCCCCTAAGAAAAAAAAACTACAAAACCGCCCCTTAAGATTTGCCACTGTAGCAGTTTTGGCCCCCCAAGACCAATTTTTGGTAAAAAAAAAATAACATGTGGCACCTCACTTAGGGTGGCACACGTCAGCGTAGACCAAGTCAAAATTGGCCTTGAGGGCTAAAACTGCCACATATGCAAAACTTAGGGGACGGTTTTGTAATTTTTTCTTATGGGGTCAAAATCGCAACTTTGGGAAAGTTAGAGGGCTAAAACTGCTATTAAGCCTTTAATAAATGAACCTTTAAAGGACTTCAACTATTAGACTGATTTGTTCGTCAAAATGTTTGAAAATACATCTTCACCATCTTACTTCTCCGCCATGGCATTCAACCAAAATGCCATCTTACTAAATATTTTTTCCAACGATTCAACATCATTGTGAGATCCATGATGTTTCTTGACCATATGAGTTCTGTTTTGTATAATATATATGTTAGCAATACTTTTTTTTAGGCATATATTAGCAATACTTTTATTTCGACGTGAAAGAGAGTGCGAGTAATTCATTGGTATTTAAAAATTTTAATAAATTTTCTAAGGTATATTGTGGAGTGAAGGTATTTTTAATTTTTTAACACCTATGACTTATTACTAGGTGCCTTAATATTTGTTTTTATTACCCAGCAGCCGGCCTTTTTTAAAGAAGACTTGATTAATTATGGATGACCAAGGCCTAGGATATATAGACCAACAAGATATCCATATGCATAATAATCAAAACCCTCAAAATTCTACAAGGACAAAAACTATTATCATAATAAATCAAATTAATTCCATTGTGTTTTCAAATATCTTTATGTTTTGCTCAAATAAAAACAATATCTTTATGTATGTGATACTTGAGGGTATTGAGTTGAATGCGTGACAAGACTAAACGAAATATGATTAAAAATAACAGCTTTAGAGAGAGAATTCAGATAGCACCTATAATAGAAAAGATGTGGAAAATATGTTTAATTAGTTGTAGAGAGAAGACATGTAGATCAGATGAACAATGAGTTGAATCTAAATATGATTTATGATAGAAGATTATGATGTAATTTGATCCATTTAACTGACTCTACATAATGAGATAAAACTCGTGGTTGTGTGGTGTTGTTAGAAAAAAGGAATCTCATGCAAATTATATTTGCAATGCTTTACATATCATCTTTTGTTTTAATAGAAGATTGTGAATCCATTGAAACCATAGAAAATTGTAGTATTTGATCTTGTTTTCCGATGTTGAGTGTGATGTAGCGAGTTTGATAGTGTTTTTTAAAGTGGATGGGAGAGGGGAGAAAAGATATTTTGGAAATGAAATATTTTAAAAAGAGTGAGATGGTTAAGTAATGAAGAGGTGCAAATAACAATTGTTGCAAATTTTGTACATTCCATGTTCTTTTTCATTTTTATATGAAGCCGTTGCAAGCCTGCAATGTCTAGGAAAGTATAAAGAGTTGACCAAGAAGCAAAGTACTATTTGCACACTATTTGCACTAGATAAAATAATTAATGTGGTAGATCAATAAGGTCAACATCATAAATTCTTCAACAAAGCACATTGTTTTGAGGAATGAAGTTGAGTTTTTTGGCTGTGGTTCAAGTGTTTTTCCTGGCCATTGTTTTGAAATTTCTAAGCACTTTCCTCACAAGAACATAATAAAATTAAGTATCTTTTTATTGGTTTTTAGTAAGATTTTCACCGTGAGAGATGATCCTATTTGAGAGATGTTTGGGAACTTCTTTCTCTTGTTGTGGAAGACTATAATTAATTTTAGTAAACTTAACTTGAGAGATGCTTGGGAACTTCTTTCTCTTGTTGTGGAAGACTATAATTAATTTTAGTAAACTTAACTGTCGTCGGTAATAAAACCAAGGGAAATGCGTCTCTGGGGCACTGGTTAAGGATACTAAAAAGGAAATTATATAGTAGTTAATGCATTGAAATTGTGTAATTAATTTATAAAAAGTCAAAAACAGTTTCCTTTTATGATAATAACTTCCTTCTTTGGTGTCCTTAACCAGTGTCATAGGAGCACCGATTAACATGACCCTAAAACTAAATATTCAATTGATATACATTTAATGTAAGAGTAACAATGTTTGTACAACTATTTTGTGATAATCTTTTTTTTATTTGTCAAAAACAATAAAGAGAAAAAAAAGAAAGAGATGAAGTGATAGTATAATGTGAATAAGAGATAAAGTTGTTCAAAAATTGTCACTCAATAGTTGTACAAATATCATTTCTCTTTATGTAAATGCATTTAATTAATATCTAACAAGTATCTCAATTATTAGATTAATTCAAAAATGTCTCTACAATTATCTTTATAAGATAAGGTACGGAAAGCTTCTTTAATTTATAATCTTTTTTATTAGAGTACTGCCTAAGTAATTTTGAATACTTCGCTCCAACCACTTGTCAATGAAGATAAATTGATTTGGAAGCCTAAGAAGAGTGGTAATTATTCTGTCCATAGTGCATATAGAATTTGTGTAAATGAAATTGCAGATAACTCTCATTTGCATTTACCGGGGAGTTGAAACTTAATCTGGAAACTAAAAGTCCCTCACAAGATTAAAAATTTGTTTGGTGCTTGTGTCGGGGTTGTTTTACAACTCAAGCACACCTTAGTAGACGAGGAGTACATTGCCTGATAGATTGTGTCCTTTGTGGGAATAATTTTGAAGATAGCATTCATGTGTTGTTGGAGTATCCAAGTGCTACCCAAACCTGGTGTGATGTGAATCTCTAGGACAAGATTGACAAGGTTCTCCGTCAAAACTACAACATGGACGCCATGTTTACTCTCTAACACCAACTTCCTCCGGCCCAAAGCGAGCTTTTTGTCACGGTTTTATGGAGTTTGTGGAAGCGTAGGAACCTGAAACTTTGCCAGTAATAGAATGAAACAAGTATGCAGGTTGTTGAGTGTGCAACACATCTTCTTGATTAGTGGAGAGCAACCCAAATTATTCGGTCCCGAAGTGCAGCAACCTCAAACAACAATCAACATGATTCAAGCAGTGGCAACTTGACAAATTGGACGAAACCGACTAGTGGAAGGTACAAGTGCAACATAGATGCCTCGTTCTCCTCATCACTCAATATGGTAGGTATTGGAATATGTTTAAGAGATGCTGCATGTGATTTCGTTCCTGCAAAAATTGCTTGTTACTCTCCTCTTTGTGATGTTGATGTGGGGGAAGTTGTTGGATTACACACGTATTGGAACAGATAACAGACCTTCAGTTAGATATATAATGTCGATTTTGCTTTAGACTCAAATAAGGTTGTTGATCAATTTAGGCCAGGCATGAAGGATAATAGTGAATTTGGGTGTATTATATTTACCTGTAGACATTTGTTTTATAATAGTTTTCAGAACTTTCATGTTGAGTTCAACAAGAGGCAAGCTAATGTGGCCGCTCATGAGTTGACACATGTAGCCTCATATAATGCTAGCTCTCACATTTACACTGATGTACCATCATGTATTTGACACATTTGAGCTAATGAAAAGTAAGGGGTTGCTTAGGTCGCATGTCTTTTTAACCAGTTGAAATTGTAGTCGATGTCTCAAAAATTGTATTTTCTTTTCCACACCATACATATCAACCATTTGTGTTAGACCAGATGGTACATGATTGAGTACACTTGTACAATAAAAAAAAAATTACATTTACTGCACATAACAATTAAACTCAAAAATTATCTATGAATTAGAGAAAAAAAATTCCTTTTATTGTTCTCTAAACGATATGGAACTGATAGTATAATTTTTTTTCAGAAGTTTGTAATTGAAAAAATTTAAAATATAATTTATCATTTTTGTTTTGTTTTTTGGGTGAAGATCAAACCTTCAATCTCTTTTTTTTTGGTCTCTAGAAGAAATGTCAAACACTACATAAAACTCATACATACAATTTTGATATCACAATTTCGAATTCAAATGAAGGTGTCAAGTTTAGCAACTTAAACATTACTAATTAAGTTTTACAAACACCTTCAAAATCAAATGCAAATTATAACACCGACTCCAAGGGTGTTGGATTATCTAATTCCAACTTATGTTCCTTTTATGGAACATCATGGGTGTTGACATTCCTTACTCTAATGTTGGTTCATCTTGTTGGGATGAGCATCTTCCTTTCTGTTTGAGATGTTTTTTTTTTGCAGCGCTGCTATTTAGTACGGAAGATTGAGTACGAAATTTGACGAATAATAGTTTTCTTAACTAATATTACAATTATTATAAGAGTCTCACTTTCCACAATACATAGGGTGATTGGTTAATATTAATTTTTAATAAAAATAATAATCATACAACGGTGCTGCTACATGGTTGGTGTGGATAAAAGCAATCCATTAACATATTCATTAAAATCCGCCTTCCATTTTTCCATACTACTAAGCATTACTCTATTTTTTGAGTAGTGATATTTGAACAACCAATTAAGATAACTATTGTGACAACTTTTCTTTTTTTTCTTTTTATTGGTCAAAAACAATAGAGAGAGAAAAAAGAAGAGAGAGAATAAGTGCATGATGTGTGTAGGAGAGAGATGGTTGTCAAAAGGTTGTCATAAAATGGATGTACATATATATTTTTATTTTTTTTTGGGATCAATTAGGCTTGGTCTCACCAATACATTGTTGCTCCGACCAAGTACTTGACTTAAATATCTGCATGGAAAGAGGGGATATTAATCCTGCACCTTTGAAATTCTGCAACATCAAGCTTCTAGAAATGGTCATTGATGTGTGCTAGGTGTGCATGGAAGTCCATTGCTATAAATCGGAATTGTGCATATTTTGGGGCTTGAAGATTGCTATAGATCATGGATTATTCCACTTAACATTGGAAACCGATTCAAAGTTAAGTTACTAGCTACTCATCCTTGTTTTGTCTTGATTTTTATGATTACAAAATTTTAAAACTCTTTTATTTTTGTTAATTTTTTCTTTTTTGTCTAAAATATAAAAGAAAATTGTTGAAAAATTAGCAAAATTTGGTTTGTCTTTAGATTTGCAGTGCTTAGTTTAATTTTAATGATTTACCTAAATATCATTGTAACCCCTTGTATGTAGGATGCTAATGATGGGTTGATAACTTTGCATTTTAATATAATTTCGTGATAGGTGAATGACTAAGATTAAAGCATAATAGACATTTTGAAATAATAATCTAGAGAGAATCCAAATCCAAGCACATATATAGGCATTGGCTCAATGGTCAGCCCTTTTGAACACAATGATCTCCAAAAGATGAAGAAAAAAAAAAGATAAATAAAATTAGTGAAACTTTTCTTTAACTCATTCTTTCAACAATACTCAAATATATAGATGAGACATCGACGATTAAACGATACAATTGAAGTCACAATATTATTTGGACACGAATGATATTGACGAGGGATACGTGGTAATATCAAAGAAAAACTAGAATCCATGCATGATCTTTAGGTTACGTGTAATGCTTGATCAAGGAACTCTAGTCCTAACAAGTTTCACGCCTTATTAATCTCAAATTTTACTTTTACATCATAGTTAACTAGATTTTAAGCAAACGAACAAATTACTCTTTCAACTTAAAATGATAATTGGTGTCGAACAGTCCATGGTATTACACTAGTCCCTGAGGAGACGATATATAAATACTTACTTTTGATATACGTAAAAATACTACATCAGTTATTGGTTGAGATGATTCTGCCACCTTCCTCTTGCACAAAATGGTATGACTTAGTGTTGATGGAACTGTTAAAATATCATCGTAGTATGTCAATGATTAAAATATGTAAGTGTGAGTCAAATCTTGCGAATTAAGAATATTGATTTAGACATATAAATAATTCACATGAATTCATAAAAGATAAAGACGGGTTAATTGTTGATCCAGATGATCTCATTATTTCTGATTTTGAATCATTTGCTTGCTCTATAGTAGACAATGCTTCACTTGAATCTACATTGTAGCAACAATAATTATAAAACATTAAAATAAAACCTTTGAATTGATTTGGCCATACTTCAACATGGAAGACTATTAAATTTTGTAAGTATAAAAAAATGATATATAAAAAGCATTTGTCAATGGTGAGATAGTCATCCTTTGAGAGTTTCTTTTTCTGATACCTTAAAGCATAGTCGGCATCATCATTCTCTGCAATAAAGTGTGAAACATAATTTCATCATGGAAAATGGTTTGGTAATGTGTTAAACATACTTGCATATGTAAACAAAATTATAACCATATAATAATAAACATACCTTTATCAATTCTTTTTTGATTAGACCCTCTTTGTAACATTGCATGTTTCCTATTCATCCTTGCATTTGAGGAATCAGATTTCTCAATGGATGGAGGACTTATTAATTGAGTTTGAGAATGATTCTTTGGTGTATCTACAATTTAATGTAATATAAATTAATGAACCAATTTCCAAACTCCAAAAATTTGTTCTAATTTAATCAACTACCAACATTTGGGTTTGTTCTATGGTGGAATGTGATATGATAAAAGATAAAATTATACAAAATGTTGAAAGTTGATGTATCATCTTACCATTAATCAATGGAGAAAGATTTCTTCTCAAAGGCTCCTTAGATAACTTGTGTACTTGATTCATTGAAGAATTAGTGCCAAACACATTCTCTAAATTTATATGAAAAACACATAGTTAGCATGATTGAAAATAATTTAAATGACTCAAGTAATATATATCTATCTTATATGGTGAAGTACCTTTGTCAATGCCTTTGTTGATAGAACTCTTTTGTAATAATGATAATTTTTTCTTCTTCCTTTCACTTGTTGAATCATTGGGTTCCATTGTTGAAGAAGTTTGGATTAGAGAAGAATATTGTATTGCAGATTTTTTACATTGATAGGTTTGTTTTTGAGAAAGGCTAGAGAAAATAGTGTGTTGGAATAATGAAACCCCTTTTTGGCCTACACACTATGTGACAAAAATTTTGGTTTGCCAAAACATTGACATGTCATTTTCCATGAACTTTTCTCTATAGACAAACACAAAATTAGTATATGCAAAGCAATTGTCTTCTTTGTAGGTATATTGTGGGCAACAATAAAGCAACCAATGCAATGCTTTAACGTGAATAACATATAATGTGTCAATAGAAGACAAACACCATATACCAAGTTGTAAGGATAATAATTAAAAGGAATGTGTTTGCTTGAACTTTATTAATATATGATATAAGGTCAACTACCAACATGTGTACTATCCATATACACAAAAACCGAAAATATATAATGGTACATATATAGCATAACATAATAAATAACATCAAAAGGTTTGTTATACCATACAAATTAAAGCTGCATGAAATTGTCAGATGAATCCATGAAGCTATCACCATACATCAATATACATTACATACCAAAAGGTTGGATTATAACTTCCAAACCAAGTACCAGAAACAATACAAAGGTCATGAGTTGCATAATAAAACATTGGATAATTTACACCAAAACAAAGATGCCATGTTAATGTTCCCCCAATCCAACTTACACATTGCAGAAAACTTAAACTACCCATCAAGCCAGATTATGCCTACGCACCACTTCCACAAACAATGTTGTAGGAGGGCGATCCAACTCAAAGATAAGCTTGTCACCCTCTTCTAGGCGATGGTCTTCGACAAATTTGAATCATCCTCTTCCCAATGCTTTTTCAACCTTGTTCCGTTCAGCGGTGTTTAGTCGGCACCTATATTCTTTCTCAGCCTCCAAATCAACAAAGATCATCCACTTTCTTGGCACAATCAAATATCTCTAGAAACACGGTTCGGAAAGTGCTATACAAAATATATGGAAACACCTTATTAAATTGCACATAACAATATTAATCATATGTACATCATTCAATTTATGTATAAAATCAAATAAACATCTCACTATGTCACATCTTGGCTTTACTTGTAAAACTACTGAATTTTGCCAACTCAAAATACTTTGAAATACGTGTTATGTATAACAGCCACATTATATCAAAGTTATATTACAATTTCAATATTTATTAGATCAAATTGGGCATGTGAATTTTGAAAATCATTTACAACTTATCACTAATATATATAAATTCCAGGCCCATCAAACATAAGGTGGAATTTAGTATTTGAGTAGTACAATATATACTATTCATAAACTAACCTCGTTTTCGAAATAAATCTTATTGATAAGGAGAAGGTTTTTTTTTGTATAACTTACCATTGGTTTTCCATAAACAGACCCAGTCATAGCAGTAGAAACAAATTGCTCAAAGCAATGGGGATTGACCTCTTCTTGCACAACTTCATCTTGCTCTTCGTGATCAGAGGTCATGTGGACCTCTTCGTCCGAACTAATGTCGATCACTTCTTGAACCACCTCTTCGATGTGAATTTCTTCATGCGCGACTTGTGGATTCCCAACAGCCTCTTGCACCAACTCCACATTGTTGGCAACATGTGCATTATCATCAGCCAAGAAGCTAACAATGAACATGTTCAAGGGTCCTGCATATTCGAATTTGGTGAGAGTAGGAACCGTCAAGCCAAACTTTTCAGCAACTAAGGCACCGTTCTTCATGGAAACTCCATAATGATCCATAGCTAACTTGATAACAATCCCTCTTCCATCTTTATCCCTAACAAATCCATGCTTCGTAATTTCAAGAGTGTCTTGATTTCTTAGATAGAATTCAAAACTCACAGGTATGTTCTCCTAAAATCAACTCAATAAATGGTTCAATAGTACTAATAAAATAATTCATATTATATAAATAATAAACAACATCATATTATTTAGTAATGACAAAATAATGAATAACTTGTTTGCTTGCATTTATCTAAATATATTTAGATAGGGTGATATAATCCATGAAAATAAAAATGATCTTTATAGTGGAACAAAACAGATTATAGTGGGATTTTGTTTAAATCAACCAAAACCAAGTGAAACACTTGAACTAAATGGCAATTATTATCAGTCGAGATAAAGAGTTTGTTACGTACCTCTTCCGGGTTCACTGTGCTTATGAAAAAATCGCTTTGCGGTTGATTTCTACATAATTTCAAGGACATGAGCTTAGCATATATATGCGAATTGAAGCAATTTGTGGTTTTGACATACTAATAGAAGTATTAATGCACTTCAGTCATAAGATAAACTGAAAGTTCAATGTAATCTTCAAAGATTATTAACTTGACATATTTATATAACGTAATCGACATGAATTTATATCAAAAATAATATGTGTTGACTAAGACATATATTTTTTTATAATACTTTAAATAGGCATATATGTTGATTCTATTGTAGATGAATAAATAAAAAATCATAGTATCAACTCCATAAATAGCATATTTGTTGAAGTACACCTAATGCAGCTATTATAAAATCATTTAAGTAAATCAGGTTGTACCATTGAAAAGTCTCGTGCATGCCAGAAAAAAAATCATGGAAATGTTTAACTTTTAATTTGTATTTTTTATAATACTGGTCGAAAATTTATATCCTTAAAGAGCAATCTTAATAAGTTGCATGCAGAAATTATAATAACACATTTAGAAAAAGTTATTTATCCAACCCAGATCTAGGGCAAAAATTTCCATGCAATAGTTGAATAGAAACTAAAATAATGATATTTAAGGATTGACTATGAGAAACAAATGATCAACACAGAACAAAAATCAAATGAAGTGCATATATGGCATGCGATTTGGAAGGGAACATGTACATCTGTCTAGCGATGTTGAAGGGGAAATAAATGAAAATTGAGCAAAAAAAGGGAATAGATTATGTCGTACCATTGGATTCCGGCTGCCATCACTTCTGGTGGTCCCTTACCCGCACGTTTGTGTTGAAAATGTTATGAGGATTGTAGGCGTGGGGTTTTGGTCGAGAGAAAGCGATTGTCCCTCTTCTCACTTCTACTTCAATGTTTTATTATTATTCATAAATAATTTATTAGATTAATTATAAGCCACTCATTTTGGAAGATCAATTGGGCTAAATGGTTGTCCATAATATAGTCAGGCCCACCCAGACAAAGACATGTCCCACTAAATCCTGCATTTTATTAGTTATTTCAAACATTTTATCATGTATGGATTCATTTCAATATGTATATATGGCAAAATAATATGTCTATATTGGTGATTTATTTTTATTAGTTTTGGGTTTTTAAATGTTTCAAGATTAATTCTTCAAGTTATTTACAAACTAATGTTGATAATTAACTTATTGTAATTTTATCCTTCATTCATAAGGCATATGAGTTGCACTATAAGTCTAGTAAACATGCTTTATGAAAAAGTTAAAGAAAACAACTAATTATTATTATACTATAATTGATAATTACAAAACTAAAAGTACAATAAGAATCCTATTTTACTAAAAGTACAGTCTGGATCCTCTAAATCTGTAAGTACAATAAGTATCCAATTAAACTTATAAGTAGTATTTTCCTTGAAGACATCTCTCTCAAAACAGAAGGCCATTAACAAAGACATCAAGTAAACTTATAAACCTGTCAAATAAAAAAAAAGTGTTAATAAAAGTCTAAAATTGGGATAATTGAATAAATATTATTATAATAATAAAGAATACCTTAGTCAACTGATAAGTGTATCATACATAATAACAATCAATTAAGAGTGCAATATAAATCAATTAATCATAATATAAGTAGATTAAGGAAATGTCATAGCCAAACTTAATATTACAACCCAAATGATGTACCAAAATAACTGACAGCTTAAGTACCAAAATATTACAAAAGATCCAAATACCCTAGACTAATCATCAGTTCTGATGGATTTTAAACTTAAGCTCTAGAGTTCAAAAAACATGTCATCAACAGAGGTACAAACAACTCCCTCTTGCACTAATTCTTCTCAATTTTGATTCTCATGTTGATCATCTTAAGTGGAACATTCATGTCATCCTCATCACTGTTGGGAGACACCCTTTTGCTGGAAGCAGTTGCAGAAGTTGTGGGAGTTATAACCTTTATAACCTGGCAATCAGCTTCAGAAACAGCTCCTCCAAACCTGGGCATCAAATCCTGCAATTGTGCATAACCAAAACTTAAATTTTATGCAAACATCAGCAATTCAGAAGCAGGAAAATACCATTTCAAATTATCTAAAATTTAACCTGTTTGACAACATCCGCCACAGTTTCAAAACCCTTATCAAGCTTAGCCAAAGTCTTCTCAACAGGATCGGATAATGAAATTGGGTCCTAAGAAATAAGACAATTTTCTCATATCAAGCAAACACTTAGGTGCATAAACAGAAAAACAAAAAGTAGATAAGAGTTTTTACTTGGGATAACAAACTGGATTCTCCAACATGCATAGGGCCTTTGCCCTTGTCCATCAACACACTAAGAGAAACGCTCTCCTAATCAATATGAACAAAAAGCATTAGGATATAGGGTATGAAAAGTGAATATTTACTCTAAATAAAATAACAAGACAACTATTTATTCAAAAGCTATAGCTAATTAGTAAAGATTCAACATACATTAGTTAGTTTGGAGAATGAGGCCTCTTCCTTGTCTCATTTTTCCATAAATTCCTTGATGATAGCAGGGTCAACACAGATCTTCCTAACGCGGAACGACTGCTCAAATCTGGGGCTGAACTCTGCCTTGGTCTCAACTTTGAACAAATATGTGTTTCCAATAAGTGCGGCAAGTTCAAGTGTCATCTGTCCCTCCTGGATAGCCTACCATAAACATATATAAGTTTATTAAAAATCAGCCACTACAAAATAAGCCATAAAAAAAACATATACATGCCATTAAAACTAAACATTTACCATTCCATGCTCAGCTATGAGATCAGCACAACTTTTGTTAAGGAGTGAAGAGCAATCTCGGTCAAATATGACCAGAGTTGCACAATCACTATGGTCAATGGCTCTGACCCTCAAGCAGTACCTAACAAATGATTTTAAAAAGGTTTGAGTTGATGCATTAGTTATGAATGTGTAAGGTTTAAAACTGATTTCATACAAAGTGATAATTACAAAAAAGTTACCTAGGAAACACCTTCTTAACGTGTTTGTCACACTTTTCGCAAAAAAATATAGCAGAGTCAGGTATGACAGCCTTGGAACACACACAGGCGGTGTACCAAAAATTTTCTTTATTGACAATCCTCTTTATTGTGCCAAACACAACAAAGACAGAATCCTACAATAAAACACCACTACTTAATATTTTAATTTATAGCAAAACATGGAATTAAAACTATCAGTGGACAAATATCAAAAAAATTGATCAAGTTTTGAAACAATCAATTACAAAGGTGAAAGAACATTTATTTTTGTTAAATTCATAACGAAGTCAAAAATCCATGGCAGAAAAGCATATAAACATAACATATATTTTGTAAGTTTGTCTACTTAAATGTCTAAGTGGCAAATAATCATATAGAACTCACAGTTGATGCATCCTTAAGGCCCTGCATAGTAGTCCTGGGTGTATTGTACAGAAATTCCTCCATTGGGGTCAACTTTTGGCTCAGGAAGCAGCTGGGTTATAGCTAATGGTGAAGGTGTGTCACCAGTCTCACTCATCCTACAAAATAACAGTTAAATTTATTAAAAGGGTATCCACATTAAATCAAATTTATTGAAAGTAAAATACTATCTAAATGAATGGAACAACAAAGTCAACTTTATGTATACATGTTCCTCAAGCTCACACCATCAGCACATGTTGGGTTGAAAATGATACGTGTACAATTCAAGCAATTTTGCACATGAAGTTTTTCTAAAATAATAAGGATATGAATGATATCAGAGTCTGATAGAGCAATGAAGCATATAAAAAACATTTTTAAAAATACAATTTTGGCTTTAACATTCAAAGTTCTTTTATATTGTGATCCTTACCCAGATAATTCTTTACTTTGGCAAGCTGAATGATGACAATGGCATTCTGAATGTCACCACTTGCAATGAAATTGTTTAAGTCACCCACATAGCTACCAAATAGAGTGCATTGAACCTTATGCCTTAAATACAAAAAAACTTATGTCAGTTACATAACTATAAATCACAAAATAAAACATATAATATGAGTGTGAAACTTACCCTCCTGATTCCACCTCAATAACATTCAGCTTATATGTGTTACCACCCTTTTGAATCTCCCTCTCACTTCCAACACCAGTCAAGACTCCACTTAGGTCTGAAATTTACATCAAACCATAAATACTTCAATATACATAAAAGAGACAATACAATCGACTAAATATCATATACAAACATTAAAACAAAACTTAAAAAAAATAAAATTACCAGCCAAGTAATCAGTATCATAAGCACCTCCAACAATTTCAGAAATTGGGGTAAAATGATATGGAGACTTAGTTATTTTGAGATCTGGGAGAAAAACAACCTTACTGCTAAACTGAAAGTTCAGTTTGAAGGTGTGTCTAGTTGTCCTATAGCTACCCCCATTGTTAGCAACTGATGAGCAAAACCGCAAGTGTACGGTTTTGCCGAAGTAGTAAAAAGAGAGTATCGTTCCAACAGGGAGTTGTTTAATTTGATTTACTTTTAAGAGATGATTAGAGAGTTTGATCGTAAAGATTTGGGTTTTAAAGGTTTTAAAACAATAATAATTAAAAGCGTCTTGGGATTATTGGTTCATCGTAATAACGAATCCTTCACAAACAAACCCTAAACCATGATTTTATATTCGACCTACTTTCTAAAGACAAGTTTTTCTTTACTGTATCAAAGCCTCTCTCGAGGTGCAATGAGTGTGTTCCTCTAGCAATCATGCCTATTCTCATGGTTGATTGCTATTAGAATCCTTGAAGAACGAAACTTTATATGTCTCAAGGTTTGCTAGACTATTCTCATGTTTCGCAACCCTTGTCTAAATTCACTTGTTCCAATATCAAAGCTCCGCTTTCGCATTATGAATTGATATTTGAGATGATGAATTAACAAATACTAACCATCCGCTTTCACATTATGAGTTTGGCATTTGTTAATTCATTATAAAAACGGTGAATTAGATTAGAAAGTATATTTATATAAAATTAGGGTTTATGGTTTGGTTTGATTAGGATTACGTCATTAGACTTATCCAACAATCCCAAGACAAGAAAGGTCTACTCACTCATGATCATCGTAGCCATAGAAGAGGAGGAGAAGAACATAAAATAAATAACAAGAAAGTAAAAGAAGAACTT
>Ga0228711_1000239_pt1 | contig 58116 bp, 26 predicted proteins | sample MedpolnodulmetaG_2_FD_177996 | JGI IMG/M metagenome (GOLD analysis project Ga0228711, IMG submission 177996) | Root nodule microbial communities from Medicago polymorpha collected in Santa Monica, California, United States - brown nodules | ecosystem: Host-associated > Plants > Roots > Nodule... | reverse complement strand
GGTTTCACAGTGTACTATTTATTCAAAAGCTATTTGTCAAGTTCGGTTCTTTAGGCTGGCCAGACTTCATGTATCAGTGGTCTGTGCGCCGGTCACGGCTAGAAGTTGGGTCGTGACAAAGAGAGAAGGCAATACCTGAGGAGAAGATATCAAGATAACATTCCTAAAATGTTCCAAGGTCTTCTTCTGAAAAAAAGAGTGCAAAATAAATAACTCCATTAAAAACTCTTCATGATACTTGATCCCAAACTTTGTAGGACACTTTCATACCTTACACAGTTTATACAGGAATGTGTTTTGCAAATCTGGATCATCCGTGCAGGAGAGCTGATGAATGCACTGTGTGTTTTTTAGCTTCTTCAAAAACCACATTCCAGAATTAAATAATGAGTTTGAACTATAAAGATATCCCAAGTGTGGACCAGATACTGAAACATATGTATGTAGGTGTCTTAGATATGGCTGCATCATTTTATCTGCAAACACGGGACAAAATTTACTACCAAACTTCAACTGATCAACATCATCTCTTCTATTCAATTAAAATAACTTACCTGCTATCGCTGTTCTTATAATGAGATTCCCCATTGAATGTCCAACAAAACTTAGCTTGATATCTCCCAGTTTCCCATATCTTGTTACTTTGTCCATTTTGCTTTTAACAAAAGAAATAACTTCCTGAGCTAGCCTATGTCCCATTTCTTTGAAGTCTCCATTTGTTTTATCTTCATTAGCCTCTGACATGAGAAATTCTACTTTAGGATCTATCAAAAGCCATTGATTCCGAACTAGTCGTAGATCCAGATGATGCCCCTAAAAACATTTTAAGATGAAGAATAGGCATTTAATCAACTTTTTAACCAGACATGAAAAAAAATAAAAATGGAAGCAAATATTGTAGCTCAAACGAAAAGGATACATCTGATGTGTATTATATTTCTTCATTTTTCAAAAAATATCAATTACAAAGACAGGAGAACTCCAAACAGCATAGTAGACTTGGTTTACGTCTGCTCAACTATATAACAGAAAGAGATAGTGATTACCAACTTTTGTATACTTACTTGGTCAAAAAAAAAATAGAAGACTTCACATTCAAAATTATATTTCTTATTTACGGTTTCCTGTACGTTCATTTATATATGTAATTGTAAACATCAGTGGAAATAAACTTACATGCAAAAAACTTGAGAGATAAACTAAGGGTAACATGACATGATTTACGTCGATTATGTTTTTTTTTTTTCAAATAAAAAAACTTATTTTAACTCAACAATCTGAAGAAGATCAAGTTAAGAGTCAGCCATTGTAGTAAATAAATCTGTACTTAATTTCAGTTGAATAAAAGTAAATTTTTTTGTGAGTCCTATCTAATAAACTTGATCACTTTGAGTTTACTTTATCATTTTGACCAGAAAAAAACACCCCACAATTTCTTTCTGTTATATATCTCATTTGAGGCTTATAACCTCAATCCTGAGTTTGCTAGCTCTAATTTTTAAGCCAAGTTTGAACCCATATCTCAATGTTAAAAGTAAGAACTTAAGGGGTTAGCAGCCAACACTCGGTGGATTTAGTCCCACATCGGATAGATAGGATTCTTGAGAACAGTTTATAAGGAGTATGAGTTAGGCCTCGTTTTACGCGACATAAGGAACCTACATATTATATGTGTGTGTGTGTGTGTCCACAAGACAGAACACTATCCTATATATCTAAAGAACTTAGCAAACTTTGCCGGAAACTTATGACATATCTCAACACAACAGAAAAGGACAGAAGAAACTACAAATCTACAACCCATTTTAATAGAAAGTTATCCCTAAGCAGAGAAGAGAAATTCAACACAACAATAAATCCCAAACTATATGTGCACGACAAAGAGAAAAGAGAAACAACATTAGTGTCCAAGAAAAAGAAGAGAAACTGAAAAGTCCTGTTCCTGAAGCTGTGATGTAATACACTTTTTTCCGGACCATGCAACATTCATGGTTGTATGAGAATTGAGTAGTATTGCTTATTTATTACATCCATGTTTGAAATCTGGCCGCGAAGCACAACTTTAATTGAGAATATTCTAGACAACCAAATCCAAATTAGATAACTTCAAGTATTAATGGGTTAGGATTTTCAATTTTCTACTTTGTTTAACCCAATGTGACGGGGACTTGGGTATTATGGGCTGCCCAAGTTCCACATCGAGTAGTACGGAACGTTCCGTGAGTGGCTTAGTTCTTCCCCTTTGATAGCTAGCTTTTAAGCGATGCTTCTCCAAGTGCTTAGATACTTATCAATTGGTATCAGAGACAAGTCGTTGCTTTGCTTGGAAAGACTGAGTATCGTAGAGTGGCAGATGTCAGCTCTCAGCTGCGGTGCTATGATAAAGACTTGGATATTATGGGGTGCCCAAGTACACACTGATTAGTATGGGATGTTCGGTGGAGTATTTAAATGACTTGGTTCTTCCCCTTGATAGCTAGATTTTATGGGAGTGTTCCCCAAGTATTTAGATACTTATCACAAGGTTAGAAGTCAAAACTGACCCTGGGTCCTTTTTGAACTTTGTATTCTTAATGGGCTTGGGATTTTAGGTTTTCCAGCATGGTTAAAGTCATGCTAATCCGATCTGGCCCCTCTTCAGCTTGGTCTGATGAGTATTGCAAGGTTAGTCCCCTTTTGGCAATGCTACAAATAGTTGATCAACATTATATGACTAATCACTAACTCTAACATAACTGGATAAACTTAACATGCTCAAGTCCTACATAAAAAACAGTGTATAGTTTTGCAATAAAATTCTCAAGACATGCCTGAAACCCATGCACAAAGACAACAATCTTCAACACACGAACATTACTTTTTGGTGCAGATTTCTTCCTGAAAGTATGACTCCCCAGCCCATTTGTTAAGCTATGTGAATCCACAAGTCCAACATGTCCTAGGAGTGGAATTTCACTGGTACTACGCCGTGGTACATTCATCACCCTTTCAACAAGCACAACTGGTATACGCAAAGGATCTCCAAATATCTGCATGTCTTGAATTGAACGGCCGTTAATCTGCAAAAAAGCATTGATTCATCAATAGGCCATATCTAGGAGCTATGTAGCACCGACACGCGTCAGTGTCCAACACCGACACATCTTGTTACATTCAATTATTCTATTTTCTCAAGTTATTATCGGTGTCGACCTGTCAGTATCGTATTCGGTGTTTGTGTGTCAGTGCTTCACAGTTTAAGAGTTTAAGAGTCACAAGGTGGCCCCCATATTCAAGTTGATAGCTCACCCGCATCTGTGCAATGCTCCTCCGATGAAGTTCAGCACATGAAATTGCAGTTTCAAGAGGCTGTATGATTTTCAAGACAAAATTAATGCTTTTATGTCTCATATCATAATTTCCTAATTCAATCCACGTTTCTTTTTCTTTTTAAGCAACTTGTATGTACAAAAGTATGAAGGAACATACAAGCCCTTACCTCATCAGGTAACTTCCACAAACTGGAAACTCTTTTGTGCATAGCACGACGGGAAGAGTCATCACTCCCACTATTAATATAATGATGAGGCATCTCTACCTTAGAATAAATCATCCATATTGACCACTCAGCTTTCCGATCCTTAGCCCATGTATTGTGTAAAAGTCCTAGTATCTCTGTCTTGTTTTCCCTATGAATTTTTAAAAATATCTTCCATAAATAGTGCAGTTGATCTCCCAATGAATGAAAACAGTTCAACAGTTCACTTTGAGACAGGGAATGGAGGTTTTCAGCATTCAGAATATCCTGTGCCCCATTTCCTCCCTGTATAAAAAGAGAACAAAGAATCAACAAAAAAAGAAAAGGTAAAAACAATATAAAATGCCAAACAAAAAAAAAAGGTAAAGCTCTGTAGCATGAAATAAAGCAAAGACCTCAAGACCATTTTGTGGCTTGCCTTGTTCTAAAACTTCACCATCTATTGCAAACCCATTTGCTTGCGCCGCAAAATTTATTAAGTCCGCATTATTCATTTTTGACACAAAATCTGACGTATCTATAGCTTCACCAATTGCTTTGTTCATTTTGTGTAGTTCTTCCAGCAATAAATCACGAGAAGTTAATAATGCTCTGACAAGCATGATATCTTTCACATCTAGAGAAGTAACACCTCTGAAGCGCTGCACAGGCACGCAAAACATTCTCCTGTTAATGCTTGAAGAAGAATGATTGGAAAAAATATGAACCGAGGGCTTTTATTACCCCTATTACTAAAGTACACATACAAGTATTGAAATTACCGTAAGTCCTAGGTGACATTCCTTAAATAACTTTAACCCCATTTTTAGCACTGGAGGAAAGGTTTTTGCTAGTGTCTATGGTAGGCATCCTTGCCTTGCATTAGTTAGATGTGAAATTCACAACTCAATGTCTATGGTAGGCCTCCCTGCCTTGCTTTTACCTAGACCCCCTAGGCCTAGGTGCACAACTCCAAATCATAACACCGAGGCTCCCCTTCGTCACAGTTTATGTGAAAATAAATATATAAAGGAAAAATCATTGAGTTAGTGATTCATGTGAGCAAGATAGATAAGGTTTTGTGTGGCAGATACTCTTGTCTATGTTAATTTCCTAAATGAGGCATCAGGGGAGAGAAGAGTGTGCACGGTAATTTTCGATTGTACCTCTAATTAATATTATGTGCATCACTATCACTCTCATGTCATTAGCTTCCCCTGTGCATTTATGAACATGACACTCATGTTGGGATAATATTTTTTGCAAACGTGACACTCAGAATAGGATGGAGGGAGTATTGCATTTCCTTATTTTGTGATCAGCCTATATATTAACATTAGAATTTGTACTTCAATTATCATCAAACACTGTTCATATTTCAAGTAGAACCAACGAACTGAATTGAAAGAAATATAGAAGGTTAGAAGGTATGAATAATGTATTGTTGAAATTGAACAAAAAATGGGAATAGAATTCCCCCAACAGCTTTCCGTTCGTAAAGGAATTCTCCTTCCTTTCACTCACAATATCAGATGTAAAGCATACCTCACTCCGTTATAGTTTCCCCAATTTATACACAACGCAACGCAAGTGGAATATCACAATGATTAGATAAATGGCAGTATTTTTATTGTAAACAAAAATTGACTTATAAAATATTAATGTATTTATTCGAATTTAGGATTTGAACATGTTAATCTATGTAATCAAACATGAACACAAACAATTTTTCAATCAAAGCTGCTCCAAAAATCAAAGCCGCTAAGATACAACATTTACTCAGAAAAAAAATCAACAAAATTTATTTATATAATACAATGATTTTTCAATCAAAGCTGCTCCAAAATTTACTTATGAATTGAACACAAAATACTAAAATGAAAGTCTATTATAATCATACTAAAAATTAGAACATCTAACAAACCTGGGTACCTTCGAGGCAGATGAGTAAGAGGCAGCTCTCCGTAGACTGACATGTACACTTACATCAACAAGTACCGCATGTAAAGCATCAAAATGAACGGGACAATACGAATGCAATCCTAACAGAGCTTTAGGAGGAATTCGGAATTCATGGATAGCAGCCGGGGAAGCATCCAAAGAAGCTTGTACATCATCCCTGTAGATGGTAAGTTCCAGTCAGCGTTACATTTTCACCAACCAAAAAGGAAACAAGCAGGTTTGTGGATCATATAATAGGCTAATGAACAGACAACTTTTATGACTCACCCATCCTCAAGTGTCGAAGCATAAATAAGCTCAAACTTTAAAATAACCCCATTTGTAGTTAAATCCTGTACATAAGAGCCACATAAAACATTCAATGGGATAACAATATTGAACTAAACACAAAGCTGTGAATAATATATGTATCATGCTACATGGTTTCTCAAGTAAGGTTAGCAAATCTTTAATATTGATTATTTTTATCCCCTTTAGCAACAAAATTACACTAGTTTATTACTTTTCCAAAACTTAATTTCAATTTACATGTTAAAATATGAACATGTAAACCTCATTCTGGAAATCAAGTCCTGCCCAATATTGTAAAAAAAAAAAAAGGCAAAATTGTTGCATCTGTTGATCTGAATATGACATATGAATAGTTGCTGATTTATGTTGGTTTAGAGGAAGATGATTTTGATAAGATTTCCAGGGAGAAATGGGAAAAAGGAAAATAATCTCATTACTGGAGAAGAGAAAACCACAAATGGCAGTTTAGAAGATATACGGACTCGCGTATTTAAGTATTATTACTTAGGATTTGTCTCATATTACTTGTCAGCTATTGAATGATACTACACTACAAATACAAATTTCCAAATGCAATAAGGGTAAGTTGTTTTTGCATCACTGGCAAGTAAACAGATTCAGCCTCAATGACTAAATAGCTCAGGGAGCATATCTGCTTACACAGTAGTGACCCTTGGAATATCAAATGCAAATTCATTTGTGAGGATATAATGAAACAAAAAAATAAGAAAGAAGTGTTAATATTACTCAAGTCTAATCAATGTCATTTCATAATGTAACATGTTGGGTTTCTTTTCTAGTTCATATATTGTCTACGCCTCTACGGTCTACATCAATATATATATGTGGTAGTGCAGCTGTGCTGGCATGTATAGACAAATTTATAGGCAATAGGTATGCCAACCTTGTTGACGTGCGGTATATACGGGACCTTACTAGATAGATAATTAGCACAATGGCATGAAGATATAATTTGATTCTCACTAAGTTTCCTTCCCCTTAATGGACATAGAAAGAGAAGAAAGTGGCAGAGAGATCATTACCATAGATCTACTACGTGATAAGTCGAACGAGATCATCATACATAAATGAACATCTTGTCTAGCATATTTTATCCGAAAGGTCTGTGTTGAGAAACTATTTTCTGTATCATCAATCTTCCATGCTCCATAAATACTGCTTTGGTCCAGATCAGGAGCTGCAGAACCAAAAAAATTCTACCTCAGATGTAAATTTTGCATGAGAAAAAGCTTCACTGAGAAATCTCAATTGAAGAAAATTGAATATCCACAAACTAAAGAAAAAGAGAGAAAGATTACAGACAATAGTGTCAAAAGTAATCAAAGAAGAATTCCACATTTCCATACTTTGGAAGCAAGAAAAAAAAATCCTGATTTACAGCATAACTCTCATTTCTTTTTCGACGACTTTGGGCCTCAAGTTTCAACTTTCACCACCCAGTGAGCATATCTAGGTTCAGCCCGCGAAGTCCAGAGTTAACAAAACCTACTACTCCAATAAATATTGTATCTCTTTGCTCTAATATTTCTCAACTTAAGACCATGAGGTATTCTTTGTTGGGTGATAGAAGCTAAAGGTGCAGACCCCTTTCAGCTATACTTATTTTAGATTCAATTAACTATGCATTGATGTTATTGCTCTCTATTGTTTTTACGCACTCACTCAATCCATGTAAAGATCAATCGTTCGGGAGAACCCGAGTTCGATTCTTGGTTGGAACAATTATTAGTCAGACTTTACTTACTTCCCGGCTAAAGCCCCTTCCCCTAAGAACCAAAGGGTTAATATTTGACTATGGTGCCATGTTCAAATATATAAATAAATAAAAATAAAAATTTACCTTCATATTGAACAACTCTAGCTGGAATACCGAATGAATTAATATTTTCACTATCTTCCCATCTTACTGTAATCTTAATCCGATACCATCTATATAAAACCAAAACAAAACACATCATGCGTTTAGAAATTTAAAAAGCAATTAATTAATTAATTAAAAACATGATGAATGAATTTATATATACCCACCCTTGCTTAAAGAGATCAAGATTGTGAAATCTATGAAGATATACGGCAATTTCCTGAACAGTTTCCAACATCACATTACATCACATTGGGCAACCTTTTTAAGATTCAACATTCGAACAAAACTCAGCAATAATGAATTTTATTGGAAATTCTGAAAGGAAAAAATGAAAATCTGGATGGGGTTCTATTCAAGGGCTTGTAATTGCCACAAAATCAAATTGTTATTGTTATTGTTATTATTATTATGAGAATGTAACAAAATTGGAATTGAGAATGGATAGTGTGGGTTGAACCAATCTCCAATTGCATGTCCCATTTTGGTTAGAATTCCAACGATTTTTTTTTCCACCTACATGTGTTAAATTCAATATACTAGTGTCATCAATTTTCTATATTTAACTCATCTATATCCTATATCATTCATTGGTTCACAGTTACTCGGACAGGCGGGATTTTTTTTTTTGTCGGGTAGTTTAGTGGCTACTCCTCCCCTGCATGTAATAATCATTGTCCTACCAACTGAGTTATGCTCACAGGGACTCGGACAGTTCAGTTTTTAGTAAAATAATAAAATAAAAGTAAATCCAAGTTTAACAAATCACATCAATTTGGATTGATTTGATTTGCAACATTTTTTAAAAGTGGAACATATTCAATTTGGTTTAGTTTGATTCGGTTAATCGGTTCATCTGAAAATACAATTAAAATAATAATATTTACTTAATCTTCTTTCAAAAAAAATGAATAACTTTTACGTAATTTTTATAAACTATATATCAATGATTGTATCGACTACATCAGAATACTTTTGAATTTCCAACTTATATGGAGTTTCAAAAATATATATTTACACCCACCAAGATACATTGTTCATGAGCTGTATTCTTCAACCTTCATATATGTAAGTCCTTTGATCCTTCGATTACCTCTACAATGTACTCAAACTTTTGAGGAGAGAGAGTTCTCGGATAAAAGTTTTAGTGTTCAGCCATTGATCATTAAATATAAATTATAGCATATCAAGACAACAAAGAAGGAATAAGAGATTGTGTACCTTTAAGATTTAGGATAGGATAGCTGTCAGAAGGATGAGAGGAATGACTATCCTCATTCCGTTTAGCACCAGAAGAATGTTTAGAATAGAATTAACCGTCTGATGGGATGACGTTTAAATAACTTAACGACTGAGGGCAGGGACCTCTCATTGGGCTTAACTAAATGGTCCAACCCATCACGGTCTATTTAAAAAGAATAGCCCAATCACACATATTCATCAACTAATTAATGTTTAACACAATAGACCATAATTTATATTATAACATTAACTTATAATAATTGATTACTGTCAATCCATAATTGATTAATTAAATAATTAATCCAACATTCTCATCACCTTGTTCACGATTGTTTGATCATTCATGACTTCACCACATCTCTTCATTGGTTTCATCATAATGTCAAATCATAAACATTCCAAATCTATTTCTCTATTAAATTCTTTTCTAAAAGCAAGATTCTCTCGGATAATTTATGTTTTCTCTCGGAATACATAAATGGATCTCAATAACAACTAAACTTGGTCGGTTAATATTGAGACCCTTTAAGCTCGAATCTTATTGCCTCAAGACTTCACAAGACTATTCATTTGGGGTGTTCCCATCAAGTTTTGTGTTGTCCTGTCTAATTCTCATTTGTTCCAATATCAAACTTCACCTTTCGGTCCTTCGTTTGATATTTAAGATGATGAAATAACAACTATTAAATTTCACCTTTCAGTCCTTCGTTTAATAATTGTTACTGAGTTTAAAAACAATGAGATTAGATTAGGAAATAGAAATTAAACAAAATAGATATCTAGACTTTGTTTGAATAGGATTAAGTCATTAGACTATTCCAACAATCCCAAGACTAAAGGTCTACTCTCTCATGATCATTGTTGAGGACAAAATCCTTATTTGATGTTTTAAAGATTACAAACATTTAATACTTGTTTTTTAACTTGTTATCTACTAATGAATTTTGTGAGAAATGTTTCATGAGAATGTTCTTAACATAATAAAGAAGGTTCTATGCTCACAAGACAAGTTAAAAACGTCCTTATCAAAGCAAATAAGCAAAAGGACATAAATGGACTTTTTGGTACAAAATCAAGAAGCAAAATATTCTCAATGTCTCACCAAAAGAATATACTTTGGACTTATGACATAAAAGGAAAGAATTTCATATGATTACTTAAAGGCCTTTACATTTAAAAAGGAATTAGAAAAGAACGTGTCTTAAAGAAAGAAAAAAATTGTTTTACAAAGAAAGAATGTTCTTGAGAACATTCTGGTGAAACTACAAATGGATAAGGATGATGTCATTCTATCACAGCCAATTACAACTCATACACAGCTGTATTACAACTTTACGTGGGCTGTCTCAAAAGGCTAGAAAGAAGAGAATGTTCTTCAGAACATTCTTCACTTGGAAAAACACATTTTTTGCAACCTTGCGCATCAAGCAACAAAAGCAAGTGCACATGAGTTGTTTTTGGACGTACAAGCACAGTTGTATGTTAATGTATATTTCAAGTAAGCTTCTCAATTTCAGCCTCTATAAATACAAGCACATAGCAAGGCAATTCTCAAGAGCTTTTAATATACAAAAAGAATTCAATCTCTCTCCAAAGAATTCAATTCTCTCTCACGTGAATATTCAAAGAAGTATTCATAGAAGCTCTTCAACAACAACAAAGCAAACTTCAAATATCTTTCATCTCCTGTATTTAAGATATCACTATAAGTTTGTATTGATAATATCTCCAAGTTGGGATATTATTTAAAATATCTCTTTGAGATATTATTTTGAAATCTCCACGTGACATACCTTTAGAAATCTCCAAGAAAGATACCATTTAAAATCTCCAAGTGAGATACCATATTCAACCAACACCCACCACCATACAAAGTGTAACTAGATCTCAAGTCTATTGGGCTTAATAGTTTGAGATAGAATTTTTCTTGTGTGATCAAGAATCATAGAAGCTTGCTGAGATTGATAATACAGAGTGTAATTGGACTGATCTGGTGTGATCAACATATTATAGTGCAATTCAGAAGTTTCTGATAGCAGGACACTATAGTGGATAATCTCACACATAGTGTGGGGACTGGACGTAGCCGGTTAGACGAACCAAGATAAATCTCTTGTGTTCTCTCTCTTCTCTCATCCCTTAATTTCTTGCCGTCACATTTAACCTATAACTAATTATATTAATTTTCCAGAGTGCTCTGGTCCTTAAACTAAAATTAAATTACTAACTTACTACTTAATAATTATCCAGAACCTTCTGGTCCTATTTATTAACTAACTATTTTATTCTTAATATTTCCAGAGTTCTCTGGTCCTTTATCGCTTTATTTATTTCAGTTATATATCCAGAGTTTTCTGGTCCTTTACTGCTTTATTTATCTCAGCTATATATCCAGAGTTTTCTGGTCCTTTACTGCTTTATTTATTTCAGTCTTTTATTCCAGAACTTTCTGCTCCCTTTATTTATTTCATTATCCAGAGTTCTCTGGTCCTAATATTATAATATTTTATTACCATTCACTTAACACTAACCAAGAATTTTCTTGAGCATATATACTTATTTAAGTTTCAGGAATAATTTTTAAAAGGGTCACAATTCAAACCCCCTTTCTTGTGACGTTTATTGCTACTTCAATCATAGTAGACAAAAGATTAAAGTAGAAAGAAATAGAATTAAATTGTATAATTGTAAATGACTGAATATAAATTGCTGGAATTGTAAAGAATAGAAAAGTAAATAGCAAGAATGTAAAAGTGCAGTAAAAGTAAAGAAATAGTAAGTTTACAAGCATTCCAAGATGATTACAAGTTTGATGGAGGACCTATTTATAGTCTAAAACCTCAAGACAAGGCATTAAACACAACATTACAAGCTTTAAATCAAGGAGAACCAAAGAGTTTTGTAACAGCAAAAGTTGACAGCAAAAATGCACGATCTAGACTCAGACCATGCACTTTTCAACTTCCAGCAACATAAAAACGCACGGTCTGCACAACCCGCGCCAAAACGCACGGTTTGGTACACAAACAAGCCAAAACGCACGGTCTGGGTACTAAAAATGCATGGTTTGGATCGTCCGTTATGTGTTGCTCTTTTCTTCATGTATTTTTTTTTATCTTTTCTTGCCCAAACATCAACCAACCCATCTTGCTTCTTTGACAATCAACCTGAAATGAAAACCATATCTTTTGTAGTAAAATAGCTCAAGAAATATGACTAAAACAAAAAAAAAAACATTATTAAATTAAAATACTAAAAACAATAAAACTACGGTTTATCATTAAGCTTTTAGCGCCTCAAGTAAAAAATATTTTTTTTCAATACTATTAAATTTTAGGTTATCAATTCCTTGTTCTTCGACCTTTTTTTGTCCCTTTTTATAGAACCTCATTTAAATTTATAATACATTAATTTTTTTTTACCAACACACTCTTAATTATCTAAACTTAATTTTCTCTCTTAGATTATAAATTTGACATATATGCTATGGGTGACAAAATAGATAAACCGGGTGTATTTATTTTAGATTTGACTGGATCATTGATCTTCGATCCACGAAAAATTCAATAATAAAATTCAATTCATCTGTAATCCACGATTCATAAAGAATGAATGGAATGTAATTAATTGATATTGATAAGTATTATATGCGGACATGTATTGTATATGTAGGGACCTAGATTCGAACCACACATCATTTATTCACATTCTAACTACTAGACTACTTGACTAAAAAAAAAGTATTTTGCAGTGTGGATGGTTAAGTGGTAAAATGATCGAATGAGTATGAGTTGATAGACTACTATTCCCACCCCTTCCAAGTTCCACCACGAACAACAAGGAGAAGGAAAAACAAAGTTTTTTTTTTTTTAACATCAAGGAAAAATAAAATATTCTCATAGACTCGCGAAGGAGCATTGTGTCACTATTTTCTCACCCAATTGTAATCCTTAATCTATTTTTCTTTAACAAAGGATACGATCTAAAAGAAGAGTATGATGAATATGGAATTTTTGGGTTAGAAGACAAGAAAGGGACTAAAAGTACTATAAGAGTACTACATAAAAAAACATAAATGTTTCTTAAAAAAAACATAAATGTTCTCAAAATAAACAGCAAAAAAGTATGTTTTTTAAATAAAAACATTGAAAGAAAATTAAATCTTTATTGTCCATGTAAAATATAGTACACATAGAATGGTTATAAAAATCCACTACTTAATCCCCTGTAGTATTTTATTTTATTTTTGAAAAACCGCCATAATATGTGATTATTCTTGTATTTTTTTTTTGGGATATGATTATTCATGTATGTTCGTAAGAGAAATATAAATCATTTAGACACACTTATAAAATGTTAATCTACATATCACTTTTTTATAATCGAGTCTAAAATTTTATTTATATATGACCATGACTTGTTCCGTATACCAAACCCTAAATGTTTGCCTTGTTACTTCCAGTTGTGTAGGTGTGAAAGGGTACACACCGCACTTTGGTCAATGCTAATTAACACTTGATGACAACAAAGCCAGCAAAGGATCAGAATGGATTTATTATTGTTGAAAAACAGAATGGGTTTTTTAGATACTAGTACGTAATAGTAAATGACAAGATTCAGATTTTAAGCATATCGATCTTTAATCATTTCAAGCACATAAAATCAGACATATTGTTTGGCAATACTTCATCTTTTTCTTTATCGTTTTACAATTAGTAGTAGTATTTTTCTTATTATACCTTTATGTATTATTCATGTATCTTTTCAATGTCGCTATCATATATGGTGTGGTAGAGGAGTATAAAATAAACAAATGTTATTAAAAAGAAATAAACTTATAATATGAGACGGAGACAGTAGTAGAGATTCCAATACTGTGAACTTTCTTTTAAGTAGAGATACCAATATGATGGCTGGATGGACCATTTTAAAGTTTGAATGTCTACTTTAAAATATTTTCTACACCATTCACCGCTAAAGTTATCTAGATCATGGGCATCAATTAAGATTAAGACCATCCATTTGGGGCTCATGAAAACAAGGGGCACATGCATCAAAGTGTAAAGGTTAAGCTGACTTTTTTTGTTTTTTTAAAAAGATAGCTATAATAAAGCATTTTTTTTAAGAAAATAAAATATTTTTTTAGTTGATCGTGAGTTATTGCCTCTGAGGTTGGAACCAATGAAATGGAGATACAGGATGCCTAGTCGGCAACTAGGATTTATTTATGTCATAGCAGAGATGCACTAGATATGATCTTCATCATTGCACCTCAAGTATACAAAGAAAATTTGACAAGTTAGGTCAAATTTCATATGCTATCTTAATATCATCCATCGATTAGGCAAAATTTTCTAGGTGGATTTTTGCTGTATATGAGTCTTTTCGGTAAAAAAAAAATTCACGAATTCATATGGAACAAAATGTATATCATTTCACAAATATTAAACTATAAAAACGAATTGATATCATTTCACAAATATGAAACAAGATACATATCATTTCACAAATATGGAACAAGATACATCATCATTTCACAAATATCAAACAACAATATCGAGAGAAGTTTTATCCACAATCAAACACATCACTGGAATTAGTTTAAAAGCATTGAATCAAGATAAGGAGTACGTAATATTGTGAGGGTGAACGGATTCAATGCTTATAAATTAAATCTAGTGGTGTGTTTAAACCAGAATACTATTTAATCTGATATGTGAATATTTATGGACCTTAAGCCGTCCAAAACACAAATCTACTTGAATCAATGATTCAATTGGTTGAATTATAGTTGAAATATATGATTAATAAATAAATAAATATTTACAAATAATTAATAAAAAATGAACAGTTTGAACCAACTATAATTTAACTTCATTTAATCCGGTTCAATTCACTTGTAAGAGACTAAAGAATCAACTGCAATTCAACTAATCGACGGATTCGGCAATTTCTGATTCAATTCGGTTGAACCCATAGATCTGATCTGATTCTGAAAATACTATATTAAACCAATAAAATTTTACCAAAATAAACATAAATTTAGTACTAGCTTTAGTGTTACAATATAAAAACAAAAAGCCAATAAGACCAAAAAGTGAAGAGAATCTAGTACTCGAGAGACGCCATGCATGGTGGTGAGGGATTTCTTTATTTGTGCTACTTTCATGAAAAACCATAATCACTGGCTACCATAAAAATTCTCCAGATGGATGGACTAAATCAAAAATGGGCTGGTGTGGGACCCACATGCCAGACCAGAAATTGCCACCTTCAATGGTTCATACTCGTGTCAAAAATTCCACACTTCCAACCCACCCATTCATCTTACTCTCGCCGTCGCCCCTTCCTTCTATCTTTTCAATTTTATATTTGCATTTCTCTACTTCCATTGCTTTTTTTATAAAAAAAAATCAATAGCTCATTTCACCAAAAGAAAAACAATAGCCCACTTTTATTACTAAATAAATTATTTTATTTAGAAGGTAAACATTTTTTTCATTGACGAAACTAGCACAATTTTTACTAGATTAGTAAAAATAAAAAATTTACACGTAAATTGATATATTAAACTTGTTGAATAAGTAAAGTAAATTCGCATGAAATTTTACATATATAAATAAAACAACAACATCAAAGAAAATAAAAACAAACAATGATTATTTATAAAAGTTGAGCTCAATCTATTGTATTTTGAGAAGTCAAATTTATCAATAATGATTAATTATGATACATTGACGGTATAACATTTTTACACCAACAAAATACATGGTAATTAAAATTATAAATAAATTATTTATTAAAAAAAACAAATTAATTCTTCACCTAATTTGACCCCATGTGCCGCACTCTTCCACACTCCCTCTTTGACTTCTCCTCTCATTTTTCTCTATTTAACCCCTTATTCTTTCTCTCACAAACTATCACCTTTTCTTTCTTTCATTATATCATTTTGTTTGCCAAACGCAACACACCTTAATTTATTTCTCTATTTCACACTAAAAAATTGAAAGTGAAAGAGATGAGCCGTGATCAGTTTCAGAAAAATAGCATGTATATAGAAACCCCTGAAGCTTTTACTGACGGTAGCAAAAACTTTGATGACGATGGACGAGCCAAAAGAACGGGTATGTATAAATATACACACTATGTCATGAACATCATATATAAGCTCAAATACACACACCTATAATATAATTTATTTTTTGAGAGGAGAACACACCAATAATATATTCATCATATATATGTAGGATCATTATCAAATACACACCTATAATATATTCAAGTTGTTGTGTAAACCATATCATACTTTTTCTTGTACTTCATATCAGACCAAGTTACGGCTTAAAATAAATAAACAAATTTATAACAAGTGACACATTTCATCTTGCATTTGTAAAGATGAGTTAGCCGGGATATAAAAATGTAATATTTACAAATCTTTCAAATTTAAGTCAATCCAAACATACACTTTGTATATAACTTGGTTAATATTTATTATGAATCTGATGATGATGGTTTTAAATTTGAAGGTACATGGGTGACTGCAAGTGCACATATCATAACAGCAGTGATAGGATCAGGAGTGTTATCACTTGCATGGGCAATAGCTCAAATGGGTTGGATTGCTGGTCCAGCAGTTCTACTTGCTTTCTCTTTTATAACTTATTTCACTTCCACTCTTCTTGCTGATTCTTATCGTTCACCTGACCCTGTTCATGGCAAAAGAAATTACACCTATTCCGAAGTTGTTAGATCTGTCTTAGGTATTCAAAAAATTTAACATTTATTTCATTTTTTATTTCAATATTAATTAATTATGAGATAGATTTTTTTTTTGACACAATTTATTAGTAATCTGATTAATTTTGGCGTTTCTAATTAATTTTTCCATAGGAGGAAGGAAATTCCAGCTGTGTGGATTAGCTCAATATATAAATCTTATCGGTGTAACAATTGGATACACAATAACTGCTTCAATTAGTATGGTGTAAGTTTATCCCCACATAAAGTATGGAGTATTATTAATTTATTATAAAAAATTCGAAGTAAACGGTGGTGTATGTATGTGTGTGTGTATATATATATATATATATATATATATATATATATATATATGGTGATGTAATAATTAATTTTTCTGTTTTTGAATTATCAGAGCGGTGAAGAGGTCCAATTGTTATCACAAACAAGGGCATGATGCAAAGTGCTATATATCAAATAATCCTTTCATGATAATATTTGCTTGCATTCAAATTGTCCTTAGCCAGATACCAAACTTTCATAAGCTATCGTGGCTCTCCATTGTTGCAGCCGTTATGTCTTTTGCTTATTCATCAATTGGCCTCGGTCTCTCCATAGCTAAAGTTGCAGGTAATTAAAATAGTGATCAAAATTAACCTAGCAAAAGTTATTTATTAATACCGTATTTTTTATTAATAACTACTAACAATATTAAGATGCACATGTGTGTTATAATGGTTGATGGTGAAGGTAGGGGACCTGCTGTACGGACATCATTAACAGGGGTGCAAGTTGGGGTGGACGTTACAGGCACTGAAAAGGTGTGGAGGATGTTTCAAGCTATTGGTGACATTGCATTCGCATATGCTTATTCTAATGTCCTCATTGAGATACAGGTAAGTCTCATGTTAAATATTGTTGCTGATATTTTTATGATACAAAACTAATTTGCTTTTACATCCACGGTTAATTAATGCACATATCTATGTACACGTATGGTGCGTTAATTTCAATATTGTTCGTGTCTTACTTGTATAGATAGATATTATTGTTTTGCATGCATGCATGCATGGGAACCGTGGCAGAGTGGCCAAGTTGTTGACTCCAATTAATTAAATTAATATTGGGGCACTCGGTGATTTCAACAAACCAAACACTTTGTTTGCTACTCTTCTTTGAGAAAGATCGACGTAGTTTAAAAACCAAGAAAAATGGGGAGTTATATATGGACACCTCTAATTTTTATACACATTTAATCTTTCATTTTGAGTAATGATATTTATTCAATCATTTTCTAATAAGTATTTAGACAATATTATTTCTCTCTCTTTTTATCTCTAACAAAAAATAGAGAGGAAGATAGAGTAAAAACACAAAAAGAGTATGAGAGAGGGAGTTATCTTAAAATATTGTACAAATATTATCTATCTTTTTTTATCTATCTCGTTTTATCACATCACCAACATATCACATATATCATGTAACTCTTTATTTCTTTCGATCTAGATGCCCAATATATCTATAGTGACCATAGATAATTTTTCAAGAAAAATACTTAGTGGTCACAATTATTAAGGCACGTCATTTAAACATATATACATGATAATATATATCATATCATTTAATTATTTGGTTAAATATGTTTTTGATCTCTATAAATGTACTAACTTTTTGTTTTAGTCCTTCTATAAAATTTCTTCAACTTTTAGTCCCCCAAAAGTTTTTCGTTTTCATTTTTTTATCCCTCCTTTTAAGTAAACTCATATGTAAAATTTATGTTTTTGAATAAAATTTTGCTGAAAATTTTAAAATATTATAAGAATCTCTAAAAAAAAATAGATTTTTTTAATAAAACATGAATTAAATATGAATTTTTAAACGCAAAAAATAGAAAATTTCATATTTAAATCATATTTTGTTAAAAAAAAAAAAATTGGGGGAGATTTTTACAATATCCTACACATTTATGCACAATTTTATTGAAAAATACAAATGCTACACATGATTTGACTAAAATATAGGGATCAATAGTGGTGATTGAAATTTTTATAAGAACTAAAAATCAAAGGAAAAATTTAGAGAGACTAAAACAAAAAAGGTGATATATTCATAAGGACCAAAAAGATATTTAACCCTTAATTATAGCATTTTATTCATTTCTCTTTTTACATTATTTTTAATATGTGTGCTTCTAAATGACCTGACTTGCTCTTAAACCAAATCAAATCAAAAAGACCTTTTAATGAATGTCCGACCCTATATATTATATTGTTCACATAAATTGTATTTGTAATTTGATGAAGTAGTTTAGTAGTTAAAATTTCATCTTACAATAAATAAGTGAAAAATTCAAAATTTGAACCCTGACTTTTCTATATATAATACAATATTATTAGCAACCGAATATTTCTCTCATGGGAAAAGGCTGTATTTTACTATATGAAACTAAAATTAATTATGTCCCATCGCTTATTAAAAAAAAATTATGATCCCGTCAACATGTGACATGTCCATTTCAATCTTCTTTTTTTCTCATTTTGGTTTCGGTCCTTTTCACTCTTTTTTTGGCATTGTTTTGTTTTTCAGTTCAAATAACAGATAATACTAAACCAACAAATCATTCGCATATTATACATGTCCCCCACATGTTGGGTGCAGCATAAATCGTAATTATCCCTTATGGTAAGAAAAATGATAATTGTACGACAATTTTTGAATAACTTTTGTGACAATTTTATTTTTGTGACAACTTTATCTTCTATACTCACATTATATTTTTACCTTTTTTCTATTATTTTGTTTTTTGTGTCAATACTTCTTTTTCTTTATAAAATTATAGTTGTCTTTAAGTTCTCAATCTGATAGATGTTCAAAATAACACAACTCTATGACATTCCCAAAAATACTAGTGTTAACATTAAATCATATGGCTGTCTACTATGGAACTTTTTTTTTCCATTAAAATAAGATAAGATGCTTTATAATAGTAGTCAATTAACCTAGTCCCGCTTCACTGGATATATCTCATACTCATACAAAACAAATTTCAATAACAAATCGGTCTTGTCCTATCCCACTAAGTAGGGTAGAACAATTTTCAAGTTAGGAGTATTTTATCTCCCGCTGCAAATCTCATGATTCTCATCTGGTGGCAATAGCTTGGTTCATTTTATATATAAAAAGAAATAAGTAAAATAAAAACTAGATTATATAGAAGTGAACATCACTCGAAATTCAATAAAACTCAACAAAGAGAGACAGAGGGGGGAATATGGGACACTACGTATGTGTGCATTTAAGAAAGATCACTTTCTTTTATATAGGAAGGGATCACGTAAATTATAATGATATGTTGCTTTCATGGCTGCTATAATGAGGATGGGAACCACATTTTTTCCAGGATACCTTAAAATCAAGCCCTCCGGAGAACCAAGTCATGAAACGAGCAAGTTTGATTGGCATCTTGACTACAACAATGTTTTATATGCTATGTGGCTGCTTAGGTTATGCAGCATTTGGAAATGATGCACCAGGGAATTTCCTCACAGGGTTCGGCTTCTACGAGCCATTCTGGCTAATCGACGTAGCCAACATATGCATCGCCGTGCACTTAATTGGAGCATATCAGGTAAACAACTTGAACGAAGCCTATTATTTCCTGCTTCTGTACTGTTCTATGTCATACTTGCATTTGTTCATGAAGGGTGTTTCTGATTTTTCAGGTTTTCTGCCAACCAATCTTTGGATTCGTGGAGAGTAAGAGTAAGGAAAAATGGTCCAATAGTCAGTTTGTAAATGGAGAACATGCTGTAAATATTCCCCTGTGCGGAACCTTACATGTGAACTTCTTCAGGGTAGTGTGGAGAACAGCATATGTTATTATCACTGCTTTGATAGCTATGATATTTCCATTCTTCAATGACTTCTTGGGACTGATTGGTTCACTTTCCTTTTGGCCATTAACGGTTTACTTTCCCATAGAGATGTACATTAAGCAGTCCAAGATGCAAAGATTTTCTTTCACGTGGACATGGATGAAGATATTGAGTTGGGTATGCCTCATTGTTTCTATCATCTCAGCTGCTGGTTCCATCCAAGGCCTTGCTCATGATCTCAAAAAATACCAGCCATTCAAAGCTCAATAATACTTAATTCCAAATTCTGTATTGTTTTCTTTTCTCAGTATCTTTTCTTTGTTTTAGTAAGCCATCATCAGCAAGTCCACGTATATGTAATGTTATCAAGGTTTTTATGCAAAGAAAGAGCATAACACACCAAGCATCAGTGTATATATAATAATATGTCATGAATAATCCCTACGTCTGAAAGTCAACACTGCTATTTTGTAATCTATGGTACTAACTGAAATCACATGTCTCCTTTTGTCTGTCCCTCCTATCTCTAAGAAAAATATAACACCTCAACATAGAAGAAGAAATCTCAATTAAATTCTTTTGTTGATGTTTTATATTTGATTGGTGTTGTGACAAGGAAAGGGTATGGGGGTTTCATTTGACTACACACTCGACTTCTGAACTGTCATACTCATACATATATTCTGTGACTATCAAGTCCAACAGAAATGTCCTACAACTAATTTTGAATTTCTCTTCACCAATATTATAGGACTCCTTTTTCCAGCATATTGATTTCTCGCGCGCCCTATGCAGTTCGGAATATAGAATTCGAACGGCATAAACACCCCATAAAAACCTCCAAAACACGTTAGAATCTAAATAGGGCGCGCGAGAAACTCATAGGATGAGAAAAGTAATAGCCATATTATAACGAGGTGTTAGATACCCAGCAGTTTGAGCCTTGGCCCAATAAAAGGGATGAATAGAGAATTGGTTAAAACAACAAGTGACCAAGGAAGGTGGAACTAGGGATATAAATAGATATTCATGGATATGGATAATATGATATCCTTGTCTACCAAGTTGGATTAATATATAGGCACTCGCTCCATATCCGAGCGGGTATTCACTAAACAGATAATCCATGGATTTTAAATGGATTTTTGTAGAAATAAAAAATAAAAAAACTTTTTTTAATCACCTAAAATTTGACAGCAAAAGTTCATCGCATTCATTTCCTTCATTACAAATACATAATAATTAATAATAGTATCTAGGATTTGCAAGGCTAACTAAGTATTTTTAAGTGATTTACTTAATTTCTTAATGGGTACGGATGTCCACAGGCACTAATACCATTAAATCCGCGTTTGTATTCATCAATTATTATTTATTTTACCCGCAGATTCTATTAAGGTATTCGCCCCGTTTCCGTGGCAGATTTTATCCGCAGGTACAATAGTTTTGTCATCCCTAGATAGAACTCACAGGGGGCATTTTTTCAATTAGAAACCTTATACCAGCATGTTTGGATGAGGTAATGTAATTTTTGAGGAATTCAAATTCGTCTATGTAATTTCATTGTTTGGACAATTAATTTATGAAATTTTCAAACTGATGGAAGTTTATACAATTTGCCCAAACTAAATTAAGAGAATTTATAAATAAAAAAAATGAATTATAAATTAAGAGAATTTTAATTGACACCTAAAAATTTGAAATTTCTTCCTTACTCTATAGTTTATACAATGTGAATGGCAAATTGATTCTTATAAATAAAAATAAAATAAAAAATTGCAAGTTGGTCAACATATTTACTGTAAATTTTCTATAAAAAAAATGCAAATTGGACTCAAAATTTTCAAATAATGCAAATTGGTCCCTGTTTTTCAAATTCCAAATTTGATCCAAAACTTTTAAAATATATAAAAGTATCCCAAAAATATTTAACAACGAATTTTTTTTTATTATTTTATCCTAAAAACATTTAGAAATGGAGGGAATTCAATTAAATCATTTGGATTGTCTTGAATTCTAAAATTTTCAATTACCCCATCCAAACGTACTTATGGTTCTAGCATAGTATTATCTTTTCTTTGAGGAGCATTTGTTTTTGGGATTGCACGAGATCATCGTCTGTAACATCTATCTTTTATCAACAATACAATTTCTTATTCGGTTTAAGTCCGGGACTTCGGGTTCCCATCAAAAGGATTCAATAAATCAGAAACTACTAGGGTGCATTCAGGTTTATCAACCCTAAACGCTAAATGTCTCCCAAAAAGGAGTAGGCATACACTAATTTGAGTTAAACATACAAAGACATGTTAGAAAGCACACAGCTTATATATTTTTTTTTAACAAACTAAACTCAACTCATTTATTAAATGGCCGCCTTAGCTAAACTATGAGCAACCATATTCACTTATATCAAAATAGAAAAAAGGGAAAATTAGCTAGGCACAGCTAGAGTAGTTGGTAGTTAGAGAGGGTTAGTTAAATAAATAAAGTGGGCGAAGGGTAAAGAGATTGCTTAGCAAGGTAAACAGAGCAATGGGTCAGTTGAATGTATGCAGAAACTGCAGGAGAACAAGTACCCCCCCTCTCTAATTTCGGTCTTCACTAGGTTCTAATAGTTTATCTTCCACAAGCCTCAAAACACTTGACCTAGGTTTTAAGTGAGATTAATAAGGCATATATTAAGGACATGAAGAAATGTGTCAAAAATAGGATGTGAAGTTCAAAATGGTCAAACTAAACGTGCATACAGAGAAAGCTGGTGCACAGTCACGATTTTATAGGATAGTATTTTACAATTTATACCACATTCCTACTAAAGATTATAACACGAAGAAACGATATTAAGCCAAAAAAGAGCTCAATTACATCTGTCGTACTTGAAAAAAAAAACAAATGATTCAGTGTAGTACCCAATTGGATAGATCAACCAGACTCCCTTTCACTCATGACAAATGCCTGAATAAGACTTTGTGCAGCATTAGTTTGCTCCGGGGTTCCAGATATTATAATTTTAGTTTCAACAGCTCCAGGTTTTGGATCAGTGATAATAACATTTGCATCAGAGATCTGTAAGTATGGATGACATTGTAAATGTCAAAACAATTAAAACCATACAGTGATTTCATCAATAATCACACCATCCTACAATTTGAAATTGCTAAGTGTTAACACACAAGCTTATGTGAAGTAATATTGATGCAGGTGTCCATGTATCATGTATGAGTCGCTCGGGCAATTATTTAATTGTTTGCACAAAAATCATCCAAATAACAAGCAGATAGAAACTAAACAATTAACATCATCAATTGTCAGATGCAATGGCCTCACCTGGAGTATCTGTTTCAGGCATTCACCATTTTCCCCGTATATTTCAGCCACCAGAGCTCGAGGAACAACAACTTCAACAGTGGTGCTTGTGATAATCGGTTGGCTCCCTCTGCATGATAAAACCAAGTTATTACATACACAATGAGAGTGAGAAGGAAATTTGAAAAATAATAAAGATGAAAGTATTGACAGTGATAGACACACCCTGCAAATCCAGAAATTCTTCGGGGACCTCCTGCAAATTCTGGCAAGCCCATGTGTCCACCACCTTCAAGTATCCCCTAGAACCAGATATCCAATATAATCAACTCAACAACTTAGTAGCCATAACAGTATGGGAAAAAATCTTGTTTAAAACATAATGGCTAATTGCAACTAAAGATTGATATGCCATACCATCTGAAATTTCATAGGATAGAGCAATAACGTCATGTCGTAAATGAAAATAAATAATAACTTTCAAGGATGTAGAATTTTTTCCTAACTTTCTAGGTGTCTTCTTGGAAATTACCAAGTCACAATTCAGATGAAATATTTCATACAATAAGAAACTTTATAAACTGTTTAGAATTTAAAAAATAAGAATGAACATCCACATAAATAAGCTTAACAAACCTATATTTCACTAAATATGCTACTACAGACACAAATTTTGATGCAAACTATGTGTGTTGTACCACTGTCCCCTTCAATTTAATCATTTCAATAAGACTAATTTTAAAAGCACAGATTGAGTGCTAGATAAAAGATAACCTAAATCTAAAGGAGGGTAGGTAAAACAAAATTAGTACCGACAACAGCAAAAGTAGTCCAATACCTTAGGACCCCAAGGCTTCCTGTCAGATATGAGAGGAGGAATGCCTGATCTATACATATTATTCATAAAAGGAGGGTGATCATCGAGGGGAAAATCAGCATGTGGATGTCGCGGACCTAGGTCAGAATACATTCCGGGAGGTGAAAGTCCCCGCCTTCCCAAATAAGGAGGGAATGGAGAATGTTGATCCAGGAATGCAGAATTTGAAGGAAAATTGGCAGACGGAAATGCATCGCGAAAGAAATTGTTTCTTAATCTCGTAGTTATTTGCAAAAGAGCATCATGCACTGCCTCAATTACTCCACTCACCTGCCAAAAGGATAAGCGGCAACCATTTGAATATCAAATACTAGTACTTAGGTAAAAAAAAATTGACTAAACTAATAGAGACTAATCACAAAGCATACATCCCAGTCAATTAACGAATTGATAAATTAGTATCACGTAAATGTGATATTGTGGTGTCTCTGATTGTAGGGGTGGGTGGGTTGGTGTATTCATTTTGGTTGTTGTGGTGCTTTTTTTGTTTTTGTCCGAGTACGGTTCGAATTCATGTCCTGATGTACTATTTGTATTTCACCCTTCAAAAAAGAAAATTACTCCAACTTCTCAATTGCAAAGCTACATGACTTTACAATACAACTATATTAGTTTTTCCGAAGAAATTATGGTTATTTTGTTGGAGATTATGACATATTGACCATGTATTGTATCTACCAAATCCAAACGGGAGTAGTTTAATTTAATCAAAATAATAATTACAAGATATCAGCATTACTATGAAAATTATACCCACATGGGATAAAGTTAAAGATTTTAAATATACACAATATCAGATATGGTAGAAATTGAACCTGAATTACTTCATCATCTTCTGAAACACACTTTGGACCCTTATCCTTTCCCAGCATGCGAATATGGGCACCTGATAAATTCCTCATTTCAGCTATGATGGAACCACCCTTCCCTAGGAGACAACCTATATGTTTGGAAGAAACAATGACCCTTGCTAACATACTGTGCTCTTTACTATCAAGTATAGCCCTGGATATTCTATTTTGCACACGAAATATAGCCTCTTGCACAGGAGATATTCTATCATCTGGGTGCTGCAATTATTAAACTAACATCAGTGAAAAACAAAAGTGAATCCACAACAATAGCGCAAATGAGAAAATGGGTAACTTGTACAATACCGCTGGACCAGATATGATGATAATGCAGTCCTCTGAACCCGGAATGGCTTCTATGACCTTGATTTCACTGGCTGTCTCTTGTTGCAGCATCTTTATGATTGACCCACCCTTGCCAATTAAATTTCCTACACTTTCGGAAGGACACAGTAAACGGAAAGTAAGTATTTCCGGTGGAGGCCTCATGCGACCAAGGATGGCACCTTCATGAAATTTGGGAATCATAGGAGCAGAATGGAAAACAGGAATTTCATTAGGCCCAGTAGCAAAAGATGCTCCTTGACCAGCGAAAGTGCGTTTATTTGGTGGGAATTGACCATATGAATGAGATGACGGCCCAGTAAGATTGGCAGGCAGAGATTCATGATCCCGAGGTGAATTCTCCACAAGCTGCTGAAAAACAGATTGCAGAGCTCTCTTGACAACTTCTACTCCTCCTGTGATCTACACCATATCATGATTATGAGAAATGTTGAAACATGAAATCAAGCATGACCATGTCCAAAAATAAGTGAAATACATCAAGATAGCTAAATCGGCTGATTATTGCATGTTCACTAAAACTACTATGCATACATGCAAAACACACTTATGACAGTTGAATCAAATAACCTTTTGACAAAGTAAACAATCCACCAGTCATTCGTTACTTCAAATGAAACTAGCAACAGAAATTTGATGGAATAATATACACCCTATGCCATTTTAGTGCATATAGGCATAGTGTCAAAGACAACATTTACCTGAACTAACTCGTCAGAATCCGACGCACACGCGGGAATTTCTTCTTTAGGAAGGATTCGAATCTGCGCCCCACTTTCAGCTGACATTCTCTTTATCACACTGCCACCCTTTCCCAGAATGCATCCAACTTGATTAGAAAGGATAAGTAGCCTTAAACCAAAGTAACCTTTTTTACTTTCATCACCACCATCATCCTCAGCCACCCTCTCAAAAACTAGCATTACAGCCCTCATAATAGTCGGATTCGAATTCACCTTCTCGCTCTGCGAATCTTCAACAGAAACAGAATCTTTATCTTCATTATCATCGTCATTCCCTTTCCCCTCATCATCCTTCCCCTTGCTTTCACTCTCATCATTATCATTAACCTCCTTTCCTTGCTCAGCACTACCTTCTTCACTCTCTTTTAAAAAAGTTATAACCCTTTCTTCGCAGCCTGGAACAGGCTCTTCAATCTTAACTTTCACGCCGGTTTCATGGCGAATTTGTGATATAATAGAACCACCTTTACCAATTACACCCCCAATTTTACTAGCAGGACATAGCAAACGGAAAACGACGCTAGAAGATACATCCAACGGTGAAAAAACACCTGGTGGCTTTCTTCTTTTTGGTCTCCTATTTGATTCTGATTTCTTTGGTCTCTTAGTCATTGTATTGAAACAATGGCACACACACCTATTGCGTGTATATCAATAATCAATCTAACAATATTATTAATCTTAATTAATTAACATAACGCAATAGTAAAAGAAAATTGAAGTTATAAGATCTGAAAATGATTCGAACCTTCAAGACGGAGAAAAATCGGCACCGGCGTCGACGGTGAGGGCAGAGAACGACGGAACGGAAAAATTATCGGAAAGAGAATTCCCTCGCTCGCCAGTGTGACTTAAGCAGACCTCTTTGGCTGCGTATGGGCCCAACCCAAACTCATTCAGCCCACACTTCTTCTAACTGACCCTATTTGTCGAATAATCTCTTAATCATTTGATTCAAGGTTTAAATTTTAGACATGAAAAAACATTTGTTGAAAGTGATTTGCAACTAAAATGAAAGTTTACAACAAAAAAAAAAACTATTCATGTTGATCGAATATTTGATTTTAATTCTTCAAAATAAGAACTAAAACAAATGCTAAAGATACTAATTTTAATATAAATAAATTTTGCATGAACTAAAATAAAAACATTTTTATTTTATTTTTATTGATATTTATTATGCTATGGTTCTAACTTCTAATATCAGAAAGTAATTTATTAATCAATGCTGATGTTAACTTTGCATTTAAAGTGAAATGCAGGAGAGAAATCTAGACTAAAAACTATTCCTGATGATGATTCAAAGTCCTAATATTTTATAACCGTCTATGTAAAAAGTTGAGTTATGTCTAATCGTGACACTTTTCATATAGTGTAAGTGTGTTATGAAAGCTTGTGTGTAATCTTTTAGAACAAAATGTGTTTGACATTACCCTTTAAGTTTTGATGGTAACAAGGTATTAAAAAAATGTCAATTGGATATGCTAATATTTGTTCAAGTGTGCAGGACCATAGACATAAATTCAATGTCTTAAAATACATAGGTTCTGAAGAACAAAAGAGAGCAACGACATCTACAAAATGGAAGCTTGTGTTGCAAGGAAGCATCTGAAGAAAAGTGGTTCTGAAGATCATCAGAAGCCGACGTCATCAAAGGTTCTGTAGATCATCAGAAGCTGGAAGACTAGAAGCTTCATATTTGTGTCAAATGTTGTTTTAATCACGCCTATCATTGCAGAAGAATAGAAGTCGAAGCAACAACTAATTCAGAAGAATTTGAAAGGCATTGAATGCTTATTATTTGCAGAATGTTGGAAAAGGACAATAGTACAAAGTGTACAACCATTATCCCCACTACTCTGTTTTGTGTCTGCAATCGTACAAGAACTACAACTGTGATTACGCTGGTATTCCTCTATACTTCGAATTGATTTGAAATTGTTCCTTCATAGGACAATAATCAAATCAGGCAAAAGATTATTGGTGATTTGAGCAAGTTTCAAACGACTCTTTTTGATGTTCTGACAATCAACAACGTCTCTTTCACACACCTATATAAAGAAGTGAAGACCTGAAGAATTGCAAGACTCTCGCAACAATTTTACAAGTGTCAAAACTCTGCTGAAGTTGTTTCACATTAAAGTTCACTTAGAATTTCTTAACAACTTTCATATCTTAGAAATTCTAAAGTCTTAAGAGTCTGTATCTGATTTGTATTGTGAACACCACTGATTGTATATCAATTGTTCAACTTCAAACAAATTTCTTTGTAATTCTGTTTGAATAAAAGTCTCTTGCAGTCGTTCTTGAGCATAGGAGGTCTCTTGATTTTGTTGTTGAGCATGGGAAATCTCTTGCAGTTGTGCTTGAGTAGTTTGAAGTCTCTTGCTAGTTTTAGCAGTGAGCAGTTGTAATCAGATATTTGATTTTAGTGAACTCTCCTTGGAAGTGCAAGGGGGACAAGACTACTTCCGGTTTGTGGAAGGAACCTGTATAATTGCTCTCTCTCTCTCTTTTTATCCGCTGCATTTAGATTCTTAACATCAATTCAGAAGTTGAATTCTATCTGCTTATAAACAATGACTTCAGTAGGAGAAAACGATGAAAAACAAACACAATTCAACCGCTCATTCTTGTGTTTTTCTCACCTTCATAATCTCTTTGTAAGTGGAAATTTTACTAATGATGTTTAATTCAATCTCGAGTCACCCTTCAATGTTTAATTCAATCTTAAGTCGTCATTCAAGTTTCTTTGTGATACAATCATTATATTCATCTGATCTTAAGGAAATTAGTGCAAAGTTCTATGTTGATTAACAAATAGAAAATGTGACATTGAATAATTCATAATGGTGCGTGTTTTATATGTCATTCTTATCCTTCAACAGCAATAGTGAAGATATCGAGGAGTTCTTGAACAATGTTACCGGTTCTATACACTAAAACAAATTATTTAGAATGATCTCTTAATGAAAATTGATGTCCCCTGAGTATCTCTTTAGACATTACGAAAACACAAAATCATATTGGTGATTGTTCCACATATAGAATAAGGAACTACTACACGCCGCGAGATAGTTAATAACGAGCATCAAATCAAAAGAATATGTCTTATTCTTGTGTATCGTTAAAGGACCATCGTTGCAAGAACTACTTCTATTAAAAAAAAATCACAAAGTGGGTTTTAAAAAGTGAAAAGTTGTTGGATCAGATTGTGGTATATAAGACGATTTGTAGCAATTTTATTAGAGACGCCCAAGAAAAAACAATTACTCCAAATTATACAAATAGTTAGTATATATTACACTGTTTTTTATAAAAAGTTACTTATTTCAGTTGTTTAACCCATGCCCTAAGAGCATCTCCAATGGGAGGTCCTTACTTAACAAGGACCACTCTATGTTAAGGACTCCTCATTGGAGGAAGAAAAAATGAGTCTCCATTAAGGAACATACAACTATATAAGGACATTCTCTCTCCTAAGCAATTAACGGATCCCACATTTAAAAGAAATAATAAAACATGTATTATTTGGTCTCACTTACAAAAGAAGTCATATTTTAATGATTAATAATTGTTTTAAATATTATTTTATCTATTTGTCATCATTTTAAATAGAATGTAATTCATGCAAATTATTATAGTATTTTTTAAAGAAGTAGTGTAAAATTTGTAATGTTAATTTTTTCATTTTTAAATTATTAGCAAATGTGGCAGAAATTTAAGTTCATACGAATAAATAAATATTTTATATTTTTTTTAAGGATTATAATTAAATATCACGAGGTAATTTATAATTTAATAAATAAATTATTTTTGTATAATAATGTAAAGTTAGTGGGATCTATTTAAGTACTTTTCATTCGAGTCTTTATTAGTGTACTCTCATTGGAGTCATTGAGTCCTTAATAAATACTTTTATTTAAATATTATAAATAAATGATGTGTAACGCGGGTCCATTAAAGAGTCTCAATTAAAGAACTACCATTGTGGATGCTCTAAGGACGCTGTTTAGCATTCTCCAATATATGTTCCACAAGCTCAGAACACAAAATCCTTAATCGGGTTGAAGTTGGGACAACCCAAATATTCTATTATAACCAATGTGAATGGTGGAATTGAGGTCTAACTATGTCTTATCTCAAAGGTCTAGTTTGTGTGTTTAGAAACAGAGTGGATTTGAGGGAGGGGGAGAAACGAGAGGAAATTCTTCAAAAACTATCATCAATATTCACCTGTCTTCGTCAATGCTCCAACACTATTTTCGAGTACGATCATCATCAAATTCATCGAGTTGTTGCAAACTAATTTTTAAGTGGTTTTTCCTCCCCTCCTCTATATGCATGCATAGAAATCTTGTTGAGTCTGACTTGAATTCATATATGGTTTTGCAGGTTGAATATATGTTACAATTAGAGTTAAATAGGTGAAGAAAGGTGTAAATTGACGAAGTGTATGTTCTCTTATGTTTGGGTTGTGTGGTTCTGTTAATGTTCCAAGATTATGGTTAATTTGATTTATGTCAGTTTGAAATTCATATGGATATACATGTGTCAAATGTTGGTCTATATGACGAGCTAGAAAGTGCGTTAGAGGGGGATGAATAGCGTTTTTTGTTTTTCAAAAGACTTTGCAAAAGCGTGGATTGATAAGAGTATGGCTATTGAATTTGTGCATTATCAAATAAGATTCAAAAATGAATTGAGAGGTTCAAATAACGAATCTTATATAGCAAGTCAATAATCAACACATACACTCAAATTGCAAAATCAAACAATCTCAAACCAAACCTATTAACAATTAAGAAAACTAACACCTAATGAACACAAGACATGAATCAACCTGTTTGAAGATTACTTGAAACTTGATTGTGAGAATTTAAATTGAAAAAAACTCAATTGAAGTAATTGAGATTAAGTAAAGTAAAAGATAGGTTCACAATCAAATTAAGTTGTATTCAACAAGTAATTCGTTGTAATTAAAGTTGCAGAAATCTAAAAGGATAGGTCTCGTGCTGTCGAAATTCAACTTCTTCCCCGCGATTTAATGATCAACCACGAGAAAGGTATGTTATGCAATCATCGTAACTATCAAGAGGTCCCAAGTTGTTGTCCCGCGACCACTACCTCTCTGTTTTTGTGTGTTCATCATGTGTCGTCACATCCCCTCTCCACTGTGTCACGTCCCCTATCCACTGTGTACTTGCATCTGCCATCACGACTCTCATCCTCAACCAGTTCAATGTGCGAATTGGGTACTTTTATGTCTTTGATCGTTAAACTCCGTATTTTACATATGTTCCTTGTCTCTAATGAACATTTTTTGTCTTTAATAATTGATTGATACCCCATTTACAATTGTGCGGTTAGCAGCGGAGTTTAAAAACATTGAATCCATCAACCAAGAGGCATCTAGGTCAGAAATAATAAAATAATTTATGCCATTTATGGTATTTCTTTAGTCATCATGAAGTTTATTTGGAAACCATGTGTTTCTTTAACAGCATAAGTAAATTTTTGGCTTAGTTAAATACTTATTACTAAATTCAATGAATAGTACAATTCAGGTATGCCCCTCATTAGTCGTTAATTTAGATTTCTATGACTTTAGTAGTAAATTGTGCAAGTTAAGCTATCTTTTATGTTGGAGCTATTTATTTTTATTTTTTAAAATACCTTATTAAATCAAATATACTCTCTCTGTCTCCCTCTCGCCAGTTTCAAACCGAGGATGCGAAAGTGGGGTTCAATTAGATCAATCCAACCAACTATGCCACTCGTGAAACCGGCATGTTGGAGCTATTTAAGTTTGAGAGTAATATCAAATTGAATGAATTATGATTCATAAATCTAGCATTGCTTACAGTGGATGGCAAATTGTTAGCATGATACAAATAATATATAGACTCTTTAGATTATAGAAACTTTTTTATTTGAAACATTTGTGTATTCTTCTTTTTTGCCTCCACAACCTCTGCATCTAGTTAGTAGCCTATAGTTATTTTCCTTATCACATTGGTGCAATGATTGTATCAATGTTAATGTTGGTCCCTCATAAAATTATGGCATGTTTCTCTACGGTTTGTGACTCAAACAAAGCTTTCTAAGTCCGAGCTTAGGCATGAATATTGCTGTCGTAACCACAAAGTAAGTGGCAGCAACTATAGTCTTTCTTCCCTTTATTGATGAACAAGTGTACAACTAATATGTTTTAGTTGAATACTAGTATAATTGAGGAAATACCTATGGGCATGTTTTAGTTGAATACCTGTGTATTCAACTAATATTAGGAAATTTCCCATGTTTAGAAATATAGGTAGACTTTCTTCCCTTTCCTGAATTACACTCATAAATTCCCTTTATTGATGAACAAACCTATACTCCTATGGATCATTTCCTGGACAAAATTACACTAGTGTTATTCAATTTTTCTTTCTTTCAAGAGTGAAATCTAAATATAGGAAATTTAACAACTAATATGTTTTAGTTGAACATTTTTCCATGATAATAATAACAATTTAATAGTCTTTTTAAAATATAAATTTAAAAAACAAAATATAGGACAAATTACAAGCATTTCCATCAGATTTATTCATGTAACACAAACAGCCCTCTAGTTTTTTAATCAAACACTCACCTCCCTTATTTATTTTTAAACATATGCACTCACCACCCAGTTAAACTTAACGTTTCTGTTGACACGGACAAAACAAAACTTCAACCATGCTATCAAAATTGAAACGTAGAAACAGAGCAATTTTATCCTGTAGCTAGAAAACAATGTTATCAAAATTGCATGCAAGAGTATCAGAGATACTCAAGAATGCACATCAAACATAAGGTTATCTGCCATCACCCTTGATATTAAATGAATTTCGCCGTCTCTTATAGTTATAGGAGTACAACGCCGATAATATATATTTCTCCACCAAATTGTTTTGTCAATGCGAATCAATTTGCTATTAGTTCCAAGAGTTAACAAGGTTAAAAGTAAAAAATTTCTGGTGTTATTTGTTTGCGAGGATTGATTTTACCTTTAAAAAAGGCCTAACAACACAACACAACTTATTATCTGTTTGTCTTCCATATTTGTTATTGATTTTCTTGAGCTTATATAAGGGTACATACACTTGTGAGACTCCCACAACATATGCTTTAAGGCAAAAGTTAAAGCATAAACTAAGTTAAAGTTTTATCCTTCATAGTGTAGAAGTTTATGGAAAATCAATTATTTTTTTCCGCGAACAAGGGTCCAAATTTAACTCTGTTAACGGCGGTTTAAAGAGTTGATTTTCCATAAACAAACGTGTGACTATATAATGAAATATTTTTTTGACAAGAAACATATATTCATTCATCCTAGAGTGTGGCATCAAATCGAAGGCCACAACTGCATCAATACCAATCAAAACATCATAAGAAGAAATAGAAAATGTATATTTTGATAAATAGTGAGCAAATTGATTAGCTTCTCGACAACAAACAATTGCACCTAAAGTAAATATGATGCATGTTGCTGAATATCATCATGATATCTTGAAAGGAAACTGGTGACCTATAATTTATAGCTAACGTCAAAACAATTGAAGAAAGAGCTTGAATAACATAATAGTATGGTTAACATTTTGTCATCATCATATGTAAACATGAAAATCACATTGAATTGAAAAATAAAACTGAAACAAGTAGCGAGTATATTTTAACAATACAATCATAGTCCAATAAAATAGAACAATAACAACAACACAGATACTTAAAAAAAAAAGTACCGAATCGAATCAAGTAGGAGGCGGAGGAACAGCCTCAGGCGTTGATGCATCAGCAGAAATAACAATTGTAAAATCAGGAGGAAGTGGTGGCAACGGAGCATACTCTGTTGGTTTCCGATTCCTATCCGACGGTGATGATTTTTTGGGCCTCGTCTTCATGTGATGTGCAGTTGCTTTCTTCTGTGGCCTCGATGAACACTCAATCAACAATCCTCCACAAACATTTCTCCTTTCAATTCCAATTGCTTTCTTTCTCAATGAATTTGGCGCAATTGAAACCCCGCATCCGAATATGCTTGACACGGATGACATTTTTCTTTCTCTCTGTCGCGGTTTCTCCTTTCTCAGACTCTTATCCCTTATCGTTTTATCTCCTGGATTTTTTGTAATTCCCAAATTAACCTTTTGTGAATTTACAAGGCCCATCCTAACCTTTTGGGTCGTGGTGTGTTTCTCCCTTTTTCTCTTGGACAAGGAATTTATACCCCTACATTCGTACCTTCACCCCTACAATTTATAAAAATAAATAAATAAAAATCATTATTCCATTTTTCAAATTTAACTTTTTACGCAATTTTTTTGCTATCCTCAATTTCAACATTTCCAAATCCATAGTTCACCCCCACAATGTTTTTTTTTCTTTATATCCCTACGTTTGTACTTTCAAAATTTGGGAGAAGTGGATACCCATCTCTCATTCTTTACATTGTTAGAAAAGGCGTATAACTTATGTGTATGTCTTCAAGTTCATCTAAGCACGAGCGAATTCCTTAATTTTTTAGGAAAACGGTGAATTAGAAAATAATGTTTTAAGTTTTTCGGTAACTCTTCATAAACCAGAAAGAATTGCTTAAGTTTTTTGGAAAACCATTCAACCGCAAAAGTTTTAAACCGAAATCCAGAAACGTGCTATTTGCACTTTCCAGAAACTCTACCTCACCTACAAACAAATCTTCATGAACACATATCAAAATGCAAATAAAAATTGGCAATTCAAGTAAAATGTAGAGGCGAGGTATAAACTTAGGTGTATAGTGTAAAAAAAATTGTGGTCATCTCTTATTGGGTTTCTCTCATGACTTTAGCCTTTTATCTAGCACATAAAACTACAAGTTTGCAACACCTGTACATACTTTAGTAGTTGATATTTCTTGTTTGTCCTTTGGATCCTTTGTTAATAGCGCTGCTACATTTTTATTTTTTTTTATAAGAAAAAGTTTAGATAAGTTAAACTCCAGATGCTCATCAAGATTAGGAGAATGAACATAAACGTAACTAAGAGCACAAATAGGCATGGGCGTCTCAAGGAAGCTGTAACCATGAACTAGAAATTCGAACTTTTAAGTCGGGGACAGGTGAAGCAAGACACCTTCTTCTTCTTTTTTTGTGAAAAGTGACGTCTTTAGAATCGAAATAATTACAGATAAGATATGATATACACTGTACCCCATCTTTGTTGGTATGATAATCCACAAAGACACATCTTACCGCACAAAAATTTACCTTTATTTAGTGTTACTTGTGAATACCGAAAAAGCAACACACCAAAATATTCAAGATTCAAAACTATGCATGACAATTACAAAAAGGAAAAAATGAGATCATAAACTGAACAAGACCAGCAATACCTACAACACGAAATGTCACTTGATTGAATAGATAAACAACAAAAAAATTGATTCACCCCAATATAAATTTTGGACTAACATTTGGAAGAGAATATCATGTGCAACTTAAAGAAAGTTGTTGAGACTTTTGATTTGTGTAACTTCATTCTGTCGTTGAATACCAACATACATAAATTCATGGATAATTCATTGTTTACTATTAAATCTCGAAAGACCATGATTATCATAATTCTTGTCATTGCAATAATATAACCTTTTAATGACTTTTCTAATATTTGGAAGAGAATATCATATACTAAAATTTAATGAACAATTTAGATACTCATCACTTATCCTTACTCGAGAACAATCGTCACCAAGACCGTAAGAGAAACGAACCATCTCATATTATAAATATTAGAAATATGGGCACAACATTTTTATTATGACTCGAAATAAAGTACGCTTGTGCTGAAGCCATATTCGTGAGGCAGAAGAATAAGACTATAGTTGATAATGAAATGCATAAGGCAACACATTATAACCAATTCACACATCAACCCCGTTGCAGTATTTTAAAAAGCGCGATTAAAGTAAAAAGACTACAACACAATTATTATCCGATGTAAGCTTAGACATAAAGACAAGGTTGCTCAAAAGATTGAAAACATGAATCACTTATTTCAATTTAAAAGATTGAAGGTCCATGTTTCCACAATCGTCAATACTCGATAAGTATGGGAACCATTTGCAACAATAGATAATACATATAAGGAGAATGTTGACGAATGTCTTTGGAACATTGATTAAAGTACTAAAATAAGTAAATTTGTATAAAAAAAGTAGTGTAATTATAGTTAAGACAAAAGTAAAACTTATGTCATCGTGAGCTTAGCTCAGTTGTTATAAGCAATGCATAAAATATGCAAGGTCTGAGTTTCAAACCTTGACCACCACAAAAAAAAAAAAAAAAGTATTTATAAAACAAAGTTTACGTGAAGGCATTCTTCAAGCAATGTCCTTGAAGCACTCGTTACCAAAACTCTATATAAATATCTCTATTAATCTTCTTCGAGATTTACATTTTCTTTTTCTCCTCGGTACATCTTCAATGTTTGGTTGTTCGAAATAGAGAATGCACAAGCTACAAACTATTTTACAGCATAGAAGGGCATCTAATATTTTGATTTGGTTGATGATCGTTTTTTAGCTAGATCAAGTAACTTGATGTTCCTATTTTTCCTTCAAAAACACATAAACAACGAGTTAGTTGATCTAGCTAAGAAACGGTTCTCAACCAAATCAAAATATATAAAATTATTGCAAAAATTATATGAAATTATTTTTTATCTAAATTTATTTTTACCAACACCCTGCAGAGAATATGATAGAGTCATGAAATTACTCATATATCTTAACAACAATAACTGAGGTCCAATTTATATTTTTATTATTGTTTTAGCCTTAAAAAAATTATCCATATGATTAAAGTCGAGCCGATAGAAAGTGTTCCACCAAAATTAACTCGAGAACAAAATCTTGAATTTTAGCACTTGTGATGCTCTCGTAATGATCCTGACTCATAAGTTTTTTTTTTTCTCTCGTTAATTTAAAGAATTATAACGAAGGAAATGAAGGGAAAGGGTTTTGGAAAATACTTAAGTAAAAATAATTAAAACGTCAGTGTTTAATAGTTGTAGTGTGAGGAACCTTATTTTTTTTTTTGGAATTAGTGTGAGGAACCTTATGAACCGTGTCCATGGAACAACAATTAAGTATTTTCCTTCTTTTTTTTTTGTTTTTGAAAGAAGTATTTTCCTTCTTTTAGAGGCTAAGACTTCCTGTTTGACTCCTTAAAATAAAAATAAAAAAAAGACTTCCTGTTTGATAAAAAGTCATGTAAAGAAGTTCTTTTGACTGAAACTGTATTTAAGTCAAAATATTTAATTTGAACTAAATTAAATTGACTAAAAAAAACTAAATTTGTAAATTCTATAAAAGAAACTATTCCCTTCGTTTTTAAATATAAGCAAAATTGACTTTTTAGGTTCATTCAATTAATGATGTATCTGGTTTATATTATGGACCACATACATCATTAATTAAATGAACTTAAAAAGTCAATTTTGCTTACATTTAGAAACGGAGGGAGTAAATTAAAAAGACTAAGACTTTTTTAGTGATCAGAGTTCACATATTTAAATGTGAGAAGTGGGGTGTCCGAGGTTCGAACCCCGACACTATGCAATGTCCCTGCCAATTTAGCTAAACTCATAGGGACAAAGACTAACTTTCTTCTACTTCATAAACAGTTACCTAAAAAGTTATTTTTGAATGAAATTGTATTTAAATAAAATATATTTAATTTTAACTACTTAGTAAAGAAAAAATGGTGCTAATATTTTTGGTGTTAAACTAAATTAGTAAATCGGATAAAAAACCATTTTAGTTAATTTTGCAATAGGAACTAAATGAGTAAAAAAAATTTTTTTAAAATGAGCAAATTTTTAATTTAATGATCATGTGAACTCAACATTGTGGATAAAAATTTGCATAATACTAACCCATAAAAGTTGGGATTCAAACTTCGACCATCTCACGTATTTATTTAAAAAAGCGAGTTTTTATGAAATATTAACTGTTTTGCTAAAAAGGATGTTAGAAATTTGAAAGGAATGGTATCCACATCTCTCAGCAATCCCAATGCTATGTTATGGTTTCATGGTCGTGTACTGGTTGAGTGGTAATGTAAGCATAACTGGAGAGCAACTCCACGTGTGGCGTGGCAGATGCGTATCATGCTGTCTTGCCCTTACCTTTACCCCTACGTTGTAGTAGACAGTAACAAAAAGGTAAGAGCAATAACAAGAATTAAAATAGCAATAAATAAATGAAATTCAATGGGCTGGCTGCTTAAATTAAACAAGAGAGAGAGTGGGGTCCAGTAAAGTGCATTGCAGTGCAGGAGAGAGAGGGACCTGACTGACCTCAACTCAATAGTAACAAATACCGCCAACTTAGGTTCCCCAACCATTACGCTAACGACACTCCTAGCTGTACCCAGCTATCTTCCACACCCAGAATTTCATCACCCTACCCATTTTATTTTCTCTCTTTCTTTTTCTCCCTCCTTTACCCTTTTTTATCTCTCCCTCTCTCTCTCACCTCTTCAACCCCCCTAGTCTCATCTCAACTAATTCAATTCTATTCTCTACTAAACACATCACATTCTCTTGCTTTTTCCCATTTCACCCAAAACACACACACACTACTTCAACTACACCTAATGTTCCTTCTACTTTTCTACCACCATTAACACTCTTTCTCCATTTTCTGAACCATTTCACCAACATGGATCCCTGTCCGTTCGTTCGTCTAACCATCGGAAACCTCGCCCTCAAAATCCCCGTCGCTTCCAAACCTGCACGCGTCGTCGTGCATCCTTCATCTTCACCGTATTTCTGCAGGATAAAACTCAAGAACTTTCCTCTTTAAACTGCTCTAGTCCCCTTCATCCCTCACGATAATAATTCCCGTGACTCACAAATTCAACCAATTGTCGCTTCTTTTCATCTTAGTAAGGCTGATCTTGACAGGCTTACCGGAAAATCCATATTTGCTAAGAAACTTACCCTCAAAATTGCGATCTACACCAGTCGGAGTGGCACCACATGCGGCGTTAACTCCGGGAGACTCCTCGGAAAAGTCTCTGTTCCATTGAACCTCACCGGTACTGTAACGAAGGCCACTGTTTTCCATAATGGATGGATCACGATTGGAAAGGATGATAAAGGCGGTTCTGCGCAGTTTCACCTAAATGTTAAAAGCAAAGTATATTAACTCTGTATATTTAACTGTTGTTTTCCATAAGTAACAACTGTTGTGAACAAAATACCTCGTCATTTTTACTAATTGCTATTAGCTTTGTATATTTAACTTATGGCTTAAATATGCATTTCATCCATGTAATTTGGACGCGTTTTGGTTTTCGTCCTGCAAAAAAAAAAATGAAAAACATCTCTGCAATTTTTATTTTTTTTAAAAGGTCCCTGGCCCCACTTCCGATCTGATTTGGCATTGTTTTCACCACATGTCAGTTGCTAACTGTGCAACTTTTGCCACGTGACATGCCACATAATTTAAAAAATATTTTGTTCCAAAATTCTGAATATTCCTTTTTTAAATTAAATTTTTTTTTGGAAAAAACTTAAAATTAAAATTTTTGAAAAAAAAAGTGAAAATTAAATTTTCAATTTTTTTTTTAATTTGAAAATTATACATCGCATTTTCTTTTCGAAAATACTGAAAATTATATTTTCAAAAGTTATAAATTTCAAGATTATATAATTTTTTTTTCTTCAAATTTTAATTTTCAAGCATTTATTTCTATAGATTTAAAAAAAAAACTAATTTCCAATTTTTTTTCTTCATATTTCAAAAAAATTGGAATTTTTTTATGATTTTTTTAAGTTTTTATAATTTTAAAAAGTAATTTTTAATGACGTGGACTGTCAAGTCAGTGCCATGTGGCAAAAGTTGCACAGTCAGCAACTGCCATATGGCCAAAACATACCATGTCAACAAAAAAGTGGGGCCAAAGACCTTTTTAAAACAAAAAAAATTTGCATGGATGTTTTTCAATTTTTTTTTTACAGGGATGAAAACCAAAACGCATCCAAATTACAGCGACAAAATGCATATTTAAGCTTAACTTCTTTTATGTGGTTCATTTCTATTTGTATGTGCACTTTTAAAATAAGTGTAAATTTATTTTATATTTTTTGTCAAGTAATAAGTGTAAAGTAAAAGATATAAAATAAGAAAGCAACAGAAATAAATATATAGGATGTCACATACACTTTAAGTGTTTTGATATTCAAATAACACGTAAAAGAAGTTAAACTTAAATATGCATTTCGTCCATGAAATTTGGGCACGTTTTGGTTTTCGTCCCTGAAAAAAAAAATGAAAAACATTTCTGCAAAAAAATTTTTGTTTAAAAAAGTTCCATGACCCCACTTCCGGTTTGATTTGGTATTGTTTGCACCACGCGGTAATTGCTGACTGTGCAACTTTTGCCACGTGGCATGCCACATAATTAAAAAATTTCGGAAAAAAACTTGAAATTAAAATTTTTGAAAAAAAAAAGTGAAAATTAAATTTTCAATTTTTTTTTAATTTGAAAATTATACATTACATTTTCTTTTCGAAAATATTGAAAATTATATTTTCAAAAGTTATAAATTTTGAGATTATATAATTTTTTATTTTATTTTTCTTCATATTTTAATTTTCAAACATTTATTTCCGGATTTAAAAAAAAACTAATTTCCAATTTTTTTTCTTCATATTTCCAGATTTAATGACATGGACTGTTAAGTCAGTGTCATGTGGAAAAAGTTGCACAGTCAACAACTGTCAGGTAGCCAAAACCATACCAAGTAAACAAAAAAGTTGGGCTAGAGACCTTTTTAAAACAAACAAAAATTTGCAGGGATGTTATTCAATTTTTTTTTTACAGGGATGAAAACCAAAACACGCCTAAATTACAGGGATGAAATTCATATTTAAGTTTAACTTCTGTCACGTGTTATTTGAATATCGAAACACATAAAGTGCATGTGACATCCTATATATTTATTTCTGTTACTTTCTTATTTTATATCTTTTAATTTACACTTATTACTTAACAAAAAATATAAAAAAAATTTACACTTATTTTAAAAGTGCATATACAAATAGAAATGAACCACATATATGACATTAAAAAAAAAACTTCTAATTTTTTAGATGATTATTCTTTGAAGGCAAGTTTAGTTTATACTTATTGGTTGCGGGTAGAATCAACTTTTCACAGTGACTGTTAACTGTGAGTAAAATGAATAGTGACCGTTAACAGAAACCTAAAGTTCAAAATAGTACAATTGTTTAAACAGAAATGCTTGTTTCTTATTTAAGCTTAACGAGTATATCACTGGTATGTGTTTGTACTTTGTATATATTTAAACAGGGTGATGGAGGAATAATAAAGATGTGGCATTTTAGTTTTATATTTTAGGAGGATGCGTGCGTGCACGCTATGTTTGAAGGCGAAATTGAATAATGATGTTATGATGTGGATGATAGCTGTAACGCAGTATAGTTGGTTTGCAGACTCAGATTTATTTAGTTCCAACCAAGCGTGCTTTAAGGGTGGTTATAATACTGCTAATTAATAAATGAAAAATTAGGCACATTAATAATCACATGACATCCTGTATCAAAACTTATGAGGGGCTTGTGCTATTAATTAATACGGAACCGTAAAGTGTATTAAGATCATCTACGACATATCACCCTAAATTGAGTATTTAAATTAAATTCATATGTCCACATCACTCATTTTACCGTAATATTTAAAAAAACACCAATTTTTTTCAATCCAACACCTTAAAAGAAATTATTAAATAGGTACCATAAATAATTTTATATCATTACATTTCAATAAAAATTATTTATTTTATTAAGATTTATTAAATGAGATCCATAAAAAATGAAGAGAGAGAAGGTACTTTTATAACCACCTTTCTCCATAATCATTCATGTATTATACTCCACAATAGAAATACTTATTTAATGTGTTGTTAAATAGGTAAAGTATCCACCATTGTGGATGGTTTACGTGGCCTCTGCCTTGACTTAGCAACAAATCAATTCACGTACCGTTTACGCATATTAAATTTATGGATTTCAACTTTGGATTCTATGATATGCACGAGCACGAGGGCCAGGCCAGCGAATGAAGTTACCCTATATTTCTTCTTTTGGTTTACAGCCAGCGAATGAATTTAAACAAAGTCTTTATTATTATATTATATATACTGTATCATATTGAATTAAAATATATTATCGGAGTCATAGATGATTGGGCCGAGGGTACAGTACAGAGTGTTGAGGTTGGTGATATGGTGTAGATACAATACAACTCAAAGTTAAAACCGGAAATTAACATGAAAAGTTTAATATTTATTTATGAGTAGGGTTATTTGAATAACAATTTTGTTGACAACTTATGTATAATCTTAGATTTACAAAGAAAAAATAGTAATTGACATGAAAATCAAAACAATAATGTGATAAAATAAAACATAATATGAATAAGACAAAGAAAGTTATTAAAAAAGTTATTCCATCCGTTTTAAAATGAGTGTCGTTTTAGTAAAAAATAAAAATGTTTTCAAATAAATGTCACTTTCAGTTTACAATGTAATAATAACTTTTTCTTTTCAATTGTATCCTTCAATTAATACTATATACATTACTTCCAAAGTATTATTTTTTCTTTAATGAAAAACAAATCAATAGTTGATTATGATAATTTGGTAAAATAACATCTCTCCTTTTATTGATTAATGTATTTCTTAATATGTACGTAAAAACCTTAAACGACAATCATATTGAATCGGAGGGAGTATTACAAAATAGTTATACAATTATAATTTCCCTTTATTAATTAATGGTGTGAGGGTAGTTTAATTTCGGTCGGGGCAGGCTACTTAAATATTTAAGGGTTACACTCACAAGTTTTCTTGGAATTGGATTTGGTGTTGTAACTGCGTTGACATAGTTACAATTAGGGGTGAAAATGGGCCAGGCCAAACCAGACTTTGATAGGTCTGAGTCTGGCCTACGAAATTTTTTACAAGTTTGAGTCTGGCCTATGGCCTATCATAGGCTGTTTTTCTTGGCCTGACCTGGTCTATTTAAAAGTCTGGACTGACCTGAAAGGCTACTTTCAAGCCTACTTTATATTAAGGTCATCAAATAGTTCATTTGGCCTGCTAAATAGGCTAAACATACCTTAAAGCCTTTTTCACTACAAGCAAATTTTAATTAGACTAAAGCCTACATAAAAAGCAATAACAACAAAGCCTGTTAAGGTACTAGTAGATAGAGAAAAAGTGTTTATATTTTTAATGTATGCAATTACTTTAATATTATTTTTTTATAATAAATAGGTATTAATAGGTCGGCCTATTAATCTTAACAGACTTTTTTGGAATCCTAGGTCTGACCTATTTAACTAAACATGCTTTATAAAAAGTCTAAGCCTAGGCTTATATACTAAACAGGTCAGGCCGTAGGCCCCTATAGATCGGCCTGGCCTATTCCCAGTTATAGCTTATAGCCGTTCAATTTATATTAATGATCGAGATTGATTAATTGTGTTATAACCAATGAGTAATCTGAACTGTCCGATCACAAATAAATGGTTAGAATTAATTTTCAAGTGAAACTTTGTGTATTTCTACAACAACAGATCCAAATTCAGTTTTCTAAGGATACATTGAAAATGAAGTAAATAATTAATTTTATATAAAAAAAAATTGAACAATTAATTTTATGTAAAAGTTAAATTTTAAAGTTTTAAATTATTGGTTGTACCAATTAATTTTTATTTATCTGTTGAAGTTGATTTTGAAGTTGTTTGTTGTTGGTTTTACATCATTTATATTTTTTAACTGTCGAGTGTATAAATATGTTTAGTACCCTAATCCTTTGAGTTAGATTTTGGGATGAGATCCAAACCCATTTAACTCGGTATCAAAGTCGGATTAAAGATTGTAATGTGTGAATTAGACCTAGGCCCACACTAGGTGCAAGGGTGAGTGTTGAAGTTGTTTTTAGTTTCTTTAACCATGCAGTCCCATATATGCACAACCTTGTGATCTTTCTCATTCCAATTTGATTTGATTCGCCTAGAAGTTTTTAGAAGCTGCTCATTGTCATGCCTTATGCACCAACGACCACTTCCCGTCCTCGTCAGTCTCGGGCGTTACATGGTAGCCTCGGGGTAGGGAGTGATCTCCATGCACAAGGCATAACAATGAGTGGTTCTTGACAACTTTTAGGCGATCAAATTTACATCGGAATGAGAGAGATCTTGAAGCTGTGTAGGTATGAGACTGCATGGTTGAAGAAAGACGTATAAGAATTGTTTGATGTTAATTATACCAACAAAGTGCACTTTTTTTTGGTAGTCCTTTCCATAAAACATGCTTGACTTTAAACAATTTAGGATAAGTGACCTTCTGAAAGTTCTTAGAAAGTATGCGACTGAGAACAAAACACGTCGAAAAAATCCGTGTTGCTTTATGACGCGAGTCGACAATACTTAAAAGGTTTTTGTTATGTTACATGTTGACGAGAGTTAAGAGAGAAAAATGGTTTAGCAAAATCATAAAAACACCCCTTTTATTTGAAAAATAAGTTAGTATTTTATCGTTTCTTCTATGTTAGTGTTCATAGTTATGATGAATGAACACAAAAAATCTGACAAATATAAGACACCATCGTATATGTACTAGTAAAATTTTAACTTAATTTTTTTTTTAAACTTTTAATATTTTTCTTTATTCTCTTTCTTCTTTCTCAGTCTCAGCAACGAGATCTCCGGCGTTTTTCTCTACTTCTCCACACCACCGTACTTCTCGCCGGCTGTTCTCTATCTACTTCCCCAGCCACCTTCCTCATCTTCCCCGCCGTCTTCCTCACCACCGCACCCTCCATCCTCACAACCACCGGAGACCCGTTCGTTTATAAAATTAGGAAAGCACAGCTTGAGAAGGAGGTGAATGAGTTTTGAAAGGGGGCGCAGAGCTTGAGAAGATGTCCGGAGATGTGGTCGGCGGTGCCTGTCGCATTTGAATGCCAATAGAGTTGCAGCAAAAAAGAAAGTTGAAGAATCGAACAGAGAGAAAAAGGAAATGATGGGAAAATGATAAAATTGCCCCTATGTCTGACTTTGAAATTACAATTGTGTCCTTTCGTTAGTTTATCAAATCACTACTACACTACACTACACTACACTACTACACTACATCACGGTAAAAATGAAGGCGTTGGGATGGTGGCTGATAGCGGTAGGGACGCTCCGATTAGCTTCCGTATGGTTCGGTTTCTTCGACATTTGGGCTCTTCGACTCGCCGTCTTCTCTAACACTACCAGTAAGTATATTATTATTGTTAATTAACTTTTCTCTTTCTTGGAGTACTATTTTACGTCAATTATTCATTCACCAATTAATGGTAGATAGATCCAATGTATGGTATGAGATCTCCTACATCCCAATGAATACAATGTGGAATTGCTTAGGATATCATATCAGTCAACTTGTTTTGGCTAGTTGACTTCACTTGTGTTGGAGATGTATTGCTACGAAAAACAATGAATCTGCTCCTTGTTTGCCTGTTGTGCATATCTTCTGGATCAATGTGAGAAGCAAGTTACGTTTTCACTCTATTCTTGCTCATATGTATTTTGTGTAGATATTTAAGAGTCTTTCACTAATTCAATTTTAGTCCATATGTAATCAGCTTAATGGAAATGGATTCCGCCTACTTATCTAGTTGACAACCTCATATGGTTTGACAGTTTATATAATAGATGGGAGGATACTTTGCATTAAATTAAAAGGTTCCGGGACACAGCCCAGCCATGACATAGAATTCTACTGTCTAGCAATATTAACCAGACCATGAGTAGCATTGTTCTTACATCTACTTAAAGTAACATAAACATTGGCCAAACTAACTTCAAAATCAAGGCAATCTAATATTAAAACTTCACTACAAGAAATAGACAGTCTTCCTTGCAGGCATTTCACAGTTAAGTCATAGCCCGTCTCAATTGTGATATGATCATGTTGGGTAGTAGAAAGTATCCACTGTGGCACCCTCAGTGACAACAGTTCAGCCAGGCTCAGATCGGTCCTGATACTTTCTTTGTGAGCTGCAGCAAACTCCATACAGCCTACTAAATGATCCGTGATAACCATGCCCCACATCCAGTAGAGCCGTCCCTGAGACAACCTGCACCAATGTCGATTTTTTTCCTAGAACTGTCAGGTGGATCCCAGTTTTCTGTTGTAGGGTTAGCAATATCAGAGGTCAGGGATGTACAGTTTGCAGAAATTATTTCTCTAGGTTACTATATGATATCATTTAACAATTCATCTTGAATTTTTCATCCATTGAATCAGTGAAAGTAATTGGAAATTTTGAATCGGAACCCTTTTATCTCTTGATGGAAGTAGGAAATGCTTATGCAATACCTGTATCCGCAAAGACCGAATAATTAAAACAAAAGAAGCACCCACCTTTCATGGTCTGAATAATTTGTTTTTGTTATAAGTAATGCTATGGATAATAGAGTAAAATCAAGCCACGACAAAATCAACCAAATCATTAATAATAGAGTGAAATCAAGAATTAATATTATTCCATTTCGCAATGGCTTAGCAAGGTTGTTTCACTGCATTTCTTTGAGTTTTCTTGCGAAGTTATATTTTCAAACGTTATTCTAATATGCAGTTCAGAATTATGGTAACTGATAAGAGGTTATCATTTGTTGCAGTGAGCGAAGTTCATGGACGCACATTTGGAACTTGGACACTGTTGACCTGCACCCTCTGCTATATCTGTGCATTCAACCTTGATAACAAGCCTCTTTACCTGGCTACTTTTTTGTCATTCATCTACGCGTTTGGTCATTTCTTGACCGAATACCTAATTTATCACACAATGGCGATTTCGAATCTCGCCACTGTCGGCATATTTGCAGGTATGATGAATTTTATTCTTGTGTCCCACCAATTTGTCTAATACATTGTATTATTTTCTTTGATTTTAAACCAAATCACTGTTTTTTTAACCAATGATTCAATATTCAGTTATTTGTTTAATCTGATGTAGTTGAGTGCCTATTTGGATTCACTAATATGAAAAGTAAAAGTGATTTTAGGAACATTGATTTTTATAGTTTGTGTGTTTGGAAATAAAACTATTTTTGCCTCTGAATCATATTGTAATTTGAAGATGAGATTTAGAACTGTCACCTCCAAACACGATTTTAAATATCAAGTTTGTTGTTCAACTCACTTGTAAATAATGTAAATTCATTCAAAATCATTATTCAAACCTAACTATATGCTGCGCAGTTCAGCTGTCTTCTTGAGTTCCGGTTGTGAGAATTATTTGCCAATTTCTGTTTGCACCCCCAATTAAATTAACTAAAAAGAAAGAAAAATAAACAACAAAACTTGTATCCAAATATATATCCTCTACTGTATACCTTCCGGCCCATTATAATTCTGGAACTTACTCAGTCTCACTTATTATTGCCCTCTTATTTCAGCTTTATTTACTCATGGTCATGGATACAACTTATTTTAATATCTAATCTAATCTAGAGTTAATAATCACAGGAACATCAATAGTATGGATGCTATTGCAATGGAATGCACACCTGAAAGTCCGCTCGAAGCCTTCTAATAGAAAGCATTAGCAAGCAAGAGTTATGGGATGAAAGTGCAATGTGAATTGTACTATATTAGAATGTGTTAGGAAAACAAAGAGACTTTGCTCTAATATCTCATCCTTGTTCTTTTACTTCGTTTCAAGAGTAATTCTAGCTGTTAGAATTCAAACTTTTGCTACCCAATTGCTGGTTTAAAAATTGATGGCATTGTGTTTCCTTTTTGGATGCAATGGGTTTATCCATTCAAAATACAAGTCATTTTTGGGTTTGTATGAGATACACAGCATTAAGAATGGACAATTTATTCATATAAGCATGTCATGGAGTAATGCTTCAATGATCATTATGTAACAGTTATGTTCGTTTTCTTTAGAAGACAAAACTGCATCAATTATTTCTGAACTAATATATTGTTTTCGAGTCTATATTGGGGCCAGAATTAACATATTCTGCAATATGCACAGACAAACTCGACCCCTAGTGCTGAGTGACCTGACCACAACATTTCGTTACCTGCTAACCATAACCATTTTTGTTGTTGTTGTATATTAGAGAGTATTTGAATTTGAATCTAAAGGAAGTCAACTATCTAATACTCCAAAGAAAACACTGCATCCAGCCTGGCTACTCTGCTAGTGAATTGGTGGCACTTCCATTTCAAAGCAAACATTGAATAACAACCACACAAGTGAGATTGCAAGCCTTTGGTTTATGAGTTATTTCACTTATATATTGTTCAACATCAATTCTTTTATCCAATGTAAAACTATAACTCACACTTAATGCTTCACAACATAACCACCACACAGGTCATAGAATGTTCATATGATATGTCATAGGACATCTATTCAAGACTCACACCTTGCAAGCATTTCCAAAAAGACAATGCAAAAGCCGACATCACCTTGTAAGCTACATTCAGGACGAACAATTGCCTTAAGTGTGCTTCAGGCGCAACAATTACAATCTCCATATGGCTAAAGACTGTCATGAAAAAAATCGTATTTTTTATGAGATTTCCTTTAAAATTTTAGAGGACCAACCGTGGCAAAAAAAGAACTCTTAATTAATTTTACTTTTCTTTTCTAGCAAAAAAATTATACTAACTACTACCATCATCTCAAAATATTGGCGTCGGTTGAGATTTTGTTATGATCATTTTACAGGATCAACTCAATACATATGGAGGTCTAAGATAAATTTTAATATGATATCTTTTTAAAACCTATTAAGTTTTGTTTTTTAGACCTTTAGAATAAAAAATCATTTATTAGACTAGTTAGTCGATTTTGTTTAATTTTCTAAAAAAAAAAAAATCGATTTTGTTTAATGTTACTTTTTAATTGATAAAAAAACAGTCTATCAATTTAACATTTAGTGAGACAATATTAATTTTTATTGAGATAATATATATATTAGGGTCAAAAAATATTTTTTTGACTAAAACTATCTCCAAAATTACAAAACCACACTCTTATTGCAGAGCTTACGCCGTCTTTACAAAGTTATTTTTTAGAACTGACCATAAAAATTACATAATGCATATTACGAGAAAAAAATAATAATAACATAGTTTAATGCATTTTTGTTGTTCTATTTTTACGGAAACATAATATAATCCCCTCGTTTTTTAGATTTGGGATCTTAGTACCATTATTTCACAAGTTTTAGTTTTTTTTTTTCTCTCACAAATCACAATCTAGTTCACATTGGTTAATTACATTTAACCCTAATAATATACACACACGTAGGAGAGGATCATAATTGTATTCGGATATACATGGCTGGCCCGTGATATCCATGTCGTTCACGAGCGTTCACCATCTTCTTTCTCTTTCAATATGATTGTGTTCTTTGGCTTTGCTTTGCTCCACTAGATACAGAATCTGAGCTATAGCACAGTGACATAGTCTTAGCTACTGCCAACTGGTGATATCTCCATCTCTCCTTACTTAACATTAGCTTCTACAAACTTTGTAAGTTTCAATCCACTGAAAACCATTTAATCATCTTTTACACGTTTTTTTTTTCCGGCATGTTATTAATTGAGATTTGAGCCTTCTATTTTCTCATTTAGGACTCTTAGGGTTGTTTGTGTCTTCTTTTGATTGGTCTGATTATAGAATATGCAGTGGCTTATTTTATGTCTTAACTCTTTTTCCATTTTTAAATTTACACACTTATTCTTTTGTGTTCATACTTCATAGCTTACTTGATATAATGTAAATACCATGTATATTTTTTGATAAATTCGGTTTTAGTTCCCTATTTTAACAAAAGTGAATTTAGTTTTCCTTGGAGAAAAAAATCGTGATTTTAGATTATTATTTTTGGAAATAGCGAGGGCTAAGCTCAGAAAGAAGAAACACTACAAAACAACCATTCGGGGAATAGAACCCCCGACACTATAAACACTAATTTGAGCATAACTTGCTCATAAATAGTCAAAGAACCCCCCACTATCACACCTCATATTTGGCTAAAGCATCAATACTAGAATTTGCTCACGATAGGTATGAAAAATCTTCACTTCTTGGTCAAGCTCCAAAACACGATGAATATGTTCGAAAACCCTCCACCCTATTCTACTGAATCTTGTGCTATTTTTTCAATTATTAACCGCCGTCAATGAATCCATGTGTAGCTTAGTCAAACGAAATCCCCGACCCTCTAAAAACACCCCATAACTCTACAATTACCCAATTTGTTTTTTTTAGAATCCGCCTAACCATTCTCCATCTTCGCCTCAAATCAAGCCTCCATTCCCAATACACAAACCATTACTATTCAATCGAACCCATCCCCTTAGAGGATGATACCACGAAATCATTTCACTTCTCCGAGTGGTCCTCTCCTCAATAACATTCACTTGTCTAGCGCTCTCATAGTGACACAACTGAGTATCAATGTCGACCCATGGCCACTAAGGTCTAACAAAATTTTCACTATCACACTCCTCTGAGATTTTAGATTTTACTCCCCTTGTTACGGCATTGCTAACTTGGACTATAAACAATGGATTTCATAGGAGTATATTTAAATTTGATCAATGCAATTAGAAAAAGAAAGTTGTTACACATTTTGTAGTCCAAACTAACATGAATGAAGGTGGCAATGAATAAGGGGAATGGAATCCCATATTTAAAAATGGAGAGACCAAAGTATTATTTCAAGTTAAAAATAAAGAAGGGGACGACAATATAAACGCATTTATAAACTATGAGAAATTGACACTAATAACTAAAGTTCAATTGTATTTTGCCATTCACAAAAAAAAACTAAAGTTCAGTTGAAATATAAATAAAGTCTACTTAAATTTTGTTCTAATCAAAGGTCAAACTCGAAAATTTTCTACCAATTCGACCTTATCTGAAGTTGTTAGACACTAAAAAAATATACACAAATCTTTTGGTTGAAGATTTGATCACTTTAAATCTTGGTTTGACCAAAATCACAAACCTTGTGTTCACTGTGCCTTACTTTGTTTAATTTATATGTTTTTAATTGCATCCATTCCATTCTTCCTTTACAGAAAAGCAACTACAACATCCGTTGTTGATATACTTGCAAGGGAAATTTATGAGAAAAAGATGTTGAAGCAATCACCTAACCGAAACCCGAGGACAAATGGCTACAAGGTAAAACAAGGTCTTCAAATATTTACTTTAATTGTTGTTGGCATCTGGTTGCTATACCAACTCAAACACTCACATGAAAACAAAATACTTGGAAGAAAAGGGTTGCAGTTATGGATGAAAAAACCCTATGAATTGATGGGTGATGCAAAAGAAAGAAAAACTAAAATTGTCATGGAAGAGGAAGAACCGGAGGATGTAGATGACATGATTGACGAAGAAGACAAAGAAGAGGATGAAGAAAACGAAGCAATAGATGAAGATATGAGCTTGTTCGAATATCAACGACATACTGAAGGTGAGAAAGAAACACAACCAACAACTCAAAAACATTTCAAAAATGTTATTGTACCGTGAAACACTAAGAGACACGACACTAACATGTATACATTTGTAATAATTCGAATATAGTTATCTTATTAGTGTCGGACATGGGACACTGTTTTGAAAGAAGAAAAAAAAGTGTCGATGATAGATAGTTGGACGTTGGTGTACAAGGGTTGTCAATATCATTACAAAGAGAAAAAAACAGGTTATAGATTTGACATTGGAGATAAAACAAAGGAAAACATTCAAAGAAAAGAGTGTATTGATTCATCGTCCAACATTAATCAAGTTTTTAAGTTTTGGATTCTCTTGTGTCGTGCAATCATCTTTACTTCAGTGCTTCAACAATTTTTGTTTATCATTGTTGTAAAAAATTTAAAAGGTTGGGTTGTAGAATTGTGGAACGTGAAGACGACCATGGCGGTGGGAGGTTGAAGAAGAAAAAAAGTGTAAATCTATAAAATAAAATAAAAATGGTTTTTTTTTTGAAGGAAAAAATAAATAAATAAATAAAAAATGGTTAGACACCGGTCTCTACCAATGAAACCAACCGGTAACAAGCAAAAGAGTAGAAAAATTGATGATGTGTCTAGTTATTATTGGAGTGTGTTAGAGAGTGTGCACTAGCATTTCTTTTGTTAATAATATTTTGAAGAATGTCTTTTATATGATATGTGGTCCAAATTTTGAATCAAATACATAAATTCTCGTTGACATAACTTTTTCTTATACATAGAATCCGAGAAAATATTTTTTATTGAACTCATTTCTAGATGCAGCAATCACTTGCCGTGCTCCAAGAAAATTCCATGAACATCGGTTTGGATTTGTCCATGAATGATTACAAGCTTGTATAGCTATGAACCCGGGATTGCAGCATAATCTAAGTATGCTGATGACAAAATTGAATGGCCAGTATCCCTTATAATTGGTACTATAGTGTACGCAGCAAATAAAGAGTGACATTAAATTACTTTACAGTGTATGGACCAAAAGAGACACGAAGTGAATGCAAATATGCAAATCCACTTAGAAGTAAGAATAAGCTATTTGTTGTCCTCCCTCAATAATAGGGTTTTGAATACACTTATTGCGACATTTTTATTAATAGAAAATTATTGTAACTTTTAAAATAACCATTTTAGGAAGTAATGACACTAATCAAAAGCTTTGTAAGCAAACACTAAATTTAAACTTGAAAAATGGGTATTAACTAACACTAGTCATTAAGGTTAATGACAAGATTATAAAAATTAAAATGTTTATTTAAAAATTAGAGAGTATATGCTACATCAAAGTAACAAAAGTGTAAGGACTGTCTCCATGAGCTGAGCTAAATTGGTTAGGACACTCCACTTATTTACCTTAAAAAAATGAATTTATAGCCGCTAGGTTACTTGGAAAAAAAATGTAAGGATTGTGCGCCAAGAAAATACAAGTGTAACGATTTTTGTCAATAATTTTTATGAGTTCAATAAAAATATTTTCCTTTAACCCCAGTACTCTAAAGTTTTGGAAACTCAAGATTCCATACTGTCTTGACAAAACTTTGTTTTTATTTTATTATTTGAAATCCCAAAATTGAATTTAAACTGTTTGATCAAACAACCATCGATGTTTTAAATGTGTGAGTACAACTAATATCGATGGATATCAAATTATTTAATATCATGTTATTTTTAATATTTGATTTTTAAATTAAATTTAAATTTGTGTGTTTAGCAGTCCTGGTGTTATTATGCCTTCCTAAACCAAAAACTGATCCAACGCAACCAAATCCCACTTCCATTTTATTTACCTTTACTTCTCTCAGATACATAGCTAATTTATGCATCATCTTAAATGTTCAACACTGAAATAATTGTGTCAGCTAAGCAAAAGTGTTGAAAAACTAACTGGAAAAGGGGAAAATGAGACTGAGAGTGAATAATGAGACCAAAAGTGAGAGAGAAAATAAAAAGTGAATGCAACTAACTGAGAGAATCACCTAAGTCTTTCTCTCCTTCAATGTTAGGTAAAGATATGTTACTGATCCTAAGTTATCAGAATTGATTCATCAAAAAAATCAATACTTGTTTCCGGAAAAGTGATACTATTGTACAAGTTAAGATACAAGTACAGTACATTAATTTAACAAAAAATTAATAATACTCAAATAGTATGCAGTTAGAACTGATAGTAAAAAAATGTGCACTAAATATTTTCTAAGAAAAACAATTTACATTTTTAACACAACCATGATGTTAATTAGACAGAAATTGCTTCAACCCACCAAATCCAACTTTGAAAATTAATTAGTACTACGTTTTGTTCTTATCACTGAAATATTTGTGTCAGCTAAGGTAAGTTTGAATCCAACAAACAAACGTAACCAATAAGAAAGAACACTAGTGAGTAGTAGTAATTAATGAGATCCTACCTAGGCTATAGTATATGTGCTGTTGCTGTCGTATCCACTCTCTATTCCTTCGAGGTCGGTTGCTTTTTAGCTCATATCATCATCCTGATGCATAAATCTTAATCTTGTAGGATACGAAAACACAACTCTCTCTCTGACACACTACACTACTTCTCCTCTTCTTCACTTCTTCTTTTTGCAATGTAAAATCTCATCTCACCATTTCACATTTTCACTTAACAAATGCAATATGCTAGAAGTAATTTCTAATCTCAAAACTGAATAATACATTTTGTCTTTTCGGTTGAAATTGCAATACATAATAATGAAAAAAAGGATAACATAGAGAAATAACAAATGCTTACAAACGAGTCTTGAAAGCAAAAGAAGTCATAAATTAATATGTACTATATAGTAGTTACCAAATATCTACCATATACAAGGTGAGAGGCAACATGCTAAGAGATAGAGAGACAAAAATTAATTAATACTATATACTTGGAGTATTTATTTATTCCAAAATAAATAAATAAGGGTGATCCAATTTTGAGTCAATTAAGGGTTGAAAAAGTAGTCCCCACATTTGCACTTCCAACTTATAGGTTTGTAGTTTGAAAGACCATCCCCTCTTGATGAATAAGCTGCTGAATCATAATGGCTTCTATGGATTTGAACTTTAGATGGTATAATAGGTACTTGAACTGCTTCACAATGCACACAACTTCTACATCTTCTTTCACACTTTGGAGGCCTTGACCCTATTTGAAGTTTCTCTCCTAACATTGATCCATTCTCTTCCATGCCATTCTGCACATGCATAAATATATGTTGAGATATAGAACAATAGAGATATTAAAAAAAATGTAATTTATGAATTTGATATTGTACTACCTTTGCAACTTCATTGAGATTGGAAATTGGTCTTCCTGCATACATAATAATTTTATAGACATGGTTAAAAGTAAGAATATTACAAGTTGGAATATTGAATAGAACATCATTTTGATTGATGAAAACGGATTGTAGAAGCAAGCAAGGTAAATAGATCACCAACCTTCAGCCATGAAAATGGAATGAGTGAAGAAAGAAGTTGAAGCAAAGAGAATGATGCATATGATTATTTGTCTATACTTGTGACAGCTGAGACTCATTTTACTAGTTATGCTCATTTTCTCAGGGTATGTAAAGTAAAGAGGCAGAGGAAGGGAGCAGTTAATATATTGTTTTGAGTGACAATAAATTATATATATTGCTAAAAACTTGATAGAAGAGAGAAATAATAAATGAGATTTGGTAGAATGGAACAGTGAATGTATGTACGTGTGTGGAGGGATAGAAATTAGAAAGAGAGAGAAGGGGATATGTGGCAGCAGAGAAGGCAGTGAAACTGATATTCTGAAAAAGGAGTCCTAAAATGGGTCAGATATTGAATGCCACCCCCTCTATAATACATTGTTCACGTCATATTCAACCAGTGCAGTGCACGACCTGTCATACAACTAATTCAAAAATATACTATTAAAATGAACATGTAATATTGTAGTAATCTAATTTGTAGATATTTGCCGGTACAAAAATTATTTGGCAGTTTCCACATATGATAGTCCATATAAATAATTGCTCCATAGCTTACAAAAACGTGAGTTCAACTTCCGTTATCGGTGTAAAGATTCATCTGATGGATAATATCTCTAAAAATATCTTTAAAAGTGAAACCCAACATTGGTAATTTTAGAAGATAGTCGTTAGAGAGCCTTAACAAAGTCGTTACAGACGACTGACTTCAATAGACTAAATTGGCTATCGTTGAGGGCTATTGATGTTGAAAGGCGTTACAGAACGCAAGGATCATATATATGTAATTGTTGGTATATGTGGACTAGGCGCATACGAGAGATGGGCGAGGAGTCCACCTAGGCTTGCGTCTTGGTCCAATGTCCAGAACAATTGCTATCGTAGGTGAAATCCGTAAAATCACATTATCTTGAAGCAACTAGCTCATTTTTGCTCTAATGGAGCAACTCTTATAAACACATATCGGGTTCACAACTCTAACTCACATATTAATATTTTATTTATATCGAATCTCATCATCTTTTGCCTCGCGGATGTTACTTGTTAAAACAACGATACAATTCACGTTGGCGGACTTCAGTCAATGAACCGATAAAAAGTTGATATTTTGTTACTACACTTGTGATAGACCAGGTGAAAATGTTATTGTTGGAGTTGCTCTAAACACCTTTGTTAATGCTTTATGAGTCTTGAAACATACTCCGATCCTAGTGAGCTCTCGCAATCTAATTTACCAAAATATTACATGGTATTTTTTAAAATTAAAGATGTTTTTAGTCTTGAAACATATCCTTTTATCACTGATTTTAGTTACTCAATATTGTGTTGGGGAGTCCGGAGAGCGTCGGGAGCGACAATGGATTAAACACTAGGACTATTAAGAGACTTAGACACCACATCTCCACCTAAAACCTTAATTGTGGGTCACTAACATCATTAGCCTGATCCATACTAAGATCTCACTCCCGCTCTCCCACCAAGCCTAACCAGGGCTCATATACCACTTGTTAGAAACACCACATTGTCATATCTCCACCCAAAATCTTAAGTGTGGGTCACTGACATCACTAGCTTGATCCACACTAAGATTTCACTCCCGCTCCCCCACCGAGCCTAACCAGAGCTCTTATGCCACTTGTTAGGGAGTTCGGGGAGTGGCAATGGGCCGATACCACTTGTTAGAGAGTCTGGGGTGTGACAATGGGATAAACGTCTAGGACCACTAAAAGGCTTAAACACTACATCTCCACCCAAAACTCTAAGACATTAGGTATATGAGTCGTCTCTCTTTTATATCCAACATTTCTTTCATTTCTAATCGATGTGAGACTGTTAGCCTGTATTTTCAGAAAGAGGATATTTTAAATGCAGTCAAACTAAGGTTGACCTTACGTCTAAAGAAATAAGCGATGTTATTTTTATGTACTTAGTCGAAATTGGACTTGCTGGAAATACTCAAAGTACGTGTTTCGGTTGGACAGACAAAGTACATCGAAAAACGGTTTGTTTTGGATAGAGTCAAGCAAACGGATACTTCCAAGGAGCGTGTGTTTGAAATTCAAATTGAACAGATATCTGTTGTTCGATATTAGCAGTTATAGTTTCAAATCCTATGTAGGTAGTTATTTTCTATTAGTATAAATAGTAGTTTCTCGCAAGAGAAAGATGACACAATTCAATCATACAAAAAACTTACACTCAAACTATCCGCATTCAAAAGAAAAACGAGTCACAAGTTGCAATGTATGAACATGTGTACCAATTTACGTTTAATCAATGCAATTTAAGTTTATTTTCTTAAGTATCTTTGCAATTTACTTGTTTATTTCAAGCAACATCTTTTACTTATATTTCGAAAGTGACTTCGACGAATTTAACTAAGTTAAATTCG
>Ga0228711_1000237_pt1 | contig 58477 bp, 44 predicted proteins | sample MedpolnodulmetaG_2_FD_177996 | JGI IMG/M metagenome (GOLD analysis project Ga0228711, IMG submission 177996) | Root nodule microbial communities from Medicago polymorpha collected in Santa Monica, California, United States - brown nodules | ecosystem: Host-associated > Plants > Roots > Nodule... | reverse complement strand
AAAAAATAGGGAAAAAAAAAAATAAAAAAAAAAAAAAAAACACTACACTATGATGCAAACTACAGGATACAAGTAAAATTAAAATTAAATTCCATCAAACTTAAAAATCATAAGTATTACTGGATAGTGTCAGGAAACAGGTTGAATAAATTTTTATAAGGCATTGATAATTGATTGATAATATAAACAAAAGAAAGTGTAAAGCTAATATCCATAGAATTCAAAAAGCTTACCGATCATCAGAATCAATGTCCCACTGACAAGCACCGATGGCAGATGCAGATAGAATGGTTCTGACACCTGAAGAAAGACCCGTTGTTTGTGCAAGAGACTGCAAACTATGAACAGGGTTGCTAGTCAACCCAGCTAAAGATTTTAAGGGTCCTGCAGTTTGTCTCATGTCAAACACCAGGACTTTACCATTCTGCAGGAAAGTTATATGAAGATTAGCGCTTGAAGTTCCTAGATCTAATATATAGAGAAAAAAAATGAAAATAATGCTGACCTGTAGTCCAGCATATACGCAATGTGTACTGTTGCGATCCCATGAACAGGACCAAGCAGGAACCTGGAATACGATTATAGAAAGTTATACACCCGCAGAAGGATATGTAAACTGACTAGTGAAGATTGCAAGGTATAAGCAGAAACATTAGTACAACGGGGGAAACGTATAAAAATTTACAATTATTGAAATCTATTTCGATAAGTATGTGGGAGCACTTTCTGTTATTTTTTAGGTTTTGCAGTAGCCGAAGAGTGTAAGGTTCTCTTGCAGTGCACTTTATGGTGCTTTTAAGGTTGGAGAGAATTGCTATAATTTTTAGGATAGCTACTTACGAAAGTTACAACAGCATCATTTGCAGAATAAAGAGGTTTTCTTTTCAATACTCATTTAATGGGTACTTCAAAAGACAGTGGCTAGCTCTAATTTTCCAAAATGCCATCTTCTTAGCTACTCATTTTCGTTTTCGTTTACTAAATTTAAGGAGGACACTTATACCCAGATTTTACTATCTTCTCTTTCTTGCTATCCTCAATAATAAAAATAAAATACTATATGTACATTCCAATAATATTCTAGAAAACCATAAGGCATGGAAATATAAACTATTATTAAAAGTTTTATTTCCACTAAATCAGAATTATGGAACAAACTTATACCTCTAGATCATAACTGAGAACAGGGGTGCCGCTGTCGAAGCTGTAACAACATAAAATACGTCAACAACAAAATTTTACATTGCAAGACTAAATGAATCGGTACTTAATGCAGCTATACCTGAGCACTGATAATTGCTTCCCAAATGACGCATAGAGGGCCTGTTTACTACCAAAAGGAGAAATATGCAGGTCTCTAATACCATTTGTAGATGAAGGCAGTTCAATATGTTGCATCTCAAATGGAGATATCAAGCTCATCTATAAAGCCAGGTTTCCAGAAAGGTCAGTGAAACCAATCATTGAATGAAGAGATTTAAAAGCCAAGTACATACACGTGAATATTTCAAATTCAAGAATCTTACTTTAGTTATACTGTGCACATCACCCATTCCTTTTGGCTTTTGTGCGATTATTACAATTTGATTAGAAGTGTCTATATCAAATACACGAGCACCATGCAGGTGAAATGCATTCTAAAAACAGGGAAACAAATTAGTAAATAAAATCCATGTCACTGGAATAACATACTACATCATATAATGATGCTTAACGAGATATTTTTATTATATTCTAGGCATTTGAAGAAAATCGGCCCTTCTAATGGTGGAGAACGAAGACCCATAAAGTTAGGTAAGGGAAACAAAAAATGGCATACCTGAAATTCAAAATTGCAAGAAGATCCTTTTCCGTAGGTCATTGGGTTATAGTTGCGCTCTGCAAGGTACATGGAGTAAAAAATACACTGTGCTTAATGAAATTAACTGCAAAGTTTCTTTTGGTAGAAAAAAGGTTTATTTTTTATTTTTATTGTTATTGATAGAGGAAGGGGGAATGAAATCAAAACAGGTCTTATGAGGTGATGATACGTCATTTGAAATTTTAAACAATTATTACCAGATTGTCTGCTCTGCATATCTAGTACCAGCTGCTCCAAATAAGTGTTTCTCTACAAAACCAAATTAAGAAATTAAAATTGTTCAAAACCACACATACAAAGACTAATACAGATCAAACAGTAAGACTTATATAATTTGCACCAAATCATTGTTTCAACTCGACTCTTACGGAATTAAATCAATAAAAACTACTTAAACGGTTATTAAAGCACCACAGTAGAAAAGTAACTAGGAAAATTGGAGATGTTAAATTGTTGGCGTCATACAAAATACTACTCTAAAGGGTATGGAACTGGAGCAAAGCTCTGCCAGATATTCCATATAGAAATACTAACAGTATCAGAAGTGGGTTTACTACAGAAAATGGTTCTAAATTTTTAAAACCACGAACTTTTTGCAATCTAAACGGCAGATATGCATCCATCATTAACATTAACATCATAGTGATATAAAAAGTATACCTTCTTAAGGTTCTGGACATCAAAAAGCAATGCAGCTTCTCTCTCTATCCATCCCTCTTCTTTCTTGCGCCACCTACCATCCTAAGAACATAATTGACAAATTTTCTTAACAAAAACGAATGAAAACATCGCCTCCTATATATTCTAGGATAACCCAAACCCAAAAAATGCAAAAAAAAAAAAAGCACAAGACAACAAAAACATTTTCATAAAGGCATAAACAGCATCCTACCTTACTCTCAAGAGAAGCACATATGGTCTCAAGTGACCGAATCATCTGCCAACAGAAAGGAAGGAAAAAAAACTAATCAGACAAACAAATTACTTGAAAATCAAAACTTTCTTTTGATCATAACATTGAAACAACCTTCTGAGATTCTTCATCAACAGTAACTACTCTAGAAGCATAGAGTTTCCTCACATCCTTCATCGAACATCTTCTATTACATTGAGGACACTGGAACAAAACAACACACAGAATAAAGAAATATTAATGTCAAAAACCCTCTTCCTTCTTCAATTATTGCCATATCAATTTTCAATCAAACACATTATACAATTACCTTCCCCGAATTTTTCTTCTGTTGAAGCCATTTTCTGACGCATGACATGCCATAAATGTGTCCACAAGGAAGACAACTAAAATCATTCATCAAAAAAAAAAAAAAAGAAAAACACAATTTAATAGTTTAAAATTTAAAACAAAATGTAGAATTAGGATTTAGCAAAATTAGACAATTTAAATTTAAACAAAAAAGAAAATGTTGCAGAATTAGGGTTTAGCGGTGTTACCAAATGTGATGATCGCCTTCATTGGTCCACGAATCCATACAAATAGGGCAAATGAGTCCATCAATATCAGTACGGTTACATTCATTCTCTTGGCTACAATCAGCACTTTCAATCGGAATCGAGGACGAAGAAGCATCTGCTCCTTCAATTCTGCGGCGCTTGTTTCTCTCATCGTCGGATCGAGAAACCCTAGACGACGGCACATCGGGAACATACTCTTCATCGTCTTCATCTTCTTCATCGTCGTCTTCTTCTTCGTTGTCGGAGTGTCCATTTAATACTAAATTGATGAATCTGGGATCTGCTCCGGCGTCCATGAGTTGTTCTCTGGTGGGAATTGCGCTTTCGTCGAAGTCGCGGAACTCGATGGGAATGTCGTCGTCGAGGGGAAAATCGTTAAACGGAAAATCCATCACGGTGAATTTGTCGGAGAAAACATGTGGCTAAGAAGAAATGAAGAAGTGAGTAAACCTAATAAAACACTGTAACGATAGAAAAGGGGGAAGACGTTTGAATGTAGCGAGGGGAAACCTGAAGGCGCGGAAACGGTCCACTACTTTTCTAGTTTCTACAGTAGTTTTTTAGAAATGAATCATTATAGGAGAGAGCATTTAATAAAGAAAAAAAAATTACATTATAACTAAAATTAAATTTACACAAGAAGAATCATTATAGGTGAGAGTATTTAATAAAGAGAATAAAATTGAAAGAGGTAGAATGAGCTTAGTGTGCATATTTATTCGTGTTTAACATGATGTAACTTACACATTTTTGACCTCCTAAGTTTAGGATAATTGCGATTTTGGCCCCCTATTAAAAAAACAACTTTCCAGCCTCCTAACTTTACCCCCTTTTGCAACTTAGAGGCCCCCCTTGATTTTGACCCGGTCAAAGCCTACGTGGCGCCTCACTTAAGTGAGTTGGATGTCACTTAAGCAATTTTTTAATTAAAAATAAAGGATAAAGCCATGTGGGTATTTTATGAATTAAAAAAAATAATTATAATAAAAGGAAAGAGGAAGGGGCACGTGAGCTTCAACCCTTCTTTCATTTTCATCAAACCCAGAACCGTGAACCTCTTTCTCTTCATCTTCTTCACCCATCTCTTTATCCTTCTTCCATCTCCATTATACTAACACTAATAAAGTCACTGCTACCACCAAAGCTCAAACAAAAAACAGATTCAATAGCAACACTCAAAATCAAACATAAATTCAGATCTACAGAAATAAAATCATCTCAAATAACCACTTAATCAATCATCTCAAATAATCACTTAATCAAATAATCTCAAAATTGAAAACGAACCGCATCAGGTATCGTTGTTTCCACTTCTTCTTTTTCATGTGTTTGGATTTTTTATGATGGTTAGAGCTATGGCTATGGGAGAGACGTTGGTGTTGATGTAGAGGAATGATTTTGAAGGGATGTTGAAGGCGGTTGAGAAGTATAGGATTATGCATATGCTGGTTTCGCCGTCGTTGATTACAACGTTTACTAAGTCGGAGTTGGTAAAGAAATATGATGTTAGTTCCATTTGGTTGTTAATTGAAGTGATGTTGGTGAATTGGATTCGGTTGTCAATCCTAATGCAAGTTGAATTGATGAATTTGTTGAGTGTGGGTGGTGTTGGTGATGAAGATACACACGTGCCCCATCTCTAGTATCGCAGTCAAATTCCTTAGTTCCTAATCTTGGTTGGATTTTTTTTCAAAGATCTCATTGATGGCAAACACGCTCTTCTTGACCTTCTTCAACTTTCTCAAAATATACCAAAACTTGGATTTGGCTCACAACTTCATCCAGTAGATCTTCGAACGTTCATCTTTTCAGTAGGAGGAGCTCTCTCAACAACCTGGTACTGGTGATACTTGAAGGTGGTCATTGGGAAAGGTTGCAACTCCTTCGAGGTATAAGAAGAATTTTTTTACACGTGCCCCATCTAATTCCATTTTCTTTTTTTATTTTTTAAATGGTCATATACACATGTGGCTTTATCCTTTATTTTTAATTAAAAAATTGCCTACGTGGCGTCCAGCTCATTTAAGTAAGTGGCTGCATGGGCTTTGACCAGGTCAAAATCAAGGGGGTCTCTAAGTTGCAAAACGGGGTAAAGTTAGGGGGCTGGAGTGTGGTTTTTGTTAATAGGGGCCCAAAATCGCAGCTATGCTAAACTTAGGGGGTCAAAAGTGCGTTTAAGCCAACTTAAAATGCAGTTTCGAAAAATGAAGGATGTCTGCAATGCAACTACATATAAGAAATATCGGTGTAACCAAATTGAATCATATACACTACTACTTTGAAATCAGATTTAGTTAATGTGTATTGTAGACAAAGGCAGACCTACATTAAGGCTTGGTAATTAAAAAAAAATTGATACTACTGGAAATTACTTTTTTAGATGCTAATATTTTTTTGTTGCTAAAGCATAAAAACCAATCACTAGTTTATTTAGCGACTGAAATGTCTACCATTAAAGAATAAAATATTAAAAATTGTTCGTTATTTTCGTCGCTTTTAAATATATTTTACATTTGGTCACAAATGTTAGACTGTTCTTACAACATTTTATTTTCATCGTTGTTTCGATTTCTATTTGTTTAGACTCACTTAAAATTTATTTTTGGGTTAGTCTCTAATTGCAGGTGGTGCAAGCTAAAGACCTGAAGAATCGCCAACAACTTAGTTGAAATAGTATTTAAATGGGTAATTTTATGTATAAATGTGGTCACAGATTTACATGTTGATCATGCATCAAACCACCACGAAATCGAGCTTTCATTGTTGGTAAAATATGATCAATCTACTTTGTGTTTGACGCTCCGTGAGGATGATGGACATATGCTTCTAATGTGCTTTGTTGCTTTCTCTAGATGCCCTGGGCAGTTGCAACTCAGTTACATTATCATGAACGTGATTGTTAACTGATGAGAAAATATAAGCATCTTCATGTGATTCCAAAGAGCTCAAACCATAGCTCCAAATAATATAAACCAATTCTAAAGTATATTACCAATTTCCTTACACGTCAAGTTCCATTCAATCCAATCAAAAAGGCGGACACCGAAAAACTTACACCAATGATATTCTTTAATGATCCTGGACCAAATCTCTTTTGTATCTTAATAATCTTTTAGAATTTGTAAAATCGATTATGGGGCCTCCATACCATGCTCGATATCATAAGTCATGCATATTTTGTGTGAGGTTTTTCATGGGAATTTTCCACAAAGCAATCATATAATTCTAGTTGGTTCATTCCATTTTTAAACTTCGTATTGAATTTAAGTGTACTTCATATTGTAGATCAAGTAGGTTAATCTGACAAGTCAGAATCACACAAGATTGAAACTCTGAATATCAAAGTAAAAGATCACGATGCATTTCACAATGGGAAATTCAAAAAACAGATCAAAGAATGATGAAATGAATACAGTCAAATGTATGGTAGAAGATCATAGCGATACATCATAAATTGAGAAGCAAAGAACATCGACTACTTTTTGGAGAAATTAGGTCACCAAAACATAGCATTTTTGACAAAATAACAACTAGCTTTTCAAACGGCTAGTTTACTTGCTTAGTTACTAAGACATTTCTTATTAAAAGGAATCGCTCAAAAAGGACAGTGACTCACGCATCTCACCAAAAATCTTGTTTTTTTTTAAAAAAAAGAAAAAAGATATACGCCTGATCATAAGAAGATTAGAATACAAAAATATTAGATTGCTTAAAAAAAATCATATTCAATTTCAAAATTGAGAATCACTCTCAAACGTAATAAAGCAAACTCAAATACATTTAAGTGTGCACTATGTATTTATAATATCATTTAAAGTGTATTTGATGTTCAAAGATAGTGAACTTTGTGAGACAAGAAAGGTCACTCTAAGACCAAATTGATCAAAACTAGTAACTCATTGTAATTAGTTGTCGGGGCATCCCTAATTCCTCATTGTTTAATTTATCATACTTTTAAAAATATAAAAATAATTATAAAAAAGATAAGCTAATTTTATCTTGGACGAGATGAAATGTTTTTTGACAATAAAAAATAATAGTGCATCCGGTTGGTTGGGTTGCAAAATGAGTTGGATCCGGGGCCAGGCTTTGATTCCCCAAATAAAAGGTATGGGAGTCGGAAAGAGTAGTCAGCGTGGAAACAGTGAATTACCAGTTGAGAAGATGGCTCGCAGTATCTCATACGTCACAGGGTCCGAGCTTCTCTCTCTGAAACGCCAACCAACCATCGCAATCGTTGATGTGAGAGACGACGAGAGGAGTTACGATGGTCACATATCCGGTTCTCTTCACTACGCAAACGATGGTTTCTCCCAAAACATCTCTAAACTCATTCAAGAAGTTAAAGGGAAAGACACCCTCGTCTTTCACTGCGCTCTAAGTCAGGTACCTCAACTGCTTTTTTTCTTCAGATCCGTATGTATTGGTACTTATTTATAACATCTTATATTGGAAGAGACATAGTATCATGAGTAAACGTGAAAGAACAATAACTTCACATTTTGCACAAAACACATAGTCTAATGTTTTAGAGGATGAGAACTCCTTAAGAACAAGAATAAAAATTAATAAAATTTGTTTATATTGTTTGTTTTAGGATGTTATTCTTGTTATAAAATTCCAATGTTTACATGATTGAATGATCAGCTTCTTGTATGCACTTCCACACTCTAATGCAAGCAATTTTCTAGGACATGCATAGTCATTTTTATGTTTTACAGTTGTTACGACCAACAAATCAAATTGACATGCCTTGTCAGAAACATGTTTCTACTGATTATGAGTCATGACATTTGAGAATCTTTTCCGTCATGGGAACATGGATGTCTTCCGATACCTTTTTTGCATGATACCAAAATGTTTCTCTCTAAACTGAAAGTGGTGTGAACTATTTATAGGTTCGAGGCCCAAGTTGTGCTAGGAAGCTTGCCAATTATCTCCAAGAGAGCAAGGAAGATGTTGGGATAAAGAATATCATGGTCTTAGAACGTGGATTCAATGGGTGGGAAGCTTCTGGCAGACCTGTTTGCCGCTGCAATAATGTTCCTTGCAAGGGGAGTGAGTGTGCTTAATTGAAGACATCTTTGTGGCTGGGAATTGGGATGGAATCATGGAAGTCTACTGTCTTTCCTATGTTACGTATCTGCAAACATTTGTATACTTAAGAAAATGTATGACTACTATAATTACATTACCATATAAATCATAGGTAAGCTGAATATCTAATTTCTGTTTTGTCCATCACTTTATGGTTTAAGAAATCCTTGATTGGAGATTGGCAAGAATAACAAAGTTACTCAGTTTTCTTTATGAACTTCTCTGCGCTATTGCATAACGCAACTTAATGAATATGGTTGAGAAGTTCTACTTTGGCTAGTTTCAAGAGTTGGTGTTGCGCTCAACGAGCATTTTGGGGATTTGGAGACTGGAGTCAAAATTATGTCCTTAACGAGCTTTGTTAAATTTAAATAATATGGTCAGCAGCTGTATGCGAGTGTGAAGGTTGCTCTGTCTTACTCATGGCGCATATTTTGTAATGTTTGATGATGTACATGTAGCTTGTCTGCTTTAGATTTCCATGAAAGTAAACTAAAAAAACACTTCTCAAAGCACTTTTTATCAAAGCTACACGTAAATCTCATTTGTCTGCTATTTTTGATGTGCTTCTGGATGCTAGCGGTGTCGGATCCCTGTAGTTCATTCGTAAGCTATGGTCTTATTTGACCATCCGCAGTAGCTAAACTAAACATTCTAAACTTGATATACATAGTCCATATTGTCTACTACTTCGGAGTAGGGGGTGACAAGGTACATCAAGTTGGTTTGTTTAGCCATGTTTTTTGGCATCACTGGGACTTCTAATCCTTCAACCGGCCTTGATCTGTCCACATAACCCATAAAAAAGGTCGCGAGGGAGGCGAGGCATGTTGTTCTGCTGGGTTCAAATTTGGCTTTTACTTATTTATGAGGTTTTATGTGTTTTAAGGAATGTCTCACCTAATTTCTGTGCTAACCCGTCGGTTCTTCAAACAATTAGCACCCTTCATGCATTTTCTTTTTGCGATTGGAGGGTTGACACCCCAATCCATGGTTCTGTGTGATTTTCAACCAAGATTCTTAATTCAACCTGCATTGCCATATTTCAGATAAGTTAGTCACAACCAGGATCAAATGTGACGGGTAGATTCATTTTGTCATCTTTGCTTTAGAGGCGCTTCAACAAAACTATTTGCACGCCATTCTCATTGTGCATATATAACCTTTAACATATCATTTGTCACTCTCTAAAGTTAAACCAAACATTAATCTCTTCCGTAGTTATACTGTTTACTATTTTTTTAGGTGTTTCCGAAATCTAATTTGCATTTTTTCTTCTACGTTTCTATTACTAACTACACAATGAAAACCCGAGCAACCTTAATTACCTGTTAGCAAGAATTTGAAGAGTCATTACTATCACATCTTTATAATTTGTACCTTGTTAGTGGTTTGAACGTAGTGATATAGGAATCAAAGTGATATAAGGAGATCACCAAATTTAACTCCTCCCACTTATACAATAGCAACTAACATTTCGTCTAATAAGATAAAATTAGCCCTTGGCCATTCACATATCAATTTTTTTACAAGCTTTTCTCATTAAAATTCTCTTTAAATATCTATAAGCTTACATAGACTTTTTTTTTTAATTGTAAATAAAGAATAATCAACCCTAGTTATGGTGACCGAAAATAGATTAATAGATGTTGAACCAATAAATAGTTTTACTATGGAGTATTCTAGTATTAATAGTACTACCAAAAAGAAAAAAGAAATTCTAGTTTTAATAGACGTTGCTCCCAAATCCCATGTCACTTGGTTTATCCAGTTTCTATGCTTCCATCAAAACCATCTACTACGATTAAGTACTCTCATGTGTTTTCAACTCTGAAAGCGATGTTTAAACAGCGTGATATTGTTGTGTTTAAATAAATAGTAGTAAAAAGAAGAATTAGACATGAAGGCCCATTAGCTCAGTTGGTTAGAGCGTCGTGCTAATAACGCGAAGGTCGCAGGTTCGAAACCTGCATGGGCCAATTTATTTTATTTTAGTAGTAGGGGGACGCGAAAATGACGAAATTGGTTGTCGTAACAAAACAGTAAAGCCAGCATGCATTTATTTACATTTTATAATTGAACCTATTTGTTGTTGCCTTCGAAAACCGTTTGTTACTCTACAAACATCTCGCTCGTGACTCTTGCATCAACTCATCGATTGATAATTCATTCCAACATGGTAATTCTTATTATTTTCTCTTCCGATTTTCAATTCATCGATTCAATTTCTATTCTAAATTCATTTCTATTTTTCTGATTTAGGTTTGCTTGTTTTGCTTATTGCCCCTTTTCCTCGTTCCAATCGTCAACGTATTACCTATTCTCTTCTATTATCTTATGGTAAGTGCTTTTTTTTCCAATTGATTCTTGATTCTCAATTCTATAATTTTAATAATTAACGCTAATTAGGAGAAGTTTGTATTTGAATTGAAAACGTCTTATAATCCAAATCTTACTTGGGGGCAATCTTGATAGGTTTTAAGTGCACGTCTGTTATCATATTTTTTATGAATGTTTAACTTCATAAATTTTCCAGGGAAAAGTATATCGGCTTTTCGGCTGGGAGTTTAGGAAACCAGAGATTGCCCCTCCAGCATGTCCTTACAAGCCTGCTGCCCAAAATGACAGTAAAGTAAGTCAATGTCTAAAGTATAGTGATTAATAAATATATTCTGTTTATCTGTTAAGTTGTATAAGCTAATTTCATATCCATTTGTGAACTTATGTTTTATCAAGATAACTGGGACTGTTCAATGTTCCAAAATGTCATTATTCTTTTCTTTTTTATGGCTACTGTAGTAGGAAATGATTGCCATGGTTTGAATTTATGTATTTAGAGCTCAAGAATTACCCAACAAAAGTAATGCACAAGTACGTGAGAAGCCTGTATAAAATATGACAACAATTTGTATCCATGTTCAAACCAGCCTAGCCACTCTTAGCCCAAGTTAATCTTCATATCATTCAATCAACGATGGCCTCATAGAATGTATATATTGGAAGAAATGGTTTTCAAACTCTTGAATTAACTCCTACCAATTTACAACTCTAGGTATAGGTATAGGTATCATAATCGAGTTAACTAGCTTATAAAATAGTTTCTTTGCCAACATGGGTAGGCTCTTATAGACTCACACAGAATCCTGAGTTTGAGGATGCTTGAACAAGACTACAATATAATGGTTGTTTTTCCATGAATGACGATGTTTGGGTCATATTTGGGAAACCTGAAGTGTAACAGTTGAATAATAAGGCTACGCCGTGCACAAAATATTAACCTTGCAGTTGTAGCACTTAACTCCACCAATGCATCCCAACAACCCATCGCCAGAGGAGGTGAATGATAATGTTTTGAGTCTTAACCCCTATTGCTTCCAAGCATAATGGAAACTACGAATCAGAGAACATACACAAGCTCATCGTTGCAAGACTGCAATGAACCAAGCAGGCCAACAGAATGAATGAACCCAACTCCAATGAGCTGAAACATAGCCCTGTCAAGCTGAATCCAACTCTAGCAAAGAGAACCAAGTCTCAACATCCTTCACTTTTAAGTAATTTGGAGTTTTGTGATTTGTCAATTTGTTCATTGCTTTTAAACTTGCTATGCTTGTTCTGTATGTTGAGTTGCGAACCTCTCTTGTGATTTGCGAATATGTCTATTGGTTTTGAATTGTTATGGCATGTTTGTACATTTTGCTCCACTCTGATCCAGAGACTATGTTTGAATATTGATTGTTGACTTTCTTATCGATGGTTGCCTATTTTTTTCCTCGGAAGTTGATTACGTGTTTATCAATGGTTGAGCCGCTCACTTACGTTATTTGGACTTTTCTGCTTAACTATAATTTTAAGATTTCTTTTCTGCTCAGATAGTTTCTGAAATCCAACAAGAACAGTATTATAGGTCAACTGTTCTAATTAAAGGAGCACTTATAAAATACTCTAGGTTTAAAAAGAGCACTTTGTCCTGGAAGAGTATCCTAGACTAAATAAGCGAACTAAGTTATGAAATACTCTAGGTTTACTGTTCTATGTAACCCGGATTCATTCAATCACAAGTTTTCTCAAGATATTGTTAGTAAAACATAGTCATAAATATTTTGGTTTAACTTATATCATCGGTACATATCCCTCCTTGTATTTGCGATTTGCTGGAGTTTGAGTGATCCTCAATGGTAGGTTCTGTTTTGGGTTTTCTGCATCATGAATGTTACGTACAAGATGTGCATCATTGCATGCCTAGAAACACATGTTGGTTTAATGTTACTGCCATGAAATTGAATAAATTCAAATGATTTTGCAGGTAGAAGCAGAAGCTGCGCCGGCTCCAGTAGAAGCTGTTAAGGCTGGAGGAGTAGATGTCAAGCAGGACTGACATCACATCTCAAGATCATTCGAAATATAAATTATAAATTGTAAATGATCTTAAGATCTACCAGAAAACAAAGACATAACATATTATATGTGATATGTATATAAGAGTATGGTCAGTTCTGTTTGGATTGCATTGTTTTTTGATATCTGAGTTGAAAATGAATCCAATTCAATAAAAAAAACTTGATTTTTGGTCATCAGTTTTTGGCTAAGTTATTTTGATTTGCACCAGTCGACACGTCTGTTTGTGCCGCCTCCTCAACAGGACTGAGGATGAACTTGTGCAATCCGACAAATCAACCTGCCCTCAGATTCTATCCTTTTTTTATTTCCCTCTTTGTAAAGATTCTATAATCTATCTTTACCAATATTATAACAATCCTTTTAGATTAAAATTGAATATTTATCCTTAAAATCTTTTGCCTCTTTCTGTCTTTCATTTTCACACTACGAACGAAAAAAAGAAAAGAAAGAAAAATCCCTAAGATCTAATTAGTGGTTGTGGGGGGACCTTTGAACAAGGCACATTGTTTCTTATAAGGTGAATGCTAACCATTGCACTTGAGACATTGGATAAGGAGATAAAAATAGAAATATAGTATTGGAAAATGGTGAAAAGTGGTAAATTTAACTTTTTAAAAGTCAAAATGTTGTTGAAACTAATACAAACATGCTACTTTAACAAGACCCTTCTTATAATATCCCCCCAAGTGGGAAGTAGATGCATGCTAATGTTTGTTTACCTGCAATATCTTTCACGTATTATTAGATACGTCACTGATTTCTTTCATTTTTTTCTACTGCCGACTTTTTTGCTTCTATATGAGATCATATTTCTTTGTTCCTATTAAGACATTGTCTGCTTCTATAAATGCATATTGGAAATTAGGGGGTCCAGATTCCAAATGTTAGATGATATATGCATGTTAAATTGATTATTTAAAGTGGACTTCGATTGAGTGGTCCTAGAATAAGAACAATACATATCGATAACATGATCTAAATTCCCTCGACTAGATAAAAGGTTACTTTCATGATTTTTTTGTCAGCAAATATATACTTGTATGCATTTTTCCTCTCAAGTCTACAAGAGTCCGTGAAAGTGAAACAATGAAACTTCGAGGAAGCAACACGGTAGCTGTATTTTTTTTTGTTACTGATATATATATTTTTGATTTTATGTTCTCAAACAGAAAAAAAAAGACAATCAATTGAAATATTTTTTTCTTTCTAAAATATCACTAATTAAAAAAGTAGATGGAGTATACAATTTGATCTAATTTTTTTTACTAATAGTAAATTAATTTGCACAACCAAAAATAAAAAATAAATAAAAAGTAGAGGTAAAATCTCAGATGGAGTTGGACCATGCCGCCATACCAGCGTAGTGTAGTGGAGTTGGAATTTTGGCATTTCTTTCCTAAAGTGCTCCCCATTTTCCAAGTTTCCCACCAAATATACGATTTGACAGCTTACTTAAAGCATATAATTTTGAATTGAAAATGTAATTTACCCTAGCAAATGACATGGTTGCATAATGACATGTGATTGTCTACTCTAGTGCGGGAAAAAGGTAGTATTAAGATTACCTAACCATGGTTACATTAATTATCACTCTTACATTAAACTAAGGTAATCAAATCCAAAGACCAAAACGAGCAGTAACATTAGTTCCTTCCTTCTTGGTTCTTTGGTTAAAGGTAAGTTTAGTGGAGTATCATGTCATTTTAACGCACTTACTCACACTCACAAGGCTACTATTGTAATTTCCTTTATAATTTTCAACCATGTCAATATTTATTTATAAACTCATCATATTCATAACCCATTATTAGTACACACTTTTATTTTTTGTCCATTTCGTAACGGAAGTTTCTCCTAGCTTTCTTTCTTCTATGTCAAACAATACTACTTATAGTAGCACACAGTGAAAACCGTTTTTAAACCATAGCGAGTAACAACAACAACAGTATTGTCTGTTATTATGGGTATACTACATGATGATGTTGTGATTATGAGAGAACCAGAGAAAGAAGGTGAAACTACCATCATAACCGTTAACTGCCCCGACAAAACTGGTCTTGGTTCTGATTTATGTCGCATCATTCTCTTCTTTCATCTCACCATTCTCCGAGCAGGTATAACATATTAATAATTCGTTCTTTCTCTTTTGTTTTTGTTGTTTTGGTATCTGGGTCTGTGTCTTTATGAGATACTGAGAATGTTTTTTTTGTTTTTATTTCGGTGGAATGAAGATGTTTCAACCGATGGAAAATGGTGTTATATAGTATTTTGGGTGGTGGGAAAAGAAAAAACAAGGTGGGGTTTGTTGAAGAAGAGACTAATTGCTGCTTGTCCAACTTGTTCTTCTGCTTCTGGATTTTCTTATTACTGCTCTGATTTGCAGACTCAAAAGCCTTCTGATGTTTTTCTTTTGAAGTTTTGTTGCAATGATCGTAAAGGTCTTTTACATGGTAATCTTCAGAAACTCACCTTTTGAATTTCATGTCTTATATTATATCTGTGTTGAGTTGTATTAGAATTGATTTTGACTTCTATCAAACTGAGTTTAGTGATTATATTTATACATGTAAAATTGATTATGTCTCCAAAATTCAATTTAACTTGGGTCTTGTTGAGATAAAAACCTTAATCAAGTGCTTAAAATTTAAGTGCTTTTGTATAAGTTATTTTTATGAAAACAGATAAAATAAGTCAAACTGTTTTCATGTAAGCTAGAAGTTGTTTTCGTAAGCTATCCCAAACAATTTCACAACTGCTTATACCATAGATAAACTCAAATAAACCAATCCAAACAAGCGGAAGAATGACAGAAAGTAGTTTTTGCGTTGTTTTGAACAATTTACACACTTTGAAAGTAAAAACATTCCAATATACATCATAACCAAATTAATTTTAAATAAGCAAAAAGTTAAATTTTATTCATAAATTCATAATCAAATTTGTCAAACATTTTTGTTGTTTCTACTCTTGCAGTGTTGCAGATAGAGATTAGATTTGGGATTTCATGATGATATGATATACTTTTGTTTTTCACACTTTCCAATTCCAAAGCTAAAACCTACATTGTGCATTTTTTGTAGATTCTCTGCCTGCAACCTGCCTTAAATTTTGTCATCCTTTCTGGATAGAATATTGAATTGTCTTGCTTAAGTTTGTTGTGTGTTATGATGGGTTGAAAAACTAACTGAATATCTTTATCACCGGGACAGATGTCACAGAGGTTCTCTGTGAGCTAGAGCTCACCATAAAGAAAGTGAAGGTCTCTACTACACCTGATGGCAAAGTGTTGGATCTATTTTTCATCACAGATACAAGGTTGTCTATAGGCTTTTGTTGTAATTTTGTCTCCTCTAATAGCTAGTTCTTTCTTTATCTATTTACTAAATCCGTAGGAATGTGAAATTCTCTTTAATTAATGATTAAAATGTTGAACTTGGAAGAGACTAACAAGGTAGCTAAGTTGAAACATTTGATATAATCACTCGTGTGAAGTTTTCCCATATATCTTGTTCTCTACAAACAATTTTTCTTAGCTCAAGAAATGTGCTTTTAAACTAATAACTGACCTACTGCATAATCTTATATAATTAGGGATCTTCTTCATACAAAGAAGAGAAAGGATGACACAATTGAGAAGTTCACAACTGTTTTGGAGGATTTCTTCACTACAATTGACATTGAGTTAGTTGGCTCAGAAACTACAGCTTTTTCTCAAGCATCTTCATCCCTTCCAAATGCAATCACAGATGTGTTTGATTTGCAAAGTGGGACTTCCACTTCAGATTCTGTTTCTATTGTGATGGACAATACATTGAGTCCTGCTCACACTCTTGTCCAAGTTATGTGCCAAGATCACAAAGGTCTTCTTTATGACATCATGAGAACTTTGAAGGACTTTAATATTCAGGTATAGTAATTCCAAATTCAAATAATCAAACCTTTTTTAATGATGCTTTCCGGCTTGTCAGCTTGATATGTAGCACTGAGATCAAAGGCGTGTCTGATGTCCGACACATGTTAGTGTTCAACACCGACTCAACACCAATACATGCGGTTGCATTCAAGTGTTCCACTTTCTCGAATTATTATCAGTGTCCACGCGTCGATGAGGTTGCATTCAAATGTTTCACTTTCTCAAATTATTAACAGCATCACGTGATAATGACAGTGTCATTGCATCATACTTGATAATGTTGTCATTAGAAAGAATTGATAACCTTAAAGTTCACATAATATCCAATTTGAAGTTTTCTTTAGATATTTTTTATTTGATACAAATACTGCGTCATGAAATTTCACCTTCATTTCATCAAGGGCACATTCTCTTTCATATTCTAACTTCTAAGTAACATGTAACAATGGCGTGCTTGTACTTTCTTTCTTAGTCATCTTATCTTGTATGCTAAAAGTAAACCAAATTTGTCATGTAAACAGATATCTTATGGGAGATTCTCAAAGAAATCTAGAGGAAAATGTGAGATTGACTTGTTCATCATGCAAGTTGATGGGAAAAAGATAGTTGATCCGAGTAAGAAGGAGTCTTTGTCATCACGCCTTAAGACGGAACTACTGCGCCCACTCAGAGTAGCTGTTGTGAGCAGGGGACCTGATACAGAGTTGCTGGTTGCAAACCCCGTGGAATTGTCAGGCAAAGGAAGGCCCCTTGTTTTTTATGATATCACTCTTGCTCTCAAAATGCTTGGACTTTGCATCTTTTCGGTATTTACTCATTCAATATGCTCTAGTTACTTCATACAGTTTAGTAGATTGAGTTTGATCATTTACTACATGTTAACATTGTTTCAACAGGCTGAAGTTGGAAGACATGTGATTGGAGACCGCGAGTGTGAAGTATATAGAGTCTTGCTTGATGAAGGGGAGGGCTTATCTTTTCCAAGGAACAAGATTGAGAAAGGAGTTTGGAAAATGTTGATGGGTTGGGAGTGATTCATATATGGTTGGTGGCACTGTTCCTTTTGTATGTACATCAGTACATGTATCCTTGTATAGATAACACAGTTACTATATAGTTCCTTCCTAGATTTAACTAGATGGATGTATATATTGTGTAAATAGTAATCTTTGCCACTTACATATTTTTTAGAGCTTTTGTAATTATAACTTGATGTGTATAAAGAAGGAATGTAGCAACTAGCAAAGTTTATGAAACAAAAGAGAAGTGGAAACAGTTTGGTCACAGCATTTTATGAATGAAAATGAAATATTGTAAATTGGTTATATATATTAAGTTTGTTTTTAAGCTTATTGTTTGCCAAACAAACACATACTCAATACTCAATAGTACTTATTTGTTTGGCAAAGGTGACAGCGACTTACTTTATGTATGAGATGAAAGTATTAGTGGTGAAGCCACTTCGCTGCAATCTTTAACGTACAGAACTCATCAACCTGGTTAGTTGGTTCCAAGGGTTATTTTGTGCTAATCTTGTTAAACTACTCGTTGCTTCTTATGTATGCTGCTTCATTTTTTATTCTGTCGGTTTCCTAGGACAGGACCAAGTTGCTTCATTGTAATATTATCTTATAATCTAATCAATAGATTTGTTTAACGTAGACTTACCGGTTGTCTCCCACATGAATATCACATCCATAGACATCATTTTAATTGGGTCCACAATTTGTAGGCACGTGTTCAACGATGTTTGGTGATTGTGACGTCAGGGATGGTAATTATATAGGACTAATAGGCTTAATTAATTATATAGGACTGAAGGCAGATTTCTTTTTCCAAGTTATAATTTACATACTACTTCTGTAGATTATTATAATAGGCATAAATTTTGTGACTATTATTGTTGCGTGTGATAAAAGAAAGCATATGAGTGAGCCTAAAGAAAGCCAGATACTTTGGCTAAAAAATGTGCAATTATTTTAAAAAAATAAACAAAAATTGAGGAAGGGAGAAATTTTATTGATTATAGTGACACTAATGATTTTATAAAAAAAAAAAGGAAACTAAACTTTAAAATTACAAAGTCAAACTTTTACCACTCGACTATCACTTTAAGTGTAAACATATAACTTTATATTATAAAAAATGCTAGCATGTGTCATTAGAAGATATGTTAAGAAACTACATATACAATTCTATTCCAAAAGTCACAAATGCAAATTCTTAAAAGTACAAAATAATACATTTTCAATGCATAATTTTTACTCTCAAGAGCATGTACATCTAACTACAAGCAAATTCAAGCAGTCGTTAATTTTCACATGTTGATAACCTGATTTTGGCTTACATAAAAAAATAAACTATCCAAAATAGGCTAAGAATGAGAAGTTAATTAAACTCACAGAATACCTTATTAGAACTCTCAATAGATATCATGCAAGACTCATTAATGATCTTTACCAACAATCCATCGGAAGAATTGCAGTTTTGGTTAGACGAATGTTGGTCCTGCAGGGGCTGGTGAGAAAAAGGTGCAATAGTCTGGTGTTTGCTCTGAGATGATACATGTAAGTTCTTTCAAAATGTGATGAAGATAAGTTAAGCATGCTTGAACATCTTCATGCTAAGCCAATGGAAGCACACAACAACTACAATTATAGGGAGAGAGAGTCAATGGGACTAAGAAGCAGTAGTACCTATGAAATAAATACAAGTTAGGCAAATAAGGATGGTTCCCTCCTTAGTTTTGGGAGAGGTAAGAGCAATTAGCAACTAACATTTACAAAAGAAATAACAATATAGCCGCTATTTGACAACACTTTGTACTGAATAACAATCTGTTCAAATTCCGATAATACTGTTATAGCCGCCATTTGACAACATTGTTTGTACAACAATGATTTTAACATTTTTCTCATTTATCCAACATTAATATAACAATCAAAGTATATTCTCAGTAGTTGGGTTGGGTTCAGCTACATGGTCAAAATAACATCATAACATCGTAATCCTAAATGATAACAATGAAATTGATGATTTATTATAAAAGCAAAGAAAGACATTAGAATGAATTGGAGAAGGAAATTACTGGGAAGAGATGAGTGGAATTTGAGGAGGAAGAAGAAGCTTGGAAAAAAGAGCAAGAAAGAAGTAACCAGCCATACTTTTAAGGTGTGTGCCTCTAGGTCCTTCGTTGCGAAATACAAGGTAAGTTTGGGAACATATGATCAGTTTCCATGAAGTGATCCGTGCCAAACATTAGTTGGGCTAGATTATGATTTGCAAATTAGGGTTTTTACTTATTTCAGAATTAAAAAAATGATATTTGAAATAATTTGTTGGGTTATACTAACAAGTGCTTTAGTGCCCTATCATACTTGTTAAGAAAACCAAAATTAGTATTAGACTTTTAAAAAGTTAAATTCATCACTTTTTAGCATTTCCTTAATTTGTTTTATGGCTAATGTCACCTCACTTAATTAATTATCAAACCATTGAAATTGAAAGTCACATTGAAGAGGGGATCAAATGCACTTTCGGCTTAATTTGTTTTATATCATTTGCTTTTGACACTTTCGGCTTCCTAGCATCAGATGTTGTTGACCTTCTATATAGAGTCCAAAAGGTTATGCATAGCAATTCACAGTTGAAAATGTAGAGACCAAAATTGAGGATTAGTTAAAATAGGGGGACTAACTGTATTTTAACCAAAACTTTATCTCGTCTCATCCTCCAAAAGCAATACATTCTTTTATCTATTGTCTCCTTCACAAACTTTGATAAGTTTTTTTAAGATGTTATTTCGTCTTCATTTTATCAAAGGTACATTCTCTTTCACGTTCTAAGTAACTTTTGCAGCAATTGCATTGCCTATACTTTGTTACTCATATTATCTAGTATGCTAAAAGTAAACCAAATGTGTAATGTAAACAGATGTCTTATGGGAGATTCTCAAGGAAAAATAGAGGAAAATGTGAGATTGACTTGTTAATCATTCAAGGCAAGAATCTTTGTCGTTGCGTCTTAAGACGGAATTACTCTGTCCACTCAAAGTAGCTATTGCGAGCCAGGGACGCTGGTTGCTGATCCTGTGAATTGTCTAGCAAAGTAAGGCCCCTTGTTTTTTATGATATCAGTCTTGCTCTCAAAATTCTTGGACTTTTGCATCTTTTCGGTACATACTCGTCTTGTATGCTCTATATTACTACATACAGTTTAGTAGATTGGGTGTGATCATTTACCGACTATTGTTTCAACAGGCTGAATGATATAGAATTTTGCATGATGCTTTTGTGAATCTGATTTTATGAAACAAAAGATAGGGTCAAGTGGCTTGGTCAGAGTATTTTATGAATGAAGAGCATCATTGTAAATCAAGGGTTCCAAAATCAAGTAACATCTGTGATGAAAAAACAGTCGATGAATGAATCTCTTGTGGTGAGCAATAGAGTTTGTAGAAAAAGTTGATAGAGTCTCGTTACAATTCTTTTATATGAAAGTTTTAGCAAGCAATGTTTGATTTTGAGTTCCAATTAGAATCTTCTCATTACTACTTCGGCAGAGTCTCTTTACTCACCATCTGAGTTGTTTGTTTGGGAGAGAACGTGACGATAATTAATGTTGCATCATATAAATTTGCTTGCAGTTGTTTACCATGTCAAAGATTGAGATCTTTGCAACATTCATGTCAAAAGCTTACTTTCATTTTTGCAAATTACTTGATGTATGGAATGAGTGTCTTAGTGGTGAGGCCACTTTGCCGCCATCTTTCAGGTTACTTGGTTCCATCAACATTCATATAAAAACACTATGATTATTTGGCCTAAACACTTTATGACATGTTAATTGCTAGCTGAAATTCCAATATTTTTTTCTCGGATGGATTTTGCTTGCTATTCATAGAGAATAAATTGCTTCAATGAACTGGTATGTGTTCTTTCTTGTCGTTTTTAATCCCTTTTTGAAGCATATTTTGGTGCAGAGAAGTGATTAAGACAATTTGAATGCAGAGAACAATGAATATAGATGAAATCAATTTTAAAGTTGAATGTTAATGTGGCCGATGATGGCTATATAGCTTACAATTTCCAATATATTTTTAACTTGTGTAACACGCCAGCTACCACTCCCCAAAAAGTGATTTCTGCAAAGATAACATATAGGAGAGTCCCCACCTTCTCTGAGTTCCAAACATTGATAAACACATGCTTCTTGATCCAGTGTACCTAATTTATATTTTCATGTGCAAAATGAAAACATATTAGAAAGTTATATATAATAAAAAATTGTGTTAATTAAGAGATAGCATAGACATTAACATATAAAAGGTTTCTATATTTCTTACTAGTGACTTCTCTGAATCTTCATAATACCAGCCATTTACAAATGCTGCAAAAATGCCCTCAGCTGCCAACACATACACTAACATAGCATTCATCCCTATCCATTCCAAGAACAAGAATGGAGTACGGATCCCCAAAACATCAATCTGTTTTATCATCACAAGGTGAAAGAAAAGCAAAGAAAAAGAAGAAATAATTGTTAAATAATAACCAACAATAAGAAAACTTTCTGCTTGAAAATATATATTGTATTTTTCCTACCAATATGTAAAGGGTAGAGAAGATAATTCCAGCTGCCCCAGCTGTGAAACAAACATAGCTGAAACTATAGAGTTGCTTGTTGATTGGAATAGCTGCAGGGTACCATGAAAATTTTGTTTAGATATTATCTTGAACTCAAATGGTATGTTTTCTAGGATGGATTTTGAGAGATTTGCGTTGTGTACGGTCACAATTCCGTATTTTCGGTCATATCAGTGACCATTGATGTGGCTGACTGCGTGACTGCATGAGATTGTGACTACACACAATTCAAACTAGATTTTGAGAAGTACTTGTGACACTAACTTACCATCTGTAAAGTGAAGGATAATAGCGACTACGAGTAACACAAACCCCATTGAGAACCATTGTTTGAGCCTCTCTGAATGACTCTGTCAAATTAAGATTTACTTCATTTTTAGGCCTTTCACTAAATTGTAATTATAGAACAGACATTTATTTAGTGGGTGTATAATTATTAACATAGGGTGAGATTTTATAACCTTGAAATGAATCAAGATGTGCCCATAATGGATGCCAATGGTGCCTGAGAGGATTGCTGATATGGAACTAGCAAAGAATAAAAATCCTTTAAGAAACATATATCAGATGCTACTCAATACAAATTTTAGAGACAAATACCTCAATAAGCCCTCTGGTTCAAATGGAGCAAGACACCAGCTTGGAGCATCATCACGAAATGGACCTTCACTTGGGGAACTAAATGTGCATGCCTACAAAAGAATCATACAAAAAATTATAAAGACAAGAACATGGTAATCAATCAATTTATTTAGAACAGTACTAAAATATTTGGACCAATGCCATTTTATTTAGAACAATTTTATCAACTTGTGATCAGTTTTTGACCTGAACCTTGTGTATTTTGGCTATACATATAAGTACTCACCTTTAAACGTCTCCAAACAGGCTGAGAATAAAGATGATTAACCCCCCAAACTTGTCTATCGACGTATCCAACAGCGTTACATGCAGGACCTAGGTGTCCTCTCATCCCACATATCACCTAATAAATGAAAAAAACAAAATAAATTAAAATACAAACAAAATAAATAAAGTTAGACATTGCAAAGAGAACATACCGTGTATCTCTTTAGTTCATCGTCGTTAACACGATCTACAAAACTCCAATTAGGAACATACAAAGCGAAGGTTGTGATCATGTAAATGAGAAATGCCATGAAGCCTCCAAACCTAAGTCACACATGCATATTGTGTACATTAATCAATGGAAGGAAGTTCACAATTTCAATTAGCATATTTGAAATTTGAAAGTAAATGTGTGTTGTGTCATCTCACCATTGCCATTTATAGGCAGTGAAAATGGCTATGCGTCCAGGACTCAAAGTAGTGGGTCTAAGCTTGGTGGTAAATGTCTCAATTAGAGCCACAATACAATATACAAGGGCTATTCTCTGCACAATCAATTTCATAAACTTGGTTAATGTGGTTATATTGCATTAGGCCCCGGATAAATAACATTTAATTTGATTTAATTAAATTCGAAACACACCTGGAGAATGCCACACCATCGGATAAATTTCATGTTGACTCCATATACGAGTTCATCAGGGGCATGAGAGTATCCACCTATAGTTTGTTACATTACATAGTCAAATATATTAGTGCACCAAGATTTATTCATCTAACTATGCAACATTGTGGATTTAATATTATAGATAGATTATATTTTAGTGAGTTTAAAGAGTTTTGTTTACCTTGCAAAAGTATACCCCAAAAGAGAAGTTTCAATGTCCTAAGAATTATCTTCTTCACGGCATAGTTTATCTTGGGGATATTCTGCATTATTACAATCAAAGTTTATTCATGAGTTAAAGGACATAACATCTAGTTTTTTAGTAGATGGGGAAGAGCATATTGATAATTGCAACTTAAATAAATGATCACAATTAAATTATAAGAGGATGGAACACTTATTACCTTTAGTGCAAGAGCTATGGCAACACCAACAATGAACAGAAAGAAAGGCATAACAAAATCAGCCAAAGTACATCCATTCCATGGAGAGTGATCAATGCGTGAATAAGCTCCACCAGCATCGTCCACCAATATCATCAACTACACAGACATAGCAAAAAAATTACATTAGACACTTACTTCTAAATAAATTTTATGACCATACCATTAATGCATTAGTAATAAATTGTAAACTAGTAATAGTATATGCAGATATTATATATGTAACATATTATATAGTATATATTATACATTTACTTTTAGACTACTGCACTACTCTCCCTGCATGTTCATGTAATGGATTAACAGCAACACTATATATACAAAAAATATTTCAAAATAAAGAGGTTTGGAATTGGAATACACAAACTAACCACAATTGTGAGGCCCCTAAATGCATCAAGTGTTGCAACCCTTTTTGTCTTTTGCTTAACTAGTACAGGCTGCTGATCATCCTGTTCTGCTATTTGCTGCTTAATATCAGAATCTCCATTTATATTGGTTGTTTCTTGCTTCTTCAAAACTTCATTTTTAGCATCATCATCATCCAATTCTAAATTGTTACCTTCTTCCATTCTCTTAGCACCTTCATCCATAACTAAACAGTGATGAATGATACTCAACAAACTGTTCAAACATATATATATATCCTATTTTTTTTGTGTTTGGATGTATGTGATAAATTAAAAGCTCTAAATGAAGGATAAGGCCGGCTCTGAAGTCAATTGGGAAGAGAATTAATATCTAAATAGGAGGTACATTACAAACATAAGAGACATAAGGAGGACTTTAGAGAGAGCAGAAAGGGGTCCATATTTGCATTTTGTTATACTAGTAGTAGATTAGTATTGGCAGGCTGGTGCATGTTAATTAGTTCCACTCTTTGTTGTTTCTTCTTGTTGCTCTAATTTTGAGTACGTATAATTATTTTGTCTCTCTTTGACACATTAAAGATTCCCCTTCTTATCTTATGCTTTGACTATATTTACATAACATATAAATTCTTGTGTCTTTAGATTCTTGTGTTTGGAATCTTGTGTATATGGTGTTAATGCAATGCTATATCAAGCGAAAACTTTTTCCCGAATTCATCCTGAAGCCTTACGTGTCATTTGCTTAAAGGAAGGCCACCATTTCAACTATGGGCCTTGCTGGAAAAAACGGCAGATAGTGAAGAAAAAAAACGAATATACTATCAAATTGGTCCTTCCTGTAAGTCATTCTCAAATTAGTCTCTAACTCTATTAATATTTCAAAATAGAGTTAATAGTGTTTTACCTCCTTGTAATATAGGTCATTTCCAGTTTTACCCCAGTAAAATATTTTTTGGGATTTCGTCCTTGTAATTTGAAGATTTTTGGTTTTGGACCTTCGTGAATTTTGACTGTACAAAATCGAAGATATGGTAGGGGTAAACCGAAATTTTCTCAAATTAACAAGGAGGTAAACCGAAATTTGCTCAAATTACAAGGGGGTAAACCTAAATTTGCTCAAATTACAGGGGGTGAAATTTTTCATGAAGGTCCAAAACCAAAAAATCTTCAAATTACAAGGATGAAATTCAAAAAAAATATTTTACAGGGGGGAAAACCAAAAATGACTAATATTACAGGGGGTAAAGCACTATTAACCCTTCAAAATATTAGTCGCTCAATGGATATTAATATTTCAAATTAGTGCTCACCGATTCATGCTCATCCACAAAAATTTCCTACAAGTTGCTATATTATCTTCAATACATCTGATTCCTAGCTTTAGCTTTAGAGTGCACAAAAATGGAAAACCAAAATAAACGAAGTGTTAGGCGACGAAATCATAAAACCAACCAAAAATAAAAGTCGTTTAAGGTTTGTGCACGATTTTTAAGGAAATGATTAATTGTGTTGATTTCAATGGTAAAGTTAATATCATTTATTAAAATACCCTCATTAATTGTAGTTAGTGGAGTAGTTAAGTTGAATGAAATTCAATAAATATGGGTATAATAGTAAAAAAAAATAATAAATGTTGCATTGATATTCTAAAGTGACAATAATTTTGAAAAAAAAAATAATATTAAAAAGAAAATTATTTTGAGACGGAGTGTAATCAATTTGTATATTAATTTTGACCCGAAATCAACGTAATATATATTATTGATTGCAGAAAAAGATGAAAAATAAATAATGGTATGTTGGCACTAAAAATTAGTGTATATTAATTTTGACCCTAATCACCATAATATATATATATATATATATATATTATTGATTGCATAAAAAGATGCAATATAAACAATGTTATGTTGGTAAAGAAATAATTAGTGTGATTGAAAATTCAAAGGTCTTATAGAAGAATAACATTTGGGTGACATAGAGTTGAGTGATATTGGCTAATCACAATGTCACAATGCTTGTGTTTCTCTCTCTTTCACAAGCATTGTGACATTGTGATTGACCAATGTCACCCAACTCTATGTCACTCAAGTGTTATCCCTTATAAAAGGGCTAAATTGTTTCCTAGAATATCACATAGTTAGGTGCGGAAGTTGTAGTATTTTATACTTTAGATTTTTATCAAACTTATTACTTACTTACCCGTGTCTTTACGGTATTAATATTTTTTTATTTGAAATGTTAGGGACACATTCTCTAACACACTCCAATAAAACTTAACCACATCATCCCTTTTTTCAATTATTTTAACCTGCCACTGTTACAACAAGTGGTTTGACGTTAAAAATTTGAGTAAATAGATAATTACTTCCTGAAATTGTAAGTTTCGTCAATTACCTCCTGAAATTGCATAACGTTAATCAATTTACCCCATCCGTCAAATTCTTATGTTAGTCAACATGACATTTTGCAAAATACCCCCTGAACTTAAAAAGTCATATTTTTCTTATTCTTGACTCAAAAGATATTAAAAGTAAACAATTAACATTTAACTTTAATATTTAACAGTTAACTTATGTGCTTTTTCGTTTACATATTTATCAAAGTATGTGTTACAAAACTTTAATCAACACAAAGTTTAGCGCATGTAGCTGGAGCATAAAGTGTGTTACCGTGAGTTTTGTAAACTCAAGGATATCAAAATAAAGATGGAAGAAATATTTTCTTAAATAGCATTAAACCACGAGTAAACTCTCCAATTTTTCTTGAGGCATATACTTTTTGTTTGATGCTGCAAAACGAAAAGCATTTAACTTTCAGAGAGTTAAAGAGCTTATGCATAGAGTGCAACAGAGCCCTAGGCCCTAGCAGTAGCAGTTCAAACCTTTCAAGGCAAGGCATCAAACATTATTAACAGTCAATATCTAGTAAAGTTAGAAGAAATATTCAAGGAAGGAGAAGATAATTGAAAACAAATTCATTGTCGAAGGTAGAATCTCAACATAGAGTTCAGAAAGAAATTGATGCTCTCAATACATCAAACTACAGGTACCAAAATTTCTCTCATCCTAAAGACAATGTTTTTAGGTGTAATGAATTTGGATAATGATTTTAAGTGTAATGAATTTCAAATATCCTCGTTAGAGACTTTTTTTAATTGCCTTTAATATCTTTTTAGTTAAGGATAAGAATTATTTTTTTATAAATTTGTAAGTTTGGGAGCATCTTGCACATAAGTGGAAAAACTTCAGAGGGTATTTGTAAAACGTCGTGTTGACTAACAAAATAATTTGAGAGAGGGGGTAAATTGATTAACGTTGTGCAATTTCATGGGGTAATTGAAGTTTTGTTAATATCAGGATAATTGACGAAACTTACAATTTAAGTGGATAATTGCTTATTTACTCTTAAAAATTTTGTTCACCATCTTCCTCCCAGATTTTTTTTCTTCCCGATGGTGCTGTTGCAAACATCAAGATCCTTCTCCTTGAAAGGTAACGATGCCGACCTAAGAAGACCCATTTCTGATTTGCTTCAATTTATGGTCCCTTGTACACAAATTGAAGACCCATGGGAAAATGTCATCATCCCCAATTTGTTACCCATGATTCCAACATACTTGTTTCAACACTCACCGTCACCAAATTCATGTTTTTCTTTCATTTTACATTCACACAAATTGAGAAGAGAGGTTGTTGTTAGAAATTAAAAATGAAAGTGAATTAGAACGGGAGAGGAAGGGTATGGAAAATTGATCGAGAATGGAGGTGAAATGGAAGAAAGTGGAAGGAGAAATGGAGGAGAACGAGAACCGTATGGTCACTGCAAAATTGTCACAGTGGAAAGACAGAAAGACAATGGAAATAAAATTGAACCATGTTTTTTGTTAAAGTTTAGTAACTTGATGAACCTGTAACCGGTAAAAGAAATAAAAAAGAGAGGTGATGTGTCTAATCTTAGTTGGAGTGTGTTAAAAGAGTGTCTTAGATGGTACGACTTTATCATTTCTCTTTTTTTATACGAGTGTAGTTTGGATATCTAAAAAACGATGAAAATTAAATCACATTTAATTAGATCAAGTTTGAATAGAATTGATAGCGTGAATTTTTCCATGTAAATTCCTTTGGTTAGATGACTAATATGGAGAATTTTCATAATGTTAAAAATTTATGAAGTATTTTGTCTAAGATAAATAACTTAGAGAATTTCAAATAACATCTAAAAATTTAAAATTTGAAATTCCTTCTCACTCTATACAATGTGAATTCAAATTGGTTCTTATAATTTTTTCAACTTTGCAAGTTGAAGCACATTTTTTCAAAGGCATCGAAGTGCACCCTGTGAATTTTCAAAACTTGTAAATTGTACCTATTTTCAATTTCAAATTTGACCCAAAGCTTTAAATTTTTAGGAGTAGTCCAAAAATGCTAAATGTTTTACCATATTCTCGGAGAAAGAACCTCTTATGCATATATTCTTGTCAAATTAGAAACTAACCACCAGAGACCTCTTATGATGGTGCATGAGTTAGTGCTTTGTCTCTCTACGACATTGTCACTAGATGTCATAGAAGTGTCTATCATTAGAACTTATTTTCCCTCGTGTAACTAACAAAACTAATTTACATTGAAATCTCTTTGGATAAAAAATAGAGTATATTAGCAAAAAAATAAAAAAAAAATAGAGTATTTTAAAAAGGGTTTTTCTATCATGTGCAAATTTTGCACATGTTAAGAAGTTTAAAGTGGTAACTTTGACTTAAAACTTGTACATTTTATATTGAATATGTACCTTTTTAACAAGTAAGTGTTGTTTTTCAATGAAAAATTACTACTTTTAGATTTGCACATGTTAGACAAACCCTTTTAAAAATTACACGATTTTTTAGTTGGTAACTTTACTACAATTTACGAATATGAGGGAATTGACAATTCCACCTCAATTGTGAAATTCCTTGCTGCAACTCTCCTCCGTACTCTCTCAGAGCTCGATCTCTCTCTCCTCGTGCCTGTTTGTCTGCTTCCCGTACTCCTTCGACTACTTCGTCTTCGCCTGTTCTTCTGGTAATCTCTCTCTCTCTCTCTCTCTCTCTCTCTCTCTCTCTTATTATCTTCAAACCCTAGTTTCCCAACACCACGCTTATTGTTCATTATGTCAATCTCTTTGATTTACATGCAAATTTCCAAAGAAAAAATAAATATTAATCTACATATGATTATCTTTTTACTAACCAAACCTCAAAAACTTAAAAATTTGATGAGAATATGCAAATGACTAAAATTGAAAATCTTGGGTGTGAGACAGTGTAACTATAGTTCATAAATGTATCAAAATTGCAAACACATCCGGAAGTGTCTATTTTATTAGTCATTTTGATCCTCAAATATGTTTTTTGGTAGTCAATTTCGTTATCAAATGTGTTTTTTTGTTGGTTAATACAGTCCATAAAATTACTAACAAAAGAAAGAACAGGGAAGTAGGGATTTGTTTGCAATTTACATACATTTAAGGACTATAGTTACAGCGCCGCGTACATTCAGGGACCGAAATGGTTGTTTGGTCGAAAACCTATTGATCTGTAGATAAAAGATCAAAAGAATAACATTACCCCTCTTTGATACTTATTTCTTAGTGTTTGCAACTTAAGTTGTTTCAGACCCTTCTGGATAACACTAACTACATGTTCACTTGAATGTGTCAAGAAATGATTTTGTCACTCCATATGAGTGCTATGCAGGGCAACGTCAGAGTTTGTGTGCGTATATATTGGAAAAGAGACCTGGAAACAAACTACTTAATCTCATTAATTTTACTACTTAGTAAATATGATACTGTGCATCTAAAACAAACACCATATCAATAGAGTATCACTATCAATTAATAAGCTTCGTTACTTGCAGCTTTCTTGGCGGCAACCTCCTCCAAGCGTTTTCACTTTTGCTTACTATCAAACGATATCAATTTTTAAACCTTCAATTCTCTCAAGGTTAGTGATCTCATCTCAAATTTTTATTATTGTGTTGAATTATAGAACTTCTTATAAATAGCTATTTAGTTTGTTGAAAAACTTATTGAGAATTATATGGCATTATGTCCCTCTCTGTAGAGATCAATGAAAAATTCGAGAAACTTCAGGATTTTCTTCGAAAGATGTATTTTATTTGCTGAGAAACAATCTCATCCCTCCAGTTGTCATTTTAGTTTTTAGCCCTCTCTTCTCAGTATAGTTGTCTCTACTTGTGCTTCGTGTATGTGCTCGGTATTCTTACTAATCTACTTTCCACTGGGTTGAACTAATATGTTCTCTTCACTATACAATCTATGCGATTCATCTTACGGAGGTGGCTTTGTTTATAAACTTTTACTTCAATGGGAAAACTATGAACGTGCATCTAGTCATTATTAATTTGAAACAGCCTTCGAATTCCATTATGTAGAAGAAGGCAAAATTGACTTTCATTAATCCCTCTTCTTCTTCATTGTCCTCATCACTACTGTGTTCTACTTTCTTTTTGTCTTCCACGTCCATTTTGTATTTATGGCGGAGAGAACGTTGTATTGGATTAGCATTGTCTTTGGGCTTGCCTCTCTTGTTGATGGGCACAGAAGAAGGCAAAAAACTCTTGTGAGTGAACATGCGGTTGAATCAAGATTCAATTGAAGCCTTTATTTGATGCTTTGGAGCCTCTCGAAAACGTGGGTCGATGTGAACCAGTGAAAATTGAGGATCATCGATAACCTTGTCAAGACTTTGTGGTGAATTATCAGACTTTGAATTATTCTTACCCTTATCCCTGTTCTTCATCTTCTTCTTACCTGTTCTCATAGTGGTTCTTCTTGGTCGCATTTTTGGATCCCATTATGGAGGAGATTCTCGAGTATTATGATACACTTTACACCGTCAAAACTGTCTTCGAATTCCAAAGGGTAGTACGATGAATATGATGATATTTTATTTATTTAATGGATCAAATGAAACTATATAAATCTTTTTTTTCTTCTGGAAAACCGTTGTAAATACTTTCTTGTGGATGTGGGATATACAAATGGCCCTGGATATTTAGCACCTTATAGAGAGACTAGATATTATGTCAAAAGAGTGGAATGGAAACACCCCTCAAAATTACAAGGAGTTGTTTAATTTCCGTCCTTCAAGTGCAAGGAATGTAATTGAAAGGTCATTTGGGATATTGAAGAAAAGATGGAGTATATTAAGAACTCTTTTTATGCAAAAACACAAATTAGAATTATTTATGCTTGTTTCGTGTTGCACAATTTCATAATAGATGAAAGAAAAGTAATCAAATTTTAGAGGCTCAAGACTTGGAGCTTTTATCTGTTGTTGAGGAGGAGTTAACCAATTAACAAAGGGAAAGAGTAATAACTAATGGTGTAAATGAGGTCGCAACCGTTAAAATGTCTGAAGATCAAAACGTGACGCTTATGCGATGAAAATGTTTGTTGATTAGGTTTAGTGGATTTTAGATAATTTTTTTCTTTTTATTTGTTACCGACATATTATTTGGAGTTATTAGGGTGTGCTTTTCATTTTGTTGCTTTTGATTGCTAAGGAATCTCATAGATTGCGTGGCTATACTTTTGATTAATATCTTATTGATTACTATCTTATTTGTGTTTCTATCTTATTGATATCTGATTATTATTTTGTGTGCTTACTGGATTTCAAGAAATGAATTCTAGTCTAGTCTATGCAAGAGGTTTGGGCCGCAAGACAAAGGGAAAAAGAAAGATGGAAGAAAGCAATATTTGGGTTAAGAAAGAGGATGCAAGAGCTTACTTCACGTGGAATTTGGACATGGAGCGTGTATTAGCTGAGGCACTTAGAGATCAAAGAAGTTTGGGCCGCCAGACTAACGGAATTTGGAAAACAGAAGCATACAAAGCTGCAGCTGATGTGTTGTCTACACGTTTTAATGTTCAGCTTATCGGAGAGAATGTGAAAAACCGCGTCAAACTTTGGCGAAGATGGTATGGGATAGTTAATGATATTCTCAATCAAAATGGATTTGGTTGGGATGGCACAAACTGTATGATTACCGTCGAAGATGAAAATGCATGGAATGAATATGTCAAGGTATTCACTTTTTACTACTGCTATATTTTATTTCTTATGTTTGTGTATGTATAGCTACAACAATGTTAATGACATGATGTAGTGTATTCTATCACTCTTCTTCCTTCATTGATGATGACAACCTTTATTCTGATCTGTGCCATGCTTCCTCTTTTTTCTTTTGTTGTGATAAGCGCCATGCTTCCTCTATATTGGTGTCTTTTGTTAGAGGGTTATTAACATTAAAGCTAAATAATGGAGCTGGGCAACCTACGTTAAACGAAATAATTGTGAAATCAAATAGGAAATATGTGTATTGTTAAATGATAAAGATGAGCTCAGAGACTATAAATTAAGCGCCATGATTCCTTACACAAGTCTGAATGCCCTCACACACCATCCTACCCGTATATAATACCCCCCCTCTAACAGAATCACATGACCCCATATGACACATCACTAACTAACTCATTCTCTCCCACATGGCCCCACTCTCTTCTAGGATATGCATAAGTGTCATATCAGATATTGAAACAGGGTTTCTTGAAGCTTTCTCTGAACATACTCTGATGTTAGTATTAAAATTTATTTGGGGCGTGATATTTCGTATAACAAATGTGCATGAGTTGAAGTTTTTGATTTTACATCAAATATTATTCTTCCGTTGTGTTTTTCATTTGTTGGACCCAAACTGTTATTTTTTAGGCAAAATTACACTTTTGGTCTCTTAACTTAATTTCATGTAACGATATGGTCTTTTATCTTTTTTTTATTTCATTTATTCCCTTTTGGTTCATTTGCATATGGATTTCAAGCTTCAAATCTATGGTTTTATTTTCTTGTGACCTCCCAATCTTCAAATCTATGGTCTTTCATTCATGTTTGCGTATGCATTTTAGATTTAAAGCTTGAAATTAAGTCAAGGGACCAAAAGTCTAATGTTGCCTATTCTTTATAGTGGTCATGATTGAAAGGAATCTAAAATATAATTTATAGCTTGCCTTGTTTCAAGCTATTTCTTATTTCTGTACATTTTCATTAATACTGCTCCACCTCCGTAAAAGAGAGAATATGTCTCATGCTTATGTTTTAAATTGCTTTTTGGGTCTTAGGTCATGTTTGTTGGATCTATAAGTTTGATTGGGTTTAGATTCTGGATTGTTATAGCTACGGGTGCAGGTCCTTGTTTAACTTTCAATAAGTATATGCCATGGTTTATTTTGGCAGCTTAATTTGTTGTGGTTTGTGAGAATCTGACCATAGTAGTAATATACATGCTAGTCGGAGTTAGAGAAATAAAATACTTGATTATCTTATTTGGTTTGTGGGCAAAAAAAGCCAAGTCCTATTTAGCTTTGTTTGAGTAATAACACCAACTCATTATTGATTGTTGTTGCTTTCTTTTGTTTTGAAGTCTCATGAAGAAGCCAAACGATTCCGATTTAAGATCATTCTAAATTGGAATGACATTGTAGATATATGTGCTAAAGATAAAGCAGGTGGAATTCAAGTAGAACGTGCACTTGATGTGGATGATGTCACAAGCAAAGAAGCAAATGCAGATGAAGATGAAGAAGGTTCCAATGAGTATATTGATTTAGAGAAACCAAGTTCTGCAACAAAGAAAAAAGTACAATGTACTTGTGCTAATAAGGGTAGAGACAAAGAGGGGATGATCGACTCTATGAGAGAAGTTGCTGAGATATTAAAAGACTTTGTACAAATTAGTAAAAAAAGGATGGAAGGAAATACTCCAAAAGAGGTGCAAGAAGTGTTGAATGAAATGGAGATGATTATTGATATTGATGACACACTCCGCTATAAAGCAATCAATTGGTTGATTGACAATCCAAACAAAATAGCGATTCTCAAAGCTCTTCCGTTGAGTGAGAAAAAGAAGTATCTAATGGCTTCTATGTTTTGAGACCGAGGTAATCTTAGTTGTTTTTGGGTTTATTTTAGTTGCTAACGTATTAAAAGTAATATAGAGATCTATTTAATTCAAAATAAGTTTTGGAATCACAGGAGATATTGTGAGAGAATTAAAAGGATACAATTAACTTCGAAAATGGACTCTTGATAGACTGTCTTTTTTTGAAGAAGACTAGAAAATATATTATTTGAACGTAGGTCTCTTAGATATCCCAGACTTACAAAGGAATCCTCGAGTGACTTTGTTCATGTTCAGAGATTGCATTGTAGGCTAAATAGGTTGTGTAACACTTATTGGTGAAGGACATCATTAGATCACTTCTTAATAGCCATGCCAACTTGATTTTTTGTGGACAACTATAAGAGCTTTTATAAATTGATTATTTCAATAAAATTAAATTTCTGTTATTATAAGCATTGATACTTCACCAGTGCTCTTGTTAGTTGGTATACATGGGTTTAAGACAATGCAAAATATGATATTTTTTCTTCTTCTAACTTCGTGCTTTAATTTGTGCAGTTGACGATTGAAGGATGATACCCTGAGTTGGACTCTAGTTATGTTTGTGTATACCACATTTGTTGTGGGAATTATTACAACTTTTTTTTTGTTAACATTGTGTTAGTATTTTTCTTCTTACCGTGACTTGACCCTAGAATTTAACTCCCAAATTTAGTAGTTGTAGATTATATTTATGTTCAAACATTTCGGGGTTGAGTAAAATTCTTATAATGCAAATACAAATTTTAGTTTCACTGCAAGTCTTTTGTTTAAATGTTTTTTCTGTTCATTTAAGTCAATTTTTTTATAATAAATCTAATTTAATTGTTTGTTAGAAAAGTATGTAACTTCATACGGTCTTTATGTGATTTTTTTTAATAAAATATTAGTACAATTTTAACTAAATTTCTCTAGATTAAAATGTATAGTCTAAGAACTTAAACAAATTAGAAGAAGATTACTTACATTAAAAAGTAAAAGAAATTATTAGAGGATAAGCTTCAATTAACTACTTTAAAAAATAAAAAGAAACGATTAGAGAAGCATGAAATATATTAATTACCTCATCCAAAAAACCAATTTTGCAAATGAAAGGAATTCAATATGTTTTTGGTCCCTATAAATATATCAATTTTTTATTTTAGTCGTCATAAAATTTTCCTTGACTTTTAGTCCTTCAAAAATTCTTCGTCACCACTTTTGGTCCATACTTTTAAGTCAACTCATGTGTAGTCTTTATATTTTTGAATTTTTTTTTTAGAATATCATAAGATTCTTTCATAAAAAAACTAGAATTTTTTAACTAAACATGAATTTAAAGTAAAAAATTATATGTTTTTTTTTAAAAAAAACTCATTTAATGCATGTTTTGTTAAAAAAAAATAATTTTTTTTTGGAGAGATTGTTATAATATTCCACATATTTATGAAAACTTTCATTCGAAAATATGAAGGCCGCACATGAGTTGACTTAAAAGTATAGACTAAAAGTGATGATAGAAAACTTTTGGAAGAATAAAAGTTGAAGACAATTTTTAGAGGACCTAAAATTAAAAATTTTGTATTTTTTAAAACCAAAAACATATTTTTTAAAAGGAAATTTCACGGAATGTCAAATTCTCGTGAATTTTAAAATCTTTTATCCAAAGGTGAAAAAATGATTGTTAATAAGGAATATGTAAAAATGATTTGACATTACAAATATTTTTCTTCTTCTCACTTTTCTATTGTTATAGATTAATAAAGAAAAAGGATTGCAATCGACAAAGATTAAGTTTAGTCGAATGGGTTAGACTCTCATAACACGGTGAATCAAGATTCATATCTCAATTGAGATATCTATCAACATTTAATGTTTGATACGTCTCAAATAAGATTACATTCAATAAAAGAATTTATAGAAAGAAAAAAAAAAAAGGATTACCTCAAAATATACTTGATTCTGTTGTCACGTTTCTCTACTTTAGTTATTTTTTACTACTCTAGACTCAATTATAAACAAATCTATAGTCTTGTTTGCTGGACAAAATGTAAACAATAACCTCACATTATTCAACCTCTCAAAAAAGAATGCACATATTTAATGCTATTATTCTCAAAATGTACTTCAATGGAACAAGTTTTTTTTTTCTTTCATTCTTTCAAGCAACCTAGTATATATTATGTAATGTTTATATCAGAACTAGATGGAACAAGTCCTAATAGGAATTTAAATGAAAAGAAATTATATTATAGGAAATGAAATTAACCATCATTCATACATGTGCATGATAAGATACTTTCACTTCACTTATAATTGAGTTTCGATGGTGTATGTATACACTCAATTACATCACATTTATTTTTTTCTATTTCGATTTTATGTTTGATTTTGGGTCCAATCGAGGCTTATATTAATAAGTGCTGTAAGAATATTTGTTAAGAAACTAAGAATGGAAATAAGTGATAAATTCTAGGTAAAAAAAGTCAATTTTTAAAGTTTAGAGATGTGAGAAGTGCTAGCAACACTCTCTTTTTAACACTCTCTCAAACACTTATTTCCTTATTAGTTTAAATTAAGGTGGGTCTCACACTTTGGATATAGATTCCATTTAAAGTGGTGAGACATACATTAATTTCATCCAATAAGAGAGTGGGTGTTACAGAGAATATCCCCAGCATTCCTCTTAGAGATATTAAATACACAATTTTCAAGATAAAATTACTTTTTTTAGACTTCTTATCGAGCGCCCTATTAACATTTTCCTACAGCAAATGAGTTATATATTATTTATTCATTGTGAGTGGCCAATGATGATCTTGCCTATATCAATTGCTCAATGCCATTAACTTCTGTATCGTATTGTCTTATAGTTTCCAGTATATTTTTAACTTGTGCAACACGCCAGCTACCACTCCCCAAAAAGTGATTTCTGCAAAGATGACATATAAGAGAGTTCCCACTCTCTCTGAGTGCCAAACATTGACAAACACATGCTTCTTAATCCAATGTACCTGATTTATATTTTCATGTACAAAATTAAAACATTTCAGAAAAATATATACTCTTAAATTATGATATAATTAAGACAGACTATATACATATACAATATACAATGGAAATAAATTATAAAAAAAAATGCTGCTTCTTACTAGTGAGTTATTTGGATTTTCATAATACCATCCATTTATAAATCCTGCAAAAATCCCCTCAGCTGCCATCACAAACACTAACATAGAATTCATTCCTATCCATTCGAAGAACAAGAATGGAGTACGAAGCCCCCAAACATCAATCTGTGTTATTATCAAGAGTATTTATTAAAGAACCACAAAGTGAAAAAAATAAAGAAAAAAATACTTGAATATATATGGTGCTTTAATTACCAAAATGTAGAGGGCAGAGAAGACAATTCCAGCTATTCCAGCTGTGAAACAAACATAGCTGATACTATAGAGTTGCTTATTAATTGGGACGGCTGCATTATTCCATAAGTTTTTTAGTTAAGATTTATCTTGAACTCAAATTTTATCTTTTTTTTTAATTTTTTTTATGGATTTTGAGAAATGGTTGTCACACTATTTTACCATTTGTAAAATGAAGGATAATGGCTATTGTGAGTAACACAAACCCCATTGAGACCCATTGTTTGAGCCTATCCCAATTACCCTGCCAAAAATTTCTTCTGTTTTAGGCCTTTCACTAATAAAATTCAATCTATAGAAAAAATGTTTGTTATGTGTATGTGTATAATTATTAACATAGGGTAAGATTTTGTAACCTTGAAATGAATCAAAACATGCCCATAATGGATGCCGATGGTGCCTGAGAGGATTGCTGATATGGAACTAGTTAAGAAAAAGAGTTATGTTGTTTAGATACACGTAAATCAACATCGTATCAGACACTATATATATGCACATTGAATGAGTACTGCTGTTGTGAAGAGATAAACTCAACCTCCATAGATGAAAGAATAGAGAAACTAATATGATCAAAGTATAGAATGTTGAGAAGAATTGATATTCACAAATCTAAAATGTACATTGTGGTTAGTTAACCACCTATAACTAACTCTGATAACTGTTTTAACTATCAAAACAGTTAGTTAGTTATCTAACTAGTCAGTTACTTATGAAGCAAGTAACTGCCTAATCTATCATATTTTCACACTCAAGAGATGTTGGACCTGAAAAAGAGCTATATAGAATGCAAAAACCGTATAAAAATATGACATTGATGTCAAATTGTGTGCCAAAGAAATTTTTCTCTATTACTATTTACTCTGCATATAGTTCTTTCAAGGATTTTTCTTTTACGAAACATTTTGATGTATACTCTAGTACCAATAGGTAGAAAGGAAAGGAAACATGAAGGCAAACCTCAACAAGCCCTCTGGTTCAAATGGTGCACGACACCAACTTGGAGCATCTTCGCGGATTGGACCTTCACCTGGAGAACTGAATGTGCATTCCTATAAAAGTAATATACGAAATATCATTAGAAGGAAAACTGCAGGGCATTTTTACCAAATTTATTTAGAACAATAATATTTTTTATTATTAGTCGAACGAATTTACAAAACTCATACACCAACCAATTGTGTTAGATCTGATCTGTTATTATGTAAAAAGTACATGTCGTTACTAGTTACCTTCAAGTGTCCCCAAACAGGATGTATATAAAAGTGGTTAACCCCCCAAACTTGCCTATCCACATATCCAACAGCGTTACATGCAGGGCCTCTGTGTCCTCTCATCCCACATATCACCTAAAATGAAAACAAGAACAAAATAATAGAAAAATTAAAGCTTTAACTTACAAATTTGGACATTAGAGAGAGTGAATATACCGTGTATCTTTTTGGTTCATCGCTGTTAGTATGGTCTACGAAACTCCAATCAGGAACGTAGAGGGTAAAAGTTGTGATCATGTAAATGAGAAATGCAAAAAAGCCTCCAAACCTAACTCATGTATATTATTGTACATTAATAAATGGAAGTTCATAATTTCAATTAGCATATTTGAAATTTGAAATTAAATGTGTTGTGTTATCTATCTCACCATTGCCATTTATAGGCAGTGAAAATGGCTATGCGTCCAGGACTCAAGGTATTGGGTCTAAGCTTGGTGGTAAATGTCTCTATTAGAGCCACAACACAATATACAAGTGCTATTCTCTGCACACTCAAATTCAAAAATGTGGTCAATCAAAACTGTGTTCAAATGTGATTAATTTGCATTAGGCATCGCGTAACATTTTTCAATTTGTTTGATTTTTTACCTGGAGAATGCCACACCATCTAATAAATTTCATGTCGACTCCATATGAGAGCTTATCATCAAGTGCATGAGAGTATCCACCTGTACTATGTTACATAATTAAATTTATCAATGAATTTAGGTAGTATTAATCTTGTTATTTATGCAACTCTTTTGGCAGTGATTTCTACTTGGTATATCTAGAAGGATGCTTAAAAAAATGTATATATAGTGAGTTAGAGCAGTTTTGTTTACCTTGCAATAGTATACCCCAAAAGAGAAGCTTCAATGTCCTAAGCATTATCTTCTTCACTGCATACTTTATCTTGTGTATTCTCTGCATTATTACATTCAAAGCTGTTCATGAATTAAAGGACATAGAGGATACTAGTACTAGTTTATTTGGAGAATGTGACAATGCACACAAAAATTCAAAGGCATTTGAAATAGTCAAATAGAAAGAGAGAGAATTGAAAATGTACCTTTAATGCAAGGGCTATGGCAACACCAACAATGAAAAGAAAGAAAGGCATTACAAAATCAGCCAAAGTACATCCATCCCACGGGGCATGATCAATGCGTGGATAAGCTCCACCAGCTTTGTCTACCAGTATCATTATCTACACATAAATAGTAGCCCAAAAAACACCATATAGGTTTTTCTTTAAGGAACCATATAGGTAAATTCACTTTTGCACATTGATTAACTTATTTTAGACGAATAATTTATTTATAAATTGCAAACATTTGTATTTTGTACCACTTTTTTTTTTTTTTTTTATTGTTTTTTTTTTTTAAGTAGTCTAATGGTTGGTACTCACATTTTAAATGTGAAGAAGTGGGAAGTCCGATGTTCGAACTCCGACCCCTAAAAATATGTTTTGGAATTGGAAGACACTAACTAACTAATTACCACAATGGTGAGACCCCTAAATGCATCAAGTGTAGCAACCCTCTTTGTGTTTTGCTTAGCCATTGTGTATGTGCCATTCTGATCAATATTTGAATCTACAATATTATTGGTTTCTTCTTGCTTCTTCAACTCATCTTTAGCATCTTCATGATCCAATTCTAATTTGAGGCCTTCTTCCATTCTCTTAGCTTCATCCATGAATAAAATAGTGATGAATGATATTCCACAAATTTTTCAAATGTATATCTTTTTTTCTTCTCTCGTTTGGTATATATATGAGAGTGAGAGAGTTCTAATTCTAAATGAATGAACGACAAGACCGGCTGAGAGGTCAATATCTAGAAACATAGCAGCTACATTACAAATATAAGAGACATATATTAAAAACTTTGGATAAATAGAGAGTGGTGATTAATTCCGCCAATTAGCTGTTTCTTGTTGCGCAATCAATATTAATAATTTGAGTATGTAGAATTGTTTTGTCTGTCTTTGACACCAATGTAACACTCCACTTGGATTACATCTTATGAGTTGATGTCAGAAATACATATTGATGAGAGAATTAAGATAACACTTAAAAGATAAAACTTTATTCCAAAAAAAAAATGTATATATCAATAGGATCGATCCTAACATTTTAGACTCCTTCAGCGAGCCAGAAAAATATTTTTTCTTAATTATTATTTGAATTTTTTTAACATATTCTTACAAATGTGTTATCAAGTAGAATTTTGAAGGATAAAAGGACATGAAGCATTTGGGCAACACCACTGCCACAAGAATGAAAAACAAACCCGTGTTTGGACGAGGTAATTGAATTTTTTTAAAGAATTTAGAACTCTAAGCAATTTAAATGATTCAATTGAATTACTTTCATTTCTCAATACTTTTGTTTGGATGGAATAATAAAAAATTTCATAATGATCATTTTTGGGCAACTTTTATAAATTTTAATTTTTTTTGGCCAAATTTGAAAATTGAAATTAGGGGTCAATTTGTAAATTTCAAATATCTGAGGGGTCAAAATATAATTTTTAAAAATTTTGAGGGGCCAATTTGCAATTTTTGGATATTTATTGGGGTCAAATTGAAATTTTTGGAAAATTTGAGGACCAAAATGCAAAATTTGAAAAATTGTAACAATTAAGAAATTTGAAATTCTTAACTTTTAGGTGTCATTTCAGTTTCTCTAAATTTGACTTGAACAAAATACTTCATAAATTTCTATCATTTTGAAAATTCTTCAAATTATTATCCAAACAATGAAATTCCCCTCAAAGTATTTGAATTCCCCAAAACAATACATTCCTTCAAAACATTCCCCCATCCAAACACACTCTTAGGAAAACTACAAACGGTGTTTATAAAAAGGAATTGTGCTCTTCTCCCAGCACATTTCGCTCCCACCCTGTAGCTTTGCCGAAAATGCCCCTGCATTAGTTAACTAACGCAAGTGTAAATTTATGCCTTAGTTAACTAACGCTACATCACTTAAGCGATGCAAATATAAAGCATTGCGTGAGTTAACTCACGCCCAGTATATGTAAAAAACCAGAAGAGGCAAAAACCTCTATTTTCCCTAAATTTTCAATCATTCTTTCATTCAGTCATTTGCATACATTTTTCATCATTCATTCAAGCTTTGTTTCAATCAAGCACTAACTCATAATTATATTACGAAAAATAACGGAATAAAACAACGAAATAAAATAAAGAATAATGTCATAAAAAATGCCAAAAAGCGCAAATGTAATAGGATTACAACCAAATCCAACAAAATGTCATAAAAAAAAACTGCACAAGTCATACTGGTCCATCCCGTGGACTTCTACTCCTCCTCCGCGGAGCCGGCATCTGCTCCAGCATGCTCCACTCAGATTGTATGTCCTACATCAAGCGAATAACCTCCTCTGGATTATGAAACACAGCAGGATGCGCCATTGCACCGTCCACTCCAGCTCTAATGTTGCTGATGATCTGGTATGGGTCGAGAGGATGTCTGGCTTACTGCTGCTCAACAAGAACCTCCCCGTAAGGAGGGATAGGACGAGGAGGGGCATCAATTGTGTAGTCATGAATGGCTGCAGGAGGGTTCACAATAAGATGTGATACTCTAACGAGCCATCTCATGTACCCCCTAGTATGAGCCCACAGCTCGTTATCCGGAACCGGATAACCCCTTTGTTGATGGTTGAGGACATGTAGAGCAAACTCCGTGAAGGCCTAGGCCACGTCATGTGTCGCAAGAGGCTCAATGTCAGTAGGAGGTTTGGGTCGTGTCTAGACATACTCGTACTGCCTAAGAACCCGCTCTGGCAAGTGGCAGACCATCCTGTCTCTGCCAGCCATGATCCATCCGGAGTACCAGCATATGTCCTGAAAGGGCGCGATGTGTCGTCGCCTCTCGTACGGCCTCCAGATGACATAAGAGTGGTACAACGAATCAATGGCACCTCTATAGTGTCCAGGATTAGAAAAGCCTCTGGGAGGTTCCCATTGACTCACAAGCGAGGCAATATTAGGGTCGTAGGCCTCATCATCAATCCTTAGAATGATGTTCGTGAAGCGCGCCAAAAAGCGCAAATGTAATATGATTACAACCAAATCCAACAAAATATCATAAAAAAACTACACTAGGCATACTAGTCCATCCCGTGGACTTCTACTCCTCCTCCGCGGAGCAGGCATCTGCTCCAGCATGATCCACTCAGATTGTATGCCCTCCATCAAGCGAATAACCTCCTCTGGATTATGAAACACAGCAAGATGCGCCATTGCACTGTCCACTCTGGCTCTGATGTTGCTGATGATCTGGTATGGGTCGAGAGGGTGTTTGGCCCACTACTGCTCGACAAGAACCTCCTCGTAAGGAGGGACAGGACAAGGAGGGGCATCAACTGCGTAGTCAGGAATGGCCGTAGGGGGGTTCACAATAAGATGTGATACTCTAACGAACCATCTCATGTACCCCCTAGTATGAGCCCACAGCTCGTTATCCGGAACCGGATTACCCCTTTGTTGATGGTTGAGGACATGTAGAGCAAACTCCTTGAAGGCCTGGGCCACGTCATCTGTCGCAAGAGGCTCAATGACAGTAGGAGGTCTGGGCCGTGTCTAGACATACTCGTACTGCCTAAGAACCCGCTCAGGCAAGTGACGAACCATCCTGTCTCTGCCGGCCATGATCCATCTGGAGTACCAACATATGTTCTGAAAGGGCGTGATGTGTCGTCGCCTCTCGTACGACCTCCAGATGACATGAGAATGGTCTAACGAATCAATGACATCTCTGTAGTGTCCAGGATTAGAAAAGCCCCTGGGAGGTTTCCATTGACTCACAAGCGAGGCAATAGTAGGGTCGTAGGCCTCATCATCAATCCTTAGAATGATGTTCGTGAAGTGCGCCAAAGTCCATCCCTGCAATCATAAAGAAACAAATATTTATATGTATTATACAAACAACTATACATTTACGATCCAATAAGTAAAAAAGAAAAAAAAAACAAATATTACCACAAGCAAGGTCATGTAACCACCACAGGAGGCCACAAATGAGTCGGAGGTAAGAGATAGTTGCTCATATAGGAAAGCAAGTCTCATCCCACCTCATGACCAGCTGTCCAACTCGTCTATATCTTGCAGCGCAAGCCGCCACAACAGATTAATGATTCTGTTGTTCTTGCCGGCAAAAATGATCCAGCCAAGCAAGAGCAACAGAAACGCCTTAATACAGGCCAGCCTAACTTGACCCTGCTCCTCATACTTCTCCTCTGTGTCAAGCGCAAGCAGCTGATTACACCTATTCAAGAGCTCCTCGTAGCGCCTCTTCAGTATACCGAAACTGACGTGAGCAGCACCCTATCTTGCCACCTCCTTAGCGGCAGCCTCCGCTGTAAAATGTAGGTCAACCTGCATCATTTCTATCCCCTCCTCACGGGTTAACTCTCTATCAGGAAAGAGCCTCCCAGTGATGGGGATGCCTAGGAGACACGCCACATCATCTAGTGTAATGGTCATCAACCCAACAGGTAGATGGAAGCGGCTGGTCTTCTCATGTCATCTCTCTAAACATCGCACAAACGAACCTGTGAGAGATGTTCTCGTACCCACTAGTCAGGAGGGGAGTAAGACCAGACATATTCACTTCTTCCAAAAACCACTCGTTTTGTCTTCACGGTGAAGGCAATATCAAGTTTTTAAGGCTCAACTTCTTCCCGTGCGAGATACCTTTCACCCTATGTTTTTTTCGAAACTGAAATACAAAAACAAAAAACAACAAACAACACCATTAAATAAATAATAAGTAAAATAAACATTAAATATATTATAACATTAGTTTTAATTCTAACATTAAATAAGTAAAATAATAATTAGAGTAAGTTGTATAAATAGTAAAAGAAGTAAAATAAACATTAAAATATACTTACATCGGCATCAACCCATATCCTGCATGTCACATGTCCACCAAAGCGAGGTAAAAGTGTGAGGTTAGAAGGCCCCCCCTCCATAGTCGTCCGGTTCGGCCTCGTACACCACCATCGACACCCCCTGAGCATGACCCCCACCATCATGCTGCTGAGGCTGCTCAATATCAGACTGCTCCTGCTCAATATCAGGCTGCTCATGATGATCTTCATACTGATGTTGCTGATACGCATCAAAATGATACTGGTGAGGCTGAGGCTCCTCAAAATGATACGCCTGATCATACGCCTGCTCATACACCTGATAATCTTACTGATACTATGTCAGGTCCACCATCTAGGATGGACCCGTCTGTGACGTTGACCCCTCTGCAGCATCAACTCTAGCAAGTTTCGTGCCCCCACCTCTCCCTCGACCAGCCATAGGAGGGTGTAGTGCTTGTTTCTCCCTCCGTGCACTATCAGTAGGGGCAGACCTCCCTGCCCTATGTCTGTCACTCCTATCCTGAGGCAGCTCAGGTGGCCTCTGAGACGTATTTCTCCGAGACATAACTGCACAACATTTAAAAAAGCAAAAAATCAATGACACATTTTCACACGGACATTGTGTCATTTTTAACAATTCAACAACAACACTAATATTTTGATAGTGTCATTTCAATCCGTAAACTACCACACTATAGTCAAACTAACTATAATCAACATTAACAAACATATTTCTAACTAATTTCATCATTAACAATCCAAAAAGCAAAACAAAAAATCATTGAGACATTTTATCAAACACTTACAATGCAACTTTCAATCAACTTAAAATGAAACAATTTCAAATACCTCAATCTACCACATTTCACTCTAAACAACATCTAATGTACTATTCCTAACTTAATTCATCACTAACAATCATAAAAACTAACATGCAGGCAAAATTTATATAAACCTAAAAATGTTAAATTTCTTATAAAATTTGAAAATATCAACCAAAAAATGGCTTTGAATGGCTTTCTTATAAAATTTGAAAATATCACTTACTTGATATTGTGGGAGAAATTGGCTTTGAATGGTGTAAGAATGGTGAAAATCGCACTTGGAGGGGGAAAATTTGTATTTTGAGAAGTTGGAAAAATGAAGGTTTGAGTTGTTGTGTTGCTGTTAAATGACTTAAGTTACGTTGCATGAGTTAACTCACGCCGCGCTACTTAAGTCACACATAATTTACAATGTGCGTTAGTTAAGTCACGCAACGTAACTTAACTAACGCAGGGGCAGGGGCATTATAGTATTTTCAGCTGGGTGGAAGCAAAATGTGTTGGGGGAAGAGCAGAAATTTATAAGAAGAAAGTAGAAATTTGCAATTCGAAAATCTAAAAAAAAAAAAAAAAAAAACTTTTTGGTTCTAACAAAAAGGGCTTTGGTAATCTAAAAATCGATCGAAAAGCAAATAAAGTCTGATCAAATATAATGCAAGCCCACTATGGGTCTGGAGGGTGGAGTCCCTTATGATCCATTTAAATTTAGAGTAAATTTTGCTTTAAGCAATCATTTGTAACCTCATTTCAGAAGTTGGAAATGAACTAAAATTGTTCTCTTAATGAGAGTGGTGAGCGAGTTAGATCTCATTTTAAGTTCTTTGATTAGAACTTATTGAATTTTATCACTGACATCCTTATTGTGACTATTACACTTTGACTTATTAATCATTCATGGTTGCGGTGCCTTCTTCATATCTGACTTTTTAAATATCATGGTCCATTTTATCTATAGATGTCACTAAAGTACCTTTGGTTTATATTTGTGTCAAACTCCAACTTTTCATCTTACAAACCAATTTTTTTTAAGCAAATGAGATGCAGAAAGATCACAGCATCCTAAATAGATTGAAATAAAAAGGAAAAGTACAAAGATCGGGAAGATATAAAATTTAACCTAGTGTAATAAAAATAAATAAATGGGTGATACAAAATAACTCTATAAGTTAGCCACAAATTCTAAAAAACAAATTTGACCTAATTTTTTTGAAAGAACTTTGTATAATGTTCTAAATAAGTATGCAAATATCATAGGACTTTAAGTATCCTTCTGTTTATTTTATTTTTTTGCAATATAAAATATCCCTCCATTACGAACAATGGATTAGTTCAAGGGATTGAGCCCCTCAAGCATGTGGTCCGTGGTTTGATTTTTGGTTCATGTGTCTGAAAAAAATTCGGTTGGAGGAGAGAACTCGCCTTTTGTGTTCCACATATTCCCCGACAAATATTAATCGAAGCTAAGTGATGGTGGAAACTTCGTACCAATATCATGGTAACACAAGGAAGAAAAAAAATATCCCTCCAATAATTACAAGGGGAAGTAAATATTTAATGTGTGTATCAAGACCATGGATCTGAGTTTGATTTTTATTTCCAAACATTTTTAATTCATTCTTTTTTCGGTTAACATAGTATTGATTACGAAGTTTTCACCACCGTTTAATATTGACTAATATAAGTCGGAGAGTCTGTAGGATATACAAGGTGAGTTTTCTCTTTCATTCGGATTTTTTCATACACATGCACCATAAATTGAACTCCTGACCACATTGATTAAAGGATCAAGTCTTTTACCACTTGAACTAATTCGTTGTTGGTCATTTTAATTTCATTCTATTTTCAAATATTATATCATAACAATCATTAGGGATGACAAAGTGGGTCGGCCAGTCCCGCCCCACTTAAACCCGCCTAAAATAGGACGAGATAGGCAGAGTAAATTTTTAGGTGACCGAGTTCAAAATCTCACTCCGCCCCACTTAGTGGCGAGTTGACGGGTTAGCCCGCCAAACAAAAAATAATAATTTTTAATGAATTTTTTTGACAATTTGTTTTTATAAAAAAAAAAATGGTGTGTAATAAAAAAATATGGTGTTGTTATTTAAACACATAAATTTGTTGTAAAAGTAAGCTTATGAGACAAATTTGAGTTATGATAGGTTATTGGGTCGCTCCCATTTAAATTTTATCTAACGCGTTGAATGAAAAAAATAAATAACAAATTGACGAGTTAGGGGGCCAGCCCTCCCCGTCCATACCCCGAACAATTTTTTAAACGAGCTAAACGGAGCAGGTCAACTCAAAGGGACAAAGTTCAAAACTTCAACTCAGTCCATCAAAAATAACGGGCTAAACAAACTGTCCTAACATCTTGGACCCGTTTTTCCACCCCTAACAATTATTAACCCTGTTTAAAGAGACGTGACAGGGGTCAATTCGTTGTAGGCCTCAAGCTCTCATGAGTGGAGATATATCAACCATACATAGGACTTCTCTTATGAGTAATGGTCATCCCCACTTTTCCACTTTAGTGCCTGACTGATAAACACCACGTAGTGCTCGTCATTTTCTCCATTCATATCATTGTACATGTTATATCATATAGCATGCGACTATGAAGCTATTTATTTTTAAAAAGATTTTGCGAAATTCACGCACACTAAATATTGAGAAGTTGTGATTTAGAGGTTTAAATCTATGTTTCGATGTATCAAACGTAACTAACATATGATGAATTGTATTTACAAAAACTATGACATTATTTTCTTTTCTTTTTTTGGTACAAATGACATTATTTTTCTATTACTTCAAAATTTCAAATCATGTGTCTGCAATATTAAAAAAAATTGATAATCCTTTCTAACTGCACTGGCCATATTTTCCTTAACCATGGTGTTTGGATGTCAATTTTCACATGTATATTGGGATGTATATCACAAAAGAAACTACCCAATTCTAGAGGACAAGGGAGATAAAAATATTCTATGTAGAAACGGTGGGAAAATTTTTTCAAAAAATATTGTTTAAGGAATTCAAATAAAAAATGTTAGCAATGCATTTTCCTAAAAAAATATATATAACATTTCATTTATTCCCTCAAAAATTTTATAAATATATCATATACTATCTACCAACAGTTATAGGCTAAATTACACATGAGGTTCTTTAAATTAATTATAACAATTTAGTCCTTTAAGTTTTTTTATCACTTACGTCCTTTAAATTATTTAATTGTAACAAGTTAGTCCTTAAGTATTTTTCGTAACACTTAGGTCTTTAAGTTATTTAATTGTAACTTTTAGGTCTCGAATAACTTCAATTTGTTACAATTAAATAATATACTTGGTATGGTTAAATAACTTAAATGAGCTCATTGGTATAGGAAAAACTTAAAGAACCAACTTATTATAATTTATTAACTTAAAGGACGTAAATGGTACGAAAAAAACTTAAATGATCAATTTATTACAGTTAAATAACTTAAAAGACTTCTGATGTAATTTAGCCGTATTTATATATATGAAAATTTAACACGAAAAATGTTGGCAATGCATATTTCTCTCAACATCTTCAATAACTGAATACAATTTATATCATCTATCTAATTGTATGGGTTTTTATTGCATTCGGAGAACCTAAAGTTACGTGACTCATCCAATAACAAATAATATTCGCATGACAAACAATTCGTGGTTAGTTTCCCTTAAAAAAAAAATCGTTGGTTGTAGTTATCTCTTTTCTCATTGCATAGATTTTGTCCGACGAAAAAACGGAGAAAAAGAATTACATTGTACATAAACAATACAATCTTGTTAACGAATGCTCCAAACACTTTTTAAAAATTTTAAAATAAGAAATTATTCATTAAGAAATTTAAATAATTCAATTTACAATACAATGATTACACAAATATTCATAAAAGTTATCTATTTAAAAGATTTAATGAGTGTCCTGAAAATACTCGTTAGCATTTACAATACACAAAAGTGTAAGAAAATACAAAAATGAGAGAGGCAGAAGAAAGCATATGAAATATACAACCCAAAAAAAGCACTATAATATTAAATGAAAGGTTATACTAACAAGTATTTTAAGGACACTTGTTAATGATCTAAAAGAGAAAATAATTTATAAATTTTATAGAAATAAAGTTCTTTGTTTTTTTGGAAAGAAAGTTCTTTATTAAAGTTTCAACGTGTTAAATATACAATTTATTTAGAAGTGTCGCAAAAACATTTATTAACATTTCCTTTAAATAAATACAAACTCGTTTCAATTCTTAAGAAAAAAATCGTGAAATTCAACTTAGTCTTACGTAGAAAACTAAAATCCTGTGAACTACAAAACTAAGACACATTAATAGTTTTAGGTATTCAATTTTAGAAGTTAAATTTTGATACATGGTTCCATTAAGAGTTTTATACCGTCAATAATTCACAACCAACTAATGTGTGATATTTTTTTGGGTGCAATCTTAGAAGTAAATATGATGTCCAAACATTTTTAATAATTTAACGATTATGATTGATTAATAGAGTAATTTTTTTTCATTTGTGTATATTAATATAAGTTTAAATTTTATTATATTAGACTAATATGTCTCAAATTGATAATTTTTAGAAGATATTAATTTTTATATACTAATGATGTATAAATATGATTAGATACGTGTGTAAATTTTTTTTAACCGTGGATAGAAATTAAATCCTTCTACAAAATTATGTATAAACTTTTTTTATTGTCAAAGAAAATTATAAACTTTTTCCTTTTTTGTAATAAAAGGGGGTCAAAGATCCCCTAAAAAAAAGAAAGAGGGTCAGACTGTCAAAGAAAATTATAAATTTTTTCCTTTTTGTAATAAAAGGGGGTCAAAGATCCTCTAAAAAAAAAGAAAGAGGGTCAAGACCCAATTATGTATAAACTTTTATTTTAGAAACTATGAATTTGTATTTTTCTTTGTGATACTACTTTTTACTCTAAATTAAAAATGACATGAGTCTTATCCATAAAATCCATACTCATTTTCCCCCTATATACCCACACCACACACCCCATATATATCATCATCCCATTGAATCATTGATCCACAAAAAGAGTGTCAGAAACAGAATATAGTAGCAAAATGGTGGCTACAGATCACACCACCAATGGTGTCCTCAATAGTTGGAAAGGAACAAAAACCTTCACATACCAACTTCTCACAGGTCGTTGGTTCATGTTATTTGCATCATCACTAATCATGTCCGTAGCAGGTGCAACCTATATGTTTGGTCTATACTCAAACCAAATAAAAACCTCTTTATCCTACGACCAAACAACTCTAAACCTCCTTAGCTTCTTCAAAGACCTGGGCGCCAACGTCGGCGTTATCTCCGGTTTAATCAATGAAATCACACCACCTTGGGTTGTTCTCTTAACCGGTACCATCATGAATTTCTTTGGTTATTTCATGATATGGCTTTCCGTTACTAAAAAAATTCATACACCTCAAATTTGGCAAATGTGTCTTTATATTTGCATTGGTGCAAATTCTCAAACTTTTACTAACACAGGTGCTTTGGTTACTTGTGTTAAGAATTTTCCAAATAGTCGTGGTAGTGTTTTAGGTCTTTTAAAAGGTTATGTTGGTTTAAGTGGTGCTATAATTACACAAATTTACCGTAGTTTATATTATGGTGATAGTGATAATTCTCAATCTCTTATTTTACTTATTGCTTGGCTTCCTGCTGCTGTTTCTTTTCTTTTTCTTCCAACTATTAGAATTTTGAAATTGAACAACATACAACAACAAAAAGAATACAAAGTTTTCTATAATCTTCTTTATATTTCACTTGGTCTTGCTTGTTTTCTCATGGTTTTGATCATACTCCAAAACTTGTTAACTTTCTCAAGGATTGAGTATATTGGTGATGGAGTTTTTGTTATTTTGTTACTACTTCTTCCACTTGTTGTGGTATTTAGAGAAGAAATCAAATTCAACAACCTATTGAAGGATACTTCAATATCTCAATTGAAAGTAGTCACTGATGTCCCACATCAGAACATGTCATCACACGAACAAGAAGCGGAAGTATCATCATCATCAACAATTACAAATTCAGACAAGAAAAGTAGTTCGTGTTGGAGGACAATATTCAAACCTCCGAATAGAGGTGAAGACTACACAATTTTACAAGCTTTGTTTAGTATTGACATGTTAATTCTTTTCCTAGCAACAACTTTTGGTGTTGGTGGGACATTAACAGCGATCGATAATCTGGGACAAATTGGTCATTCATTAGGGTATCCAAATAAAAGCACTACAACTTTTGTGTCGCTGGTGAGTATATGGAACTATCTGGGACGGGTTGCGTCGGGTTATACCTCAGAGATTTTATTAACCAAATACAAAATCCCTCGTCCGTATCTGCTCACTTTTGTTATGCTTCTCTCTTGTGTTGGTCACATTCTAATCGCACTAGGTATTTCAAACTCTCTTTACTTTGCGTCGGTGATTATTGGTTTTTGTTTTGGAGCTCAATGGCCATTGATGTTTGCAATCATATCCGAAATTTTTGGATTGAAATATTACTCAACTTTGTACAATTTTGGAGCTGTGGCAAGTCCTGTGGGATCTTACATATTCAATGTGAGAGTGGCTGGTTATTTATATGATAAAGAAGCTTTGAAACAATTAGAGGCTAAGGGACTTAGAAGACAAAAAGGGAAGGACTTGACTTGTGTTGGAGTAGAGTGTTATAGGATGGCTTTTATTATAATTACAGCATCAACTTTAATTGGATGTTTGATTTCTTTTATTTTGGTGCTTAGGACTAGAAAATTTTACAAAGGGGATATATATGAAAAGTATAGGGAGGAATTTGAAGCAGCAGAGACTCAAATGAGGATTGTGAAAACTGGAGATGGTGTATCTGAAAGTGAAGACCACGGCAACGCCATGTTAGGCGCTGCCGGGGTTACTCGTCGTAATCTCCCAGGGTAAGGACATGTCAGTGTAAAGAATTGATCCGATCAAAGTTTAAGATATGGTTAAAGACATGTATAATTTGTCGCAATTTTGTGTTCACCCCTTGCCTGCAATTGAAAGAGAAATGTACTTCAGTTGTAATAAAGATTGGTGTATACCCTTTTTAAAAAACAATAGAATAAAGTGTGTTTTCTTGGATGATTGGTTTAATTTGCGATATATATAGTGAAATTATGATATATCGTTATTTGTGTTTTTTTTTTACTGTTGTGGTTTTTGTAAAAAAAAAATATTTGTGTTTTTTTTTACTGTTATGTGGTTTTTGTAAAAAAAAAAGTTATTTGTATTTTTTTTTACTGTTATATGGTGATTGAATTAGTGTAACTTTTTGAACCGTCAATACTTTTCTAAAAGCCCTCTAGAAAAGTTTAGGTTTTTAAAGCCTAGGCGCGCCCTTTCATAGGCGACGCATCAACCAATTTCTAGAAACATCTAGAAGCAAGTAAAAAGACATAAAATCCAGCTTGCTTAGAGCTTAAGTCACACTAAAACAAGCCCGCGAGGGGCTATAAATACCACCCTATGGATCATTACCAAAACATCCCATAACCAGTCTTAACTCTAGATACGATTATTGTACTCCTGAGAGTACACTTTTAGTGGTACCCAAGACATATAACTATTTAAAATATTTTTTGAGTAAAAATATCATATTTAGAAACAACTAAGAAATTATGGCTGAAGTTAAAGTTATACCATTGTCTTTAATAAAGAAGTTTAACTGTAAAGGCAATTAGTGTGCGTAATTCAGAAATGATGACTGAAGTTATTTTGGGAGCATATAATTTTTTATAGAAGAAATAAGCTTCATTCAAATGGAATCAAATTAGAAATGATGGCTGAAGTTATTTTGGAAGCATATAAAATGATTTATGTTTGAATACATTCATGTAAAATTGATTCTTATCAATTCATGTTGTTTGGATAGTTTGAATCAAAGTTGCTTTTGAATGTATAGTTACCAAAAAGGGTTTTGATTGTATTTAAAATTAGATTTTAATTTTTCTTAGACAAATTTTTAAATTTATGTTATTTAATTCCATTGGGTGCAGATTTTTTTTTAGAGGAATTCAATTGTGTACAGATTATTATAACATTTAGATATTATACTTTATTTTTACAATCAGTATTATACTCCTTTAAAAAAATCCATATTATACTAGTAATCATTTTTTGTCAAATAATATTATAAACTTAAAATTTAATATAATACATAACAGAAAATATTTATCTTTTAGGGTTGGAATATAACAGAAAATAATTGAACATTAAAAATCGTGAGTAAAAAAATAGAAGCATGGTTCTGTGTAAGAAATAGTTGGCCATAAACATAAAAATAATTGTAACAAAAAAAACATAAAAATAATTAATACTCACTCCGTTCCTTTTTTAAGTGTTTTTTTAGGCTTAATTTTTCGTTCCCATTTAACTGTTTTTTTGGTATTTTAAGAGTATGATTTGTCAATTATACCCTTTGTCAATTATTTTTATCTTTTTCAATAAATCTAATTAGTGCTATCTATTTGGAAAACTAAAGTTTGTTTGTTTTTTTAAACAAAGTTTTTTTTTATATACAAAGTTTGTTTCTTGTTATCTTTAAATTTAAACAAAATTTTGTTCCAAACAATGGTTTCAAAAAGAGTTATAATTCTATAAATAAGATGAGTAGCAATTGTTAACGATTTCGAGTGTGACTCTAGCATTGGTTGAAGTCATAGTTGAAGTCTCAACTTTGATTAAAGGAGGTGGAAGAAAGTTAATTTTTCTTAACTTTTGATTAATGTGAAGTTGGAATAATTTTTATATTGACTTAAAATAATTAAAAAGATGTGCACAATATTTAGAAAATTGACAATTGTTTGTTATGAGAGAGTACGCAAAAAAAAAAGTAATTTGTTGGAGAAAGGATAATAATTGACAATCGTTTGTTACGAGAGAAAGATAACATATTAAATTTATAAGTGTGTGCAAAAAATAGGAATTTATTAGTGGATTAAAATGAGGGTATAATATAAAGATATTGTGCAAAAATACACATCGTTATTTTTGTGTTAATTTTTTAAAAAGACATTTAAAAAGGAACGGAGGAAGTATTATAGTTCCATAAAAAAATAGAAGCATGATTCTGTGTAGGAAATAGTTGGCCATAAACATAAAAATAATTGTAAAAAAAAACATAAAAATAATTAATATTATAGTTCCATAAACAAAATAACAATACTTCACATAAATCACATATAATTAAGGGCAATGTAGACATATAAAGACATAACATAAAATATTTGCGCAACAAAGTAGTAGAATTGATTCTACCGGCCGCTCAAAAGCCACGAATACACGTTTGAGCCACGAATACACGTTTCAGGCTAACTTAATTATAGGCTTGAGAATCAATTATCTTTTGTTGAAGTCAACATAATTCTTTGCAACGTGCAACCAAACAGGTATTTAATTTTTATTTTTTTAACAAGGCAAAATGAAATTATATACCAATAATAATAGCAGCTCTCAAGCACAAGGTGTGTCTAAAAGGCCACTACAACAATACAACGAGAGTCAGAAACATCAAAGAACTGAAAACAAAAACAAGGTGATTAGCCAATGCCTATACAAGCCAAAGAGCTTGACAACCACCCCTGAGTACCAAAAACAAACATGACTTTTCTAGCCATCAACCACGCTAAAGACAGTAATTTAATCTTATCAAGTAACATGTGGACATCGGATATAACATTATTGAACAGGCGGTTATTGTGTTCGTTCCACAAAACCCGAGTACAAAGAAGTCAGATTAATTGCAAAAACGAACGCTTAACTTTATTCAACAGGTATTTAATTATGAGTTGATTAAGAAAGCTAAAAACATGTTAAGAAAGCTAAAAACATGTTAAAGTTGCACATAAATATTTCAGAAGTCAATGAGAAATAACAAGCCAAAATTGTAATTCTACCAACTAAACAAATTTTTTTCCACAGGTGGCCAATGATAAATGCAATCTTTAATCTCATCTATATATTGAAAAAAAAAAAAAAAAAACTTCCGCCATCCTTATATTAAAGCACTCATTTGATTTTATTTTTGTCCCTAAATATAAACATCTTTTCAAATTACTAGATGCATTTATTATTTTTTTCCTAAACACACCCCTAATTAATACTACTCCATCCGTCCCGCAATAGATGACCCATTTGAAAATGTGTGATTTTGACCTAACTTACTTTGACCATATTTTTCTACTAATATACAAAGATAAATGATATCATATAAGATGTCGTTCGATTTGTCTTGATGAATATTTTCAAAATATCAAATTTTCATAATTTTTTCTGATATATTATTCAAGATATTTAAGCTCAAAATTATGCATTGATATGCGTAATAAGGTCAACTGTGTTAAATATTAAATGACGGAGGGAGTATTATCTTTGTCTTGAAATATGAAAAGTCAAATTTAATACACATACAAACAAAGGACAATTTCGTGATATTAACACACAAAACAGACACATTAATTATACTGACAATTTTTTTTAAGAAATGTGAAAAAAGCAATGGGTGCGGACGGAGAGAACTAGTATAATATTTCTTGATTTTAGAAACATATGTGAAATTCGAGTACACCCAACGAGGGGAATTAAAATTTGGCCAACTATTATTCCTATGCTATTAGCTATCGAACTTTCCCTAAAAAAAAAAAAGCTATCAAACTTGTAACACATTTTTCACGTTCACACATGTTGAAATTTGCACGGTTTGACGCAACAATGACATGGAAAATTTGCTAGACTTCTCTACAGGTCTTGGTGGAATTGGAGAAGACATAACTGTTATTCATAAACAAATGTAGGTTGGTTCACAGGATCATTCACAGGAAAAATCCAAAATTTGACGACTTTGTCTAAGGCATAATGTGAGATCTAACAACCTAAGGTGTCGTTTTTCAAGGCATGGAAATAATTTTAAAGATCTACATCAACCGATATATGTTGAAATTTGCACGGTTTGACGCAACAATGACATGGAAATTTTGCTAGACTTCTCTACAGGTCTTAGTGGAATTGGAGAAGACATAACTGTTATTCGTAAACAAATGTAGGTTGGTTCACAAGATCATTCACAGGAAAAATTCAAAATTTGACGACTTTGTCTAAGGCATAATGTGTGATCTAACAACCTAAGGTGTCGTTTTTCAAGGCATGGAAACAATTTTAAAGATCTACATCAACCGATATATGTTGAAATTTGCACGGTTTGACGCAATAATGACATGGAAATTTTGCTAGACTTCTCTACAGGTCTTGGTGGAATTGGAGAAGACATAACTGTTATTCGTAAACAAATGTAGGTTGGTTCACAAGATCATTCACAGGAAAATTCCAAAATTTGACGACTTTGTCTAAGGCATAATGTGCGATCTAACAACCTAAGGTGTCGTTTTTCAAGGCATGGAAACAATTTTAAAGATTTACATCAACCGATATATGTTGAATCTAAAAACTTGCTCCTCTAAAAAGAAATTGGGTTAAATAAGTAAATAGTCTATCAAAATATATCAACATATGATTTTAGTCTCCCTAAAATATTCTTTAGGCTTTTGGTCCTTCTAAAATTTTTCATATATGAAATTAGTCCTTGCTCTAGTGTAATACTTAATGTAGAGCAAGAACTTCTGTCAAAAAAAAAAATGTAAAGCAAGAACTAATTTCATAAATAAAATTTTTTAGAGGGACCAAAAGCCTAAGAAATATTTTAGAGGGACTAAAATCAAATGTTAATATATTTAGTGGGACCATTTACTTATTTAACCCAAATAAATTTGATATGCTGGGCTGATTAGCGCATGTTTAGAATAATGATAAATTTTTATTTTTGAGAGAATGATAAATTTAAAATTTATGTTTGTCGAAATAAGAATTTTTTTGGTGAAGATCATTTATCACATATCACAATTATGTTAAACTCACCATGAATGCAAACTAACACCGATTTTCCTTTGCATTATCGTGAAAGCTGGATTTGATTATTTTTTTTAATGTTTATCCAAGCGAGGCACAATCAAAATTCCTCGCCATTACCTCAATTTAATTATTTAACTTCCAGTAATGTGCTATGTGCACCAACCTTTATTCAGAATACATGTGTGTGTCCATGTGTTGATTTTTTTTCAAAATGATCAAACATCTGGTGAGTACTGGTTAGGAAAGAGGTCCCGTTGTCCCAATGAAAATGGTCGTAACTTGCTTCACATGGGGAACAAATCAAACAGTGATAAATTGACAACCACTATAATAGGACTGACAAACATGGTGAAACACTTGTGAGTGGGAGTAGC
>Ga0228711_1000236_pt1 | contig 58495 bp, 40 predicted proteins | sample MedpolnodulmetaG_2_FD_177996 | JGI IMG/M metagenome (GOLD analysis project Ga0228711, IMG submission 177996) | Root nodule microbial communities from Medicago polymorpha collected in Santa Monica, California, United States - brown nodules | ecosystem: Host-associated > Plants > Roots > Nodule... | reverse complement strand
ATGTATAAGTAGTTCGGGAGGAATGTGAACTGATATATTGACGTCATCTATGAGCCCAAGTTTCCCATCACCAATTGCCAAAACCCAATCAGAGAACAATCTTCTTTCTTCAATGTCATCGGGCGATCCACCACTTAGAAGTCTCATATTTTTTGTAAGGGTGAGAACTTCACACTCGGTTATCTTACTTACTAAAGCTTATCCCCTAAACCCCAATTTTTCCCTCAACTTTTCTAAGTCATTGGATGTTGATCATTTAGGCGCCATTCATTATGAGCCATTGATTATCCATATTTAATGCTCTTCTCTTTGTTATCACACAACACATCACACCATGTATTTTCAAATCTTTCTCCCACAATTTTGTATATTTCCAAAGCCAATACCATAATTGATTCAACTATCTGATTTACCAATGCATATCATTTTCAAATTTATTCATCCCCAATTCATTCTCTAATTCCAACATACTGTCATCAACCGAACATGAACCGTCGGCGACAACACCTACATCTCCTCTCTCCTTGGCCACAACCAAATACAACTCCTCCGTCTTCGACCCAATTTCACCGTCGCATCCCGTCGAGGTTCAAGATCCTCAATCCAATCATATCATCAAAGATTCCAGATCCGAGAAGTTCAAGATCCCCGTTTGTTGATTGTTGTCGGTTCAGCGAGAAGTGCGATTGACATCGAAACAACGAGTGAATTCGCCGTCTTTGTCATATAAAAAGCTTCACGGAACCTGCAACGATGCTCCAAGTTCGTCGGCGGCGTCTTCGTCACTGCAAAGTAAGCAGCAATAGTTTTATCCATCAACTATGTCTTTGCTTTCTCAAAAAACTAAAGAGACTGTACTGTGTCGGTTCGGTTTTGGTCTTTGATTGTGAATTTTGTTATTGTGTTATATTATGGTTGTTGATGTTAATTTGATTGAGGTGTGGTGTATTATGTCTGCGACGGTCCAAGGGAAATTCGTCATGGCAAGTTGATTTCATGGTATGCAGATTTAGATATTGTTGTACAAAATGAGTATAATCCATCTATAGCTTATGCTTTTGGTAAAAATATGCCAAACTAATATTTGTTAATAGGTTTTTTGTTGTTTAAATTTGTTTAGTTGAAGCATTGAGTGGTTTTGTTTTGAGATTGAGTGTACATCATCGAATAAAGTACTTAGAATGTTAGCCACCTTGAAGTGTTGAAGAATATCATGTTTAATTTTGAGCATAAAATATCATGGTGATTATAGCTGAAAAATCCAATAGAGTGAAGAAATTATCGCTTTCATTTTGATTTAATTGAAGTCCAAACGATAATTCTGTGTTGAGTGAATAAATTATCACTTTCTTCTCCTACTTTCCATGACTCTTTTTCTTTTATAAATATTTTCAAGCAATTTGAGATTCATGAGATGCCACTAATTGATCCAAATCACCTTTTTAAATGTATTATTGTTGTTTCTTTTGCATCCCCCATGTGTTAGATTTAATGCTTATGTGAACTTTCACCCATAACTTTGTATTTCAGATAATGTCATAAAAAATTGATTTTGAATATGAACTACTCATTATATCATAGCTCAATACATTGAATCATTAAGTTTGGTTTTTAAAGTGACAAGTTTTGGTTTTTTGCTAAAACAGGTTTTTAACATACATATTTTGTCAAGTGCAATCTAATAGACATTCTTTTGACTGAGTAGGCTGTAGAAATATCGAAATGTTAGCATGGCTGTGGTTTCTTGGAAGAGTTGCTTCAAGTTTGTGTATGAATTATGATGGACATGGGATCCTTTCAACTGCATGACAAGGTAATTTTGTGCGTAATTCATAGCTGTTATTTTGGAAATCTGTTGTGTTTTCTGAGGTGTTTTTGGTCTATAAACTGCTATTGAACAACAGAGTTTTCTGGTGTTACATTACTGTAGCGACATGATAGCTGTGTTTATTCTTGGGTTTTGATCCGTCTCCTCTTGATCCAGTTGCAGCTGAGCAACTTTTATTCTACTATTTGCTTCCGTCTGACCTGTGTTTTATTACAAAATACGGTTTTTTAATTTATGTTTATATATGCTGGTTGTTTGCATTGAATTCTCTTTCCATTTGGTTCTTACATTTTGGATCTCTTGAGAAGGAGGTTTATTTCAATGGTGGTTGTAGGTATTGCAGTGACAATATAGCTTCCCATGGTTCTCACACTTCCGTTTTCGATTTTTCTTTGACAGATAAAAGTAATTGTTGTATAAATAATTCTTCGAATTTGGTTTTTTGTATTGAGATTTTACAAATCAAAGTAATTTTTCTTTTTTCCTGTGAAGGTTGAGAGGCTGCGAAGTAACTTTAACAATTAAAATGCTGAGATTGGTGCAGCAGATATGCAACTTTATGGATGTATGAGGTGCTATCATTGAAACTGGCATGTTTCAATTTTCATCCTTTTTGGTTGAAGGTACTTTTCTTCTTCATTATCTTTTTCTTAGATAAGAACTCCTTCATGGATATGTTTTTGGTTGCTGGTGTAAAAATTAATTGAAAGTTGTAAGTTTCAGATTGTGCATATTTGGTCCATTCCCGACAAAAATAACCCAACAAGGAATAACTTCTTTAATATGCTATTCATAGATGCACATGTTTAGATTTGTATATCTTCATTCGTTTTTTTCCACCTCTACTTGAAGTTTTTGATCGAGTTTATGCCTTTCAAAATTGTTTTGGAATCCACTGTTTAAAAAGAACAACCTTATGGGACTTCTATCGGAATATTTGAAGTATATGATGTCTTCAATATTTAATTTTATAACCCTGTTAGTTGTTCTAATTCTGATTTATTTTGTTACGGAGGCAATAAAATGCATCGCATTCTAAGGGACCATTATGCATTAAAAATGGATGCATTCTTTTTCAAACACGTCTATTTGAATCCTGTTGTTCCTTTATTGGAAAAGTATCTTCGTTTGCTTCTATAACTCTGTCAAGTGCATTAGTACATTTGTAATATATTTTGTTGACATATGTTTCCTTATTTTTTTTAAATCATATTTATGCTTCTAGAATTCTTATTAAGACTTTCAGCAACTTATCATATGCAACAGAATTGGGTCTAGAAATTTCATGTTAAAGGTAGTATACCAGTGGTGTATACAATTTCACAGAAGTGTAGCATGCAGACCATACTTTAATGTAGTTTTAATTTTAGTTATATTTTTTTTTATCTTATATTTAGTTTTTGTTTGGTCATAATATAGTCTTATTTTTATGTTCAGTTTGGTCCTAATGATCCTTTATTTTTTTTAAATTGTTCTTTTGCTTCTATGACAAATTTAAGAATCATGATTGGCGAGGACTGCAGTTTCAGAAGGAAAACATTGCTGAACATGTGAGGGCAGAGGTGTTTGTTTTTAGAGACTCCAACAATCTTTTGTTGAAGATTGATATTGTCTTCTTCTAATTTATGTTATTAGAGTTTGCATCACCATAACAGTTTGTGTAGTCATTCATTTGATGTCTTTTTCTGTAAAAATAAATTTGATTACATACTTGCATTACATGACTGAAGGTGGTTTTCCTTTTCAATACCATCTGATTCAAAATGATTATCTGTCTACTTAAGATGAATTGGTGGTGCTCTGATTTGTATCCTATGAAAAAATCACATGTTCATTTTTCTTTGCTCATTGTTATTCGTTTTTCTTAATTTATTTTATGCAAGGTAGTTGCTGCAGAACAAAGTTCGACAAGTTAAACTGATCTCTACCAGAAGCTTCGCCACCACCAAACTCACTCTGCAATCTTCATCCAAAATAAGCTTCGAAATCTCACTTCTTCGTTGATGCACCTGCGTCCATGGCATGCCCTTCGCCGCTGGCATGGTGTCTGCGACGGCAATATAATTGCTCCATACTTCGTTCGATTTCAACATGTCTCTTTCCATGCGTTAGCAGCGGCGAGGGTGGAGGATTGCTAGAGACAAAGGCACTAGTGAAGGTTGTTGTTCCTCTCTCTCATCTCTCACTCAAAAATACATTTGGTGTTCTTTTTTATGTTATTAATAAGTTGATTCTAAATTTCTTTCTGTAATTTTTTTCCTTATTTTTTGTGGTCTCTCGATATTTGTTTCTTTTTCTTTAGGAAGTATTTTATGTCTTGAATTGTTCTTAAAGAATTGAATTTATACAAAATCATATCTCTGTGTCTTGGAACCATTTTATGACTTATATAGTGATCTAAATTTGATACTTCTATTTTTGCAGGTTTAAGTGGTTTTTCAGTAGCCAAATTCAATACTGCGAAAATTGAAAGAAAAATGATTATGTAGCTTGAATGAAAACATTTACAATTGAAGGTCCTATGAAGAATTATAGTATCAGATTTTTTAGGAGTTATGTAAAAGTTAGGAGATTGATATTGAGATCTGCAGAGTTTTTGGCACTGCTTCTCTTCTGCAGAGTTATGTTGTACCAGTTTCTCAATACCCCAAACCTTCTTATTTCGGTTTCATGCAGTCGTTGGTGTGCATGGTATTTGAGATCACTGATGTGTCAATTGCATTTTCCTTCTTTTTGAATATCCTCTTATCTAAAAATATAGTGTACAGTCAATTAATGCTCCAAAATAGAACTTGAGTTTGTTATCACATACTTATAGCATTGTAGACACGATTAGAATAAAGGAACTTTATATTATCTTGGTTTTGGCTTGTGCCTTAGACTAGGAAATTTATTTTGAATCTTGAAGCTCTGCTGCTCTTTCTCCTCATTAATGTTTTATCTTTTCATGAATATATATGCAGCCTCCATACATATGAATTATTTCTACAACTACATTACTCAGCCACATAATTACAGAGGATCAAATGGAACACAATCTAATTTCAGAACCAGTCTACATTTGGTAGGAGGCTAGGAATAGCGTATCACCATTGTATCAAGAAATGGATCTGTCGAAAATTGAGAAGAGGAAGGTTTAAGGACAGTTTTTTATAATTCAAAATCATGTAAATTTTTAGGGGTTTCTTCTAACTAAATTAGATCAAAATGTTCCTATTTCTTTTAGGGGTTGATTGATGTACTTCCTATTTCTACAATGGAAACCTAGGATTCAATTTACATGGTTACAATTACTACTTTCAACTGTTTAATCTTTTTTTTGTTGGACTTAGTTACATTACATGTATGAGCTTCACAAGGCTTAATCATGAGCATCAAACAATTTCAGTTTTGTTTGTTATTGGGCCATATTTTTGTGCGTTATTTTTATTTGTTTCTTTTTATTTTTAATGTTGTTGTGAACTAAATTTACATTTAAGCTTTTAAGATGTTATCTGAGCATTGCAAAAAAATGTATTGAACTTTAGACAGTTTAATTTGTTATCTAACCATATCTAATGAATATTGAAAGAAGTGTTGCTAATGTAGTTGTTATCTAATAGTTTTTTTTCAACATCATAGGGAATTCTTTCAAAAAAGAATTCAATTCAATTTTAATTCCTACTGATTCAAAAAATAGGTCCAATTTTAATTCTAAGATGGGGAAGATGTTATTTTTTTTTATAGAGGATGATAACTAATGTTGTTTGTCTGAACCCCAGTCTTAAAAATATGATGTTCATTTTACTATGTTTAATGGTAATACAATTTTTTTTTTCTATAACTTATTTAACATCAACAAAAATATATAATATAATTTATTGGTCTTTATTATAGTTGATAAGACCCGTGCAACGCACGGGTCAAAGTTCTAGTAATTATATATGTTCCACCAACACATTTTCATTGAAGGGCAATGCAAAAGAACTTAATGCGAGCATTGCATTTTTAAAACTCTTTTTTACCTATTATTGACACATTTGTTTTATAGGTTTGCTTACAACTAAAAACAATACGGTGTTAAAAAAAAAATTGTGGCAAAGAGAAATCCTCCTTTAGATTTGAGGTTTGAGTTGAAAAAATGTGGAGTTCATTTAATCTTTGAAGGGGGTGATTATTATGAAGGAGACGAAGAATCATTGGAGAAAGGTTTGCAATATGTCTCAGAAAGGTTGGCCAGATTTTTTAACACTTATGATGAAGGTGTTGATGTCATTGAGAGTGAACTTGATCATTATTTGTGATGTTGGGTTGTGTTTGGTTGAGCTGTATATCAAGTGTTGAAAAAAGAGATTAATACATGCTAGTTATAGGCTAACCTGGTTACTTGCATAGCAAGTAACTAATAAACAAACTAGGTATAGGCTAACTAAGTTCTAACTTCCGTAACTAACTTGTAACATACACAATAATTAACTACTAACAATCTCTAACCAGTTGACACTAGTTTGAGTTACACCTAATACAATTAACGGTGTTCTCCATATTTTGTGTATAGGTGCTTCTAGTAGGATTTCGGTGAGTGAGTAGCTCAATTTTGGTATTTGAATTTTTTATGTTTAGGCGTTTTGTGTGGAATTTGTACTTTTAAATACCAATTTATTTTTTTATGATAAAATAAACTAGACATTCTCTATGATCCTACAACGTAAGAGACAACTCAATGTTAATATTTTATCAACATTCAAATCAAAGGATAATTTACTAGTCATTTTCTTGCAAAACAAGACTCTTCAATACTATGTATTCATTGGACCGTTGGCAATTATTTCTTCAAACATGGCTTCCCATTTGATTACAAATCCAAGAAAGAGTGGAGGCTGTTTTATGAGCAATTCATGAGTACATTGATTCACTTTTAAGGGGTGATTGGCTAGCATGAACTATTAATCTAAAATTTCAATATATGACTTATTTTGAGTCACTTTCGAGAATCATTAATGATTTTTTTTCTTCTTAAAAGAAAAATTCGAGAAAGAACTCATAATTTTAGTTACAACATAATCTACGAGTAAAAGAGCGAGCTAAGTGCAAAAGGAAATACAGTAACCCACAAATAAAATGAGTGTGTAATTGGTCATCTTGTACCATATCATTCTCCATGTTATATAGAACTAGCTATTATCTTCACATATACTAAAAACAATTAATCCAAAAAATATTCCTATCTAAGCATTATCCGTGTAAGACCCTCTCTAGCTACCTTTTAAATTTATTTATTATAGATATAATTACTAGTTCTTCTGTCATCATGAGACTCTAACTATCTAATCAACTATTCCAACTAACAAATTATCCTCCACACAAGCATGGGATTTGGATGTTCCATGATTGCATTAGAAACATCAACACCTTTGAGAAGGGCTATTATACAAACAAGTTAATTATCAATTTATAAGCATATATATTAAGTAAATAATAATATATATATGGTTGCAACCGGTAGCAAGTCAATAAACAAACCGACCTTTGAAAAAGTGAACATCCTCTAAATTTTATGGGTCTAATAATGCATCATAAAATTGTAAAGCATCACTCAAAATAGTTGAAAAAGTGAACATCCTCTAAATTTTATGGGTCTAATAATGCATCATAAAATTGTAAAGCATCACTCAAAATAGTTCATATGTCAACTTTTGTTGGTAGATTCTATAACGTGATACGGACATGTAACTTCCTACTTGGATCTCACATAGATACTACATGATAATAAACTTATGTGGCACATTAATTCCATACATTTCATGTTAATTTGAAGATCACATCCATTCAAAAGAAAACTTGATGATCAAAATGCTGTAATACATCAGGTTAGAGCCTCGGTCTACATACATCCTTCGGTCACAATTATAATCAAAAATTTACTTTTTAAATTCTTTCAATAGATGATTTATGTTGTCTATATTATAAATTTACTATTATAAATTGAATGAATCTAAAAAGTGGATTTTTGCTTATAATTGTGACCGAAAGATCTAAGTTATTAGAGATATTGTTTTAACTAGGGATGACAATTGAACCCAGGTCCGATGGACACCCACAAAAAAATTCCCGTAATGGGTAGGGTAAAACCCCGCTTTTATGGGTATGAGCTTGGGTCCGGGTAATTACCCGCAAATTTAGATGGGTATGAGTACGAGTATGGACACTTAGGTGCCCATAGGGTATGGGGAAGGGCACTAAAGTTGTTACTCATGAGGGTACGGGTTCCGGTACGGGCATTTTTTACAAACGCGGGTATGGGGAAGGGTATTATAGTACCTTACCCATTGTCATCCCTACTTTTAACCAATGTGATGCAATTTAATAAATGTATTTACCAATTTACTAAATATAAATGCAACTATTTTGATTAAGAGAAATAATATTATGACATACAAAATTGATATCAAATTTTGATAACAATTTAGACGATTTACACAATTCAAATATGTGGTAAATTATAAACCACAATTAACAACGATTTTAAATGTCGTTAACTACAATTTCTAATGAATATTTGAATTAGATTGTGATTGAAGAATATCATGAAGTATATTCAAACATCTATAATATATATGATTAATGACGTTCAAAATTAGTTGTATTTCGTTGATGATTAAGGAGTTTTGACACTTTCTTATATATTTATTCATATTATGTATTCAATGTAATGAGTCATATGTTTAACATGTATTAATCATATGATCTGAATGACTCATGACCCACAATCTGTGTTATTCAAGGCACGAACACACAAGCTAGATACACAAAACAATCTTTTTTTAAGGAACACAAAACAATCTTATGCCTAATGTCTTATAAAATGACTCAGCAATTCTACATTAGATTCAATCATTATGTAATGTTTCAATGACTAATAACAGTCGTCAGAATCCAACATTGATAACACGGTGATCCTAACAGACCATCACCAACTCCACAACTACTCCTTTGCCAATACCTATAAAAGGCATCATTCACCACCAACACAAGACACACAATTTCTATCATTTAAGTACCTCACTCTTTACTCTCATACTAATTTTAGCATAGAGTGCTTGCATGTATCCTCTCCGACATTAATCTCATCGATAGTTGTTTTATCTCGGCAAACTCTACTCGATTGCATGAGACCATTATATAATTATTTATCAAAATTTGATGTGAAATTTTTGTGGAAAAATAATACAAATCATTGATCAAGAATTTATAGAATTAATTTGTCTAGAGTAAGAGATTTGTGGAATTGGATATCCCGCATTACAATATGATGTTGTAACCGATATGGTTTGTTCAATTTTAAATCGATAGTTGAGACTGTCTTACTATATAAAACCGTATTTAAAATATGAACCATGCGATTTAAAATCTACGACTCAGATCGACTACAACATGTAACTATGTGGAATTTCTACGGCAGGGAATCCAGATCCAAAGACTTATGGAACATTGGACTTCCCCATACTAGAGTAGAAGCTAGAGGAGAGAGACCAGGTCCAAAATCAACCAAAATGAAAACGTAAGACCAAAGACAAACAGTTTCATGTTTCCTTTCTCATTTCACCATTCCAATGTACACTCTCTCGCTATTTTCTCTCTCTAAAACAAAGACATAGAACCCCCACCAAACCTTCCTCCTCTTCCACCAGCATGCTTGTAATGCCACAGCCACCAAAACCCTTCAACACAATCACCATCACAATCATGATAGCCTTCACCTTCTTCCTCCTCTTCTTCACCGGTTTCCTCCAATTCCCTTCCATCTCCCATTCTCTCCCTCCCATCCACGATTCCTTCACGCTCCCTTCTACAAATACCTCCTCCAAACCCTTCACCGATCTGGTTTTTTCCTTCAGAAAATGGGACTCGCAAGTGGGTTGTGCGAAATTCAGAGAAAAAACAAACGGGGTTTTGTTGAATCAGTCAAAGATTGTTTCTTTGCAAGAGTTTGGCGGGGATAAAGTTTGCAAGGGTTTTAAAATGAACCATGTTAGTGTTTTGGTTAAAGGGTGGACTTGGATTCCTGATAATTTAGATAATCTGTATTCTTGTCGTTGTGGGTTGAGTTGTTTGTGGACTAAATCCAATGTTCTTGCTGATAAGCCTGATGCTTTGATGTTTGAATCGTCTACGCCTCCGATTCAGGTAGCTTTTATTGTTGAAATGTTTCTCTAGTTTGTTGGATTTGGTGGAAATGTTAATGTGTTTGGAGTTAAACATTTTGATATGCTTGGTTTTGCCATGGTGGTTTTGGAGTTGAAAGCTTTGTTTGATTGTTTAGATGATTGAATCTAGTCTGCGATTACTGCGAGTTTGGTTTATGATCCATGCTTTACAATTGATTCTTTTGATGTTTGATAAATGTGCATTTATTGTTTGAGTTTACATGGTTGAAACAATAGATAGTTAGAGTTTCATTTAATTAACTATTTTTAGTTTGTTTCCGGCGCTAGAGATCTTAGTTGAAGGCTGGAAGTTGGATAATGATGAGAATTATCCTTTTCAGCCAATGCTGAGAAATTAATCTAGATTTTTCTTTTACCTCTAGTCAACGACTAGGAGATGAGATTGCCATGTGGAAAATCTCCCCTTAGTCATGCCTTCCTAGATTGATGGGCGGCAGAATATTTGCTAAGCGATGACAGATTTCATAGGCAGTTTTACCTGGAACTATTGGATGATCTTTGTGAAGATTGGGTTAATGGATCTTGCATTTGAGTTTTTTTAGTAAAGCTTCAAAAATTGTGCTCGAGTGCCTTTTATTAGATTTCCAAGTTCCAATAAGCTTCTATTAGCATGTAATGCAGATATCAGATATCTGGTATATTGATTTCATAACCAGGACTATTTGCTAGGGTAGGATCTGTAGTAGCGTTTCTTCATCCAGATTAATCGTTGTTATCCTAGAAAGTTTTGCTGGGCATGTAGTGGAGTGTATTTTATTTGGGAATTCTTGATAGAGGTAAGAACAGTGAAATATAACAACAACAGTCCATTTTTATGAGGGATTTATTCTGCCAAATGACCGCAATTCTCATTTTCGTTCCTCCATGTTTACATCTCTGCTGTAAACCATTCCACAGCTTAGGAGAAAGACAAATTTCTTGATTACTTTTATGGCTTAACCAATCACAAATGACAGAAAGTTCTGTTGGTGATGACGTCCCTTTGTTCATTTCAAAAGGTTATGAGCTTTATGGCCATTTTGGCTGTGGTTGGGTCCATTTTTCTTTTTTTGTTAAACTATGTGCTTGTTCTGTTTCTATCTTTCACTGTCAGAGAATCCGATTTTAGAAAGTCTATAGCTTAGATTCCTTTAGGCTCAGTCACTATCAAATTACTTATTCACAGAACATAATTCTGACCGCTCAACATACAAACTGTTAATCAAAACATAATTTATAGGAAACATGAAAATGTTCAGTTGGTAGTATGAATGTGGCATATATCTGCATTGTGTCATATGGCTCAAGGTATGTACTAGGTTGAGCCTTTTAAATGTGGTTAGTAACATTCTTTCAATATCAACCATCGGTAAGTACTGAAATTGTTGGCATAAACAAATGTTTTTTCTCATCTTTGACGTTTTCGTCAATAATGTCAGGGACGTTTTAATAGAACCCTGTAAACACCTTTTGCATGGTCTACCTTTCTTTGTTTTGTACTTAAATAAGCTGTTATTGTCTACCCTTCTCAAATAAGCTATCTTCTTCGTTTTGTACTCAAATAAGCTGTTATCGCCTACCCTTCTCAAATGCTTCTCTTGCACGGTTGTCGTGCAGAATGTATGTCAGGCTTTGAAGCTTTTTTAGCTGGTAATATGTGCTGTAGTGTTGGATTTGACTCACTTTTTATGATTTCTTCTTTTTTATTTCAGAGACGTGTGGGAGAACCGCTTCGTGCATACATGGATCTTGAAGCTGGCCGAAAGAGATCTGGTCGAGAGGATATATACATTAGTTACCATGCTGAAGATGATGTACAGTCAACATATGCCGGTGCTCTGTTTCACAACGGCCGAAATTATCATGTCTCAAATACGAAAAGCAGTGTAAGTAATAGTTCATTAACAGGATGTTAAATGAAAGGTAAAGAAAGAGGGACTCATAGTAACCTAACCCAATTTGTCATCTGTAGGATATACTTGTTTATTGGTCTTCATCGCGGTGTCTTCCTCAGAGAAATGAACTTGCCAAGAAACTGCTTGGCTTGCTGCCGCATCATTCATTCGGCAAGTGCCTAAACAATGTTGGTGGTCTAGACATGGCTCTTTCGTTCTTTCCCGAGTGTGAAAACGATGCAAATACTAAACCAAAATGGTGGGATCATTTACATTGTGCCATGTCTCACTACAAGTTTGTTCTTGCAATCGAGAACACTTTCACCGAGAGTTACGTGACAGAGAAGTTATTTTACGCGTTGGATTCGGGTGCAGTTCCTATCTATTTTGGTGCACCAAACGTCATGGATTTTGTTCCTCCGCATTCAATAATAGACGGTAGAAAATTCAAATCAGTGGAAGAACTAGCTTCATATGTGAAGGCCATAGCTAATGACCCGGTAGCTTATGCAGAATACCATGCATGGAGACGGTGCGGTGTAATGGGCAACTATGCGAAAACACGAGCTATGAGCCTTGACACGTTGCCATGCCGGTTATGCGAGGCTGTTAGCAGAAAAGGTGGAAGAAATGCAAGAAGCTAGCTAGGGTGACTTGATAGCCCAGTTTTACAGAGATTAGAGAAATTGAGTTTATAACTTTGTATAGAGGCACACTTCTTTATAGGGTAATTCCATTTGTTTTTTTGGGGTGCTTTTATCTGATTACAAATTGTGGATGACATAACACTAGTTAATTCTTGGTGATGAAGTAATTTTTAAGAAATACGTGCATATGTCAACCTGCAAAGGGGACTTTATATATAGACAGTAGACACCATTGATTCCTTGACATTTGAACATAAACGAAATCATACGAGCCTAATAGTATCTCCGACGGATTCATTTTAGTATGATCATGCATTTTATTATACCCAAGAGATCCAAAACTACTACCCGTATTAAATTATACAGGTGACTTATACTTAGAGATGACGAGAATTTGTACATGTCGATAAAATCTGTGATGAGTATGGGATATATATAGCTAAACGGATTTGGATTGTCCGACTATTATGATTATTCGTTACACATTTAAGGAACAAAATAAAATTACTAGACCAAAATAACCCGACTCATTTCCAAAGACACTTGTCCCACCCCTCTGACTCTGAGCCGGCTCCCGCTTAACCCGACCCACAAACCGCGACCCAAGTTCAAACAATCTGATTTAACAACCGTCACGCAAACACAACGCAATAAATAGACTCAACCCATGAGACTGATTTTGAAAACCACCCTTTTCGCGATTCCCAGACTCACTCCGAGTTCCGCATTTTCACGAACACCTACCATTCATCTTCTTCCTCTTCACTCTCCCCGTCCCGCCAAAACCCTTCTCCTCACCAAAACACCGTCGTTTCGCACTTCTGCATGCGCACCAATGTCGACGCAGCACCACGTTCGCGACACAATCGAACTCACTACAATCGAGAAGAGCATCTTCGATAGGCTTCTCGCCACTCTCCGTCACTTCCAACTCCAAACTCAGCTCCGTGTCGCTGGTGGCTGGGTTCGCGATAAGGTTTGCGCCAAATTTCAATTGTTCGAATCATTCTTTTCTCTAATTCATTGTTTATTGCTACGTTTTTGAAATGTTAATCGATTATTTGGTGTTTAATTTTGTTTGTAGCTTTTGGGAAAAGATTGTTATGACATTGATATTGCTCTTGATGATATGATGGGTACTGAGTTTGTGGAAAAAGTCAGGGAGTATTTGTTGTTCATCAAGGAAGATGCGCCAAGTGTTTGCGTTATTGAGAGGTACCTTTCACTCATTCAATTTTGCAACGACATTGTTTCTTGAATAAACCACCAAATTAGTCTCTCTAATTTGGCGGGACACTCTCAAATAGGTATTTGAGATTATGAATATTTCAAAAAGTTCCTGACTCTATTAAATTGTCGAGTTGGTAATGCTGTCAAAAGGACTAATATTAGTAAAATTTTACAGTTAAGGACCTTTGTGAAATATCCATAATCAGCGACCTATTTGAGATCGCCCTATGAAGTTAGAGACTAATTTGGTGGTTTACTCGCATTGCTCATTCTTTGTAATTTGTCAAATTGGCTTATTTTACTTGCCCTAGCAAAATACCTAATAGGAAGTAGAAATTCCATGTTCTGATATCCATAACAAAAATCAAGGAAGTGAGCATCGACGTTAATATTTATATGGAAGTTGAGCTTAATCTTCAAGATTTGAATTTGATGAGTTTTGTTAAGTTTGACTTGAGTGGATTGTGAATTAGGAATTGATTTTATACGTTTGTCACTGTTGTTAATGAACTAACTAATTTAAGATTTTGATAGTTAATACTGGTATAGTCACTGTGCTTGGATTTTCAGAATTTGTTTAGAGTAAAGTTATTATAATTCTGATCAATGAAGAACATGAACGAAATAAAGTTATTCTTTTTATGAATCCAAGATTTTTTTGTTGTGGTGGTTGTTCCAGCAGCCATCTAATGGGTAATTTTTAGGTCAAACCATTTAGTTTAATTTTTTCTTCTTATCCTTACTTCTCCTTTCAGCACTATCCCTTTAAATAGTGTGCTGGACATACTTTCCTTTTCAAAAAACTTTGCAACTGAAACGCACATTCATATGTTTTATGTTTGGTTGCATTTTTTTTACATTCTTTTATAGAACATTGTCTAATGATTCTTTTGCAGCAACCCTGACCAGTCCAAACATTTGGAAACAGCCAGGATGCGCTTGTCTGATATGTGGATTGATTTTGTCAACCTAAGGAGTGAGGAATACGCCGAGAATAGCCGCATTCCTTCTAAGGTATATATTTGTCCAGCCTCCTTTTATTAGTTTGCTTGTTTTTTCGGTTCATTTTGGTCATATAAGATATTTCTATGTTTTCTTCAAAGATAGCCTGTATTGTTTCTGATAATTGCATGTTTTCTTTTATAAAATTTGATTACATGCTTAAGAACCAAGAAGTTTGATTATTTTTAAGGCAAGTTTCCTCGGTGTTTTGTAATTTTTCTGGGTATTTAATTTAAGCTAATTTTATGCACAGATGAACATGTTTTCTCGCTTCATTTTGGCACATTTGGTCTTCTCTTGTTTTCCTATATCCTTGTCAAATTCTACTGAATTAAGTTTACTTCCTGTTTAACAGCAAACGTTTGGCACAGCTGAACAGGATGCATATAGGAGGGATTTAACAATCAACAGGTATCTTTCTGTACTTTTATTTAAAGCATTGTCAGATAAGATAAATAAAGAAATACAAAACTAGGTGAAATTATAACATAAACGTCGTTAACATTTTCGGTGTTTATGTACATGATGCGATACATTTTAAGTGTTAATGTACATGATTCGATACACTTAAGAAATATGCCGACTAACCAACCAACCGTGAATGTAGAAAAATGGCTGAATCTCATCTTACTTGATTGAGGCATGAGTAGAGAAGGCTCATTGAAGCCCCAAATAGATCAGATAGAGTATTGGGATTAGTTCAATTATTTCGAAGACTTAGAAAAACTATAGGTCAAACCATTAAGAAAGATTTACGTTCAAATGATTTTTTTTGACATATATATGATAGGAAACTATAGTGCTCTCTAATCATGCAGAGTTCACCTTGCCCAAATGGAAAAATTATTTTTTTTTGTTCTACTTGTTGACTTAAGTGTGCTTCAATATTCACTTTCTTTCTCGGAATTTAGATGATAGTTTCATAAATTAATTTATTTGTGTGTGGCAGTTTATTCTATAATATCAACACCGGCGCAGTTGAAGATTTGACTAAGAGAGGTCAGATGGGATTTTATTACCTAAACAAGTATTTTAAGAGCTACTTGTTTGTTCATCTAATAACTTCTTTGGTACTTTGCAGGAATCTCAGACCTTAAGTCTGGAAAGATAGTGACCCCTTTACCTCCAAAGGCCACCTTTCTTGATGATCCATTACGAGTTCTTCGAGCCATTCGATTTGGTAGGTTTTGATTTTTCATGACATATGAATCTCTGTACATGCTACAAACCTTTTGTCTATGCTTTACGTGAAGTTTGAGCTTATTTTCCTGCTATATTGAAGAGACACAATTTATTACTTTTAGGTGCTAGATTTGATTTTACTCTAGATGAAGATCTAAAAGGAGCTGCTGCGTGTGATGATGTGAAAAATGCTCTAGCTGCTAAAATTAGCAGAGAGCGTGTTGGAACTGAGGTGCATTCTAATTATTCCATTTTTTTTCTTATTGGTAACTTTGATTGAGACTTATTATGTTTGTACTGAAAATTTGGCCATTTATGTTCTTATGTTTATGTCTTCGTCTGTAGGTTGATCTAATGATATCTGGAAAACAACCTGTCAAAGCAATGACTTATATTTGTGAGCTTACGCTATTCTGGACTGTCTTTACTCTTCCTGCTGAGCATGAACCTGACATTTCGGATGGGTGTGAAAGGTATATGTCATACATAAATTCATAAATGTGTTGAAAGGTGCAGAGTGATTGCAAATCCCATTATTAGTGAATTAATGAATAATCACATTCAGATCGTCTACACATAGTAAGAGTTACTCTAATAGTCTATAGCTGCCCCAATTATTAGGATAAGTAGGCATTGAGTTAATATCTTTCACTTTATCCAGGCTTTGCATTTCTTACTTGGAAAATGCATCAAACCTTATCCATTTACTTGGAGAGTCAACCTTTACAGTAAGTAATTAGTTAAGCTTTCGTTTTAACTAAATACTCATTTTTTTACGTCAATTCTTAAAGTACAAAATTCTACGGTTGTTCCTGCGCCGCTATAGGCTTGTTTGATTATTATGTCCTGGCTGATTCACAATTTCTGTGTATTTAGGCTGAACAAAGAAGACTCACACTTTATGCTGCTTTGTTTCTTCCACTCAGAAATACCACTTATAGTGAAAAGAAGGCTAAGAAGGTACACAACTCATTTTTCTATGTATTACTATTTAGGTTTTGCAATATCAAAGTGCAAATACATTAAGAATCAATTAATTCTGTCTTATGAAGGGTAATCTTGGTAAACAATATGTTAGCAGTAGGCCTCCTATTGTGAGCACCTATTCTAGAAAAAAAAATACGATTAATACAAGTAAGCTGAGACTGCAGATGTGTAATTTTAAATAGCAGTTTAAAAAAAAATTGTGTGTAATTATTGAGTAAAAACTAAAAACCGGTTGGTTAAACATGCTCTCAAATCCCTGTCATTGTTTGATAGGGAGAAGACATGCTTTATTGTTTCTGAAAGGTAAAGAAAAATTGTCATTTCAAATTACCCATAATGACCCATCATTCACCACACTTCCTACCTATAAGAAACATTTTAAGATTGTTTAGATATGATGCCAGAGTTTTCGGTCAGATTCTATTAAGTTTTTGAATTTGAAACCTGAATTGAGAAAGCTAATGCAATCAAATAAAACAATTTTGCTTCACTTACACCTATTTTTCTTATTCAATTATATTGTTTTGTCTTGAATTCTTGGCTCAATTGCACCCTTGACTTGAGAATGGAAACCATTGTGTGCCATGTGTATCTTGTGGTTATTATGTCTAATGACATGTAAGTTCAATAGCCTAATTTGTGACTCTGAATTATAGATTCCTGTTGTCAACCATATCATTCGCGAGTCCCTCAAGCGAAAAGCTAAAGATGCAGAAACGGTCAGTGTCCTCTGAGTTTTTGTTTAATTTCAACAGATACATTATAAGACGCAAAATATAGATAGTTCCGTCATTGCTTTGGTTGATATTTATGTTGTTTATTGTAAAAATCCAGGTTCTTGACTTACACCGATTGTCATATAAATTCTTGTTGTTGATTCCTTATCTCGCATCTGGTGAGGATATTCAAGCTTCAAATCTTGATTGGATTAGAGACTTTGATGTCCCTGTCTCTTCTAGAGCCCGGGTAATAACAGGTGAAGTGTTTTTGCTTGTTTACCTTGATATTATATATCAGCATGGGCTGCTTCTTGTAGTTAAGCTACTGTTGACCACATATTGACACATTATGCTGTAGACAGTAGTTTATCATGATTCTATATGCTGTAGTTTCAATTAATTTGTTGGTTTTTTAGTGGAATGTAACCACAAGCCACATTTCCCTTATTTCATTTTGCAGTTACATTTTTCCGATGACTGGGATAAGATTCCTGCTCTTCGGAATCTGTTTCTATTAGAAGTTGCTTAGCTATTGAGCATTATGAATCGTTTCTGATATGGCTGAGATTTATATTTTATTATTTTAGGTTTTCTCTTAAGAGAGCTTAGAGATTTTTGGCGAGTTGCACTGTTGATATCCATTCTATTACACCCCATTGACTCTGAGGATGAGCACTCACAGTTGGGAAAACAAAGAGATCTGTTTAATGCCGTGGAGAATTCTATAACCAAATTAGGTGAGACTTTTGAAGTAGTTATATGTTTGTAGTAATTTCTCAAATTTTACTACATTTTCTCCTTGTTTTATTAGCCTCATTTATGCCAACTACCTTGTTTGCAGAGTATTTCAACATGTATTTCTTTTTTCTGTTGTACCTTAACTTCGTCAATATGCTCCTTTTTTTCTTCCTTATTTTTACTTTGGATTGGGATGCTTTCCTCTAGTGTAGGAAAGCCGTGTTTGCACTTGCAGTGCAGTCACGTCAAGAATTTCACTAAAATATGAGTGATAAAATGAATTGGTTACAGTGAAAAGTCACTGGGAGCTTTTTATTTCTGTAATGTGACATTGCTATCAAGTGCTGCAGGCATTCGATTTCTGAACTAGGGGCAGTTCATTTCTAGTTGAATGTTAATCAGCCAATGTTCTTTCGGTAATAAATGTAGTTTTGGACTAAATGAATTGGGAATAGGAAAAACGAAATCAAAAGTAAACCAATAACCACCACCCTTTTCTGACAGAGGGAGAAAAATACTAGCATAACAATCAACATAGTAACATTTTTGCCATTAAAAAAAATAATTATTAGGCCACAGTCATTAGGATTCAGGCAACAACCAGCAGTTTGTATGTTTTAAGCAGAGCAGATATTTCATAAGAAACGCAGTTACGTTAATTAGAAAACTGAAGGAATAATCAGTAGGCAATTAATTGGGACTGGATATTGGTTAGAAGATACCAAACTGTCAAATTCTTGGAAGAGAGAGACCCAAGACTCTCGAATTTCTTGGGAACCCATTGTCTATCCTATTTTATCAACAACAAAAGGCGGTTATTATTATTAAATCTCTGTTTGGTATCAGTTTCTATCTGCGAGGTTGAAAAAAGCGAAAGAAAAAGAGACTGTTTATCGTGTGACACAAATGTTAGTGTCTTTGACGAGAGATGTGTGATACTTTGTGTTTTGGCGATTTCAGAGTTGTTATTTGGCCTCATTATTTTTTGATTAACATGTTTTGGTGGATAACAGGCCTTGAGAAAGTATGGGACGTAAAACCATTGATCAATGGCAAAGATGTTATGAAGATTCTACAGCTTAAAGGAGGGCCGCTTGTTAAGGAGTGGGTAAGTCACTCTGCTTACTGCATCATCTCTCCAAAGTGGTGTTCAGTCTGCCTCAAAATTTAACGTTTTCATATTCTGTTTCATTTTCACTTCAAATTTACTGTTTTCATATTCTGTTTCATTTTCACTTGCAGCTGGACAAAACAATGGCTTGGCAACTTGCCAATCCATCCGGAACTGCAGAGAAATGCATTGAATGGTTGGAAGAAGCCAATTCCAAGCGAGTAAAGTTGGAGTGAGGTACACTGATGCAGGCAAAACTATGGTAAAGAGGACAGTAAATTCTGCAAGTAATTTCGACCCACTGAGAAATGGGGTGCTACTATGAAATGCAAGTAGAGAAAAGTTGATAAATTTTCTGATTAACTTCTCACTGTAACCAACCATACAGTAAGTAGAGGTATTACAAGCCACTAACCAGTAACTAGGGAAAATAACATTGAATTAAAAAAAAAAAAAAAAGGAACTGCTTCTGTCACTATTTTGACTTTGTTGTGAGTTTCTTATCCCACCCTATTAGCTTCTCGCGCGTCCTGCAACATTTTTGAATTATATAATCCGAAAGGTGTAAAACACCATGCAACATTTTGGATTGAGGTAGTGTGTGATGATATTTGGAACACTTGCACACAAGCTGGCTTGAAATTGCACCACTAGCAACACACACTTGGGATGTAAATTTGCATCGGGAAATAATTAATTAATTTTTATTTAACGACATTTGCAACCATCATCTTATATTTTTGCTAAACGATTGATCATTATCTATAACTTAATTGGAACATGAATATAGATATTTCTAATCAAGATTCAGGAATCAATTGGCCATTTGTATATTCACATAATGTAATTTGAATTGACGTATTGATGATTCAATTCCCTGCCCCCAACACTCGATTTCATCTTCATTTGAACCAAAATGTATGGCGATGAATAAATGCCCACAAAACGACAATCTGGGATATTATAGAGGACGGTGTTGGGAAATAGAGATAATTGGGGTCTAGTCTCGAGATTCATCCGTTATTTTCATGTCCATAAGACTATATAGCCAATAGAAATTGAAAATTGCTCTTATCCCAACAAAAAAACGCGCACCCAACTGAACTTTTGAAAATTCTCCCGTGTGAGTTAACTCACTCATGTGTATAACTCGGTGTGAGAGTTAACTCACGTAGGTTATAACCCAGCGTGAGTTAACTCATGTAGTTTATAACCTCAACGTGAATTAACTCACGTGGGTTATATTTTAGCTTACCGAGCATGAGTTAACTCACGCAGGAGATATTTTGGTCAGTTTGTATGGGAGTGAACGTTTTTTATTGGGAGAAGAGCAATTTTCATAGAAATTTGATCCCAGCTAAAGATTAATAATAGAATCATGTGCAATTGGGTCGTTTTTTTTTCCAAGATAAAACTAATAAGATTCTTTTAAAATCAAATTATTAATAGTCAAAATAAGCTGAGAATTAGTGCCGTATATAATCACATTAGCAAGGTTATGAACAATTATATTAACCTCTCTCTTAAAAAAAACTTCACATAAGAGTTATTTAACAACCTTATGAGCAACCATATTAACCTCTCCTAAAAAACTCAACATAATATTAATGAAAGAATAAAGAAAGAACACTCGACATAAAAGTTCATAGAACGATCATAAAGTATTACGACATCTAGTTAAAATGTGCAATTGAGTCGCTAAACAACCAAGTCGTCCTCGTGTATATATCCTATGGTTTGCCAAGATAAAAGTAATGGTCAAACTTTCTTCTAAAAATTCAAACAACTATGTTAACGTATTGAACGCTAAGGACAGGTAAGGATGTACGCATTGATTAGTAGGTACATTGACAACATCTGCGAAAATCAAAGGATCTTTTGTAGGGAAGCCAAAATCATAATTTGACCAAGAGTTTAAGACCTACGAAACTCTTTCTCTAGAAACCTAAGTCATCCCTTTACCTTTATGTTATGTTTTGGATTGATAGAATGAGATGAGATGGAATTTAATGGCATGTATTACATCATATTATTACTTGTTCACATTTTACTTACCCTTCGAATGGTAATGAATGGAACCTCCGATTGATCCGTTTATCCCATCATTAAATTACAAATATATTGTCTTCTTCCTTTGTATAGCATATCATTTCGATCCTATGGAGTCTTGCTCTTTAATCTGCTGAGCATAAATTGGTTGTGCTAGTCAACTATCTACCTTGCATTAATAATTTGAGCTTTTATAGCTACCAAAAAAGAAATTGAACCTTAATAATACAAGTATCATCGACAGTAAACTCATTCAAAGAGTTGTGAAGTTCATCCGAAAGCATGATCCTGTTGAAATTCCAGCCACAACGTCATGTATTGAACTCTTTATCATTTCTTTTTTTAAAAAAGTTTTATACATAAAGGTAAAAATGGAATGAAAAGGTTATATTCCATTAGATTTTGTACACTTCTCAAATAATGGAATAGAAAATATGTTTCATTCCAATTTGTTCTGCTCCACTCCATTTCATTCTGCTCCGCTTCACCATGTTCCATCAATCCAAATAGAGTCTAGGGCAATGTTTTTTGTACACCCAATGTCATTTGACATATTGAGAGACATAGAGATAAAGAGCGTGGTATGATAAATGTGATAAGTTGATTATGTGATTTGAAGAAGAGATGGAGAAAAAATGAGAATATTAATGAATGTGTGAAGATGAATCATATACAAATATCATTGTTGTTACTTTTAAGATGTTTCTGGGTTTGAAAAGAACAGAATATGAGGACTATGAAAAGAAGAAAAAAACGAGGAAATGGAAGAAAGAAAATGCTTTGCAATTAAGGGTTTTGAGAAGTTCATTTTTCTTCACATACACAATTTCTCCAAATTTGAAAGAACTTGGATTCCAACTTTGTCCTTTTAACTTACAAAGTAAAGCTCTAACAATTGATTTGACATCTCTTGAACAAATTCTTTCCATGTTGTTATAATACTCTAAAATTTATTAATCAACCAAATAAATGAGAAAAATTTAATTAAGCTTAGTACCATTTTAAATCTCATAATACTTAAAAATGATGAATTATTATTTTTATTTAAATTATTGGTCCTTGCATTATATAAGAATTACATTAAAAATTATACTAAAGATGACGTTTTGATAGATTGACATTGTAAAATAATTTTTCCCAAAAAAAGCATTGTTTTTTAGGGGAGAAAACAATCATAAAATAATTTATATCAATAGAACAAAATTGAGTTTAAAAAGATAACTCCAAAAATTTGGTGTAGAGTAAAAAAGAAAAACAGACTTTCAATCTAAGAGGTTTCGTGTTCAAACCCACTGGTACAAGAGATTTAAATAAGTAAATGGTCTCCCTAAATATAACAACATTTGATATTAGTCCCTCTAAATTTTTTATTAGGTTTTTAGTTCCTCTAAAAAATTTCATCCATTGAATTGGTCTTGCAGTTAACTCCTCTTTAACGGTGATGACGTGGCATGCCACATGGATTTTTGACAGTGCTGATGTGGATTTTTATTTTATTTTTTATCAACAGTAATTTTTTTAAAATAATTATTTATTTTTAAAATTACTTTTTTCAAAACAAAAATCAATGTGGCAATGCCACATCATTTGGTATGCACATTTGGTGTAGCCACGTCAACAACGTTAAAGAGAGGTTAACAGCTGAGACTAATTTCTTGAATAAATTTTTTTTTAGAAACCAAAATTGTAAGGAAAAATTTTTGGAGATTAAAATCTAATGATAGTATATTTAAGGAGATCATTTACTTTTTTTTTTTAAGGAGATCATTTACTTCTTTAATCCATTTAAATATAAATATCTTATTCTTACTCAGTCATCATTAGGTCTTCCTTGCGTCCCACGTTACTTAACCTTAAATCCCTTCGTTCTTCTTCATCTTCACTCTCACCGTCCCGCCAAAATCCTTCTCCTCACAAAAACGCCGTCGTTTCAAAGCTCTGCATGCGCATCAATGTCGACGCAGACTCACCATGTTCGCGATACAATCGAACTCACCAAAGTCGAGCAAAAAATCTTTGATAGGCTTCTCACCACTCAACGTCACTTCCAACTCAAAACTGACATTCGAGTCGCCGGTGGTTGGGTTCGCGATAAGGTTTGTACAAATTCCAATCGTTGGAATCATTCTTTTTCCCTAATTCATTGTTCACAGTTACGTTTTTTTTTTGTTTTTGTTAATTGATTATTTGGTTATCGATTTTTTGTGTGTAGTTTCTGGGTAAAGATTCCAATGACATTGATATTGCTCTTGATCGTATGATGGGTAAGGAGTTTGCGGATAAAGTCAGAGAGTACTCCTTGTTCGTTAAGGAAGATGCGCCAAGTTTTTACGTCATTAAAAGGTACTTTTGCTCGTTCACCCAGGAACGAACCCGAGACCTTGTAGTTGTGTGTAATAATTATGATCATTGAATAACATGAATGAAATAAAGTTATTCTTTTGATAAATCCATGATATTTTTGTTATGTTAGTGGTTTAGGCAACATAACAATGCTTTTTGTTTAATTTAATTTTTTTTCCTTCTTATTCTTACTTTTCCTTTCAAAACTTTGTAACTGGAAATTACATTCATGTATTTTACGTTGGTGTGCATTTTTTAACATTCTTTCATATTTTTTGCAGCGCTGTTGCGAAGTCCAAACATCTGGAAACAGCCACGATGTGTTTGTTTGGTATCTCGATTGATTTTGTCAATCTGATGTCTGAGAAATACAAAAAGGATAGCAACATTCCTGAGGTATACGTTTGTCCAATCTCCTTTTATTAGGTTGCTTGCCTTTTGTTTTTGGTTCATTTTGGTAAGATGTTTCTATGTTTTCTTCAAAGATAGCTTGTATTCTTTCTTATATTTAATTGGATATTTTTTTTTTAATAAAATTTTGATTCATGCTTAAGAACCAAGAAGTTTGATTATTTTTAAGGTAAGTTTCCTAAATTTTTGTAATTTTTCTAGGTATATTAATATAACTTAAGCTAATTTTATGATGAACATGTATTCTCCCTTCCTTTTGGCATATCTGGTCTTCTCTTGTTTTCCTATATTCTAGTCAAATTCTACAGAATTAAGTTTACTTCCTGTCTAGCAGCAAAAGTTTGGCACAGCTGAAGAGGATGCATATAGGAGAGATTTAACAATTAACAGGTATCTTTCTGTACTTTTATTTAAAGCATTGTTAGATAAGATAAATAAAGAAATACAAAACTAGGTCAAATTAAAACATAATTGTGGTTAACATTTTTAAGTGTTTATGCTCATGATGCGATACAATTAAAGAAATACGCTGATCAACCAACCTTTTTTTGTGTATTTGTTTATAGAAAAAGTTGGGTTAGCTCCAATTGTAAATAGAGAAAAAAAATGGTCAAATCTCATCTTACTTGTTTGAGGCATGAGCAGAGAAGGCTCGTTGAAGCCCCAAATAGATCAGATGGAGTATGGACAATGGAGATTAGTCCAATTATTTGGGAGACTTAGAAAAACTATCGGTTAAACCATTAAGAAAGATTTACGTTCAAATGATATATGTTTTTTGACATATCTATGGTAGCCGGTAGGACATTAAACAATTTATTTGTGTGTGGCAGTTTATTCTATAATATCAACACTGGCGCAGTTGAAGATTTCACTAAGAGAGGTCAGAGTGGATTTTATTACCTAAACAAGTATTTTAAGAGCTATTTGTTTGTTCATCTAATAACTTCTTTCCTATTCTGCAGGAATCTCAGACCTTAAGTCTGGAAAGATAGTGACCCCTTCACCTCCGAAGGCCTTCTTTCTTAATGATTCATTACGAGTTCTTCGAGCCATTCGATTTGGTAGTTTTTATTTTTCACCACTTCTGAATTTTTGTATATACAACAAATCTTTTGTCCTATGCTTTATGGGAAGTTTGAACTTATTTTACTGCTATATTGAAGAGACACAATTTATTACTTTTAGGTGCTAGATTTGATTTTACTCTAGATGAAGATCTAAAAGGAGCTGCTGCGTGTGATGATGTGAAAAAGGATCTAGTCGATAAAATTGAGGTGGTGCAAAAAAACGAAATTAAGAAGGTGTATAAAATTAGCAGAGAGCGCATTGGAAAGGAGGTGCATTATAATTATTCCCTTTTTTGTTATGGATAACTTTGATTGAGATTTATTACATTTAAGAGCTTATGACAAGCTTGCTCACATTTTTTGGTTGTACTGAAAATTTAGCCATTTATGTTCTTATGTTTATGGCTTTCTCTGTAGGTTGATCTAATGATATCTGGAAATCAACCTGTCAAAGCAATGGCTTATATTTCTGAGCTTACCCTATTCTGGACTGTCTTTCTTCCTGCTGAGCATGAACCTGTCATTTCGGATGGATGTGAAAGGTATATGTCGTATATATATTCATAAATGTGTTTCTGATGTGTTGAAAGGTGCAAAATGATTGCAAATCCCTTTATTAATGAATAAATGTCGTAAGATTTATTCTAATAGTTGCCCTGATTATTACGATAAAGTGGGCCTTGGCATTGAATTAATATATGTGCCATGATTCGATGAATATCTATTATCAATCTGATATTATTAAGAGCCTCCATTCTCTATTTCTTCCTCTCCTACCTAAATCCTATATCTTGCTTTGTACTGTATTTTTTTTTGAGTTTTCTATTGCATGGAGAAACATTATGATAGAGCATGGAGTACAACAAGCATAAAATAGGGTCCAATCATTGAATCATAATGCTGGTCTCACGTACACATTCTCTAGAAGTTTCTAGAAGCATATAAGAAAAGGGAGGGAATAAAATCAGTTAGGATAGTTCCTGATTTCTAGGGATAATTTCTGTTATAAGTAGAAGGGAAGGGTAGTAGGGAAAAGGCATCAAAGAAAGTTAGTATTGAGTCAGTTAGGGAGAATCTCTCTCTGGATCAGGAGCAGAAATGCTCTGGTAGGAATCTAGAACTCTGGTTTATCTTTTCTTTTCCGTTTTCCACCATTGTAGAGCCTTGAGCTCATCACTTTTCTTCAAATAATACACAGTTTCTTATCTTGATTTTATGGTTTTCATCACATTAATTTTGTTGGTTATGCTGACCAAGTAATTTCTTTCACTTTATCCAGGCTTTGCATTTCTTACTTGGATAATACATTGAAACTTATCCGTTTAGTTGGAGAGTCAACCTTTACAGTAAGTAATGAGTTAAACTTTCATTTTCTACTAAATACTCAATATTTTTACATCAATTCTTAAAGTACGATTTTGTACGGTTATTCCTGTGTCATTATAGGCTTGTTTGATTATTACGTGTGGCTGATACACAATTTCTATGTATTTAGGATGAACAGAGAAGACTCGCGCTTTACGCAGCTTTGTTTCTACCACTCAGAAATAACACTTATGGTGACAAGAAGCCTAAGAAGGTACACACCTCCTTTTCCTGCGTACTACTACTATAAATGATTTTGCAATATTAAAGTGCAAGTGCATTAAGTTTAATGTTTGTGCTTGGAGATGGAACATCTAGCAAAATACCTACATTTAGAATTTCAACTTGAGTTTCTCAAGGTTGGTGTAGCTAGGAATTTTTTTCATATTTTATTAGATGCATAGGTTCTTGAATCTGCATCGTTAGACTATCATGTGATATTACTGAGAATGAAAATTGAAGCTAGTTATTTGATCAGAGTAATGTTTTTTTTATAAATTGGCGCTGACTACATTATGGTCCTATATTTGATCAAAGTAATTCTCTCTTATGAAGGGTAGTCTTGGTAAACATTATGTTAGCATTAGGCCTCCTATCGTAAGGACCTATTCTAGGAAAAATAAACCATTAATACAATTGAGCCTAAGACTGCATATGTGTAATTATAAATAGCAGTTTAGAAAAATAATTATGTGTAATTATTAGCAGAAACTGGTTCTTTAGGGAGCAGACATGCTTTATTATTTTACTGAAAAGTAAAGAAAAATCGTCATTTCAAATTTACCCATAATGACCCATCAGTCCCCACACTTACTACCTATAAGAAACATTTTAAGATTGTTTCAGTATGATGCAAAGTCATCAGTCAGATTCTATTAAGTTTTTGAATTTGAAAACGAAAGGAAGAAAACTAACGTAATCAAATAAAACAATTTTGCTTCACTGACGTCTTTTCCCATTCAATTATATTGTTTTGTCTTGGATTCTTGGCTCAATTGTACCCTTGACTAGAGAATGGAGACCACTATGTGCCATGTAATCTTGTGGTTATTATGTCTACATGTTGGTTCAATAGCCTAATATGTGACTCTGAATTATAGATGCCTGTTGTGAATCGTATCATTCGGAAGTCACTCAAGTTTAATGCTAAGGATGCAGAAACGGTCAGTTTCCTTTGAGCTTTAGTATAATTTCAACAGATACATTATAACACGCAAACACGCAGAATGTAGGTAATTTGGTTATTACATTGGTTAATATTTATGTTGTTTATTGCAAAAATCCAGGTTCTTGGCGTACACCGATCTTCATATAAATTCTTGCTGTTGATTCCTTATCTCGCATCTGGTGAGGATATTCAAGCTTCAAATCTTGATTGGATGAGAGACTTGATTGATGTCCCTGTCTCTTCTCGAGCCCGGGTAATAACAGGTGAAGTATTATCTCAGCATTGTGCTGTTTCTTGTAGTTAAGCTATTGTTGACCTTTGTTTTCAGTTATACTCTTTTCATAATGACACATTCTAGACAGTAGTTTATCATGATTCTATATGTTGCAGTTATTAATTTGTTGGCTTTCTAGTGGAAAGTAACCACAAGCCACATTTCCCTTACTTCATTTTGCAGTCACACTTTTCCGATGACTTTGATAAGATTCCTGCTCTTCTGTATCTGTGTAGGATCCCACATGAGAAGGCAGCTAATGATAAGGTTATTATGGACAAACCCAAAATATGGAGGGTTTACAAAAGGAAGGCTATGTCCAAGAAATTTGTAGGGTGTCTAAGTAGTAGGAATATTATATAACAAAGATATTATCTGAACCCATCTCCTTAGTAGTATATTAGATTAATATCTTCTCAATAAAGATACTATCTGATTTTATCTCCTCGGCAATATTTAAGAATAAGCTCTAGTGTTTTAGAGGATATGATGGGAATAACTTTCTATTAGGGCCAGCACAGAGTATCTCTTTGTTGTGTCAGAGCTTTGCTTTGGGAGTAGTTAGCGAAACACTTTACTATTATTATCGTTCTATTGTGAATAAAATACCTAATATTTATCCATTGTTATCTCTTATTTGCACTATTGTTGGGGTTCCCATCAATCTGTTTCCATTAGAAGTTGCTTACCTATTGAGCATTATGAATCGTTTCTGATATGGCTGAGATTTATATTTTATTTTTTTAGGGTTTCTCTTAAGAGAGCTTAGAGATTTTTGGCGAGTTGCACTGTTGATATCCATTATATTACATCCCATTGACTCCGAGGATGAGCACTCACAGTTGGGAAAACAAAGAGATCTGTTTAATGCCGTGGAGAATTCTATAATGAAATTAGGTGAGACTTTTGTAGTAGTTACATGTTTGTAGCAATTTCTTTGATTTTACTTCATTTTTTTCTTGTTTTATTAGCCTTATTTGTGTCAACTATCCTGTTTGCAGAGTATTTCAACGTGTATTTTTTTTCTTCTTCCGGTTGTATCTTAACTTAATCAATATGTTTCTTTAATCTGACTATCTGTATGCTTTGTTTGGCTTATGATTCTTTTCTTCCTTATTTTTACACTCAAATAAGAGAGCTTAAATGAGTTGGTTATGGTGAAAAGTTACTACGAGCTTTCGTTTCTGTAATGTGACGATGCTGTCAAGTGCTACAGGCATTCAATTTCTTAATTAGGGGTAGTTCATTTCTAGTTGAATGTTAATCAACTACGTTCTTTTGGTAATAAGTGTAGTTTTGGAATAAATGAATTACAAATAAGAAAAACCAAATCAAACATAAACCAATAACAACGAGCCTTTTCTCACTAGTTAGACCTCTTATTAGTCTTGTTATTATATTATTAAGCTGCATTATATTATTAGGCAACAGCCAGCAGTTAGTGTCTTTGACGACGGATGTGTTTTACTGTGCTGGTGATTTCAGAGTCGTTATTGCGCCTCATTATTTTTTGATTAACATGTTTTGGTGGATAACAGGCCTTGAGAAAGTATGGGAGGTAAAACCATTGGTCGATGCCAAAAGAGTTATGAATATTCTACAGCTTAAAGGAGGGCTGCTTGTTAAGGAGTGGGTAAGTCATTCTGCTAACTGCATCGTCTCTCAAAGTGGCATACAATCTGCCTTCAAATTTAACGTTTTCATATTCTATTTCATTTTCACTTGCAGCTGGATAAAACAATGGCTTGGCAACTTGCCCATCCATCCGAAACTGCAGAGAAATGCATTGAATGGTTGGAAGAAGCCAATTCCAATCGAGTAAAGTTGGAGTGAGGTTCACTGATGCAGGCAAAATTATGGCAAAGAGGACAAAATATTCTGCAAATAATTTTGACCACTTTTTAACAATGGGGTGCTCCTATGAATTGCAAGAAGTGAAAAGTTGATAATTTTCTGATTAACTTCTCACTGTTACCAAACATAGAGGTATTACATCTGTACATGAACGTTGGACAACACAAGCCACTACCACAGTAACTATGGAAAATAACATTGAAACGTGTCCAACAAAACTCCATGGTATCATGATGTTCATTAAAATTTAAAATGTTTAAATTGGTGTTCAAGTTTACACCAATGTGGAACAAAGGTACTACAATGTGACAACATGTTAACTAGTATAGTGTACAATTGTTAGGATGTACATACTTGATCATAGGGTTTTCTCATTCTTCTTCTATTATCATCACCTCACACATTAGTGTATACTTTTGCAATCCAACAAATTTTTCGTATAATCACCTGTATTCGTGCCAATAGTAGTGTGAAATTTTACACTACTCATCTTGGATAATTTTTTGGGTACCTATTGATTTGAGTTTAATTTCTATCTCTAATTTTAGAGTATTAAAAAATACCCTTAAGATGCTTTTTAGTATTTCTCTAATTCTTATAATTAGCAATATTACTTTACGAATCTTCAAGCACTTTTATGCCATTCAACATACTTTAGGAAAGAATATGTCACATAGTATGATGAAAGGCTGAGACTTCAAATCTTCAAGCATGAACTATCCAAGACACAAGGCCCTGCATAGTTCAGTGAATGTTACTTTATTGAGCTACTATTATGCTCAAATATATTAGAGATGATTATTTTTTCCTCTATGGTTTGCCGTTTCCTCCAAATATTCGATGAATTTTGGCGAACCTATTTGCAAAAGAACTATGAACCGGTACATGCAAACCAATTTGCAGTTCATTGGGTACTACAGTGACTTATGTGATTGCGGGCCTAACTTCTATTCCTTCAAGAAATAAATTTCTCTTCTGCTCAAAACCAATCTCGACAACACTCATTTGGACTTGTTCATTTTCAAGACCTGAATTGAAGAACTCCCCCATCTCAATCTCCAACCACCCATTGCTTCTCACACTAGGACGTGGCAATCCTTCTACTCTGTTATGTGCCTTGCGTTCCACATTTGGATTCAAACATACAACTTTAGTGCTTCTATGACCACCTTGAACACTAATTGATAGCTCCACAGGATAGTTCAATCCATAGGTATCAATTATCTTGAACACAAGATAAGCCGCATATTGAGTATTTGGGGACAAGGCAAGACGGTTAATCATCCCACGGATTTCACGCCACCACACAGGATGTTTCTCAGCAACTCCAGGGAACCTGTTCAACACAAAAGTCGCCGAGAAAAGAATACATGAATTGAGAATTTTTTTGGAAGGGTTCATAGCATAGCATCACAAGTGGAGTATTATACAGGTGTAGATATGCTAACAATGCAGATAGTCTACCAAGAAGTAAAAATGAGGAAAAAGTGAGAGAGGCTGAAAATGGAAAATATTTTCATTCAACTTCACATCCCTTGAAATGAAAAATGATATTTCAGTTATATCATTATCAGTTAACATTGTTTAGTTTATTATGAGTTAAGTAAGATGTATATAGTCTATAAATAAGTGTTGTGTAAAGTGAGATACAACACACACGAGTTTCACAAGCTAATACTTTGATCAATTTTAATGTTTTCCTCCTAAGTATTTTCACTCATAGTTCATCCTTTTATTAAAAAAGGTGCAAATAACTTTCAATAAGAGTTAATTAAGTTAATCATAATATATTTACTGGTTATTCTTCTCAAGTTAATGAACACAATAAAAACAAATAGAAAAAATTAAGAGCTAACCTGGAATCGGGCATAGAAATATAGTTCCAATGCTGAATATGATTATCCCAAAAAATGGTGAGAAATCTAGCAGAAATCATGTAACAAATTTTTCCACTATTTCTATCCAATTGAAAGCTCTGCATTTCAACAAATCCAAAACCTATTATTAATATGAAGAATCTGAACTAAACATTAAAAAAAGAGTAAACAATCAAATTAGTCAAGGACACTTTTTAAATATACATAGTCTTATTTTGAGTGTGACCTACAAAGTAATAAACAAACCTTTCGACCATTGTTGATGATTATAGGGCGTTTAGACAAAGCGAGAAAGAGAGCCTTTTTAGTAGGAGCGTTGGCAGAGGACGGAGAGTATGAGATGATCGAGTCCATGAAATTTGAATCGGAAGGGAGAAAATGATTCCAAACCACGTCGAGATCGGAGGCAGAATGGAAAGTCTTAGAAACAAGGGAGAGTCTGCCAGCATAACTGGAGTAGTACGAGAGAGTATGGTGGCAACACATTCTTCGGGCAAATGCAATTCCTCAAACTCTGCCGCCATTATTTTACTTCTTATTACCTACGGAAGAAGAATAAACGTGAAAACTATAAATAGGTCTATTAGTTACTTGGAGCATTTATATTAGTTTCTTTCGGTTAAAATATGTTTTTATCATTTTTCTTGACAAACATGTTTTTTTACTTTTTATTTATTATAATATATATAGATGCGGTTTGGTTTGGTTTTGAGGTTAAAAGTCAACTAAGATAAAAAAACATGCAATTTGGTTTGGTTGACTTTTAAATAAAATCCAAACCAAACCAAACTAACGCGGTTTGGGTTGGATCGGTTAGTGCAGTTTTTTCTTTCGAGACAATACAATTTTTTGTTTTCCAAATTAAAATTGAATTAAAAAGCTAAAACACACATATTTTTAGTAATGTTTTAAATTTCATCCAACCTTACAATTTTATTTTCACGAAACAACGTAGACTAAATTAAAAACGTGGACAAAAACTAATTCTATTGCGTAATAAATGTAAACGATTAAATTTTTATTATTATCTAAAAGTTCAAGTAACACATAAATACATTTTTGAAATAAAAAGTATAGAAGAAACTTAACAAGAGAAAAAAATATGTCATTTTATAAAAGTTTCCATTGAGTTTCTATGAGTATTGGTCTATGCGACATATGTTTAAAGCTTAAATATGATAATCGTCCTTGTAATTTGATCCAGTTTTGATTTTTGTTCCTGTAAGAAAAAAAATTAAAATACATCCCTACAAAAAAAAATTTGTTTGAAAAAGGTCCCTGATCCCACTTCATGTCTGACTTAGCATGCTAATCGCTAACGTAGCAGTTGCTGATTGTGCAACTTTTGACACGTGGTGCTGACGTGGCAGTCCACATAATTAAAAAAATTAAAAATAAAATTCTGAAAATTATTTTTTTCAATTTAAAAAATCTGAAAATAAATTTAAAAATCATAAAAAAATTCCGAAAAAAATCTAAAAAGAAAAATTCTAATTTCTTTTCTTTTACAAAAATTTTAATTTAAAAAAAATCATTTTTTTCAGAATATATACTATTCAAAAAAATTAATTTTATTTTGAAAGTTATACTAAGAAAATTATTTTAATATTTTAAAATTTATTTTCAGAATTTTATATTGTTTTTAAAATTTTAATAACAATTTTCAGAATTTTTAAAAATATTTTTTTAAATTTAATATTACGTGGAACGCCACGTGGCAAAAGTTGCACAGTCAGCAACTGCCACGTGACCAAAACCATGCCAAATCAGTTGAATAGTGGGGTCAGGGACCTTTTTCAAAAAAAAAACTTGCAGGGATGTATTTCAATTTTTTTTTTACAGGGACGAAAATCAAAACTGAACCAAATTACAGGGACGATTATCATATTTAAGCCTATGCTTAATAGTGTTTTATTATGTTGCGGTTTGATTTAGTTCAGTTGGTAAATAAAAACTGCAAACCAAACCAAACCATACGGTTGAGTAAAAAAGTGATTCAAATACATCTAAACTAAATGTGGTTTTACGCCATTTCAGTTTACGGTTTCTCTATTAGATTGATTTGATTTTAAACACCCCTGATGACACATATATTTCTTTATATATAATAACAACAACAATAACAATAATATATGTCTTTTTATCAAGTACTATAGTTGCTCTAACTTACGCATTTTAAAGATTGAGAAGTGCAGTCCCAATTCAAACCTCGAACCTTAGTAATATTGTCCTTATTGCTAACATATATGACACGTTAATGTATTTATCCTTAATATAAAATTAATAGTGTTTGTTTTAATTTATATTTTTTCCCATAAACAGAACAAATACCAACGTAAATGAGAGTTTTTTTTTTTTAAAGAACGCAAATGAGAGTTCATTAGTCTTTTAAATTATTTTGGTCACACATAAGTCATTTAAGTTTGAGGTTTGTAAGAGATTAATTCGAGGAATATAAATATAAATACTAATCCATCTCACAATATTAGTCGTTTAAGGTTTGTGCACGATTATTAAGGAAATGATTAATTGTATTGATTTCATAGATAAAGGTTTGTGCACGATTATTAAAGAAACGATTAATTGTGTTGATTTCAAAGATAAATGTTTGTGCACGATTATTAAGGAAATGATTAATTGTTGTAGAATGAAGTTATAAAAAAAATAGAATGATTAATATGATAGAGAAAAAGAATCATTTTTTTTAAAAAGAATAATTAATATGATAGTTTATTTTGAAAAAAGTAGTACATTTATTGCAACTTATTCTATGCAATGTTGCATAGGTTAGAAAATCCCTTTAATAAGATATTCTTATAAATTGTAGTTAGTGGAGTAATTAAGTTGGATAAAATTAATTAAATAAATAAGACATAATAGTGGAAAAAAAAAAGTAGTAAATGCTAAGTATTGTAAAGTAAAAATTATTTCGAGAAAAAAGAAAAAATACTAGAGAGACAATAATTTTAAGAAAAAGAAAAAGTATGATTAAAAAGGAAAAAGGTCTGATAGGATTAAAAAAAGCCCTTCGTTTTTCCTCCTCTTCACTGTCACCGTCCCGCCAAAATCCTTCTCCTAAAAAAAACGCCGTCGTTTCAAAGCTCTGCATGCGCATCAATGTCGACGCAGACGCACCATGTCCGCGACATTATCGAACTCACCAAAGTCGAGCAAAAAATCTTTGATAGACTTCTCGCCACTCAAAACTGTCATCCGAGTCGCTGGTGGTTGGGTTCGCGATAAGGTTTGTACAAATTCCAATCGTTGGAATCATTCTTTTTCCCTAATTCACTGTTCACCGTTACGTTTTTTGTTAATTGATTATTTGGTTATCGATTTTTTGTGTGTAGCTTCTGGGTAAAGCTTCCAATGACATTGATATTGCTCTTGATCATATGATGGGTAACGAGTTTGCGGATAAAGTCAAAGAGTATTCCTTGCTCCTTAAGGAGGATGCGCCAAGTGTTCACGTTATTGAAAGGTACCTTTTATTCATCCTTTGCTCATTCTCTCAAGAACGAACCCAAAACCTTGCAGTTGTGTGTAAATTTCAGTGGAACAAAAATAAAATTATTCTTTCGATAAATACATGATATTTTGTTATGTTCTTGTTTAGGAAGCCATCTAGTGGATAATTTTTGGGTACTTTCCTTTTTAAGAAATTTGCAACTGGAAATTACATTCGTGTATTTTATGCTTGTGTGCATTTTTTAACATTCTTTTCATATAAAGTTGACTAATTATTCTTTTTGCAGCGACGCTGAGAAGTCCAAACATCTGGACCACGATGCATTTGTTTGGTATCTCGATTGATTTTGTCAATCTGAGGACCGAAAAATACAAAGACAATAGCAACATTCCTGAGGTATATATATTTGCCCAGTCTCCTTTTATTAGGTTGCTTGCTTTTTGTTTTTGGTTCATTCTGGTAAGACGTTTCTATGTTTTCTTCAAAGATAGCTCGTATTCTTTCTTATATTTAATTGGATTTTTTTTAATTAAATTTTGATTGCATGCTTAAGAACCAAGAAGTTTTATTATTTTTAAGGTAAGTTTCCTAAATTTTTGTAATTTTTCTGGGTATATTATTTAAGCTAATTTTATGCAAGAAAAAAATGTATTCGCACTTCTTTTTGGTATATTTAGTCTTCTCCTGATTTCCTATATCCTAGTCAAATTCTACAGAATTAAGTTTACTTCCTGTTTAACAGCAAACGTTTGGCACAGCTGAAGAGGACGCATACAGGAGGGATTTATAGAAAAAGTTGGGGTAGCTCCAATTGTAAATAGTCAAAAAAATGGTCGGATCTCATCTTACTTGTTTGAGGCATGAGCAGAGAAGGCTCGTTGAAGCCCCAGATAGATCAGATGGAGTATGGGCAATGGAGATTAGTTCAATTATTTGGGAGACTTAGAAAAACTATAGGTCAAACCATTAAGAAGATGGCACCAGACATTTAGCTGTATTTTTTTGGTGGGTGGTTCTCTTTTGCACACCTTGTGCGAGATGAATCATCTTTGGTGATAAAATATATTCCATTTTGGCTTGTTCAAAAAAAAAAAAAAGATTTACATTCAAATGAATATTTTTTTTGGACATATCTATAATAGGACATTATAGTGTTGTCTAATCATGCAGTTCACCTTGCCGAAATGGAAAAGTTATTTAGATGATAGTTTCATAAAACCATTTTTCTTGTATGGCAGTTTATTCTATAATATCAACACTGGCGCAGTTGAAGATTTTACTAAGAGAGGTCAGAGTGGATTTTATTTCCTAAACATGTACTTTAAGAGCTACTTGTTTTTTCATCTAAAAACTTGTTTTGTACTCTGCAGGAATCTCAGACCTTAAGTCTGGAAAGATAGTGACCCCTTTACCTCCGAAGGACACCTTTCATGATGATTCATTACGAGTTTTTCGAGCCATTCGAATTTGTTAGTTTTAAATTTTCACTACTTCCGAATTTTCGTATATGCTATGAATCTTTTGTCCTATAATTTACGTGAGGTTTGAACTTATTTTCCTGCTATTGAAGAGACACAATTTATTACTTTTAGGTGCTAGATTTGATTTTACTCTAGATGAAGATCTAAAAGGAGCTGCTGCGTGTGATGATGTGAAAAATGATCTAACTGTTAAAGTTATCAGAGTGTGCAGTCGAAAGGTGCATAAAATTAGCAGAGAGCACATTAGAAGAAAGAAGGTGCGTAAAATTAGCATAGAGCACATTGTAAAGGAGGTGCATGAAATTAGCGGAGAGCGCATTGGAAAGGAGCTTTATGAAATTGGAAAGGAGCTGTATGAAATTTATGAAGAGAGCGTTGAAAAGGAGGGGTATAAAATTAGCAGAGAGCGCATTGAAAAGGAGGTGCATTATAATTATTCTCTTTTTTGTTACGGATAACTTTTACATTTACGAGTTTATGACAAGCTTGCTCATATTTTTGGCTGTACTGAAAATTTAGCCATTTATGCTCTTGTATTTATGCTTTGTCTGTAGGTTGATCTAATGATATCTGGAAATCAACCTGTCAAAGCAATGACTTATATTTGTGAGCTTACACTATTTCAGACTGTCTTTACTCTTCCTGAGCATGAACTTGTCATTTCGGATGAATGTGAAGGGTATAAGCCGTAGATAAATATAAATTCATAAATGTGTTTTGGATGAATGTGCAAATCCATTATTAATGAACTAATGAATAACATTCACGTCTTCTGCACATAGTAAGAGTTATTCTAATAGTTTATTGTTGCCCCAATTATTAGGATTTTGAGAAAGCTTACGACTCGGTTGATTTAAATTATTTAAATGCGGTGATGCAAAACATGAATTTTCCAACTCTTTGGCGTAAATGGATAAAGGAATGTGTAGGAACGGCAACAGCTTCGGTGCTTGTTAATGGGTGTCCAACGGAGGAATTTCCTGTAGAGAGAGGTTTAAGACAAGGGGATCCTCTTTCTCCATTTCTATTTTTACTAGTGGCTAAAGGGTTTGACGTGTTGATGAAGGCTTTGGTGTCAAATAATTTGTTTCAACCGTTTAGAGTTGGAAGCCACGGGGATGTCAGGTTGTCTCATCTTCAGTTCGCTGATGATACCATTATTATTGGCGATAAGTGTTGGCTAAATGTGCGTAGGATCCGTGCTGTGTTGCTTTTACTTGAAGAGGTTTCTGGTTTGAAGGTCAATTTTTACAAAAGTATGCTTACAGGTGTAAATATTTCTCCGACATGGTTGTCAGAAGCAGCCTCAGTTTTGAATTGTAGAACTGGATCGATTCCTTTCATGTACTTGGGGTATCAATTGGTGGTGATGGTAGGAAAATCAGCTTTTGGAAGCCGGTGGTAGACTGTATTAGAGTTCGGTTGTCTGTGTGGAACAACAAATTTTTATCTTTCGGTGATCGTTTGGTACTTCTGAAGTCTGTCCTGTCCTCTCTTCCGGTTTACTTTCTTTCTTTCTTCAAGGCACCTACAGGTATAATTTCCTCTATTGGATCTATTTTTTAAAAAAATTCTGGGAGGTTGTGAGGTCTCTAAAAAAATTGCTTGGGTTAACTTGGATTCTATCTGTTTACCTGTGAATTGTGGTGGTTTGGGGGTTTGGAGGATGAGGGAATTTAATTTATCTCTGTTAGAAAAATGGTGTTGGAGGTTGTTAGGGGAGAAGGAGGAGCTATGGTACCGTGTATTAAAGGCAAGGTATGGTGAAGTGGGTGGTTGTATTAAGGAAGGGGGAAACGACGCTTCTTTGTGGTGGAGGATGATCTGCCACGTGAGGGAGGGTGTTGGGTCGGGGGTTGGAAATTTTTATAGTTAAATTTGTTTAAAGGTATAATTGAAAGTAAAAAGCGAGTTCAAAACCAGGTATTCTTTCTATATATAATGTAGATAAATTTAATCAAAAAATCAAAATTTCATAGAAAATTATATTTTTTTATAATAATATATGTGTTAGAGCAATAAAAAAACGGACAAACAGAGCACCATTTTAATGTGAATCTATATTTATACTATATATATATATAAAGAAAATAACCCTTTTAAGCTCTTTTGGGCTGACTTTTTCTTTATAAAAAATGTTCTCAATTTTCAATACAAAATAACACATAACAAATAGATAAAAATAAATTAAATATTAAAAAAATGTAACATACACGATATGAATATATGTCTGATTTTTTTTCTTTTATCATTTAAAAAATGTAACAAACTAGATGAGTATATTTATATTTACTTTTTCATTATCCCAAATCTCAAATATACCTTTAAACAACTTTTTCTATAATAAAAATTGTTGTTGTTGTCATTAATAAAATAATTTAAATTATATTTTTTTTTATAATGTTGGTATCATTGAACTAGATAATCATGGTTAATTTGATTTGTTATAACTTGAAAGCAACAAACATTTATATTTTTGGTTTTAATCAAAATTTCATAAAAAACACCGTTCATAATTTTTATACGTTAGCGCAATAATAAGAGTGGAAAGACGGATACGTGAATGTCCGTCTTTTTGCTATTAAAAATTTAGCTCTAATTATGTTATTTTAACACACTTATCATTGATTTTGCTTAGAAAAACAGGAGAATTTAAATAAGATATATTGTACTTTTATTAGGAAAGATAATATCGTAGTTATTCGAGTTATTCGGTGAGATAAAAAAAATTAACCCCTTCTTTAAAAAAATAAAATAAAAATTAACCCCTAAAAAAACTATAATTATGTTATTTTAACAAACTTATTATCAGTAATTTAATTTTGCTTAGGTGTGAAGAATTAGTTAAGTTGAGTTACATATATATAATCATTTTTATTCATTAATATTTTATAGGAGTATTTCACACTCACACCGAAAAATCAAACAAAACTTGAACAAACACAAGCCTCTGTTTCGTGTTTGGATCCAACAAAAGAGAAGAACATGAAGATTTGCGTTGTTGTTTTATGTATTGTTTCATTGATCCACTTTTGTCGTGCTGAACCATTATCGGTTGATGGAAAGGTGTTGATACTCGATGAATCCAACTTCGATTCCGCCATTTCATCCTTCGATCACATCTTGGTTGATTTCTACGCTCCTTGGTGTGGTCACTGCAAGCGTCTCTCTCCTGAGGTATATCTCTTATGGGTCTTTCTAAAAATTTGATTTTTATTCATTCCCACTTTAAAATTTTGATTTTGTTTGTTTTATGTATTGTTTGATAATAATTTGAGAAAATAACATAATTGAATATAATTACATGTGTCGATGTTGTATCAATGTTGGACACCGACACGTGTTGGACATGGGACACGCCTTTGATCAGAAGTGTGAGTGCTACAGTGATTGGTGGATGCACTTCTAGTAGTAGTATGCATGCATCAAGCATAATGGACATCTTTGGTGGTTTGGATTAATTTATCAGTAGTGTTTTTGAATCTAAATTCTAGTACTAGTATCACTGCTTGTACTTGTTAAGTTTTTTTACTGAAATAGAAATAGACTTGTTAAGTTATGATTTTAGATAAAAGATTAATATTATTTATAAAAGATCTAAATTGAGAGTCAATATATATAATGTGCATCTAATCAGACAAATTTTTTCATTAAAAACAAAACGTTCTAAAACAAGATACGATAGTATTTGACCTTTTATGTAAAACATTTTAAAAGTTCTTTAACATGTTTTATATGAGTGTCACACGTGTCGGAGACTGTTTCAAGGAGTGTCCAAGCAAAGGAAAAACCTTTTTTTTGGGAAACTTGTCTGAGTTGTCCAACATGTGTCGCATAAGTGTCGGACCCTACGATGCGCCTAATCCTATAGGTGTGCGTGTTTCATAGGTTACATAACTATTATTGTTTAATTTAACCTGATAAGAGATTCTTGTGACTGGCAAATCTGTTACATTTTATATGAGGAATGAAGCTATGATTTTCTGTTTTACAGTTAGATGCGGCCGCGCCTGTACTTGCAGCCTTGAAGGAACCTATACTCATTGCAAAAGTAGATGCAGACAAGCATACTAGCCTTGCAAGAAAACACGATGTTGAGTATGTTTTCTTTGGTCATCTATATTGTTTGTTCAAATTCGAACCCTATTTATTTCTTCCTAACTTCTTATAAGTGTTGCTTTTTTGGGCATTCTCTGATGTAGTGCCTATCCAACCATTTTGCTGTTTAATCATGGGGTCCCAACTGAATATCGTGGACCAAGGAAAGCTGATTTACTTGTTCGTTATCTTAAGAAATCCGCTGCTTCTGATGTTTCCATTCTCGATTCAGATTTTGCTGTGAATAATTTTGTTGAAGAAGCTGGTACTTTTTTCCCAGTATATATAGGTTTTGGGTTGGAAAGTTCAGTGATAGAAAAGTTCGGCAAAAAGTATAAGAAAAATGCATGGTTTTCTGTGGCGAAGGATTTTTCAGAGGATCTCATGGTAACATATGACTTCGATAAGATTCCTGCCTTGGTTTCCCTTAATCCACTGTACAATGAGCGTAACACATTTTATGGTCCATTTGAAGGTTAGTTTATTTCATACATAATGGACACTTCACAGTTATTTTACATACTAGATAGTACATCTCACCTATATACATTTTTTTCACACTTTTGAGTTGATTTTGTCATATCTAGGAGATAAATATATGCTGGCATATGCTGCTTTGCTATATTCTTTTATTGAAGAAGCTACTTTGATAGTTAAACGGTGATTCATTTGTTTCTAATTTTTTTAAGAGTGAATGAATGGTTTTGGATTTATTTATTATATTTTTCTTTAAGTAGGGGCTTATTAGGGTCCACATTCCATTGTATGAAGCTCATTTTGGTAGTTGTAATTGATGTGCTGAAACCTCATCGTACATGTCAAAAACCAGTTGTTAGGTTCTTTTGGAAGAACACAGGTAGAAAGGGAATTATTTGTCCGTATAGTTTTATTGATTTAGGAAAAGAAAAATAGACAGAGGAAGCTACTCCCCTCATACTAGAATTTTCCAGTCAAAAATTAAACAAAAGCTTAGATACCATCTACGGAAAACATGGACCTTTATTTATAGGCATTCTGAAAATCCTGCCCTACTTAAATAGGGACACTAACAAACTAGCCTAACAAGTAACAACCAACAGAAATATAACAGAAAGAGTAACTAACTAACTAACTATTTACAGCACAAGGAGAGTTAGTTCTTATTCCTTCTATGGTAAACTAACAAAGGCTTTGCACAACCTTGCACATCATTAACATTCCCAACACCAACTCTCCTTACATGTTAAGTTATTATATAAGCCTAAGAATTGGGTTTTATTTTATCCAGTACGCCCTCTTCTACAAGGTCCTTTTGGGCGGCTTCAAGCATAGACAATGCAAACTTTGCTAATGCCGATTTATGATATTCTTAGGCTTAACTTCATTCCAAAGATGGGGTTGACATTGGCTAAACTCCCAACCACTTGGTCGAAGAGGCACCTATAAGAATGTCAAAGAGAAATTCTCATAAATGCTATATCTACTAGGTAGAAACCCAAGACTGATTTGTGTATTGCTGAGTCTCAGAGTTCATAATATGATGACCTTACTTTACTCGTTTATTTGTGGAACCTTAGATACTGGGAAGTGTCTCTATTGAATAAAGTATAATCATCAGACTAGTTTTTATAATAATTCTTAGCAAATCTATTGTTAGCCAATCTTTAAATAATTTATTTGGACCCCCACAAGCAAGACTGTAGGCCTGCACTACACTCTTGCTGGTTCTTTCTGAAAGTTTAGGTTAGGCTGCTGCTTTTTTCTTTTTGGTTTTCCCTGGTAAACTTGTACTCATGAAGTTACCACTTATTGCATTTTAAGATAACTTGGAAGCTTTGAAGTGTAATATTTTTGCTACTTTTGGGTTTGTCACTGTGTCTGGACTCTATTGTTGGGCAATTAGTTCACTATCCAGATTTTAGAAGTAAAAGTTGTAAGGCTTTATGCACCAACCTCTGTTTTTTAGTGTTCGGTGCATTTTGCTTGACTGGAGTGGCAGAAGAACTGTAAACTGTTAAACAAGGGTCTTTATTTCCAGCTCTTGGTTTCTTTGGGAGGTCTTTTTAGCCTAGACCCAATTATTATCTAATAAATCAGATAGAGTATGACAAAGTTACCTAGAACGTAACTGAAGCTGAACTCTAACATTAACATACAATAGGTCGACTTGAAAGGATTTTCTTTTGTCAGGGTAGGAATTGATGTAGATTTGAGGACTCAAATACTATATTTTTTTATCTATAGATTAAGTATATGCTTGAATGTCTGTTACTAATCTAGAATGTCTTTGTTTCTGTACTGGATGTTACCATGATGTTGTGAGCTTATCTGTACGTCTTGCTTTAAACTGTATTGTATTTTGTTTTTTCTATACTTGCATTATGTTATGCTGGAAAATATCCATCTTTGTTCATGTTCTATTAAAATGATTTAGCTTTGATACATTATTGCATGAATCTCTTGATTAGTTATGTTTTTGTTTTCATAAAGCAGATGACTTTTTGGAAGACTTTATAAAACAAAATCTCATTCCTTTGGCTGTGCCTGTATCCTATGAGACACTTAAGTTGATGAAAGCTGATGGTAGGAAAATAGTTTTGACTATTGTGGATGATGAAAGTGAAGAAAGTTCCAAAGAACTTGTTAAGTTATTGAGGGCTGCTGCATCTGCAAATCGTGACTTAATATTTGGTTATGTTGGAGTTAAACAGCTGGACGAATTTGCTGATAAATTTGATACTACTACTAAACTACCAAAAATGGTCATTTGGGATAAAGAAGATGAGTATCTTTCGGTAAGTCTGGTTTATACCTGAATAAAATACTACTTTAGTTTATCCTAATTGTACTTCTCTTATTTACATGCCTAGTTTCAAGTTTTTTCCCTCTTTATTCTGATACATTTCTTTTGCATGTCTTATTTTGGTCAGTTCTTATCTATATGTCTATGCTTGGTTACTTTGAGATGAGTGGTGGAAAAAATAAAATGATATCCTGACATTCATGTCATCTAACTTTTCTAAGGTTGTGAAATTCCTTGTTGCATAATTTAGCAACGTGCGTGAATGGTGTCATGAGTGGAAGTGAGAATTTGAGATACCTCGGTATTAAATACCTGGAAAATAAGGAACCTATGAACTACTATTGGTATCGCTGTTAGTAAAATTCGTTCTGGTACATAACTAGAAAATTCGTGCAGTTGATTTTACTATGAAAGTTCCTGCAATCATGCTAACACAAATTGCTGATACCAAGTCATATAAACTTAAAAAGTGCGTTGGTTGTCGTCTTCATTTGAACTCTTTTCTATAATGTGGGAAGCCAATACATATTTCTTCGTTAATTTTTCAGGTAGTTGGTTCAGAAAGCATTGAAGGAGAGGATCAGGGAACACAAATCACTAAATTCCTAGAAGGATACAGAGAAGGAAGAACTGTAAAGAAATCATTTAGTGGGCCATCGTTGATGCAGTTTATCCATAGATCTTTTGACATTAGAATGGTGTACATCGTTGTTTTTATGATTGCAGTGCTGATGCTTATTCAAACCTTAGGTAGTAAAGGAGATGATGGTGAATATCAGAGAGTACCAAACCAAGAAAAGGTTGATCAACCAAGTAGCTCTACCTCAGAAGGTGAAAGCAAAGAGTATAAAGAAGGTGACAAAGAAGACTAAATTAATTATAACATATACAAGGATCATCACTTAATTATAGCTGGATTTGGCTTTAGAATTACCATGCCTTTTGGTATGTGTAAATATTTTAGAGTCTGTATTTTTCATAAATTTTGAGTACTGTCCAAACTAAACTTATGTTTTTATTTGCACGTTTTAATTAGTTATTTCTTGTCATGAAGGCTTATTTATTACTTTCAACGTGGCATTGATGAAATGGAAGTGTTATTTCGATTATTATTATTGTCTACATCATTCCTAGATATAATAATTAATTTAAGTTGTTGGTGTGGATCATTCTTGCTCCATTATAACTTTTATTGGTAAATTACTCAATTTGTTATTCAAACTTTTATTTTTGCCAGAATTTATTGTCTTTATAATCTAGTGTCATTATAAGATTATAAAAAAGCATGATAAACTTGACTACTTGTATACAGCTCACCAAATTGATTTGGATAAGACTTGGTAATTTTAATTTCGGTGTTTGTTTGAATCTTCTTTGACTTGAAGTTTCCAGGGTCATTATCTGTCCATAGAAATATTCTCAAGTGTTATTCAACTATTTGATGGGATTTAATTCAACATAAAAATAAATAAAATAAAATATATTTTGCACGAGCACTTTCTATTTTTTTTTATAATTTCCAACCAACGGATTACCTTGATCTGCCGCAGAATGTTACAATCAATTCAACTTAGAGACAAAATAAACAAAAAAACACAAACACAGGGACATACCTGCACTTGGTCTGAATTATGTGGTAGGTAGGTCTTTCAACAACTTGTATAAGAAAACAATACAAAAATACAAAAATTATATGATACAAAAATTGTGATTTTTTTTTATAAAGATGTAGGTTATTTGAACAATTATTTTTAGACAACTTATGAAACAATAAAAAATATACAAAGAAAAGTAGAGATTGACATAAAAGCCAAAACAATTGAGAAAAATGAAAAACAACCGAGAGTATGAGAGGTAATTGTATCAACACAAACAATTATTATTATAAACAAAAATTTAATTTTTAGATTCAATGAAGAAATGATTTATATTATATACCACATATAATTTATTTAATGAATCGTTAATTTTGCCTTAAAATATTGACCGGAGGGGGTGCATATTTTAAATTTCTTTGAGTGCAGATTTAATTAAATAGTATTTTTTTTTCAAAAAGTGTGACATTTATTTTATACAATTTTGATCGCTATCTAGATTTTTAACCCTAAAATAATAATAATTATAATTTAAAAAGTAGTTAATAGATTTTTAACCCTAAAATAATAATAATTATAATTTAAAAAGTAGTTAATTTTGGCTTAAAAATTGTTGTTTTCAATTTAAAATTATATTTCGGTCAATGAATTACAACTTTGACTTCAAATGTAGGAAAAAAGTCAAATAAATTTATTTATCTAATTTAAAATTTAAATCAAATACATTTGTTTTGTTTGATTAATATTTTTTCTTTATATTCGAGACCAAAGAAAACAACATTTTTAGGTAAAAGTTACCCCTAGTACAATGAGAAATGATATTTGAACGACATTTTTTGACAACTTTTGTGACAGCTTTCTCTCTCACACTCAGTGTCCTTCTACTTTCTCTCTCTATTGCTTTGATTTTTGTACCACTACCTAAATTTTTTTGTATAATTTGGTTGTCAAACAAGCTGTCACAAGAAAATGTTGTTCAAATAACAATGCTCCAGTACAATAGCAAAAAGGTGATGCTAACTTGTGCCATAAGGGCACAAGTTAATGAGCTAAAAAAAGAAATAATAAATAAATTTTATATTAGAAATGTAAATTATTAAACTTTTACAAAATTGAATACACAAGTTCTAAAAAAATGTTTATATATTTAGTTTTTTAACTTGCGTCTTTAGGGCACAAGTTATCACTTCTCTGACAAAATAATAAAATACTATAAACAGATTTGTTTAAGAGTATAATTGAAATAATATAAAATCATCTATTTTTGTCGGATATAACTAACATTCAAACGACACTTCATATTCGTCTATGCATTTTTTTTGTCGTGTGATAACATGTGTAAATTATAAACAATGTATTTTATCGAATTTTGAATAAAATTATAAATATTAATAGTTTTTAAACGATATGCATAGAAATATCTTACTTTCAAATTATAACAAACTATATTTATCTTTTACCAACAATATAAAAAATAAAATATAAATTCTTATTTTTTTCAATAACAATATATCATTTTTATTTTTATAGTCAAAAGATATGAATTGGTAAAAGTTATAAATTCATATTGTTCGTATTATCACCGCCATACTCAGACTTTCACATCAGTCATCAAAGGTAATGGTGACACCTACTTACGTCTCCATGATAACTTCATTCGTATTTTTCTTTTCTTTATGATGGGAAATTAGTTGTCTGACAATCAAATAATTCTTTTTTAATAACAAAATTATATATTTACAGATCAAAGATCGATTGAGTGAGACAGACTCCGGTGAAGCACTCCTCCTCCAGCGGCGTGAAACAAACGATACCATATATTGTAATTATTTTTCGATAAGGGTAAGTCACTTTTCAAATACGATTTGTATATGCGTTTTTTTTCTTCTTTTTCTAACTCAGTATTTTTGCACATAATTATGAAGATTAATTCCTTGTGATTTGCGAGACTTAAATAAATGACAAACTCTCCAAAAGTTTTACGAATTTTGTATATAGAGAAAAATCGAGATTTTAAGAACGTTCTCATTAATATTCACTATTTTATTAAGTGAAACATATATATATTACTACTTTATGTATAATCATTTTCAAATTGCAGCACCCATATATATTTCTCATAGTAAAAGAGTGATGTTTTAGAGAGTATTTTAAAGAGGGTGTTCATAACACTTATGTTTAAATATATGTTTGAAATGAGAATAAAATAGAGATAAAAAGTAAGAAAAGTAAACATAGTACTTGTAATTTTATTTTGGGACGTAGATGTAGTGGTAAACATCATCCGAAAATTTATGCACACAAAAAATCTCAAATTCAAAATAGATTAACCATAAAAAATGTTCGATCTAAAGATAATCATTTGGGTTGAGTCATACTGACGGATTACATTTGAATTTTAATGTTAAAATAATATAACTATTTTTCTTTTAAAAAAATTGTACATTATTGTTTTTGACATTACATACAATGTACATGCAAATGCGTTGACTAAAATGAGACAAATACCATGAAATAAAACATTGGCAGTCAAACAACAATTAAATAAATAGTTTAAAAGCAATTAAATAAAATATAAAGGAAATTCCCCTAAAAAATAAAAGAAATGATTAACTAATAATACTGATTATTTATTTGTTTCTTCTGAATTGAAACAATGATCAGATATTTTAATAACATTTTCATTTCCTTGTAGCACACTTAATAATATGATAATATGATGAGTATATTGTGTCTCGTAAGCTTAAATATATATAAGGTACGGAGTTCAAAACTCTGAACACCACCAAATAATATATTATACTTTATCAATTGAGCTAAATTTGCATGGACCCTTAAAATATAATTAAATTAATTAATTATTTAACTAACCAATAATATATTTGTGAAAAATTATTTATCAACTAATAATAGTACTAACATCTTCTTTTCATGTATTGGCTTGGGATACGTAAGCATGCTGCTCTTTTATGAGGTCTCAGATTTAATTTCTTTTTATGTCAATTTAAGTGGGCGAATTCAGTTTCTTAAAAAAAAATAAATCATCTTTTCCTATTAAAAATAAAACAAATTTTGTTTTGACAGAGATAACAACAATATAATTATCTCTGATATTTGATGCTTAGTAGAAACTTTATAAGATATGACATACTGATTATTTTTCTCATTATTGTAACAATATTAAATTTCCCATTTTGCTGTCACAATATTATTTGCAATCAATTCGAAGAAAACAGAGAGCATCAAAGGAATAGAACAAAGGAACATTCATTTTTGATATGGAAGCTGATGTTTCTCTTCTTTTTGCAGTGTTTCCGAAACCCTAATTTTCAAAATTCCCAATTTCTCCTTGGATGATTTTCAACCCAAAATCTAATCTTTCGTGCTTTTTTATTCAATTGCTTTGATGGGTTCCTCGAATCTTTGCTTCTTTTTCTTCTCTTTGTTGAGTTTCTGTGCTATGGCGGCTGCTAAGGTTGTGTTGATTGGGAACAACATCACTCTCTCGTTTGATGATATTGAAGCTAATTTCGGTGAGTTTTTCTGGGTTTTGTTTTTTGCCTTCGAATTTGGATTCTATGTTATTTGATTTCAGCTAGTTTGGTTAAGTTTGAATATGATTTTGATTTTATGGAATTTGTGAGTATTGGAAATTCTTACACTGGTAGTGTTTTTGGCTTACTGGAAAGTCAAATCCTATCTAATAAAGAAAGGAAAAAAGAAAGAGAGAGAAAAGGATTTGAATTGATGCTGGAATATGTCAACAAACAGTTGAGGCATGCAAAGCATGGAATTAGTCACATGTACTTATATCAGATAATATTATCACGTAGTTTGAATCTTGTAGCCGACCCTACTTACTGGGATAAAACTTGGTTGTTGTTGTACTTATATTAGATAACATTACGGCGTAATTTGATCCATGTAGCCGATCCTACTTACCGGGAAAGACTTTGGTTGTTGTTTGTTGAACTTACATCAGATAACAGATACTTACCTCTCTATAGTTATATTCTAGAATTTGCATTACTAAAATTGTGTTTCCTTTGTGAAAAATGAACAAGTGAAGAAAAGTACAAGTTTGATGTGATGCTGTTGTTCTAATGTTTTTGTTTTGAATGTGATGGTTGTGGTGGTGATTTTAAAAACCATAGACTTAAAGCATATACTTGCCATTCCTAAGATAAATTCCGGATTTATTTTTGTAATTAAATTTGTGCTTTGTTTGGGGAAAAGATGGTGATGAAGAAGAATGTAAATTTGTTGCTGTGTTATTGTTTTAATATTATAGTATTGCATTTGATTGTGGTGCTGATGTTAAATTTATCTGTCTCTTTTTGTTAATATTAACTGGCTTTTGATTTCAGCTCCATCGGTCAAAGGTTCTGGAGAATACGGAGCCTTATTCTTGGCAGAGCCGCTTGATGCATGTACAGAACTTACGAATAAAGCTAGAACACTTTCGAATGCTAGTTCACCTTTTGTTTTGATGGTTAGAGGGGGCTGTAGCTTTGAGGACAAGGTTAGGATTGCACAAAGTGCTGGCTACAAAGCTGCAATTGTCTATGACAATGAAGATGGTGGCATCCTGGTTGCAAGTAATGACCCATTGTTTTATGTAGCAACATTTTGTTCTTTATCTTTCTCTTCGTATATGCGATTGTCATCAAATTATTTTTGACACATAAAAAATGCTAATGTGAGTTGTATGGTACACTAACTGGTTGTGGCAAAATTGTTTTGTATAGACTAGAGATCCATTATCTTGAAACGTTGTTGCTGTAGATTTTACAGAAGTTGGTAAATAGTTTCATTATTACAATATCTCTTGGAAGGAAAATATCAGGGTTGTAGCTTAGTATGTGGTGCATATTGATTCTTCTCTCTCTCTCTCTCTCTCTCTCTCTTTTCTTTTTTATTTTATTTTTTTACAGCTAAAACATTCGTAGTCTGCAGTTCTATGTTGCTAGAAAAGAAATATCCATTGGAAGTAGTTTTTGAATTTAAACTGGATATTCACTTTCATCTTCTGAACCTACTAAGTACAGTTTCATATATTTTGATCATGTAACTATATGAACTGATCTTGCATGCTACTGCCTGAGTGCTTGAGTAGTTCTCTGTTTACAGAAGATGCTAGCTGTAAAATTATAAAGGATAAGATATGGGATTCTTGTTTTTCTCTATCAAAGGTATACCCTGATATCTGGTGGGAATGGAAGTCTTCAATACATGCCAACTGTTGTAATATACACCTTTAGAGACTACTGAAATGAAGAAAAATTCTTGACTGTGAGGTCTAGGTTTGTTGCTTGGTTATCGTATGTTAAATGAAATGTTAAGAGAAACATTTGTCTGTTTTTCTTCCCATAAGTGGTATTCTTTGCATATGTTTAGATTGGGATGTTGGCAATGATTGAACAACATTCTGGAAAAGCTTGGGGATGATAATGCATATACAATATAGGGGTAAAAAATTGAAACTTGGCAATAATGTAAAATCTATAATGCTATTGATGACCATTTCTTGTTGGATTGATTTCTTGTTTTCTTTTGATATATATCTGTATATTTGTTCACACACCTGAGTCATATTCTGATAAATTATAATTTCTGATTAGTGGTTTTTTAATTTCAGTGGCAGGAAATTCTGCTGGTGTAAGAATACATGCGGTATTTGTTTCAAAAGCTTCGGGTGAAATACTAAAGAAATACACTGGTTTAACTAATGTGGAAACATGGCTCATTCCAACTTTTGAAAACTCAGCATGGTCTATCATGGCAATTTCGTTCATTTCCCTGCTAGCTATGTCTGCAGTGCTGGCCACTTGTTTCTTCGTCCGCAGGCATCGTATACGAAGAGAAAGGCCTCGAACTTCTTCTCATGTTCGTGAATTTCATGGCATGAGTAGTCGCTTAGTGAAAGCAATGCCAAGTTTGATTTTTACTTCTGCTTTGGAAGATAACTGTACATCAAGAACATGTGCCATCTGCCTTGAAGATTATTGCGCTGGAGAGAAACTCAGGATTCTGCCCTGCTGTCACAGTAAGTCTTCCCATGCCATATTTTTTCCCTTTTTCAAATTCAGTGTATTGTTGGTTTGATCTATCTTCGAATAACATTTATGTACTGTGTCCAATTTATTATTGGATTGGTTGTTGTTCCTGTGTTGAGACATATGAAAGCCTTACACATTTGTGTTAACTTTTAATATAAAAATATAAATGCTAGTTATCATTATCTGGCAAATGAGAATGTCTTTGTCATGATGGCTATTTTCCCAGGATTTCCGGCTGTGTCTCTTTGGTTTTATTGAAGAAGAGTATAACATGAATTCTTTTTAATAATTCTATTCTGAGATGGAAGTAATTGCTGAAATGATTTTATTGAAAAATATAAATGCTAGTGCATGAAATAATTTAATATTAATTGCCGACCAAAATCATTCGATTATAAAAAAAAAAATGCTGACCAAAAACAGGTTTGCTTGGGGACCTAGTACACATGTTCCATTTAATTTGTTTGAACTGTGGTGTTTTCTGTACCTGTCCTTTAACAATACGAGAGTTCAAATCCCAGTATCATCAGTGAAGTCCATTACCTTTATCCTTGATGAAATGATGCCTTCCTAGTTTTCTGTTTTTCTTTGTTTTCGATTTTGCCATACACTTCCTGGCTATTGATATGTTGTTTCAAAGAAAGATTATTCTATGCAGCCCGTTTTGAAGTTGCCAGTATAGCGTGCATGTTAAATTGTGTCATTGTTTGTTACAGATTATTCTAATTCAATTTTTTTCCTGGCGACTTATTGACAGAGTTTCATGCTGCCTGCGTGGATTCTTGGCTTACTTCGTGGAGAACCTTTTGCCCAGTTTGCAAGCGTGATGCAAGAACGGGTCTGGCTGATCCACCACCTTCAGAATCCACACCTCTGCTGTCATCAACCCCGTCATCTGCGGCATCCTCTTTCGTGTCTTCTATGAGGTCATCATTTGCTTCATCTTCAGCAATACAAATTGGTTCACCGTCGCAATCTGTTTCTCGTAACCACTCTTTAGCAAGTACCCCTTACAATCAGCCATCTCTAAGGTCCTACCGTCAATCCCCCTCCCTAAGCTTCAGCCGTAGCTCCGTGGATCTTAGGAACGCATCCCAAAGATCTCTAGCTTCACACATGAATTCACCACGTTCCATCGGTTATCCATCTTTATCATCTCTTAACTCAAGGTACTTGCCTTCACACATTCCAAGTCCAAGCAATGCTTCAGTAAGTTTCCTCGGTTCATCCAGTCATCAGCAGCATCCACTCCGATATAGTGAGTCAGCCTCAAGCTTCTCACCATTTGCGTCTGCCAACTCCCTTCCGGAATGTTGAATTGTTCAATTGGATTTAATCATATGATTGAGATGTCTGTGCGGTTGAACCCGTGATTGCCGAGTCATTGAACTAATGAGTGGCCAAATGATGACCGTCAGTCTATGTCCATGTCGACCCATCGACATTCCCTCCTTCCGTTTTGTGTCTCCTCTGGCAAATGACTTCCTTGTTGGCATCTGGTGTACATTGTAACATCTTGTGATGTTAGTTTTCTTTACATGTGATGGTTATGGTTCTTACATTTTTCAGGTTGGTGAGCTTGAGTACAGTAGTCACCACCAGTGTGTTGTTTACGCTTTGATTATTGATGTTTTGTTATAGCCTTGATTTTCAAAGTATAGTTAACTTGCTGCTAACAAGAGAAATGCTGGACTGTATAGACAGATTGAAGTCAGAAGAGCTGTTTGTATTTTGTCTAATATGTTTGTCCAATTGAATGATGAGATTATGTGATACTCTTGGAGTTATTACCTACACATACCTTATCATCTAACTTCAACAGTGAGTGTCAATAATATATGTACAAATTCGGTGGGATTTAGCTTCACTGTTGATTCAGATAGATATGTATGTTGGCCATTGTCATCAACTTTATTTAAACCTTAGGGATGCATTGGCTAATGATAGCAATTTTTTTTTTCTGCACCAGGAAAGTTCATCAGCAATATATGTTAAACTATGTTTTAACCCAAAACTTCAAAATTCAAGGAAATTAATTACAGCTTTTCATTCCCTTGGTACAATACGTAGTTCATATTAAAGATTACAGAACACACTCCAATAATACAAAATATACTGAATGTCACAGGTTGATCAATCAATTACTCAACACACCGAACCTTTACTCTAATACAAGAGAATACAACTTTTCCAATAAAAGAATACAAGAGAACGTTAAGTTTGGTGAATTGGTATAGCTGTTCAAAGTAGATTGAAACTTTTGGCAAAGTTAAGAGAAGAGTTCTTGCAGAGCCCCTAAAAAAAAAGTCCAATCCTTAATGAGAGTCTCTTGAATACTTAGCCAGTGTTTGGTGCAGGGGTGGTGTAAATGCAGTCTTGCGTTTAGTCTGAAGCTCAAATAGGTAGCTTAATAAAATTGCGGTGAGAACGGCATCATAACGCGAGATTGGCTGTTTGTACACGTTACCAAACATGCCATTAGATGGTCTTAAATGTGAGATAATCGAGCGGTTTAAGGATATTGAGGCAAATATTATGGAGGTTTGGTCGGAGATGAAACCTGCTCTAAGTTTCAAAGCTAAATTACCTTCTCCAACTCCTTTATTTCTCCCACTTGCTTCTTACTTTTTTTAAAAGCCTTCCCCTCCCCCATCCCATCTAAACTCCCCAACATAGCCTTAGTGTACTCAGCTGATGCTTGCTGTCATTTTATTGGTTTTGATGGTGCCAATTTTAGCCTGTGCTAATGTGGTTGTGACTAAATCTTACATAATTGTTTTGAATTTTGGTGATGCTTAATATTCCTAGTGTTAAAATTTTGATTCCTACTTTTTTTAGTTATATACCATTTTTCCCTTTAAAAAACAAAGAATTCGATTCCTGCAAACTATTGTTAAAAATCAAAATCTTGCTGGTTTAATGCTACATTTGAGAATTAACCTGTTAAACATATATATACTCATTCAACAATATTGGCACTATGAAATTTACATTAAGGTTTAAGTGTTAAAAAAACTGACTATTTCATAGATGAGAATGAAGCAATGGGAACATAATTGATTCTTCAGCAAGACTCTTGGTTGTTCTCTGCTGCATTTTTTTCTTTAGCAAGACTTGACTTTGTTAGCAAGAAAGTGATGAGTCAAGTTGCGTTTCTTCTTTTGTATTTAATTCTTCTGTTCCAAGTTGGATGTCCTTTGACTTTTGTTAATCCTTGCTTCAAAGAAGAGACCGTTAATCTTTATCATTTTTTTATTGTGGGTCAAATGCCCCTTTTTTTAAGCAAATCCGTTTCACATTGTTATCCACCAAGGCAAGGCATGTATGATTTATTATTATTTTTTAAACAAAAAAGAAATCAATATGGATAAAAACTAATGATCTTTTAAGTTAATGGCCTTAGTAGGTCAACCCTCTCTGGCCTATTGACAAATTCTTCCCAGACAAACTCTAAATTCTCTTTCATATGCGATCGCGTATGTTGTGAAAAGAGTTTTTTTCTTCCTTCTCACCCAAATATTTTTTTGGAACCAATGCTCTTGACACCTGAAAAATAAACATAATCCAATCTCTTGTTGCAAGATTCATATTTGTGCTTAAAAATACGCTCCAACGGAAATCATAAAAAACTCAAATTCCCAAACAGCCCTTCAAGTATTTTCATAAAAAACTCAAATTCAATTAGAAAAAATTTCATAAATTTTGTTGTTCTAACAATTTTAAGTTTTGAAAAAATCGGAACATCAGATTTAGAAAAGGGAAATGCTAACTAGCCCGTAAGGGCATTCTTTAAGAGTTTAAAATAGTAATAAATTTTTATAAAAGTATATGTATTTAATGCATTAGAAATTAAAATGTTTGATTTTTTAAATAAATACTTTAAAATAACATTTTTATACGGAATCTTTAAAAAGTGTCTTTAGAGTACTCGTTAGCCAAACCGATAGAAAAAGTTATTAGAAATTGTTAGTTAGTTACATAAAAAATAAAATATATATATATATATATATATATATATATATATATATATATATAAAGGAGCATCCGACCTCATGAGAAAAGAGAGTTGTTGCCAAAACAATTATACAACTGGATCATCTTCTCGTACAACTTAAATGTAATATTATATACTATTTTAAAAACTTGGATGACATAGTAACAAAGATGATTTGCTTTCATATTTCATATTTACACATTTTAGAAAATTTCTTTATATACTACTTTTGAAGTCGTATCAATGCAATCATCTTCTTCGTCAATTCGCAAAATTTTCATACCATTTCTTGATGCAACTCTTGATATTACAACATACAATTGACTATCCGAGAACACTAATTGTAAAAGATATATATGAAAAATATGCAGCTTAAAGGCATAAGGATCCAGCCAAATCTTCCATTTTAGTTCCATAAATTCATAAAGAGACACTATTGTGTATTTTAGTTCCAATCGATCATTACTACAATGAATAGCATGCAGAGAAAGAAAGTTGGGATAAAGCTCTTGTATATTCAATTTAGACTTAATGCACAATTTTTTTTTAATGATCGGTGCACAATATTTTGCTCTTATATATATTCAACTTTTTAAATTCTCTGCATGCTACTGTTCATAAACTATTCTCATTTTCTAAAGCTTCTGATCTTACAAAAGGTAATGCTTTGGATTGTGATTATGACAGAAATAATAAAATTAGCACATGAATGTTACAAGCCTAACATGACTACTTTTACATATGGAACAAAACAATAGCTCTGTTAGAGCACAAATGTGGTCAATGTATGAATATACAATGCACCTTTTAAGAAGGAAAGGAAAGGGGGAAACATTAGTATACCACATAAAAAGTCTAAGTAACAAAGACATAAGGAATCAAGTAATCATTAAATTGAACATGTATTAGGAAGTAAAGAAGGTAACAACCAACTGAATAAGAAACAAATAAAAAGGAAAACATAATAAGAGGCAAAAAGGTTAACATTAGCAGTAAAAGAGGACGTAAGTCCTTCCGCTAGCCACCATGGCAACTGTGCACGGTGGATCCCTGGAATCGTCGTTAACCCTCTGTTCCCGTTGAAAGTAGTCCCTGAGTGTTGCAAGCAGCCCCTTAATATATTGTTATAGAAACCATAACTGAAAGAAAAACTCACTTGCACTTGAAGCAGAAGAGAAGATGATTTAAATATTATATGGTCTCATCTACCAAACTAAGGGAATATTCCGTCAGTTCACAAGCCTAAAATTTGGTTTGAAATGGGGATAAGATATTGATGTACATGAATGGAGAGTATATGAGTGAAGGGAATATGATATTGACATTGGAAATAGATGGCTGAACTTAAAGAACTTTACAATTCACAAAGTGGTGTGGGTAGGAAAGAGGTAGCAACTTTTGACAAACATTTATTGTCTACATAGGAAGATGGAAAAGCTTTGGGGGAAATTTGAACTTGGATCAGAGTTTGGAACGCGTGCAAGTTTGTTGAGTAATTAAAGCATAATTTTTTGGATGGAGCCCACAATTAAGGAGAAAATTGGTGCCTAAACATTAGGTTTAAGGTTTGGGAGGGTAATTAGCAGTGTTAACAAAGATTAGGAAATAAGGATAAGGATAGCCCTAGTACAAAGGCAGTACATGGTCCACCCAAAAACTAGCCAAAACATACGCTAGAAAACACCAATCCCCACCCACAAGCACAACCAAACAGAAGAGACAAAAGTGAGCTGCATACTGCTCAGGATTTGGCAAAAACGCAAACCACTGCAGAAGCTGATAACAGCTAAACAGAAACAACTGTCAGCAGACCACCGAAGCCCAAAAAACACACACCTAATGCAATCTAGCTAGACAGCTCCGCGGGTTCCAACACCACTCATAGTATAAACAAAAACCAATTTTTAAACGATTCAAACTCCAAATCCATGAGAGCACCTTAATATTACCCACAACCTCACCAACTTCAAAAATCCCATTATTAAAAATCGCATCATTTCTAGTCTTCCAAATCATCCAAAAACCATGTTTAAGTTTCTTAGGAGTCACTTCTAGAGTCCAACAATCAAGATGCACAAACAAGTTATGTGGAATAATATAATTGACATCAAGCCAACCCATTAACATTTGCCACACCCTTTGAACCTTGTCGCAGTGCAAGAAGAGGTGGATTACCGATTCCTCCCCTACACCACATAGAACACAATTCGTAGAACTTCCGTGTCCCAAGACCCCTCTCACCGCTAAATTCACCCTAGTTGGAATCTGGTTGAGAAGCGTAGTCCACACAAACACCAAGACCTTCGACAGAGCCCTACACTTCCAAAGGTAACCAAACACCACCTCATCTCCCCTATTCACCTCCCCATCCACCAACCACAACCCCTCTAGCACCTTATAGCAAGACTTAACCGAGAACAAACCATCTTCCCCCGAGCGCCACCTCCACTCATCCTGACCCTCACCTAACTCCACCCCTTCTAACAACACCGTCAAATTTTGGAGGATCTCCGATTCCCACACAAAAAGATTCCTCCGCCACCTAAACTTCCAATTCCACTCCATCCCCCCTCCAATCCACAACTCGGCCACCGTAATATTCTTTTGAGTCGAAATTGTTGGAACAAAATACGTTTTACAAACATTACCCTTAGAGTGAGGGAGATTGTTGAAACGAATAATGTTTAACAATTCGTTACTCTTAGAGTTTTGATGATAACAAGGTATTAAAACTTGTCAATTGGATATGCTAATATTTGTTCAAGTGTACAGGACCATAGACAAAATGTTATATCTTTATGAGGTTCTGGAAGAACAAAAGAGAGTAAAAGAATCAACAAAAAGGAAGCTTGGAGTTCCTGAAGAAAAGTGCTCCTGAAGTTCAAAGCGCTCCTGAAGTGATGACGTCATCAGAAGCCAGTTCATCAGAAGCACCTCATCAGAAGCAAGATCACCAGAAGCTGAAGTTCATCAGGAGCTGAAGAACTTAAAGCTTCAAAAGCTGGAATCTCATTTAATCATGCCTAAGAGTTGCTAAAGACGGAAAGAAGTGTAACAACGGTCTTGAAATGAAATTTGAAG